>OBLU010000585.1_pt1 | contig 34264 bp, 16 predicted proteins | sample 1518681 | NCBI WGS metagenome assembly OBLU01 (sample SAMEA3539304, study PRJEB22396) | soil metagenome | biome: tundra; feature: field; material: soil | place: USA | collected 2010-05 | depth 0.15 m
CGTTCCACGCCCATCAGTCGCACGCGTTCGCCATTAAGGAAGAACGCGCCATCCCGGATCTCAAGCTTGCGCACGCCGAAGATCGTCGTGAAGGTGTGTCCGCGGCGGCTATCTGCGATTGAAAACTCGAGGCGGTAGAGATGGGGATGATCAAAGTGCCACAGCTTGGCATCGGGCAATGTGGCCCGAACTGTGAGCGTTTCGACTGAGCCCGCCTTGACGGAAAGAGTTTTGCTCGCTGAACCGGTCAAAACGGGCTGAGATTCCCCGTTTTCCTCTCTCGCGACTCGGAAGGAACCCTTGCCGCTCCACGTGTTCGCACTGGTGTTTCGGATGTACACCGTGATCGTCAGCTTCGCTTGTCCGCTGGAGAGGTCGGGCACTGCGTCGACATCGACGCGTTCGACAAATGTCTTTGGAGTGATGAGAAGCTGCACCGGCCGGTAAATGCCTCCGTCATTCGCCCAGTCGCTTGACTGGCCGCGAGGCACCATGTGCTGGTTGAAGGCATTGTCCACGCGGACTGCGATGGTATTGCTTTGGTCCCAATGTAAGAGATTCGTGATATCGAGCGTGAACGCGGTGTAGCCTTTGCGCGCGTGCTCCCCCGCGAGTTTGCGATTGACCCACACTGTCGCGGTATGGAAGACCGCCTCGAACTCCACACGCACGGTGTGCTCCTGCTCACCGTTAGCAGCACACATTCGCGGGAAATCGAAAGTCCGCCAATACCACGCGACGCCGCGATAGCCGGTGAGCGGAGCTTCCACCTGCCAGGTGTGAGGGACGGTGACGGTTCGCCAATCTTCACCGGAGACAGTTGCGCTGTACCACCTGTTCTTCATCCCGCGATCGTCGGGATCGGTGCGGAAGAGCCATCTTCCGCATAGGCTGGCAACCTCTGTGATGCACGGCTGAGCGCCCGTTTCGCTCGCCCATGACTTGGACGCGGCGAGTGCTCCGGCGATGGCGCCGGCGGAACCGGAGATAAATTTCCGACGAGAAGACATGCGAGCGCTTAGTGTGGATTCGACCCGCGCGATAGTCAAACGAAAAAAACGTGATGGAAGAGTTGAGTTATGCTGGATTCGAAAATCGAGAGGACACGGGAATGAAGCGAGCGATCTTGAGGGCACGAACCTTCGCAATCGCAATCATCCTGCTGTCGGTTGCGCCATTTGGTCTGACTCAATCGGCGCCATCGAAAGCAGATATCGAGAAACGCGTGGATTCGCTGCTGAGCCAGATGACGCTCGACGAAAAGATCGAGATGATCGGCGGCATCAACGACTTCTACACTCGTTCGATCCCCCGACTCGGAATTCCTTCCCTGAAAATGTCCGACGGCCCGATGGGCGTACACGATTATGGGCTTACGACTGCGTACCCGGCCGGCATCGCGCTGGCCGCTTCCTGGGATGTCGATCTGGCGCAGCGTTTCGGCGCCGCCATGGGTCAGGATGCCCGCGCGCGTGGAGTGCATTTCATTCTCGGCCCCGGCATGAACATTTACCGCGCACCGATGAACGGCCGCAACTTCGAATATTTCGGGGAGGATCCCTTTCTGGCCTCGAGAATGGCAGTCTCGGTGATTCGAGGAATCCAGGGTCAACACGTCGTCGCGACGGCCAAGCACTTTGCCGGAAACAATTCTGAATTCGCGCGCATGACTCTCAGTTCCGACATCGATGAAAGAACGCTGCGCGAAATCTATTTGCCTGCCTTCGAAGCCTCGGTGAAGGAGGGACACGTGGGCGCGGTGATGGACGCCTACAACTTGGTGAACGGCTCGTACATGACCCAGAATACCCATCTGAACAACGAAATACTCAAGAAAGAGTGGGGATTTGAGGGCATTGACATGTCGGATTGGGGCGCCACGCACGACGGTGTCGCGGCAGCCAACGGTGGGCTCGATCTTGAAATGCCTTCTCCCACCTTCATGAATCGAGACGCGCTGCTGCCCGCGCTCAAAGACGGCGAGATCTCGGCGGCGACCATCGACGACAAGGTCCGAAGAATTCTGCGCACGGCGATTGAGTTCGGATTCTTCGATCAACCGCAGAGCGATATTGGCATTCCTACCTACAGCCAAGAAGGACGGCAGGCTGCACTCGAAGTGGCGCGGGGCAGCATGGTTCTGCTGAAGAACTCAGGCAATCTGCTTCCACTCGACAAGAACAAAGTGAAGACCATTGCCGTCATTGGCCCCGATGCCTACCCCGCCGTGATTAGCGGAGGTGGCAGCGCGGAAACAAAGCCATTCAACAGCGTGAGTTATTTGGAAGGCATCAGCAATCGCCTGGGGACGAAAGCTAAGGTTTTATATGCGGTCGACGTCCCTCCGCTCGATGAAGTTTTTGAAAACTCGGAGTTCGTTACGGTTCCGAATGGTGAGGCCGGTCTTAAAGGCGAATATTTCAGCAATGAAGAACTGAAAGGGACGCCCGCGCTCGTGCGTACCGACAAGCACGTGCACTTCGACTGGGGAGAGGGAAGCTTCGCGGCGGGGGAACCGGTGGATCATTTCGCGATTCGCTGGACGGGCTATTACGTGCCGAAGGAGACCGGAGATTATAAGTTCTACACCTCCGCCGATGACGGAGTTCGACTGTATGTCGGAGACGACATCGCAATCGATGACTGGCTGCCTCATTCCCAGACACTCGACATCGCTACTCGACACCTGGAGGCCGGGCAGGGGTACAAGATTCGTCTCGAATACTTCGAATCAGTGGGCAGCGCGATCGTCGGGTTCGGCGTGACTCGAGCCGAGGCCTACATCGGCCGCGAAACCAAGCCTATGGCTGCGAAGGCGGACGCGGTGATCATTTGCGTGGGCTTCGATCCCAAGACCGAAGGCGAGGGTTTTGATCGCACGTTCCAACTTCCCGGCGGACAAGACGAACTCATTCGGCAGATCAGCGCCGTCAACAAGAACGTGATCGTTGTGGTGACGGCCGGCGGCAATGTGGATATGACGCGATGGATTGAGAACGTTCCCGCGATTCTGTACGCGTGGTATCCGGGACAGGAAGGTGGCGCAGCGCTGGCGCAGCTTCTTTTTGGCGAGACTAGCCCGTCGGGCAAGTTGCCGGCATCCTTTGAGCGCCGTTGGGAAGACAATCCCACGTTTCACAGCTACTACCCCGAAAAAGGCAGCAGCCGCGTGAGCTACTCGGAAGCCCTGTTCGTGGGCTATCGCGGCTTTGATCGCTCTGACACGAAGCCGCTTTTCGCTTTCGGTTATGGACTTTCCTACTCGACATTTGCGTACAGCAAGTTATCGGTGACGCCACAGACCGGGAACGTAGACCAGCCTGTCTCGGTTTCCTTCGACATAAAGAACACAAGTCATCGCGCGTCGGCGGAAGTCGCAGAACTGTACGTCGGCGATTCCCATGCAAGCGTTCCGCGGCCAATCAAAGAATTAAAGGGCTTTGCCAAGGTAGATCTCAAGCCAGGTGAGACCCGGCGCGTCACTCTCACACTTGATCGCAGAGCATTTTCCTTTTATGACGTCACGAAGAAGGATTGGAGGGCGGAGCCGGGAGAGTTCGCAATTCTGGTCGGCGGCTCTTCCGACAATATCCAACTGCGAGGCAAGTTCACGTTGGCACACTAAGTGATTTGTCCGTAAGTTGTTGAGACTTCGTGGAAGTCGTTGAAAAGTCGTAGCAGAGTCCTGGAAGCTTCAGGACGAGCTTTCTTGCGTCGGATGAAGTATTTGTCGTCCCCGGCGTCGATCGTCGCTGCAAGAGCTGTTTCCGGCCCCGCAAAGGGCATCCTGGGCGAGCAGCGAGAGCCCTTTTCCAGGTCTGAGAATCGTCCGTCCAATGAGTGGTATATTCAACATACCAATATGTACGTACAATTGCGTACTGGTAATCGAAATGTTGTGGCGCTAAGCCGCGGGTATTGAATGACTTAACCGAAGCTGAAGCTCCCGCCAGTCAGGAAACCACAGATCACTTCCATTCAAATGTAGCGACCGCACCCGCCGGCAGAGTGTAGTTGAAGGACTGTCCCTTGGAACTGACGGTGAATGTGCCGGAACTGCTACCCGAGTTCAGCACGAACAGAACCAGCGATCCGTCGGGGTTCTGGAAGGCGACATCCTCGATGCTGCCCGCTCCGAAAGTGTTCGAGTTGATCCGGTGCGCGCCTGGGACGACGAATTTTCCCAGATGTCCCAGGATGTAATACTCCACGTTAAAAGTGACATTGGCGGGCGAAACACTGTCGTCGATGGTCACCACCCCACGACAGTTGGAGCAAGTGCCGTTCTTGGGGCCGGAGTTCTGATCGAGGGCCAGATTCCACAAGGACACGCTGCGGGCCCAGTTGCGCGTGGCGCCGATCAACAAGTGCTCGGCGTTCCACACCAGGTCGCCGGCAAAGGTGCTTGAAGTGATGCCCGAGCACTCGGTGAACCAGACGTCCTTGGCCGGGAACGCCGTCTCTACCGTCGACTGCGCGCTGGGATCGCCCGCGTAACAGTGAAACGAACTTCCAGCGACGTATTGTGCGGCTGAACTGCCGAGCACCGACTCCGGATAGGCTGTGTTGTCCCAATTGTGCTCGTAGCCAAAGATCTTCACGCTCCCTAGTCCGGCAGTGCCCAGAGCAGGTCCGAGGTTGCTCGCGATAAATGTGGATTCGTCGCTGGCCGCGAGATATTCGGACGGGTATCCCGTGGTCGAGTACAGCGGCTCGTTCTGCACCGACAGGGCATAGATCGGGATGCCTTGCTGCTGGTAAGCCTGCGCGAAATCGACGAAATACTGCGCCAGGCTTGAGAAGTAAGCCGTGTTCATGTTCCCGCCGTTCATGGTTCCGGTGGTTTTCATCCAGGCGGGCGGACTCCACGGGAGGGCGACCACCTTGATGCTCGGATTGATGGAGAGCGCCTGCTTGACCAAAGGAATGATGTAAGCGGTGTCATGCGTGACGGAGAAGTTGGTGAGATTGGGATCCGTCTCTCCGGCGGGCATGTCGTCGTAACTATAGTTGCCGCTTGCCGAGAAGTCGGTTGCGCCCATGGGCTGTCGCAGAAAACTAATTCCGATGCCACGGCTCGGACTGAAGAGTTGTTGCAGCAATGCAGTCTGTTGCGATGTACTGAGCTTGTTCCAAATCAACCATGCGGAAGAATCGGTCAGCGAGCCGCCAAACCCATCGATCTGCTGATACTGCATGGTGGCGTCGACGGTGATAACAAGACTGCTCGAACCTCCGCCGATTCCGAATGAGACGCTCGGCTGCGCTTGCAGGAGCATGGCTTGGTCGCCGGTCGTTTCGACGATCTGCACACTGGGCCCGTTATATGTTATTGGCGTGGGTGCGTTCGAACTTGGGCAGGCACTCAGGCCAACGCAGGCGGTCAATATCAACAAAACTCGGGCTACGGTCCGCGTGCGAGGGCGGGATGCCCTCGCGACAGCCGGCAAGATGTCGGCGTTACTTTGCACACGGTCTCGGTGAATTCGCACATGCGAAACGATTCCCGGTCCGCGTTCCAACATGTCCCCTCTCGCTGCGCGTGCTCTCTGCAATCGATGTTGCTGACTAGAATCTCACGCGTGTCAAATCTCCCTCCACCTCGTACAGTCAGCCAAAGTCAAAACTTGAGTGCGACTGTTATCTCAAATTCACATAAGGCAGGAGTCTGACCTTCCCCCCGCCGCTGGTTTGGGCTACCCTAAGCGAACATGGGATGGGCGGACCATCGGCGAAAGCAGCCCGAGGTTTGACCCCGCACTTCATAATCCATGCTGAAGGAATCCATGCCAGAACGTAGCGTTGGTCAGCGATTCGAGCAAGGGTTGAGGCTGCTCGCAGTGTCGGCTTTCGTTGCGGTCGCGCTCGGCGCCGCGGCTCACGGGCAGCTTCCGCCCGCTGCGAAGTCCCTGCCCATTCTTACCCACGCCGATCAGGTTCGCCGTTTGAGCCCTGAAGAAGCCGCCCTTGGCTATCCAGTGCTGATTCGGGGCGTGATCACGATGGATGCTCCGGCGCCCGACTTCTTCGTGCAGGATGCAACTGCGGGAATCTATGTAGAAGGCAGCGTCTCGCCGAAGTATCTCCACCTCCTCAGCCAGTTCGTCGAGGTTGAAGGAGTGACTGGGCCCGGCAAGTTCGCTCCTGTCATTCGCGAGACAAAGTTTCGCGTGCTGGGCGAAGGAGTTCTTCCGAAACCACAGCTTTTTCCTTTCTCCGAACTCGCGAACGGGCAGCAGGATAGCCAGTGGGCACAAGTGCGCGGGATTGTACGGTCCGCGGCCGTCGACCGAACGTCATGGCGCGAGCCCGCGCTAGCCATGCGGATTGCCTCCGAAGGCGGTGAGTTCCATGTCCGCGTGCCGATCGCGCGCGAGCAGGATTTCTCCTCATGGGTCGACAGCGAAGTCCGCATCGAAGGCGTCTGCGGCAGTCTGTACAACACCAACCGGCAATTGACGGGCATTCTGTTCTACGTTCCTCGCCTGAGTTTCATCAAAGTGGAAGCGCCCGCGAGTGAGGTCCCGTTGTCGGCGTTGTTGCGGTTTTCGCCGGCGGAGGGCACGCGCCACCGCGTGCGAGTGCGTGGCGTCGTTGGCTACCAGCAGCTGGGCAAAGCGCTTTTTCTTCAGAGCCAGGGCAAGGGGCTGCGTGTGCTCACGCAGCAGAGCACGCCTCTCGAGATCGGGGACCTTGTCGAAGTGCTCGGTTTCCCTGCCATGGGGGACTCCGCGCCGATGATCGAGGACGCCGCATTTCATCGTTTAGGCCACGAGAACGTACAGCAACCCTTAAAGCTGGACCTCGCTGCGCCATGGGAGCAATTCGACGGGATGGTCGTAACCACCGACGCGAAGCTGCTGAACCGCCAGGCGCAGCCGGATGGGCTCCGCCTCATGCTCCAGCACGGCGACATGTTTTTTGACGCGGACGTTGCGGCTGGTGCTGCTGCCGAAGGCATGCTGTCCATTCCCCTGAATAGCGAAGTGCAGTTGACCGGCATTTGTTTAGTTCGCAGCGGAGGGTTGTGGCAGATTCCGCAATCGTTTCGCATGCTGCTCCGCCAGCCGCAGGATGTCGTTGTGCTCAAGACTCCGTCCTGGTGGAATACGCGTCACACGCTCTGGGTGCTGGGCATTACCGGGGGTGTTCTAATGGCTGTATTGGTGTGGGTCGTCGTGCTGGGGCGGCGATTGCGAGAGCAGATGTCTGTCATTCGCCAGAAGCGGCACAGCAGCGCGGTACTCGAAGAGCGCAACCGGATTGCCCGCGAGCTTCACGACACGCTGGAACAGGAACTGGCCGGGATCACCATGCAACTGGATCTGGCGGTCGATTGCTTTCAGCAGGCACCGGGTGTGGCCCAGCATGCGCTGGAAACGGCGCGCGACATGAGCCGTCACAGCATGGTCGAGGCGCGCCGCTCGGTGTGGGATTTGCGCTGCCAACTGCTGGAAAATGGGGACCTCGTTTCCGCGTTGACCCAAATTGTCGAGCCCCTCGTTCCGCGCGAGCAGACGAAAGCTGACTTCAAGATCCAAGGCAGCCCCGTGCGCCTCCCCGCGCCAGTCGAGATGAACCTGCTCCGCATCGGGCAGGAAGCCGTTGCCAACGCTGTGAAGCACGGAGGCGCCCGGCATGTTTCCATCGAGTTGCGGTTCGAGCCGGCTTCGGTTTGTCTCACCGTGCGTGATGACGGTGAGGGTTTTGCTGCCGCTCAGCCATCGCCCACGGGACATTTCGGACTTCTGGACATGCGCGAGCGAGCGCAATCGATGGGCAGCCACTTGAAGGTCGAAAGCGAGCCCGGGCACGGAACTCGCATCGCCGTGGAGGTCCCCCTACATCCCTCAGAAGTGCATCCCGCGGAAGGGATTGATGAAGAACTCAAAGCCAATTCGTATTCTGGTCGTTGACGATCACTTCATGGTCCGCATGGGGCTCTCTGCGTCTCTGAATGTGGAGCCCGACATGGAGGTCGTCGCCGAAGCAGGTAACGGCAACGCTGCGCTCGAGGCTTACCGTAAACACCGTCCCAGCCTGGTGATGATGGACCTGAGGCTGCCGGGAATGAGCGGTACCGAGTGTACGGCCGCGATCCTTCTCGAATTCCCGGACGCACACATCCTGATGCTTTCGACGCATTCCGGGGAAGAAGAAATCTATCGTGCGTTGCAGGCCGGAGCCAAGGGATACATCGTCAAGAGCATCATCCGGGAGGAACTTCTGCGCGCGGTGCGAGAAGTTCATCAAGGCAGACAGTATGTGGATCCCATCGTAGCTTCGCACCTGGCCGAGCGCCGCTCCCATCGTTCCTTGAGCGCCCGCGAAGTGGAAGTGCTGCGGATGGTGGCCAAGGGACTGGGAAACAAGGAGATCGCGTCTTCGCTGAATATCGCGGAAGTAACCGTGAAGCTGCATGTGAGCCACGTCCTCGAGAAACTCAGCGTGAAGGATCGCACCCAGGCCGCGACGGTAGCTCTGCAACGCGGCATTATCTCGCTAGAGTGAAGAAACGTAATCGTTTACGGTGTTTTAGCTGTACGAAAGTATAATTGACACCCCCTCCGACTTATTTTCTAGTAGTACGTTCGCATTACTTTTACGTCCCGAAGACGCGGATGCGCGGGGACAATATCGATTTTTGAATCCCCCTGTTGCTGTTCTGGGCGCTGAGATTGTTAATGAGCGCCTGGAGAAAACATGAAGCAGTTGAACCGACGAGCACTTCCTGGAGGCAGTTCCATGACGAACTTGCAGCGATGGGTCCTTCCCCTGTTCCTTGTTCTGGCTAGCGCTGCCAGCTTTGCGCAGAGCACAAACTCCGGCGACATCCGCGGCAGTGTCACCGACTCAACGGGGGCGCTGATTCCCGGAGTGACAATCACGGTCGTGAACGTCGATACGGGCGTCTCGAAGACTTTCACTACCAACCAGGACGGTCTGTACGATACGTCCTCGATCGTGATCGGAAGCTACAAGCTCACATTTAGTAGGGAAGGCTTCGAGGAGCTGGTGCGCGGCCCGGTCAGCCTTCAGGTCGGCTTCACAACCGTCAACGCACAGTTGGTGGTCGGCTCGACCAAACAGACTGTGACGGTCAGCGCGGACGTGACTCTGCTAAAGACCGAGACCAGCGAACAGAGCACCACCATGGAAGCGAAGTCCATGGACCAACTTCCCCAAGTCGCAGGAGCGGCAGGGGTGAGCTGGGAAAACTTCATGATCTTGCTTCCGGGCGCCACAGGCACGCCCGGTGGGAGCCAGGGTTCGTCCAATCCCGGCCAGGAAGTAGCGATCAACGGGAACCTGCCGTACAGCAACATCCTCGCGGATGGAGCGTCCACCACGCTCTCGCATAGTCAGAATGCGAATCCCGCAGTCTTCGAGACCGTTTCCGAGCTCCAGGTCAACAGTTCGACATTTTCGGCGCAATACGGTGTTGGCGGAGTGACCTTCAACCAGATCAGCAAGGGCGGGACCAGCCAGTTCCATGGCACGGTCTATGATTACTTCCAGAACGACGCTCTGACGGCCCATTCTCAATTCACGACTGGACCGATTCCGTTCCTTCGTTACAACAACTTCGGCTTCGCTGTCGGTGGTCCGATCTTGAAGAAAAAGATGTTCTTCTTCTTTGACTATGATCAGATCGTCGACCACGGTAACAGTACCGCGACAAATAGTGTTCCGACGGTGCCCATGATGGGAGGCGATTTTACCGGAATCAATACCCTGTACGATCCGACCACGCAGACCATTGCGCTTGATGCCGCTAACAATCCTTACCCGGTCCGGCAGAGCTTCGCCAGTGAATATGGTGCCGGAAACGTCATTCCCTCGAATCTGATCGATTCATTAGCTGGCAAAATGCAGCAGTTCTACCCGACGCCTTCCGCTCATATTCCCGGAGGCGTGTTCGTGCCCGGACAGGTCGGCTCGGAGGGGGAAAACCAAAACAACTTCTTCGCCAGCCAGCAGCAATCGACGCCCTATCGGAAGTACTTTGGCCGGTTGGATTACGACATCAAGTCGAACAATCGCCTGACCATGTCCGATACGCAGAGCGATACCCCGGTCGTCTATCCGAACACAGTAACCGCCTGCCCCATTGGTTGCCAGAGCGGCGACGTAGATAATAACAACGCTCAAGTCACTGACGTGTGGAACATTAGTGCGAGCACCATCAACGAAGCGAGAATGGGGTTCACGAGTCAGCTCAACTTCTTTGCTGATCTCGCCTTGAATAAGGGGTACGCCAGCCAACTGGGCTGGCAGTTTGCCAAGGCGGATGATTTCCCAGCAATCCAGTTCATCAACAACTATCCTTATGCTTGGATCGATCCCAGTTCCAACGCGGTGTACAAGGAGTTCACGTGGGATCCATCTGATGTCGTAACCATGATCCGCGGCAAGCACATCCTTCACTTCGGCGGAGAATTTCTGGTCTACCAAAACAATTCCACAGCTTGGGGCAACGTTAACGCTGGAACCTTCCAGTTCTCCGGGCAATACACGCAACAGTGGACGGTCGACCCAAAGGTCTGCGGCGCAGCTGCGAACGGTAAGGCCTGTACGGTTCCCAACACCGGCATGGAGTACGGCGACTTCCTGCTAGGCTACGCACAGAATTGGACCGCAAGCCTCTCGCCCGAATATGGGGCGCGCATGAAGACGCCGCAGATGTTCGTTCAGGACGATTGGAAAGTGCTTCCGAATCTGACCTTAAACCTCGGTCTCCGCTACCAGATTAACCATGGCTGGAACGAAGTCCACGAGAATATGTCGAGCTTCGATCCGACGGTGCTCAACCCAGCCACAAATACATTGGGCGCCTATTGGTTCGGCCCCACCCACGCGAACGGTCGTACCTCGCTGCAGGCCAATACGTTCAATACTTGGCAGCCGCGCTTAGGTATGGCTTGGGCGATCGATCCCAAAACCACGCTTCGTGGGGGATTTGGCCTCTACTCCTATACCTGGAGCCTGGATACATACGGCGGAAACAATACGAGCTATGGAATGGGCGCGGCGGTTAGTTCGGCGGGTGGATACGCCGACCAGACAAACGGCATCACTCCAGCCACAAAGCTCGATGGAAACGGCACCGTCTGCACCCCGCTCGCTAACCTTGGTTGCGTGGCAAGTGCCACACCCCTGCCGTACAACCAAGCCCTCAATACGCCTGATGCTTACAATGGCCAACCTGCAGGCTACGTGCAATACCACACCCCGGTCCCCAGGATCATGCAATGGAATATTTCCGTGCAGCGGGCTGTCACGACCGATACTGTGGTCGAGCTTGCCTATGTGGCCAGCCACGGATCGAATCTAAACTTTCCTACTGATCTGAATCAGATACCGCAGAACCTGCTGTCGTCGAACGATTCGGGAGATCGCCCGTATGCGAACTTCCAAGGGATCTCCGGCAGTACGAATAACGCCGTCTCCAACTACAACTCGCTACAGGCGTCGGTGACCAAGCGCATGACCCACGGCTTAAGCCTCAGCTTCAATTATGTCTGGTCGCATATGCTGGATGACATGGATTCCTCAGGGTGGGGAAGCCGCGGCGGTCCGCAACCTTATCAGATTGCCAACAATCCGGCCGCAAACTACAGCAACTCGAACTTCGACGTGCGCAACGCTTTCAAAGGCTATGCCGTATATCAACTGCCGTTCGGTCGAGGCAAACAGTTCCTGAACAACAGCCAGTTGCTCGACGAGGCTGTTGGCGGCTGGCAGGTTGCGGGTACTGTGATTCTCCAGACCGGAAATCCCTTCAGCGTCTACGGAACGCAGAATACGTTCGCGCTGGCGGGGTCGTCCTATCCGAATCGAATCCCGGGAGTTAGCACGACGCCCGCGAACCGTTCGATCAACAACTGGTTTAACCCAGCGGCATTCTCTCAGCCCGCAGATGGAACATTCGGAAACGTTCCAAGGAACAGTCTCTACGGGCCGGGCATCAATGTTTTCAATTTTTCCGCTGCGAAATCGTTCTTAATTCCGTTTAAGGAGGGAATTAGGATCGAGTTCCGGGCCGATGCGCAAAACGTGTTCAATCACCCCAGCTACGGCCCTCCCGGCAACACCACTCTGAGTGGTTCCTCGGGCGCAGGCACGCCTTACGGGGGCACCGTGGGCACGTATGCGATCAACACAGTAACGGTCAACGGTCGCAACCTACAACTGGCGCTGAAGGTGATCTTCTAGAGCTGGAAAAGTTTGCCCCGCGAAAGAGACGGCGATGTTCGCCGTCTCTTCTTTTTTGCTTCATACTGTTGGAAATGACCGCACTATATAATCTGGGTGGTTCCGAATGATTGCGAAGCTTCGAATTGCCTTTCCAGGGCTCGTCCTGCTGCTGGGCGTTGCGTTTTGTCTCTCTCAGGCCACCCTAGACAAGCAGCAGGAGTTTGCGGCGCACATCCAGAAGGCCAAGGGATACCTCGATCAAAAGCAGCCTGCTCTGGCGATTCCGGAGTTCCAGGCTGCGGTGGCCATCGATCCTACGAGTGTGGACGCGCAGGCCAACCTGGGCGTTCTGCTGTTCTTTCAGGGGAAGGCAGCCGACGCCATTCCACACTTTCGCGCTGCGCTCGAGGGGCAGCCCGGTCTGCCGAAGATTCAAGGACTGCTGGGAATGGCCGAAAGTCGCACGCTGGACTTCGCCAGCGCGCGTAAGGATATGGAAGCCGCCTTCCCTGCGGTCCAGGACCAGCGTTTTCAGTTGCAACTTGGCCTGGAACTTGTCGGCCTTGATACCGAAAGCGGCGATTTAGAAAAGGCCGCCGCTGTTATCGCGGAGCTGCGCAAGGCAGATCCCGAGAATGCGGAGGTGCTCTATGCCGCTTACCGCACCTACACCGATCTCGCCGGGGAGTCGATGCTCGCCCTTTCGCTGGCTGCGCCGGACTCCGCGCAGATGCACCAGTTGTTGGCGCACGAAGACTCCCGGCAAGGAAATACGAACGGCGCCATCGCGCAGTATCGCAAGGCAATCGCCGTCAACCCGCATCTTCCCGGCATTCATTTCGAATTGGCCGAACTCCTGCATACCTCGAGCGACGAGGCCGTGAAGAAGGAAGCCGAACAGGAATATCGGGCGGCACTGCTGGAGAATCCGCAGGATGAGAAAGCGATCCTCAGGATCGCGGAGTTTGACGCGCAAAAAGGAAATCGAGAGCAGTCGTATCAGGAATACACGAAAGCGGTTGCGCTGCAGCCCGCCGATGCCGATGCCAAACTTGGTTTGGCCAAAACGTTGATTGAGATGAATCAATCGGACAAGGCGCTGCCGTTGCTCGAAGAGGCCGTCCAGCTGGAGCCCACCAATGCCACCGCCCACTATCGCCTGGCCACGCTCTACCGGAAGATGGGGCGCGCGGACGATGCCAAGCGCGAGATAGAGCTCTATAAGAAGTTTAAGGAGATGAAAGAGAAGCTGAGCGCGCTCTATAAAGAATTGCAGGTTCAGCCCAAGGAGATTCGTGCGGAAGAGCCGGAAGAACAGTAGGGTCGGAGCGCGAGTCGCGGCAGTAAGGCGGGTGCAGTTGCCTGCGCTTCTCCGATCATGCCTAGCACTTTTCTTCGTTTGCCTGAGTGTGGAGGCGATCGCGCAGATGGGAACGTCGACCCCGCTGCCGCCTGCGGAGCGTCAGAAGGCCGAGGCCGAGAGTAAGGCGACCGGCGCGCTCGCCAACTATCCGCATCTGATCGACATCACGGAATCCACTGGAATTCATTTCGAACACCTGTCGAGTCCTGAGGCGAAATTCATTGCAGAGTCGATGAGCGGGGGAGTCGCGCTGATCGACTACGACGGCGATGGCTGGCCGGACATTTATTTTACGAACGCGCAGAGCGTGGACATGGCTCTGCATGGCGTCAAAGCTCGCAGCGCGTTGTTTCACAACAACCACGACGGAACATTCACGGATGTCACCGATAAGGCAGGTGTAGGCTATCCCTGTTGGGCGATGGGGGCGGCCGTTGGCGATTACAACAACGACGGTTGGCCTGATTTGCTGGTGACGTGTCTGAATGGCGTCGTCCTCTATCGCAACAATGGCGATGGCACATTTACCAACGTGACCAAAGCCGCCGGCTTGGCCGGCGATTCCGGATGGGCGACAGGCGCGGCTTTTGGGGACTATGACGGCGATGGCTGGGCCGATCTTTTTATCTCGCACTACGTTGATTTTCATCTGGACGATCTGCCCGTGTTCGGTTCGGGCAAATCGTGCAAGTACCTGGGACTCGACGTGCAATGCGGCCCGCGAGGGTTGAAGGGGCTCCCCGACAATCTTTACCACAATAACGGCGATGGAACCTTTACCGATGTATCGAAGAAGGCTGGCGTCGACGATCCCGAGCGTCGTTATGGCCTGACCGCCATTTGGTCGGATTTCGACAATGACGGGAAGCTCGATCTCTTCGTGACCAACGATGGCCAGGCGAACTATCTCTACCACGGCGACGGCACGGGAAAATTCGAGGACGTGGCCCTGACTTCCGGTGTAGCGGCGAACGAAGACGGATTCGAACAGGCCAACATGGGGGTTGCTTTCGGCGACTATACGCACACCGGGCGCATGTCGCTGCTGCTTTCGCATTTCGACATTGAGTACGCCGCCCTCTATCGCAACGACGGAGGCATGAACTTTAACGATACGTCGATCGCCTCGGGCATTGCCCGGGGCACCCAGGGCTACGTGGGCTGGGGCGATGCTTTTGTCGACTTCGACAATGATGGCTGGCAGGATTTCTTCCTGGTCAACGGACATGTGTATCCGCAGGTAGACAACGCTCACAGGGCCACCCGCTACCTGGAGCCGAAGTTTCTGTTTATCAATCAACGAAACGGAACTTTCAGGAACGTCAGCAAACTGGCTGGCGACGCGCTTCAGATCGCGCAGGTGAGCCGCGGGCTTGCGGTGGGCGATCTTTTCAACGATGGAAGGATGGAGGCCGTTGTTGAAAACCTAGTGGGCAAGCCGATGATTTTGCGTCCCGAAGGCGGCCCGCAGAACCATTGGGTCAGTTTTCAACTGGAAGGCGTAAAGAGCAATCGCCTGGCTTTGAATACGCGCGTACGAGCGACCGCCGGAGACCTGGTGCAACTGGGAGAAGTCGTCAGCGGTGGGAGTTATTTATCGCAGCACGATCTCCGCATCCACTTCGGACTGGGAACCCATGAGCGTCTCGATCAGGTTGAGGTGCTGTGGCCGAATGGGAAAAAAGAGACGCTCACCAATCTTGGCGTGGACCGGTTTTATGTGGTGCGCGAAGGGCAGGGAGTGGTCTCCAGCAAACCGTCCGAGCACCGGGTGAAGCTTCCCTAAATATGGCGACCGGGGCAACTGCAAATCGACTGCGCGCAGTCCTGCTTTTGGGGCTGTTTGCTGCCGGCGGGACCGCGGTTTGGGCGCAGAACACGCATCCCGCGGAGTCTCCCCTGATGCGGCAGGTCCGCCAGGCGCTCAGCCTCGCCGAACACGGTGACAAGCAAGGTGCGATGAATCTTGCCCAGAGTTTGCTTGCACAGCATCCAGATTTCGCGCCGGCACTCAAGCTGAAGGGCATGTTGCTGGAGGAGGCTGGGCAGACCTCCGAGGCGACGGCCGCCTATGAAGAGGCTTTGAAGTTTGCCCCGAACGACGGAGATCTTCTGCTGAAAGTAGGCATCTCCAAGCTGGCCACCGGACAAAAAGGAGAGGCCCTCAAGTTGCTCGAGCACTGTGTGCGGATTCTGCCTGGAGATGGAGACGCTCAGTATTATCTTGCCCAGGCCTATCACTTGAATGGGCAGGACGAGTTGGCGCTGCGTGCCATCCGGCAGAGTTTAAAGGCCGAACCAGACAATACTTCAGTGTGGCAGAAGTACGGCGAACTGCTCTGCGGCACGGGCGATTACTCTGCGGGCCTGAAGTGGCTGCTCAAGGCACAGCACACTGACGCGACGCTACCGCGGATTGATTACGACATCGCGGCGGCGGATTACAAATTAATGGACCTTGGCGGCGCGGCGCAGTATGCGGCTCGGGCAGTTCAATCTCAGCCTAATGACGTAACCGCTCTGCAACTGCTGGCTACCGCGGATGTGAAACTCGCCAAATGGCAAGAGGCCAAGAACGCATTCGAGCGCATCCTCGCGTTCAGAGCTGATGATGTCGAAGCGTTGTTAGGGCTTGGTCAATGCGAACTGGGACTGAAGAACTATCCGGCTGCAGTTGATCGATTGCAATCGGTATTGCGGCTCGACCCCACTCGGCTGCAGACACATTTCTATCTCTCGCGAGCGTATGCCGCGATGGGCCGAACGGCGGACGCGGAGCACGAGGCGGCGCTACATCAGTTGATGATGGAACAGATGACATTCGTTCGCTCAGCGGAAAGCGACGAACGCGAGAGTCCCATCAAGGCTCAGGCGCGACAATTGCTTGCAGAGCACCGTGAGGCGGATGCGTTGCAGTTGTATCGCGAACACTTCAAGGGAACCGCTGCGACTTCGGCTGATGCATATGTGTTTGTTGGGAAGCTGTATCTCTTCCAGGGAGATACGGAAGCTGGACTACGCAGTCTTCATCATGCGCTGCAAATTCAACCGACCGTTCGCGGAGCCCATACCTATCAGGGAATCCTGGCGCTGAAACAGGGCGACCTGAAAGCGGCCGAGAATGAGTTTCAGGCAGAACTCAGAAACGATCCGAATTATCAACTGGCGATTGCCGAGATGGGCGAGGTTCGGTACCACGAACGGAACTATTCCGAGGCGGCGGAGCTCCTGGCAAAATCCAGAACCATGACTCCCGAACTACTGTACATGCTGTGCGATTCTTACTTCCGGATCGGCAAGGTATCGGATGCCGACTTGACCGCCGAAACCGTTGCGGCGTACGGGAGACACAATCCACAGATCATGAAAGACCTGATCGAGCTTCTGCGCCGCAATGGGCAAAGCGACCTGGCGCAGCGCTTGTCGACCAATCTGGGGCAAAAATAAACCTCACGGCGTACTCTCTATCACGGTGAGGATCTGATCTGCTTTGACGTTTTTCAAAATCTGCTTGACGCCGCTCGGCCACGTGAGTTCGATCGTGTCGATGACTCCGGCCGAGCCCAGTCCGAAGTGCACGCGTTTATCGCTGGAGGAGTTGTAGCTGACCGCGGTTGTCGCCTGATTGTACTGGGAGCCCAGAGAAGTTGTTACCTTGACTTTTGTTCCTAAACCGTCGCGATTGGATTTGACGCCGACCAGTTTCAGAATGATCCAGTGGTTTGGGTTGCTGGAACGGTTCATCCATATTTCCGGCGGGCCGTTCAGAACCGTGACTACGATATCGATCTTGCCGTCGTTGTTAAGATCGCCGAAGGCTGCGCCGCGGTGCGGAGCTGGAGCCGAGAAGGACGCTCCAGCTTTTGCGCTCAGATCCTCGAAGGCAAGGCCGCCTTTGTTGCGAAACACTCGATTGGGAAGCGGATAAGGCCGGTGCGCCAATTCCATGGAATTGTCCAGAATATCGGAGTTGGCGGTGAACAGGTCCTTGTTCCCGTCGTTGTCAAAATCGAAAACACCCACTCCCCATGCAGTGGAGCGGCTGGTTAAGGCGCTCAGTCCTGCGGTAGCCGTGACGTCCTGAAATTGACCATTCCCCAGATTCTTGTAGAGAGGAAAGCCTTCCCCGAACATCGCAGTTTCGAAAATATCAGGCTTTCCGTCGTTGTCAACGTCGCGGAAATCTGCGCCCATGCCGGCGATGGCGTTGCCGAATGCGTTATAGGCAACCCCGGCGAGCAGCGCGACATTGGTGAAAGTTCCGTCCCGGTTGTTGTGAAGAAGATAGTTTTCAAAGGTGTCGTTCGACACGAAGATGTCGGTAAATCCATCGTTGTCGTAGTCGGCAAACGCTAAGCCCATCCCTTTGCCCACGTATTTGGAAATGTGGGACTGCTCGGAGACGTCGGTAAATGTGCCGTCGCCGTTGTTGCGATAGAGGATATTCGGCGTGCCCAGAAAGTCGACGGGCGAGCAATAGGCCGGGAGTCCTTGCTGCACGCAGGGAGTTGCGGTCTTGATTCCATAATTAAGATAGTTCACCACGAAGAGATCGAGCAGCCCATCGTTGTTGTAGTCGAACCACCCTGCAGCCACAGACCAAGCCTTGCCGAGTTTTGGAACCATCCCTCCAACTCCTGCCTTCTCGGTCACGTCGGTGAATGTACCGTCTCCATTGTTATGGAAAAGCTGGTTGCGGTTGACTCCGGTCACGTAAAGATCGACGAATCCATCATTGTCGTAGTCGCCGGCGGCCACTCCCATCGAATACCCGATCCCTTGCAGGCCCGCTTTCTCGGTTACATCGGTGAAGGTGCCGTCCCCATTGTTGCGGAAGAGGCGGTTCCAGTAACTGGGGTCGGTCTTTTCCAGCGACGGGATGGCCGCGCCATTGGTGAAGAAGATGTCGAGCAAGCCGTCGTTGTTGTAGTCGAAGACACCGACTCCACCCGCCATGGTCTCAAACGTGTACCGTTGCGGACTGATGCTGTTCTTGAGTTTGAATTTGATTTTGGATTGTTCGACTACATTTTCGAATTGGATCGTAGAGGCAGCTGGCACTACTGTCTTCGTAGACTCTTTGCCGGCGGCTCGGCCTGGCGCTGCTTGAGCGAGCAGACTGGGAATGCAACACAGCAGAAAAAGCACAACCTTAGCGATAAGGTTCCCGTGGGAGCCTTTCTCGGAGTTGGTCACGCGAGTCGATTGTTCACTGCTCTGTGACATCGATCATATTGTCATCGGCATTGCGGTCAATGAGCTTATTGTAAGGATCAATGCCCGCTAGAGTTGGCTTTTCGTCAACCACGACCACGAATGTCCTCTTTTGCTCGCTGATCTTTTCCTTTTTGAGGTAGAGCGGTTTTTCCTGATCTTTCTTGCCGCTGAAGACGCCGATCTCGATGTAGTCGGCGAGCGGCATCGGCGTTTCCGCACCGTTGCCGTCAGCTTGCATCTTGCGTGCCTCAACCTCAAGCGTGACCTTATATTTTCCATCCGGAGTCTTCTGCGAGGTTGCAGAGACAGTTTTGTTGTCGTAGAGGACGATGCGGTTGAAGCCGTCATCGACCAGATATTGGAGTTCCGGTGGAGTTTGGGCGCGGATCGCGTCCACCAGCATGCGGGTATCCGGATAAGGCTCGTTTACCTGCGCTGAGGCGCGACCGGTGTCGTTGGCGTCGACCTGATTGTTGGCGTTGGCGTAACGGTATTGCATGAGGAAATTGTGCAGTGCGAGATTGAGTTTGTCTTCGCCAATGTAATCGGCGAGGGTGTACAAGATCTGACCGCCCTTCTGGTACCAGACGTATTGCTCACGCTGGACGAGGGCGAGTGGCGGTTCGTGGCGGACCTCGCCAGCGCGTCCCCGGAGATAGCCATCGAGCTCGTGGCGGAGAAAGCGGTGCATCAGGTCGCGGCCGTACTTATGCGCCATCACCTGCAGAGCAGAATACTCGGCGAGGCTCTCGGACATCATGTTGGAACCTTCTGCGTCGGCGCCCACAAGCTGGTGCGCCCACCACTGGTGGCCGAGCTCATGAGCGGTCACAAAGTAGGTGAAGTCGATGTCGGTCGGCTTGATGATGCGGCTGATGAAGCCGATGCCTTCCGAGTAAGGAATTGTGTTGGGAAACGATTGGGCGAAAGTGCGATACCGGGGAAACTCGAAGATGCGGTATTGGTTGAACTGGTAGGGGCTGAAGGTCTTTTGATAGTAATCGAGGCCGGCACGGGAACTGGCCAACATATCGTCGATGTCGTAGGTGTGTGCGGGATCGTAGTAGACCTCAAGTGCGACGTCGCCGTTGGGGCCGTGGTAGATCTCTTTCCGCGACTGGTAGCGGGCAGAAATGTAAGAGAAGAAATCCAGAATGTGCGTGGAGCCCATGCTGTATTCGAAGTAGCGGCGACCCTTATCCTGCCATTCGCGCTGGAGGTATCCAGGCGCAACGGCGATCTGGTCCGCTGACGTGCTGACCACAGTGTGATATGTGACCCAGTCGGATTCTCCGCGGAAGAAAACGTTGTTTATGTTATGTGCGGGATCGCCGCGGTGCGCCATCTCCTCGAGAGCCGGGAGATGCTCTTCGCGGCGGCGGCGTGGATCATCGAGTTCGATGCCGGTGTTGTAGCCGATGTAAGGGACGTAGTCGGAATCGAAAAAAGTGCCGTTATAAGCCAGTTCGGGGAGCTCGTTGCCATCGCGGAAGCCGCGCGTCTGGTGGCCTACGTTGCAAGAGAGGGTGACCGTCTGACCCGGTGCCAGCGGCGGGTCGAGCGCATAGATCGAGTACATATGGCGCGGCGCAGCGCTGACTAGGTGGAATGCGCGGTCGAACTGGACGTTTGTGACCGACTGCTTCTGATCGGTGAGATGGATCTGGGCGATCGGCTGGTTGGTTTTGTTCTGCAGAGTCATCCGCACGGTTCCGTCGAAGGAGCGGCGCTCGGGATAGATGTTGATGGTCGCATCGACGGCTGTGACTTTCGGCTGGTCGAGGTTTTCGTACTTCTTGAACTGGCGTTCGTAGTCAGCCTGAATGCCGCGGCGTGCCTTCGAATCGAGATACTCATTCAGGACGTGAGCGTTGTAGAAGTACCAGGAGCCAGCGCCCAGCGCCATGATGGCAAACAGCAGAGCGGCAGGAATGAGCCGCGGAGCACGCTGAAGGGCTAGACGAGTGCGGGCGCGAAACGAATCCTCGGCTCCGCGGCGGGCAAAGGCGATGGAGATTACGCCTAACAGAGCACAAATCGCGAACCAATATGTAATCGACCAGAAAAGCGCCGGGACGAAGTGGCCGTAGCCGTTCATATCGGAGTACGTGTAGGCAGGAGTCTGGCCAACGAGGTAGAGCGTATTCTCCCAGCCGAAGTTGTAGAGAATTGGCATCAAGAGGAAGGTGCCCAAAAGGATGGCGTAGCCGACGAACTTGTTCGAGACCACGGTCTGGACAAACAGGGCGAGCAAGATGAAGGTAAGGACCTGCGGGAAGGTCACTACATACAGCTCCTTCAGGTACTGAAGGAATTCGTAGTGGTAGTAGCCCGCGATGGTTTGCATGACCATGCCGATGAGCATCGCGAACGCGAGAAGGATGAGTTCGACAACGACGATCGCCGTGAGCCGCGAGAACCAATCGGTCGACTCGCGCATAGGCAGAGCGTCGTGAATGCCGTCGAAATGGTTGTCGCGCTCGCGCCAGAGCAATTCAGCGGCATAGAGGCCCGCAACAATGAATAGGAAAAGAAGTGCGCTCCCTTCGACGGCCTGGACCATGAGGTAGGTGACCGGCCAGACGTTCTGTTCGGCGATACGGCCCGCGAAGTATCCGTTGTTGATCCCGAAGGCGACGATGAGGGCGACGAGAGCCCAGAACGGGATGTCGCGAAAAATGCTTCGCATCCGGAGGCGGGAAAGTGAGAGGTATTGAGCGAACGTAGTGGAGGCCGTAAAGGACTGATGGGCAGGGGGAAGTTGACCCGGTACGAGGGACCGTACCGGCTGTGTCTCCGTGAGATCCTGTTCCTTGGCTTTGGCGGCTCGGCGGCCCTGGGAGCGAGCCGTGAGAGCTTCCACAGACATGGGAAAGAGCGCCCAGACCGAAATCAGCGCTACGGCGCCAACGCCAAGCCAGAGTAGACGGTTATAGAGGAACACTCCATTGAGAAGAGCGGGGGACCACGAGACGAATAGAGTGTTTTTTTCGATCACGGTCCAATAGCGGGTGACATTGTTGAACAGGATGATGCCGATGGGATCGAAGATGCTGGACCAGAAACGTTCCAGAGAGCGAGTGGCAACGAAGACGGTCAAGCCAATGACGTAGATCATGAACAGGGCGACGCCCTGCAGATAGACGATGAAGATTTTGCGAGTGAGGGCGGAAACCGCGAAGAAGAGGGAACCAATGAAGAAGATTTGAACGACGAGAATGGAGAGAAAAGGGTGAAGATAGGCCCAGAGATGATTTGGGCCGATGCGAGTATGGTCCGCCCAAGGGGCGAATGTGCCGAGGAACGTGCCGAGCATCATTCCGGAGAAGGCGAAGACAGTGGTGACGAACGAACCGGCCCAGCGTCCGCCAAGGTAAGCGAACTTTGAGATCGGCTGAGTAAACAGGATCTGGTAAGTATCGCGCTGGAAGTCGCGGAGAATTGAGGTACCGAAAATGGCGGCAATGACGATGATGCCGAACAGCGCGGCGCCGAAGTCGTTGAAAGCGTTGGCATACGCGGAATTGAGGAGGACCTTGCCGTTGCCGTTTCCGAGTGGGCCAAAACTTTCCGACGCAACGTTGAGGAATGAGAACGCGAGCCAGAGCAGGAAATACATGTACGTCGAGAGGCTCTTGAAGCGGAACCTCAGCTCGAATGTGAAGAACTCCCAAAAGAGTGCCATGTTGGATTCCTCCAGTTTCGAGAGTGTTAATTCACCAGCGGACGCTTGGTCTGCTGCGATAGGTTGAGGAAGTAAACATCTTCCAGGTCCGACTCGACAGGGATGAAGCCGTCCCCCGGAGAGCTATCCGAATGAACGCGAACCTCGTGCTTTCCGCCCACCAAGTGAGTGGAGATGACGTGCAGCGATGCTTCGATCGAGCGCACCTCCTCATCGGTCGCAACCACCTTCGACCAAATCTTGCCGTTCAGGGCTGCAATAGTCTCGCTGGGTGCGCCCTCAAGCAAGAGTTCACCGGAAGCGATGATCGCCATGCGAGGACAGAGCTGGCGAACGTCGTCCACGATGTGAGTCGAGAGGATGACGGTGCGGTCACTGCCCAGAGACGAGAGCAGGTTCAGGAAGCGATTGCGCTCCGCGGGATCCAGGCCAGCGGTGGGTTCGTCGACAATGATGAGTCGCGGATTGCCCAGCAAGGCTTGCGCAATGCCGAAACGCTGCTTCATACCGCCGGAATAAGTTGAGAGTGCTTTCTTGCGAGAGTCCCACAGGTTGGTCTGTTGCAGCAGCGCGTCCACGGTTTCTTTGCGCTCCGAAGAAGAAGTCATCCCCTTCATCACGGCCAGATGGTGGAGCATGTCCAGCGCGGATATTTTGGGATACACGCCGAACTCCTGCGGCAGGTAGCCGAGGATGCGGCGCACCTGGTCTTTTTGCCGCAGCACATCGATGCCGTCGAGGTTGATGGTGCCGGAGTCGGGATCTTGCAGCGTGGCAATCGTGCGCATCAGAGAACTCTTTCCGGCGCCGTTCGGTCCCACCAGGCCGAACATGCTGTTGCCAATGGAGAGTGAAAGGTTCTTGAGCGCCTTCACGCCGTTCGGATAAGTCTTGGAAAGACCATTGATCGTGAGTGCCACCGCTACCTCCGCATGCGAGAATCGGTCTGGGAACAGCACTGTCCGCTTCGTAAGCGAACATGGGGAGCTATTCTACTATCACCCGCGAGACCTGAAGACCTCTTCCATCACAGCGCAGCGTCGTTGCCACATTATCTTCTTGTGGTTTCGCGCCACTGACGAAACACCTCCTTATATATGTATTGTGCTGTCCGGTAGTGGACAATTGGTTCCGGCAGTGGACACCGGGCACCTCTCGATGGCGCGGCCGCAAGGGCCTATCTTGCTGTCCATCCATCACTTAGAGCGTTCTGAGGTGTGGAAGGCGAGTTGCCACCGACTAGCTCGATGGATATCGCTCGGCCAGAATTTAGGCGTCAGAAACTACGCCGCCAGATCGTGTTCGCGGCAATCGGCATCGTCGTCATCGCAGCGTTGACAGTTGGCGTTTCGCGGTTGAGACCGGCAGCACCCTCAGTCGAACGCGGAACGGTGTGGACTGACACGGTGAAACACGGGTCGATGCTGCGCCAGGTGAGAGGGCCGGGCTCGCTGGTCCCCAGCCAGGAAGCGGTTCGCCAGATTCCCGCTGAGACTGAGGCGACGGTGGTGCGCATTCGCATGCTGCCGGGCTCGCAGGTAAAAGCAGACGACATTCTTCTCGAGATGAGCAATCCGCAGGTGGAACAGGCGGCCGTAGACGCAGAGCTGCAACTGAAGGCGGCGGAAGCCGAGTACCAGAGCTTCAAGGTTAAACTCGACAGCGACCTGATGACTCAAAAGGCCGGCGCCGCAACCGTGACCGCAGACTACAGTCAGGCACAACGACAGGCGGATACAGACAAGGCTCTTTACGATCTTGGAGTCATTTCAGGGTTGGCCTACAAAGCCTCCAAGGGCAAAGCGGACGAACTCACGACCAGAAATGATTTGGAAGAGCAGCGGCTCGTGATCAACAAGAAAGCGATCGAAACTCAACTGGCCCAGGAACAGGCGAAGGTCGACCAGGCGAGCACTCTGGCTGGTCTCAAGAAAAAGCAACTGGAAGCCTTGAAAGTGCGTGCCGGCATTACCGGAGTGCTGGTAGATCTTCCGTTGCAGGTTGGGCAGCACGTCCAGCCGGGGGCCATGCTCGCAAAGGTGGTCGAGCCGAACCATCTGATGGCGACATTGAAGATCGCGGAAACCCAGGCCCGGGACGTGCGCGACGGCGAACCTGCGGCAGTCGACACGCATAACGGGATCATCAACGGAACCGTGATGCGAGTCGATCCTGCTGTACAAAACGGAACCGTGACCGTCGACGTCAAACTAACAGGCCAACTGCCCGAGGGGGCGCGCCCGGATTTGAGCGTGGATGGGACCATCGATCTGGAACGGCTGGACAACATTCTCTATGTGGGGCGTCCCGCGTTTGGGCAGGAAAACAGCACAATCAGTTTGTTCAAGCTGGATGCGGACGGTAAAGAGGCGACGCGTGTGCCGGTCAAGGTGGGGCGAGAATCCGTGAATTCGATTCAGGTTTTCGAAGGGCTTCACGAGGGCGACACCGTTATTCTTTCCGACATGTCACGTTGGGATAAGACGGATCGCATCCGTTTGGAGTAGGGACCGCAATTCAAGAAACGAAATCCAACATATCGAGGCAAGAACCCATGACTGAAGCAGGGCAGCCGTTGATCCAAATTCAGGATCTGACCAAAGTCTTCTACACCGACGAAATTGAAACCCACGCACTTTCAGGCGTGCACCTCTCGATTGCTAAGGGCGAGTATGTGGCCATGTCGGGACCTTCGGGTTGTGGCAAGTCGACGTTACTCTCCATTATCGGATTGCTCGATACGCCGACGCAGGGGCGTTACTCATTGAACGGCAAGACAGTAGAGAACCTCGATTTTGCCGAGCGTTCCCGCATCCGCAACCAGGAGATCGGGTTCATCTTTCAGAGTTTCAACCTGATTGGTGATCTCACGGTGTACGAGAACGTCGAACTGCCGCTCACGTACCGGCAGAGAATGCCTGCGGCCGACCGGAAGGCGCGGGTCATGGAGGCGTTGGAGCGCGTCGGAATGGCGCACCGTGTCCGGCACTATCCTTCGCAACTTTCCGGTGGTCAGCAGCAGCGCGTCGCCGTGGCGCGTGCGCTGGGAGGAAAGCCTTCCATCCTGCTGGCCGACGAGCCTACTGGAAATTTGGACTCGCGCAATGGCGAAGCGGTGATGGAGTTGTTGCAGAACTTGCACCGCGAGGGCGCGACGATCTGTATGGTGACGCACGATCCGCGGTTCGCCAAGCACGCGCAACGCGAAGTGCATTTGTTCGACGGCAAGGTTGTGGCGGAAGAAGAGCTGCAGAAGCTGATGGCTGACGCGCACGCGTGAACGGCCTGGGAGTAGCCTATGAACAGCCTGGTTCAGAATCTCCGTTATGCGCTGCGCCAGCTGCGCAAGAGCCCTGGGTTCACGACCGTCGCGGTGTTGACCCTTGCTCTCGGAATCGGCGCGAACACAGCCGTATTCAGCGTAATGAACTCGGTCTTATCTCGCATGCTTCCAGTGCGCGATCCGGGGCGTCTTTATTACTTGCAGATCGCCAGCGGGAATCAGCCGCCAGGCGCAAGTAATACAGGCAACAGTGATACGTCGTTCTCAGAGCCGGTGTTCGAGGCGCTTCGCCAACGCAATGACGTTTTGGATGACTTGATCGCGTTCGTTCCTCTCGGCATTGGCAAAGTTCCGGTTCGATACGGAGCCATGCCGGAAGAGGCCAGTGGCGATGAAGTCAGCGGAAACTTCTTTTCGGGCCTGAGCGCGGGAATTGCCCGTGGTCGCGGCTTTTCTCTGGCGGATGAGAAGGATCATTCACCAGTAGCCGTCATCAGTTATGACTATTGGACACGGCGTTTTTCACGGGACCCGGCGGTCCTCGGCGCGACGCTGTTCGTCAAGAATGTGCCTTTCACCGTTGTCGGCATTGCTGCGCGCGGTTTTCGCGGAGTCGAAGCGGCCAGTTCAACGGACTTTTGGATTCCTCTGCAAAGCCGGGCGGAACTGAACGCGTGGGGCACTCCTGCCAACGTCAACAGCCTCTATGGAACGCCGACATGGTGGTGCCTCCCGCTGATCGCCAGGCTCAAGCCGCATGTCTCACCGGGGCAGGCGGGAATAGCCCTGCAGTCTACCTTCGGGGAAGCAGCCAAGATTGGAGTCGGCACCATTGATCCGAAGCATTGGAAGCCGTCGCTGAACTTCGATCCAGCCAAGGGGATTCAAGGCTATAACCAGCAGTTCCGCGAGCCAGTGCGGATCTTGATGGGCCTGGTGCTTCTGGTGCTGCTGATTGCCTGTACCAACGTTGCTCTGCTGATCATGGCTCGCAATGAAGCACGGCGACGGGAGTTCAGCCTGCGAATGGCAATTGGAGCAGAAAGAGCGCACCTCTTTCGGCAACTGCTGACAGAGAGTTCGCTCCTGGTCATCGCCGGTGCGGGCCTCGGTTGGGCATTCGCCGTCTTCGCTACGCGCGCTTTGGCCGATTGGTCGGGAATCGAGACCGGCCTCGATCCTGACCGTAACGTGTTGTTCTTTACCCTTGCTATTTCGGTGATCAGCGCTTTGGCCTTCAGTGTCGCTCCGCTGTGGGTTGCATTGCGGATTCCGGTTTCGGGTGTGCTGCGGGCTACTGCAACCAATATCACTCAGGACCGGCGCCGTGCACTTGGCGGCAGGGTTCTGATGGCGTCGCAGGTGGCAATTTGTCTTTTGCTCCTGATCGCTGCCGGACTTCTCATTCGCACTCTTCGAAACTACGAGACTCAGGATCTCGGAATGCGCGCGGACGGGCTGCTGGTTTTTGGAATCACGCCGCAGCGCGCGCAGAGTGCCCAGGAGGCTCTGGCGTTCTATCGCACTCTGCTCGACCGCATTCACGCTTTACCAGGCGTGGAATCCGCGACGGTCATGGAAAATCGCCTCGGCTCCGGTTGGAGTAACAACAATGACGACCCCGTGGACGGAGTCAACCTCTTGGCGAAATTTGGCCCGCAGTCCATCGTGCGGAGCAACAACGTCGGTCCGGGTTACTTCCATGTGCTCGGAGTCCCAATTCTCGAAGGCCGGGACCTCGCCGACACCGACACTCCGACCTCTCTTCCGGTCGTAGTAGTGAATGAAACGTTTGTGAAGCGGTTTCTGCCGAATACGAACCCGCTGGGTCACAGGGTTCGCGATAACCGAACGATCGTGGGCGTCGTGAAGGACAGTCGATACACGCGCGTCGATGAGACGCCGATGCCGATGGCCTACTACGCAGCGTTCCAAGGTCTCAATGTCGGGGACACGTTGCATGTCGAGGTGAGGGTGAATGGCGAACCGATGAGCGTTCTACCTTCAATCCGGCAGTTGGTTCACGACATGGATCCCAATGTCCCCTTGGAGAAGCCAATAACACAGCGTGCGCAATTTGAGGAATCTTATGCGGGGCCGACTATGTTTGCGCGACTGGGCGGATTCTTCGGCGGGCTGGCTGCGCTGCTAGTTGCGACCGGGCTCTACGGCACGCTGTCGTATCGAACCAACCGGCGCACAGCCGAGATTGGAACACGCATGGCGCTCGGAGCTCCACGGGGCCGGGTGCTCTGGATGATCATGCGGGAAAGTCTTCTGATCAGCTGCGCGGGGGCGGCGGCCGGGTTCGTCCTCGCGTTCTTCTGCGCCCGTCTCCTGAAGTCGATGCTTTACCAGTTGTCCCCGCTCGACGCCGTCAGCTTCGGGCTTGCGACATGTTGCGTTGTGAGCGTTGGGTGCGTTGCCGCATTTCTGCCTTCCTGGCGGGCAGCGAAAGTCGATCCGATGGTGGCCCTGAGGTACGAGTAGTGGGAGGCGAACGATGAACGGGTTGCTGCAAGACCTTCGCTATGCGGTGCGGCAGTTGCGCAAGAGCCCGGGGTTCACAGGCGTGGCCGTGCTGACCATCGCGCTGGGGATTGGCGTAAATGTTGCCACTTTCAGTTTCGTGGACGAACTGTGGTTGCATCCGATGCCGGTACGAGATGCGAACCGTCTAGTGCGCATCTTTACCAGCAATCCCAGCAGCCAGGGGGAAATCGAGCGCGGCTACAGTTCATACCCTGACTTTCTGGACCTGCGCGCCAATTCCAGGACACTTGCGGGAGTGGCGGCTCTCGATAATCGTGGGGCGCAGGTGGATGACGGCGTGCAGAACAGGTTGGTGTCAGCGGCCGTGGTCTCGGAGAATTTCTTTGAGGTGCTCGAAGCCTCGCCCGCCCTCGGGCGGACGTTCACCGAAAAGGAATTTCAGAATTCGCAAGTACCGTCGGTTGTGCTCAGTTACCCATTCTGGCGGCGACAGTTCAATGGCGATACAACACTTCCGGGACGAACGATCATCGTCGACAACCAGCCAGTGACCGTACTGGGTATTCTGCCGCGAGGGTTCCGAGGTTCAGAGGCGCTCGTGGTGCCTGATCTCTGGATTCCCATGCCGACATGGCAGCAACTCACGGGCGAGCACGAAAAGCAGACCATCCGGGGATCGCGCGAATACGAACTGTTCGGGCGATTGCGGGAGGGCGTCATTCTGCAACAAGCCAAAGCAGAATTGGGAACGGTTGCTGCCGCATTGGCCAGTTCTTATCCGGAGTCGGATGCTGGACGCAGAATGACCGTCGCTGCAGAAGATGAGACGCGAGGTGGAGTCGCGAACATCGGCTTGGCACTGCTGGGCATAGCGGTATTGGTGCTGTTGGTCGCGTGCGCCAACGTTGCCGGTCTCTTGATTGCGCGCGGGGAGTATCGGCGGAAGGAGATTGCAACGCGGTTAGCTTTGGGCGCTTCGCGAGGAAAGGTCGTACGCCAGTTACTCGCCGAGACCGCCTTGCTGGCAACAGCGGCCACGGTAACAGCATTGTTTTTCGGAAGAGTTGTGCTCAATGAACTCCCTACCTTGTTGCCGCAGACTAGCTTTCCCATCTTCGTAGACGCTCATCTGAACTCGCGTGCTCTGCTATTTGCTCTGGCGACGGCGACCGCCTCCTTGTTCCTTTTCGGGTTGGTTCCGGCACTACAGGCCACAAACGTCGGTCCGGCCACCATGCTCAAGCAATCCGGCGCAGTGATCGGAACCGGACGCCGGAGATTGAGAAGTGCTCTTATCGTCACGCAGGTTGCGTTGTCGCTGGTGATGGTCGTGTGCAGCGGTCTGCTGGCACGGTCGGTAATAAAGGCGCTGGCTCTCGATCCCGGCTTCAGCGCCCATCAGAACATGCTCATCATGGAGTTGGTGCCGGACTTCGGTACGAAGAGCGAAGAAGGCAGCAAGGCATTCGTGCGCGAGGCGCGCCGAAGGCTGCAGGCGCTACCCGGAGTGAGCGCAACTACTACCGCGATGCGGTTTCCCTTCGGGATGAGTGGCGGCGGTGCGACACGCAAAGTATTTCTTGGGAATCTGGCAAGCGCAGCCGCTGAAGGCGCCACTATCAATTTTGACCCTGTGGGGGAAGGGTACTTTTCAGTATTGGGTACCCGACTCGTGCGTGGCCGCGCCATCGAGCAGCACGACTTGGATGTGAATGCCCATGTCATGGTGGTAAATCAAGCCATGGCAAACCGTTTCTGGCCCAATGGGAACCCCGTGGGGCAACGACTTCGCTTGGGCCGGTCAGACGGAGATGAGTACGAAGTAATCGGAGTCGCGGAAGATGGGAAATACAACGATGTGCGAGAAGACCGAATGCCCTACTTGTTTCTGCCCATGAAGAGCGACGAATACGGCGAACTGGCGATGGCAGTGAAAACTAGCGTCGATCCGGAGGCACTGGCCCCAGCGGTGCGAAGAGTACTGCGCGAACTCAACCGCGGAGTGCCCATTATTTCTCTCGTGACGTTGCGAGAGCACATGCGGGAGGCGCTCTACGAAGAGCGAGTCATGGCGGGACTAATTGGCGTGATGGCCGGATTGGGCCTTCTGCTGGCGGCGGTCGGGATCTATGGACTGATGGCCTTTCTGGTGGGGCGGCGCATCCCGGAGATCGGAGTCCGAATGGCGTTGGGAGCACAGCGCGGAGGAATTTTCCGGCTGGTGATCGGACAGGCTCTGCGGCTGACGGCAATCGGCACGGCAATTGGCATAGCGGGCGCCATTGCGGCGGCGCGAGCGGTGCGCAGCCTGTTGTTTGGAGTCTCGCCAGCCGACGTATTCACGATTGCGATTGCGGTTTCCGTGCTGGCGGTGGTCGCATTCACAGCAGCGGCGGTGCCTGCACTGGGTGCGGCGAAAGTCGATCCGATGGTGGCCCTGAGGTACGAGTAGTGGGAGGCGAACGATGAACGGGTTGCTGCAGGACCTTCGCTATGCGGTGCGGCAGTTGCGCAAGAGGCCGGCCTTTTTTTCGGTCGTCGTGTTGACGCTTGGGCTGGGCATTGGAGCCAACACTGCCATTTTCAGCATGGTGGATTGGCTGGTGTTGCGGTCTTTGCCGATCAAGGATCCGCAGCAGATACATTTCCTGGCATTTACCCGACCCGGCGCCAATTCCGAAATTCAATTCTCTTATCCCGAGTTTGCAGATATTCAAAAACAGACCACGGATGTGTTTTCGGGTATAACGCCATTCATTTTTGGCGGTCTGGCGGGCGAGCAGAATTCGCAGAGTGGCTTGACCGCAGACGGTACGACCAAGCCAGTTCAGACGGCCTACGTGGGCGCCGACTTCTTCTCTCTGCTGGGCATTGCGCCCGCCTCGGGCCGCTTCATTTTGAGCACCGAGGGGAAGGCCGCGGGCGCGGACCCGGTAGTCGTTCTGAGTTACAACTATTGGCAGACTCGCTTTGCCGGTGACCCCGCTATTGCCGGGAAAGCCGTTTCAATCAACGGTCACCCCGTCACCATCATTGGAGTCGCGCCGAAAGGTTTTCTTGGGCCGACTCCGCTTCTCAATATCCAGGCTTATCTTCCGCTGAGCATGTTCCTGATTGAGAGAGGAGTTGCGGGCGACTTCCTGGCCAATCCCAGCACCCGCAGCATGCTCGCACTGGCGCGAGTAAAGCCCGGAGCGAATTCGAAACGAATCCAGTCCGAGCTCGCCGTCGTGGGCCAGCGCCTTCTAAAGCAATATCCCAGAGATCGCGGAATTGGCGAATTGCAGGCCAATCCCTTGCGCCCGCCAGGAATCATGAGCGGGTCGACGAATCCCTTCCCCAAGCTGGCAGCTCTGTTCCTGACTCTTGCTGGCTTGGTGCTGGCTTTGGCCTGTGTGAACGTTGCAAACCTCTTTCTGGTTCGAGCGGCAGCGCGACAGCGCGAGATGGCGGTACGCGCTGCGCTAGGCGCCGGGAGTGGCCGGTTAGTTCGCCAACTGTTCACAGAGAGTCTGGTTGTGGCGGCTCTCAGTTGCGGTTTGGGAGTAGTGCTGGGCTTGTCCGCAACGCGCCTGCTGGGCTCTGTGCCTCTGCAGAGTGAGTTGCCGATCGTGTTTGACTTCGAGTTCAACTGGCGGGTGTTCGCGTATGTCTTCGCAGTCGCGGCGGCGACCGCGGCGTTCGTTGTTGTTGTGCCTGCGGCCCGCATCCGGCATGGCAACTTGCGGGAAGTGTTGCACGAAGGCGGACGCACATCGACCGGTGGACGCCAGCGTTTGCGCGACATCCTGGTCGCCGTGCAGGTTGGCGGGTCGCTGACTTTGCTGATCGTTGCAGGATTGTTTGTCCGCAGTCTTCGCGGCGTCCAGACCAGCGATTTGGGGTTTGATCCCCAGCATGTCCTCAATTTGACGCTCGACCCAAACGAGATTGGCTATACGGAGCAACAGGGAAGAGCCTTCTATCGCGCGATGCTGGAGCGTGCGCGAGCTCTGCCGGGAGTACAGTCGGCCAGTCTTGCGTCGGTTGTTCCGCTCAGTGACTCCGTCCAGGGCAGCGACTTGATGATTCCTGGATACGCCACCTCTGCAAACCAGGAAGCACCGCACGCCGAAGATGATGCTGTGTCTTCGGATTACTTCAGGACCATGCGCATCGCGCTGAAACGCGGTCGTGATTTCACCGATGCGGACAACGAAAACGCGCCCCACGTTGCTGTGATCAACCAGGCGATGGCGGAACACTTTTGGCCGCGTCAAGATCCGCTGGGAAAGTCTTTCACGCTGACTTCTGGTCCAAAGCATCCCGCGACGATCGTTGGCGTCGTGCAAAACAGCCGGATGAACCAACTCTATGGGGAATTCGAACCGATCTTCTATCTGCCGGCGGCGCAGAGTTACGTGTCGACTGAGACGCTGCAGATACGCTCGGAACGAAGCGCGCAGGACATGGTCGCCGAAGTACGAACAATCGCACAGTCACTGGCGCCGGCGATCCCGGTCTATGGCGTGCGCACGATGACGGAAGCCCTTCACGGCGGCAATGGGTTGTTGTTCTTCGAAGTCGGAGCGAGCCTGGCCGCTGCGTTGGGATTGCTAGGGCTGATTCTCGCAGTGGTGGGCGTGTACGGAGTGATGTCGTACGCCGTCAGCCAGCGCACTCAAGAGATTGGCGTTCGCATGGCGCTGGGGGCTCAGCGTCGCGACATTCTGAGAATGATCGGACGCCAAGGAGCAGTGATTGTCGCATCGGGCCTAACCGTCGGTTTGCTTGCCGCGCTCGCCGCGGGGCGGCTGGTTAGCGATTTTCTCGTCGGCATTACGCCGAGTGACCCAATTACCTACGTGGGCGTTTCACTTTTGCTGGCCACCATCGCATGTGTGGCTACCTATATTCCTACGCGTCGGGCGACCAAGATCGATCCGATGGTGGCGCTGAGATATGAGTAGGAGGTCATGATGAACCGGCTATTTCAGGATATCCGTTATGCCGTGCGTCAGCTTCGCAAGAGCCCCGGGTTCACGGCGGTTGCGGTCATCACGCTGGCTCTGGGGATTGGCGCGAACACCTCCATTTTCAGCGTGGTGAACGGAGTCCTGCTGCGGCCACTTGCGTTCAGGGATCCCGGGCGCCTCGTTCGCCTCTGGCATGTTCCGCCCCCGAAGAGCTTCCCCGGAATGACATTGTTCTCAGTGTCGGCGGCGAATTATAGAGACTGGGAAAACCAGAACCACGCATTCGACAGCATGGCGATCATGTCGTACCACGGCTTCACGATGACGGGTGGCGACAAGCCCGAACAGGTGGCCGCCTGTGCTGTGTCCGCGGGTTTCTTCTCGACCTTGGGTGTTCCTCCCATGTTGGGTCGAGTGTTATCTCCCGACGAGGATCAGGTAGGACACTCGCACGTGGTGGTTGTGAGTCACCGCATGTGGCAGGAGCATTTTGGATCGAACCCTGAGATCGTAGGCCACAACATCAATCTGGATGGCGAAGCCTACCTCGTGGCTGGGGTCATGCCGGCGAGCTTCCGGTTTCCTGATTTCGCGCAGATGTGGACGCCGATGGCGTGGACCGATAAAGAACGCGCGGTGCGCGGAGAGCATCACTACATGGTCATCGCGCGCCTCAAGCCCGGAGTTGAACTGCAGCAGGCGAAGGCTGAGATGAACACCATCTCAGACCGCTTGCAGCAGCTTTACCCAGATGACGACAAGGGATGGGGCGCTACCGTTCTGCCGTTGCATGACGATATGGTGAGTGACGTTCGCACTCCCCTGCTCGTGCTGCTCGGAGCGGTTGCCTTCGTGCTTCTGATTGCCTGTGTGAACGTGGCCAACCTGGCACTTGCAAAAACCTTCAGCCGCCAGAAGGAGATCGCGATTCGCACGGCGTTAGGAGCGAGTTGGCCGCGTGTTCTCCGCCAACTTCTCACGGAGACAGTGCTTCTCGCCCTCGCGGGCGGAGCCCTTGGCCTGTCCTGCGCTCATTTTGGAATCCGCCTGATCGTGGCTTTTCTGGGGGA
>OBLU010000587.1_pt1 | contig 34201 bp, 24 predicted proteins | sample 1518681 | NCBI WGS metagenome assembly OBLU01 (sample SAMEA3539304, study PRJEB22396) | soil metagenome | biome: tundra; feature: field; material: soil | place: USA | collected 2010-05 | depth 0.15 m
CTTAAATGGGGCAGTTATCCATTTATTCTGGAAAAATAACCAGGCGACGATTTTTATAGATACTTCAGGCGAAACTTTGGCGAAGCATGGGTATAGAAAGATACCTGGAAAGGCGCCGATGTTGGAATCCCTTGCTGCGGCCACTATTTTAGCAACAAAATGGAGTAGGAAATCTGCTTTCATAAATCCGATGTGCGGATCATCAACTATCGCTATTGAAGCTGCTTTGATTGCAACCAACAGGAGGCCGGGGCTTTTTCGTGATAACTATGGATTTAAACATATTTTAGGTTTTGAAGAGGAATTATATCAAAATGAAAAAAGAAAACTGATTGAACAAATAATTCAATGTCCGAATTTGAAAATTATAGCAACTGATATAAGTAATGATGCCATAATTATCTCAAAAAAGAATGCAGCTGCAGCAGGTGTCGAGGATTTGATTGAATATGCAGTTTGCGACTTTGAAGAAACAATTATTCCTGATAAAAATCCAGGCGTTATTTATTTTAATCCGGAATATGGTGAAAGAATGGGAGATGAAAAGGAGTTATCGGAAACTTATTCCCGGATAGGCGATTTCATGAAAAAAAAGTGCAAAGGTTATGTTGGGTATGTTTTCACCGGAAACCTCGATTTATCAAAAAAAATTGGGCTAAAATCAACGAGGAGAATTGAATTTTATAATGGCACTATTGATTGCAGGCTGCTTGAATATGAACTTTATTCAGGCACAAAGAGAGTAATTACTTAAGTCTATTATTTAACTTTAAGAAAGAATTTCATGTCATGTAAGGATGCAAAAAAAACCGGAAAAAGCCAGGTCCTGTTAACTGTTTCCTAAATCAATTTGCTATTCAAATGCAATACCTTCAGTTTTTTATAACTTGCCTCTCTTAAACCATTTTCATGAAGAATTTTTTACTGTTCTTAAATATCATTCTGCTTGGTCTTGTTGGCTATTTGTATTATCTGCATTTCAGATCCATAAAAAAAGATTCAGCCACTAACTTGATGCAACAAGCGGATCCTGGTCATAATGGGGAATCAAAAGTTGCCTATATCGATCTTGATTCACTTCAAAATAATTATGGGTATTATAAAAAAATAAAAGCCGAATTTGAGCGTAAACAAGCTGATGCTAATAATGAAATTGGCAACATGCAAAAGAAATATCAAAATCGGGCAATGCAATTACAGCAAAAGAGTGCCGGGATGAATCAACAGGAACAGGAGTCAGCAATGCAGGAAATTAATAAAATGCAGCAGGATCTCCAATCAAGGAAACAGATCATAGATAATGATCTGTACAATTATAACTCTAAAATGAAAGAGGATATACTTAGCCGTATTCAAAATTTTCTTAAAGATTATAATAAAGACGGAAGGTATTCATATATATTTTCTTACGAACCCGGTTTTATGTTTTACAAAGATTCATCACTCAACATTACTCCTGACGTAATTTCCGGTCTCAATAAACTGTACGCTGAAAATAATAAATGATTGGAAAGAAGCAATCTGAAATAAATATTTATCTTCAACTCCGTTTATTAAAAAAGGTTTTTTATGAGTGAACATGCTAAAGCCTTTAAGCCGAGCCTTAGGTTATTCGATGCTACCATGATTGTAGCCGGGTCAATGATTGGTTCAGGAATATTTATTGTAAGTACTGATATTGTCAGAAATGTTGGCAGTGCGGGATGGCTAATAGTAGTTTGGTGCCTGACCGGATTGATGACCGTTATTGCTGCCGTAAGTTATGGTGAGATGAGCGGAATGTTTCCAAAAGCAGGTGGGCAATATGTTTATCTCAAAGAGGCTTTTAACCCTTTAGCAGGCTTCTTATATGGCTGGAGTTCATTTACAGTAATTCAAACAGCTACAATTGCTGCGGTTGGTGTCGCCTTCAGCAGATTCACTGCCTACCTGATCCCTGGATTTGGAGAAAATGTAAATGTATTCACCCTTAAACATTTTAATGTTTCTGCTGCTCAGGTCTTAGCAATTGCATTAATTCTGTTCCTTACCTACACCAACACAAAGGGTATCAAAGGAGGAAAAATAATTCAAACAACCTTTACAACTGTAAAGCTCTTATCACTATTCGGATTAGTTATCCTTGGCTTCTTATTAGTAAAGCATAGTTTTTGGGCAGAGAACTGGCAAACAGGAATGCACTCAACCCAACTGGAAAAGGCAGATGGAAAATTCGTAACTCATGGCAACTGGTTTCCCATTGGCGGCACCGTACTAATCGGAGCAATTGCGGCTTCCATGGTTGGTTCGCTCTTTAGCAGCGATGCCTGGAACAATGTGACCTTTATTGCCGGTGAAATAAAGAATCCGAAAAGAAATATAGGACTTAGTCTTTTTCTCGGAACGTTTATCGTTTCCGTTATTTATATCTCCGCAAACTTAATGTATCTGAACGCACTGCCCTTAGACCAGATTGCATTTCCTGGGGGAGACCGTGTAGCAGTTGCAGCTTCGGACGCTATTTTTGGTAATGGAGGCTCAATGGTAATAGCCATTATGATCATGGTTTCAACCTTCGGTTGCAATAATGGATTAATACTGGCGGGCGCCAGGGTTTATTATACGATGGCAAAGGATGGGCTTTTTTTTAGGAAAGCAGGATTACTCAATAAATATGCAGTTCCTGAATGGGCATTATGGGCTCAGGCTATCGTAGCGTGTATTCTTTGCCTGAGTGGGGGATATAATGATTTGTTGGATATGATTGCCTTCGTAGTTGTAATATTTTATGTTCTCACTATTATTGGCATCTTTGGTCTAAGAATAAAAAAACCAGATGCAGACAGGCCATATAAGGCATTCGGTTATCCTTATTTGCCGGCATTATACATTATTATGGGTTTGATTTTTTGTATTTTCCTTGTGATTTTTAAACCCCTTTATACCTTGTGGGGCCTGGGCATAGTGTTAGTGGGAATTCCCGTTTATTACGTCGCCATTTCAGGCCAAAAGAAAAATGAGATAAAGATTGAATAATGGTAGTTGATTTTGATAAATTGTTTAATGACATTGCCAAATTAAAAGTTGCTGTAATTGGTGATGTAATGCTGGATACCTATTGGTGGGGTAATGTAGATAGAATTTCGCCGGAAGCTCCTGTGCCGGTAGTAGCAGTAACCAAAAGAGAAAAGCGAATTGGAGGTGCTGGAAATGTTGCGCTGAATGTTCAGGCATTAGGATCAAAGGTTGCGCTGTTAACCGTGCTGGGCGACGATGAAGATGGGACTCTATTAATGAAATTATTACTTGAAAAAAATATCGATACTAGATTTATTCTTGAAAGCAAGAAAAGAATTACTACAAATAAAATTCGGATAATTAGCCGCAATCAACAAATGATGAGGCTGGATGCAGAATTAGCTGATGACCTCAGTCAAACAGATGAGACGAAATTGCTAAACCAGGTTGAAAAATATATTGTATCTGAGAAACCTGATGTGGTTATAATTGAAGATTATAATAAAGGTATTCTTACAAAAAATGTTATTGTTCATATAATTGATTTATGTAATAAAAATAAAATACCTGTTACAGTAGATCCTAAAAGAAAGAATTTTTTCACCTATAAAAATGCAACGCTTTTCAAGCCAAATTTGCATGAGGTATTCACGAGTCTGAATATCATTCCGGAAGAGATTTCAATTGAGTTACTTTCAGATATTGATAAGAAGTTACGGGAAAAGCTCAATCATGAGATTTCCCTGATCACTTTATCCGATAAAGGAATTTTTTACCAGGCAAACGGTAAGAAGAATATTATTCCTGCACATCGCAGAAATATTGCTGACGTTAGTGGCGCCGGAGACACTGTTATAGCCGTAGCATCTCTGATTTATGCTTCAGCAAAAGACATTAATTTAGCTACCGAGGTGGCAAATATCGCGGGAGGAATAGTATGTGAAGAAGTAGGAACGGCGGCTGTTAACAAAGAAAAATTGTTACTTGAATGTAAAGAACTCATTAATGGTACAAATTAATTTCTTTAATATTTCCCTTTCAGGGTTCACTGAAAAATGATTCAAAGAAGAATTTAATTTTGCTTTATTATTATTCTTATGAATAAATTTTCTATCGCTATTCACGGAGGTGCTGGAACTATAATGAAAGAAGATATTACCCCTGAACTGGAAGCGGCTTATAGAAACGCCTTGCAGGAATCATTGGAAGCCGGATACGGCATATTAGCTAATGGTGGTAGCGCTTTAAAGGCGGTAAAAGCAGCAGTAATGGTTATGGAGGATAATGAGCTTTTCAATGCTGGTAAAGGATCAGTATTTACAAAAGAAGGTCTGCATGAAATGGATGCCGCAATAATGGATGGCAGAACGTTGAATGCAGGCGCTATAACAGGCGTCAGGAATATTCGCAATCCTGTTGAGCTGGCAGAAGCAGTGATGCTACATAGCGGTCATGTTTTTTTATGTGGTGAAGGTGCTAAAGAATTTGCAATCAAGCAGGGAATGAAATTAGAGCCGGATGAATATTTTTATTCAGCATTTCGATATGATCAATGGCGTAAGATCAGAGATAGTGATGATTACCAGCTTGATCATGGAAACGATAAGCATCCACCTTTTATGAAGGATAAAAAATTCGGAACAGTGGGAGCTGTTGCCTGCGATAATGCTAGAAATTTAGCAGCCGCAACTTCTACAGGGGGAATGACTAATAAATGTTTTGGCAGAATAGGCGATAGTCCGATGATTGGAGCTGGTACTTACGCCAATAACAGAACTTGTGCTGTATCATGCACTGGACATGGAGAAATATTTATTAAGGCTGTCGCGGCATATGATGTAAGCTGCCTGATGGAATATAAAAATTTGAGTTTGCAGCAGGCTTGCGAAGAATTAGTTTTGAAAAAGTTAGTTGCACTACGTGGAGACGGAGGCCTAATAGGTGCAGATCCGGCAGGTAATATTTCAATGGTGTTTAATAGCGCAGGTATGTACCGTGGAAGCAGGAGCAGCAGTGGGGAAGATCTGATTGCGATCTATGGAAGTTGATTGTAGAATTATATGGAGAAAATTGCAGTAATAGTTGCCGGAGGAAAGGGGAGCAGGATGAAAAGTGAAGTCCCTAAGCAGTTTATGCTTTTAAGAAAAAAGCCGGTTCTTTATTATTCTATAAAAGCGTTTATAGATGCTTTTGAAGATATAAAAATTATTCTTGTTTTGCCGGAGGAACATATTGGAAAGGGGCAGGAGATAATTGATGGATTTTTTGATAACACCCGATTCCGAATAAGTTCCGGTGGAAGAACTCGATTTCATTCTGTAAAAAATGGGCTTGCGCTTATTGAGGATGAAGAGTCTGTCATTTTTGTACATGATGGCGTACGTTGTTTAGTTACCCAAAAACTTGTTGAGAGATGTTATAAGGCTGCCGTGAAGGCAGGTACTGCTATTCCGGCTTTGACTTGTAATGACAGTGTGAGAATTTTGACGGACGATGGTAATAAATTCATAGACAGGACCAAGCTAAGGCTTATACAAACACCTCAAACTTTCCATAGCAAGATACTGCTGCCAGCTTATAACATTGACTATAAAGAATCATTTACTGATGAAGCTTCTGTAGTGGAAGCATTTGGGATAAAAATAAATTTAATTGAAGGTGAAAGTAATAATTTTAAAATCACTACTCTATCAGATTTTAATTTAGCCGAAATTTTACTTCCTGAATAGTTTCGCGATTGAAGGAAGCTTATTAAATGTAATGCCGGGGTATTTTTCAAGTGTGGCTCCGAAGCTCTTATAAAAAAAAGCGAGACTTCTGACATTGCTTCCTTCAAAATCTAGTAATAAATCTTCCCCGGCATGCTCCTTAATAAATTGATCGATAAGTAAGTGAGAAGCGCCTGAAGTTCTTCCGGCAGGATGATTCCCCACTAAAATATAATATGCCCTGTTGTGAGAAAAGATCCATGCACAGGATGCCAGCAGCTGATTTTCCTTTGATGAAACACCATAGGTTTCTGCCATTCCTTCTTGTTTGATCATTTCAAATAATGCTAAAAAATTTCTGTAATCTTTTTTTGTAATTGGAGAAAAAGATTTGGATTGTTCCTGAGCCAGGGCAATCACATCAGATATCGGAATTCCTTTTTTCAAACGATTTCCTTGCTGGATGGCCTTATAAATATTTCTTAAATGGTTTTGTGTATATTTTCCGGACAGGTATTCATATGATTCCTTAAGAGGTAGCACATAATTACTCCTTTCGTAAAATGGAAAATCATTCAGTGTAAAAAAATTATTTCTGTTTAAGTAGAAATCCCAATATTTAAATTTTGAAGGTATATGCTCCAAAAAAGAGCTTACTATTTCAGCATTAATATTATTACCAAAAATGCCCAGTTGGGCGCAAAAAAAAGGCTGATATAAATAATGGATAGAATATTTCCTGTTCCACGTCAAAGGCATTACTATGTTGTAGTCATCAATAATCAAGGCATCCCAGTTTTTGCTCATCCTATCAAGATAAAACGAGTAAGCATATACTAAACCATTGGATGAAGTATCAATACAATGATCCCATTTTTTCTTATCAATATTGTTTTGGGGTTGATAATGAATTTTCAAACTTATCTTTTTGAAATTGATATTAAAAGAATGAAAGTCTTATATTGCCGGTTGATTAAAAAACTTTGAAAAACTAAAATTTTGTATGTCAATGCTGAATGAAATATTTTTCCAGAAGCGATTACCTGAAAGAGTGGATTTGAAGTAATCTGCATAAACTTTACTATAAAGAACCGGAATATAAATATTAATGATTCCCTTTAATAATGGTAATTGAAATCCTGCATCGTAAATAAATTTGCCGGTAGGAGCATTTTTCTCCCATGCCTCGGCATATGTTCCTGCATCCAGAAATAGCTTCAATGGAATTTTAAGAGGCAGCAATTGCAAAGGATTAAATTGCTTCGGGAAATCAGTCTGAAAATTTGCAGCTGCCAGCCAATTATCTGTTTTACCTATTTTATTAGCCAGCAGATCAGAGCGAACTTTAAAGCCTCCATCTCTTATCACTATTTGCTGAGAAAGTGCACCCTGAAATTCATTTCTTCCTATAAAATAATTGCTGTAAGTATAATCCTCATTTCCATTTGCGCCTGTCATATTTAAGTGGTACCTGTCAGTTTCAAATTGTTTAAAAACAGTTTTAGCACCTAAATAAATAAATTTTCCTCCGAATATCCTCATATTCATCCCTCCACCTTTTGGGTAATTAAAAAAATATTTTCCTTCAAAAGCCAACCGAATAAAATCCTGAGCCTGTTCTGCCAGCAATTCCCCGGAATATGGATTTAATGCACGATGGTTTTCTAATTTTGCCTGCAGCTGGTTAAGATACCTGCTTGATTTCGGGTATGTAATCAGATCTGACTGAGTTACTGTATCCCTCGTAAATAATAACCCTGTTTCCTTGATAAAATAGGTTTTCCATTGAACCGATTTTTCTATGGTACTTAGTGCAGTCTTATTTCTGAAAATGATTTTTATTGCCGGGACTATTTTTGAAAATCCCATATAATTTTTATTTCCTGCTGAATCTGTATATTCATCATTTGTGAATTTTTCGCCACTTAACGAAAACTCAGTTTTTCTTATCAATCCATAACTCAAAATATTATATCCTATTCTTGCAATCCCAGTGAAAGAATTACTGCCGGTGGCGAACATAGGTGATGCAAGGTAATGAAACGCCGGTTCAGGCAATGTGTAATTATGTACAAGTGCCCCAACCATTATCTTGTCGTAATTATTAAAACCCAATGAAGGGGAAAGAAAAAAGTAATGATGTTTTCCTGTATTTCTGAAATTAAATAGCGATGAAACTTTAATATCCTTTTTCACTTCGGGTTCAATATTCCCTTTCGCTTGCAGCAGTGAAAAGACGGAGTCCAAATTTTTACCGCTAACCTCCTCTACTACTATTTTAAAATCTTCCGGTGAAGGATGTTTAAATTTCCATCTTTCATAATATTGGTGGAGGCAACTGCCAAACAAAGGTTCGCCAACATAATTCTCCAAAACTTTCATCCAAATTCCTGCTTTATAATAAGCACTTAATCCGTAATTTAAGCCTGAAAAATCTTCCGAACTTGTCTCGATAGGCTGATCCTTTTTATTTACGATTTCAGTTCTATAATAAAGATCAGTTTTATTAAGTGGTATTTTTTTCTCAATAAAATCTCCTTCCTCTTTTTCCTCTATCGTATCATGGAATTTTATTTTTTTATATCGATTGTCAAAATAAGTATTCATGCCTTCATCCATCCATGGATGGTCCCTTTCATTGCTGGCCAGAATTCCATAATTCCAATTATGACCCACTTCATGCTCAATGGTCATCTCGAGAGATTTTTTATTATATAAAGGAGTAATACATGTGATCGTTGGATATTCCATTCCTCCACTCACTCCCATTTTGCCTTCAGCGGCGCTCACCGTTCTATATGGATATTCCCCCAGCCAGCCACTTCTGGTTATTACTGCAGATTTTATATACTCTATGCTATGTTCCCAAACTGGTAAGTCTGAAGGGGTAAAAAATGACCACGCATTAATTATTTTACCAGAGGGAAGCATCAAAGTATCGTGACGAACAAGGTAGTTTTTATCGGCAAACCATGCAAAATCGTGAACACTATCCTGGAGATAGTTTAAGGTTTTATAGTTTTCCTTGTTTAAAACTTTATTATACTCCTTTGCCAAAGGGGTATTTTTTGGGGTTCTTACTCCATTTTTACCAGGAGTCAAAATCGGTTTCTTTATGAATCGTGGTTTGCCTTTTATGTTTGATGTAATTTTATTAGTACCCAAAAGTTCATTATTTGGAACTTGTCTTGATTTGGCAAGTAAAAACTTTCTTTCATCTTCATTTTGTAATTCGCCCGTTGCTGCAACAATATAGTTTTTCGGGAGCGTAATGCTCACATCAAAATTTCCAAATTCACTGTAAAATTCTCCCTGGTCAAGATAAGGCATTGGATGCCATCCTTTGGTGTCATATACAGCAGGCTTTGGGTACCATTGCGTTATTTGATATGTCTTTCCTACATGTCCACCCCTTGAAAAATTAAAAGGAATTTTTTCATGGAAGGGCGTCGTGATTTTAATAGTTCGACCCGGAGCGAGAGGCTCTGGTAAAATTAGCATGGCAACATCAATATATAGTGGATGGTCTTCCAACTGTGCGGTAATGCCTTCAACCTTAAAATCGAGCCGGTTTATATATCCCCGTTCTTCATTGTCGCTAAAATAAAAATCTGTTCTCCCAAGCTGTAGTAGCTGTTCACTAAAAGCTGTCCGGTCATTTTTATAGGCATTTGGCCAAAGGTGAAACCAAATAAAACGAAGCGTGTCTGGTGAATTGTTGGTATAATTGATTAATTCATATCCATCAAGTGTATTATCAATATCATTGAGCGTTACGTCAATTTTATAATCAACTTTTTGCTGAAAATATGTTTTATTGTTTTGGCAAAAAGCTGTTTCCTGGAAATTAAGAAGACAAAAAAATAATAAGAAGGATTTATTCAAAATAGTTATTTCACCAAATATAGAAAATAATTGTACCTGCTTAAATGGTTACCGGTATTGAAAATAAAGATAGTTTTATAATAAAAGGAAAGGTTCAGTCGCTCTTTTTTCAGATACTTCAGAAAATTATTTTCCCTTTCCGGAAAAGATTATTCTTATGGTGTGTATCATAATTTTTAAATCCAAAGTCAATGAAATATTTTCAATATAAATAATGTCATATTTCATTCTTTCGATCATTTCTTCCACATTTTCTGCGTAGCCATATTTTACCATTCCCCAACTTGTCAAACCAGGCTTCACCTTAAGAAGTAATTTGTATTCAGGATGGCTTTTCACAATACAATCAACGTAGAACTTTCTTTCGGGCCTGGGACCTACAAGGCTCATCTCACCTTTAAGAATATTCCAAAGTTGTGGCAATTCATCAAGTCTCCATCTCCGCATGATTTTTCCCCAATGGGTAATGCGCTTATCAATTCCGCTGCTTAGCATCGGTCCGTTTTTTTCAGCATTGGCTACCATGGAACGAAATTTATAAATCGTAAAAGGGAGTCCTTTATATCCCAGTCTTTCCTGAGAATATAGTATTCCTCCCTTTGATGAAAATATTGTTCGCAATGCGGAATAAAGAAATAAAGGCGACAGGATAATAAGGGCAAGTAATGAAATACTCACGTCTATAAGTCTTTTTATATTTTGTTGCCACCCCTCCATCAATCCGAGGTGTAATTCAATCAAAGGAATACCCATCACATTACTCGTTCGCACTGCTCCGCTTAGTATGTCCAATTTATCCGGGACCATTCTAACATTTACCTCCTTTTCAGATAAAAGTTGCAAAATATTTTCCAACTCTTCTTTTTCTTCTTTTTCAAGGGCTATAATTACTTCTTTGATTTTGAACTTGTCAACTACTGAAGATAAATCACTGATAGATCCTAACAGATGGGTATTTCCGGCATGCATTTCCGAATTAGAATTTTCCGGTTTAACAAATCCACAAATTTTATATCCGCTTTTTTCTTTGTTGTTAATGATCGATTCATATAATTGAAGCGCACTGCTGAAGGATCCTATAATAATTGTATTGAACCAGATTTTTTGTTTTTGCAACTGGCTATGAGCGATTGACAAAAAAATATACCTGAATAAAAAAGTAATAATAAATTGAATGAACAGTATTGTAAAAAATGCGGCATAAAAAAAATAAAAGTTTATCCTGCTACCAAATATGAAGTATGCGAAAAAAATTAACAAGCATCCGGTAAGGGTGCTTAAGAAAGTATTCAACATTTCATTTAACCTGGACTTATAATAAATATTATTATAAGCTCCGAATACCTGGTAAAGTATTATCCATCCAAAAGAGTACAAAACAAGACCTATAAGAAATTCAAAATTGATATGCATTAACTTTTCCCGAAAACCAGGGGTGATGCAAGAAATCAATAAACACGAAAAAGATGCAGCAACAAAATCGCTGAGTGCATAATAAACAGGGTGAAGTGGCTTTGCCAATTTCGCGGGTGATTTATTTAATTATTCTGATTACGATTTATTTTTTCAAGAATTATATGTGCTACTTCCATGGCTCGGTAGCCGTCAATTTCGCTTACAACTACAGGAGTATCATTTAAGATCGAATCAACAAAACTTTGCAATTCTTCTTTGATTGCATTATTTTCATGTATCTGCGGGGCAGCAATGGCAATAGTTTTTTTCCCGGTATTTGTTTCAATATCAAATGTGAAAACGTTAGTGTCAGAAGGTGTTTTGTATTTTATAACTTCTGTTTTTTTATCCAGGAAATCAATACTTATATATGAATCTTTTTGGAAAAGACGCATTTTTCGCATTTTTTTCATGCTGATTCTGGATGAGGTAAGGTTTGCGACACTTCCATTATCAAATTCAATGCGAACATTCGCTATATCCGGCGTTTCACTTAATACATTTACACCATTGGCATAAACATTTTTTACATTACTGCGCACCAGGCTTAAGATAATATCAATATCATGTATCATTAAATCTAGAATAACACTTACATCAGTTCCCCTGGGATTAAATTGGGCTAACCGGTGTACCTCAATAAACATTGGTTTGAGCGAATAATCTTTAAGCGCAAGAAAGGCAGGATTAAATCTTTCGACATGGCCAACCTGCAATTTTATATTGGCCTCTTTGGTCAGTTTTACGATTTCCCGGGCCTCATCCATAGTATTGGCCAAAGGTTTTTCAACAAAAACATGTTTACTTTTCAGGATAGCCATTTTACATAATTCATGGTGCATGGTTGTAGGGGCCACGATATCTGCGATATCGGATGCATCTAAAAGATCGCTGGCATTTTTGAATCTTTTCAAACCATATTTTTCTATAACGGAATTGGAATTTTCATCTGAAGGATCATAAAAACCAGTGATTTTCGCGGAATTGATTTCTCTCCAGTTATTAAGATGGAAATTACCTAAATGCCCTACACCGAAAACGCCAACTTTTAGCATGTCAATTGAATTATGTCCGATAAAGATAGCGACAGCGGGATAATCAAAATAATTAAAGCTAATTTTTGATTAAAGGAAGGAAGAGATAGTCAATAAAAAACCATTGAATATATTATCAGCTTATATCACCTTTAGCCGGTGCAAAATTTCGGAGTGGGAAAAATAATAAGGATTGGGACTGTAGAAAAACAGGCAACTTCCATTCTTAATTTGATCTATCAGGGGTTTATAGATATTTTGCGGAACGGCCGGACATCCAAAGCTGCGACCAATAAATCCATTACTTTTTATGTATGTTTCATTCACATAAGGAGCGCCGTGCATCACAATTGCCCTGTTGTATGCATTATTATTTATGCCTTTTTCTTCTCCTTCAAGATGCAATGAATAACCGTTATCACCGCTATAGGTATCGCCTGTAACATAAAACCCGAGGCTGCTTTTTTTACTTCTGGGATTGTTTGAGAATTCCCTGGCGTATTCAGTGCCTGAATTTTTGCCGTGGGCTACATATGTGTTGAAAAGAACCTTGCAATGTTTTATATCAATCACAAATAATCTTTTTTTAGCTGAAGACAAACTAAAATCGATGATGGAAATAACAGAATCATTCATCAATTTTCCCATTGAACGAAGAGTCTTGAAACCCAGCAAAGCATAATCGAAGGCTTGTTTGGTAAGCTCAAGTGAATTGAGATCCAAACTATCGTAAACATTAATATTATTTGAAATGGAAGGAGAACCGTTATTATCAGGAACTAAACTGCGGGTAGCCATTGAAATATTAGGAACGGGCTTGCTGGTTCCTATCGATTTTGCAAAAACAAATGGCAGATGGATAAAAAAAATAAAAATCGAGGAGGCAAAAAAAGACAATTTCTTAAATGATTTCTTCATTCAGATTGATTAAGGGGGTTAAAACAACATTTATAGCATTTCGTGATCTTAAAAAAGATCACTAATTTTTCATAGTACGGTTAGCTGAAGTTTAAGACTTCTTGTAAAAAATGTTTACTCCTTTTTCAAAAGAGACCGAAGATACTTCTCTATACTAAATCTTCCTAAACTTTACTGAAGATAATTACTTCTTTCTTCTTTTCTTTAAGGAATTTTTAACATTTTCCCTATTTTAGAGAAAACTGCAATTCAATAGAACTGGATTTTTTGATTTTTATTGTAATAAAAGTGAGGAATCCGGTATATTATTCTGAAAACCTCCTAAAATGTATTTTTTGAAAAATTATTACAATCATCACTAAATCATAGCATTACAAAAATATTTCTGCTGCACATAATAGTTGTATACCGACTACTTTTTCAGAACTTATATTTGTGAAAAATATCATTCAATTCCAGGTAAAAATTCCATACTAAGCAGCCCTATAGAATATTTGAAAGGTGTAGGTCCCCAAAGAGCTGATCTTCTGAAGAAGGAGGCAGGCATTTTCACTTTTAATGACTTGCTTGAATATTTTCCTTTTCGTCATATTGACAAGACCCAAATAACGGATATCCGCGATATTAATTCCGGAACCGATTATGTCCAGGTTTTGGGAAAAATAACATCCATTGAAATACTTGGGCAAAAAAGCGGGAAACGGCTTGTCGCCAGTTTGTATGACGGAACGGGAGAACTTGAACTGGTTTGGTTTCAGGGCATCAATTGGGTGCAAAAGATATTAGATTTAGGAAGGAAGTACAGGGCTTTTGGTAAAGCTGGTTTTTTCATGAATACACCCCAAATTTCACACCCCGAAATGGAGGAGATTCTTGAAGGTAGTCCCGAAAAAGGTTTGTTCCTGGAGCCGGTGTATTCTACAACAGAAAAATTGAAAGCCCGCAATCTTGGTGGAAGACAGATTTCAAAACTTACTTATACACTGCTTAAATTGTTTTCTGAAAAGGACATTCCTGAAAATTTACCCGACCAAATTCTTGCCAAATATCATCTTCTAAACAGGTACAAAGCCTTTAGACAAATTCATTTCCCAGCCAGTCTACAGGAATATATGGAAGCGGAAAGGCGACTGAAGTTTGAGGAAATTTTTATTTCACAGATACGATTAGGATTAAAAAGATATAAGCGGCATACCTTTTCAAAAGGCTGGATATTTAGTAAAGTAGGTGATTATTTTATTGAGTTTTTCAATAAAAATCTTCCTTTTGAATTGACAGATGCTCAAAAAAGAGTGCTTAAGGAAATAAGGAAAGATATAGGTAGTGGAAGGCAAATGAACCGGCTTTTACAGGGAGATGTAGGAAGCGGGAAAACGATAGTAGCATTAATGAGTATACTTATTAGTGCAGATAATGGCTTCCAAAGCTGCTTTATGGCGCCGACTGAAATTCTGGCGCGGCAGCATTTCAAAAGCATACAATCATTGCTTGGGAACCTGCCTGTTAAGGTAGGCATACTGACTGGTTCTACACCAGCAAAAGAAAAAAAAGAAATATTGAAAGGAACAGCATCCGGAGAAATAGCTATAGTAATAGGTACTCACGCTATTATAGAAGATACGGTCATTTTTAAAAATCTTGGGTTGGCTATCGTTGACGAGCAGCACAAGTTTGGAGTAGCGCAAAGGGCTAAATTGTGGGAGAAGAACGAGATTAGTCCGCATGTCTTGGTTATGACTGCAACTCCCATTCCCCGCACCCTTGCTCTGACAGCCTATGGAGATCTGGATTATAGTATTATGGATGAAATGCCGCCCGGAAGGCAAGCTGTGACGACCGTTCACAGAATGGATTATACCAGGCCACAGGTTATGGATTTTATAAAAGATGAAATCAGGAAAGGCCGGCAAGTTTATATAGTGTATCCCCTTATTGAAGAATCAGCCAAACTGGATTTTGAAAATTTAATGAAGGGATATGAAGAGGTGAAGGCATTTTTTCCTGAACCGCAGTATCATATCAGCATGGTACATGGGCGCCAGAAGGCTGCTCAAAAACAGGTAAACATGGAACGATTTATAAAAGGAGATACCCAAATAATGGTTTCCACTACAGTTATCGAAGTAGGCGTAAACGTGCCAAATGCAAGCGTAATGCTTATAGAAAGCGCCGAGAAATTTGGTCTTCCCCAACTTCACCAGCTGAGGGGAAGGGTTGGCCGCGGGAGTGATAAGAGTTATTGCATATTAATGACAAGTGTTAGGTTATCTGCTGATGCCAAAAAACGACTTAAAATTCTATGTGCCACCAATGATGGTTTTCAAATTGCAGAAAAGGACCTTGAGATTCGGGGTCCGGGTGATATCGAAGGCACGAGGCAAAGCGGAATACTTGATTTTAAACTTGCCAACATAATAGGCGACAAAAAAATATTTGAAATAGCAAGGAATGAAGCAGAAAATATTATTGATCAGGACCCTTTGATTTCATCAGAAGAAAATTTAGCTTTGAGGAGTTTTTTACTACTACACAAGGGAAAAAATTCCTGGAGCATGATTTCATGAACAATAAATTATCATTCATTGTTAATTGAGTATTAAATATAGTTATCAAGTATTTTTTTGAAACTATTGAAACAATTGTTTCGTAGATTTAGGTTAGAATTGCTAATCATTGTTTTCCAACATTCCCTGTTAAACTTTTTAATCCATTTTTAGTCATACATCAAATTTTTGCCTTGAAAATTTTTAAGCTGCCGTATTTTTTCATATTTGCCTTACTTATTACCTCTTTTATCGGAGAGAATGCATATTCTCAAATAGAATTTATTGAAAACAAGGGACAATGGAATAGTAAGGTTAAGTTTAAGAGCAACGCTGGCAGTGGCGCATTCTATTTGCAGGAAGATGGATTCACTATTGCTCAGAATAATCCGAAGGATCTCGAAAATCTAAAAGAGAAAAGACACAGTGAGGCAATGGGAATTGCGATCAAGAATAACTCGCCAAGCGTTATACATGCTCATGCCTATAACGTCAAATTTCTGAATTCACAAAAGCCAACCATTATACCCGACAAAGCCTCACCAACAATTAATAACTATTTTATTGGCAATGATCCCTCTAATTGGACTTCAAATTGCAGAATTTTCAGGGGGGTTACTTATAAGGATGTTTATCCCGGTATAGATGTCAGGTATTATTCAGATGCCGGCAGCAACCTGAAATATGATTTCATTATTCATCCCGGAGCTGATATAAATAAGATTGCTATGAAATATACCGGGGCCAATAAGGTTTCTGTAAAGGATAAACAACTTATCGTCTCCACATCACTGGGAGATAATAAAGAACTTTCACCTTACACCTACCAGGTGGTTAATAATAGGCGGCAGGAACTGGATTGCCGCTATATGGTTGATGGAGACGTAGTAAAATTTAAGGTAAAAAATTATGACCCGGAAAAGGTGCTCATTATTGACCCTACTGAAATATTTTTTAGTTATTCGGGTAGCATCGCTGACAATTGGGGATTTACGGCAACTTACGGCCCGGATGGAAGTTTTTATGGCGGTGGTATTGTATTTGATAATGGTTTTCCGGTTTCGTTTGGCGCCTATGATAATACGTTTAACGGAAATTTCGACATCGGAATAATCAAACTTTCTGCTGATGGGAAAAACAGGGTTTATGCCACCTATGTTGGCGGAAATGGTCTAGACCAGCCCCACAGTCTTGTAGTAGATCCACAAGGAAACCTGGTGATTGCAGGAAGGTCCACCTCATCGGATTATCCAACTTTTCCGGCTTCCTTACCAGCTGTAATAGGCCCGGGTGGAGGCTGGGACATTATTATTACAAAATTAAATGCTACTGGTAGCGCTCTTATCGGATCTATGAGAATTGGTGGATCCGGGGATGATGGTGTAAATATGAGAGATGATGACGGTAGGGGAGGAATAGCCTTAAAAAGAAATTACGGTGATGATGCAAGGAGCGAAGTTTTGCTGGATGCTTCTAATAATATTTACCTTGCCTCCTGCACCCAATCACCTGATTATAACCAAACCATCACTGCAGGCGCATTTCAGTCAGCAATCGGAGGCCTCCAGGATGGAGTGGTATTAAAAATTACGCCCAATTGCGACGGTATTATCTGGAATACTTTTCTTGGCGGTAGTGGAAATGATGCGGCATATGTTTTGGCCCTTGATCAAAATGATAATGTATATGTTGGCGGAGGAACTGCCAGTACTGATCTTCCGGGCATATCCCCTTCAGGAGTTATCAGTTCTGCCAACTCGGGAGGAGAATGTGATGGCTTTGTTGTTGAACTTAACAGCACCGGAACAGCCGCAGTAAAAGGGACGTACTTAGGGACCCCGGGAGCTGACCAGATATATGGAATCGACGAAGATAAAAATGGTTTTGTATATGTTACGGGCACTACCACCGGAAATTGGCCAGTTTTAGCAGCTCCCGGAGAAAGCAGCATTTATACAAACCCGAATTCTAAACAATTTATTTCAAAGTTGCAACCAGATCTGAGTAATTATGTTTATTCCACAGTGTTTGGATCAGGTTCCGCATTGCCTAATATTTCAATTACGGCTTTCCTGGTAGATCGGTGCGAAAATGTTTACGTTGCCGGATGGGGAGGGAAATCAAACACAGGTTTCAACGAAGGAACTACTTTGGGAATGCCAACCACACCTAATGCCATTAAGCCCCAGACAGATGTTTCCGGAAGCGATTTTTATTTTATTGTTTTACAAAAGGATGCTGATTCATTATTATACGGAACCTTTTTTGGCCAGGAAGACCCTCCGGAAGGCGGTAACCCGGTTACTTTCGGAGATCACGTAGATGGTGGTACAAGCCGCTTTGACAAGAATGGAGTTATTTATGAGGCCCTCTGCGCCAATTGTTTCCGCACTGTAGCATGGCCTGGATCTGCAGGGGCGTGGTCTACAACAGATAAAGCAACAGCAGGAGGTGAATGTAACCTGGGGATGCTAAAAATAGCTATGAACTTTTCCGGGGTTCGGGCAAGTGTAAGAGCATCTATTGATGGTGTGCCTTACGATACTGTTGGTTGTGTTCCCCTTTTAGTTAATTTTTCAGATACCCTAAATAAAGGAAAACTATATTACTGGAGTTTTGGAGACGGAACGGGCGATACTACAACCAGTGCAAATGTATCTCACACCTATAATGCAGACGGGTATTACGTTGTAAAGCTTATTTCTATTGACAGTTCAACTTGTAATATTTCCGATTCCGCATTTACACACATTAAAGTAGGCAACAATAAAGTCTCTCTAAATTTTGTTCCTTCCAAATTGCCGCCTTGTACAAATCTGTCTTATAGCTTTGCAAATACTTCTACGGCAACTCTGGGAACATTTAATCCAAATACTTTTACCTGGGATTTTGGCGACAATTCTCCACCCATTACTCAATCTCAGTTCCCCCCGGTAACGCATACATATGCTAGCGCAGGAACCTATGTCGTAAAGCTTTCTATAATAGATACAACTTTTTGCAATTCTCCGGAAGATACTTCAATAACTGTAAGGCTTTCGCCGACTTTGCAGGCTCTTTTTGCTACACCTTCCAATGGATGTGTTCCCCACAATGCAGTTTTTGTTAACAATTCAAAGGGTGGTCTTAGCTTCTTCTGGGATTTTGGAGATGGTAATACCTCAACCCAGGATAATCCATCTCATATTTACAATAACCCGGGAACTTACCTGGTTAAGTTATTAGCCTATGATTCTACTGCCTGCAACCAGGTGGACTCGGCAACTTTTTCAATAACAGTTAGCCCAAATCCAACTGCTTCGTTTACCTATAACCCTAATCCTCCAAAGGAAAATATGATAACAAACTTCGTAAACCAGTCTGTTGGCGCTACAAATTATGTTTGGAATTTTGGTGACGGAGATACGACGACGACAATAAACCCTTCATATATTTTTCCTGCAACGGCAACTTACAATGTTTGCCTGAATGCATCAAATGATGTGGGTTGTAGTGATGATACTTGTGAGCGGGTGAGTTCGATAATTAAGCCGGTGGTTGCTGTTCCATCTGCATTTACACCCGGAAGAAATGGATTGAATGGGCGTATCAGTGTTGAAGGATTTGGAATAGGCCAAATGCAATGGAGAATTTATAACCGTTGGGGACAAATGGTATTTGAAAGTAACAGCATCAAAAGTTCGTGGGATGGCAATTTCAACGGGCAACTTCAGCCCCTTGACGTGTATTCCTACACGCTGGATGTGGTATTTACCAATGGAGAAAAATACCGGAAAACGGGAGATATCACTTTGTTAAGATAACAATTCAGATCATGTTTAAGGAATTGAAAGTATATAGTTTGGTTCTTACAGGGGTTTTAATTTTCCACGGAACTAAAGCCCAGGATCTGCACTTTTCCCAATTTTTCAATAACCCTTTAATAACCAATCCTGCAAATACAGGATTTATCCCAGATGCAGATTACCGGCTGGGGGCATCCTATAGAAATCAATATTCAAATATTATGGCTCAGCCATATCAAACGATGAGCATATTTGGTGACGCCCAGGTTTTCAGAAATAAAATCGAAACGGGATGGATGGGACTTGGCGCCGTTATTCTCCAGGATGTAGCCGGTACCGGTAGCCTTACCTCTACGAAAGCATATGCGTCGATTGCTTATCACCAGGAACTCGGATTGAGCAGTCTCCTGACTGCCGGATTTAATGTCGGGTGGGCTAATAAGAGAATAGATCAAAGTAAACTTACTTTTCCTGATCAATATAATGGTACTTTCTTTGATGCAAGCATTCCTACTTCAGCAGTACTGGCTACCAATAACATAAGTTATCTGGACCTGCAGGTTGGGATGAACTATGCCTATTTCCCTACGCAGGATATTTATATCAATGCTGGCTATTCCATACAACATGTTAACCAGCCCCGTGAAAGCTTCTTTGAGGATAACGGTAACGACCAGATATCAATGAGGCATATTGCCTTCCTGAATGGCCTGTTTAAAGTCTCTGATGATGTAATTATTAATCCTAATGTTTATTTTACAACACAGGCCGGTTCAAGTGAATTGCAATTGGGTATGAATGCAGCTTATAACCTTTCTGATCATGGTGAAAAGCAAATCATTGCCGGATTGTATTATCGATATGGTGATGCATTAATTCCAATGATAGGCCTGGAGGTAAAGAATATTCGTTTCACATTTAGTTATGATGTTACCGTTTCATCTCTCAGTAATTATAATAATTCATTTGGCGCCAGCGAATTTAATTTGCTGAAAAAGGGTTTTTATGGCGATTTTGACGGCGACAGGAAACAGGCGCTTTGTCCAACATTTTAGATTTCTTTCCTTTTAATCGTTTTTCTGGAAATCTGTTGAATTTCAACAAATATTAAGGAGTCAAAGCTTTTTCTTTTTTTGAAATAGCAACCAGTAAAAAATATGATGGTACTTTTGCAACCCTTTGATTTTTTTGAGTTACAGGATTTATATTAATTTACCAATAAATCAGATCATAAATATTGAATAATATGAATAAGAAAATTGCAATTATAGGAGGAGGAAATTTAGGGTCTGCTATTGCAGAAGGGCTAATAAAAAGTAAATTCAGTAAGCCTGCTGAAATAACCATTACGAAAAGAAAAATTACCACCCTGCAAAGCTTAAAAAAAAAGGGCGTAAGGGTTACCTCGAATAATTCCGAAGCAGTTCGCAATAGCGAATTGATAATTCTCGCCGTAAAGCCTTACCAGGTAGCAGATGTATTGAATTCTTTTACTGAAGAACTGACAGGAAAACATATTTTGGTTTCTGTAGTAACGGGTGTACTAATTTCTGAAATAGAAGAAATAATAAAAAAGAAAATTCCCTTGTTTCGTGCCATGCCGAATACAGCCATTGCCATACAGGAAAGCATTACCTGCCTTAGCCATAGTAATGCATCGGTCAATCAAATTAATTACGTAAGGAATTTATTTTCAACCCTGGGTAAAGTAGCCATGATCGATGAAAAATTAATGGAAGCCGCTACAGTTTTGGGTGCCTGCGGAACAGCTTATGCGATGCGATACATAAGGGCTAACATACAGGGAGGAATTGAAATTGGCTTTGATGCAGGTACAGCGAGTCTTATTGCTGCCCAAACGGTTAAAGGAGCAGCTGAATTATTATTACAAAAGGGAACCCACCCGGAGCAGGAAATTGATAAGGTTACCACTCCCAAAGGCTGCACCATAGCGGGTTTAAATGAGATGGAGCACCAGGGTTTTAGTTCTTCATTAATAAAGGGAATAGCGGTAAGCTATTATAAAATAGCCAAAAGCTGAATGTAAATTTATTCAAAACGGGTTATATTATGATTCTATTTATGATTATTGTACCTTAAGTCAAATCATTATCAGGCCTCCTGTATTTGTGCCTTTGCCGGATTATGTTGCATCATTTTCTTTGGCAGATTCATCCTTCAATTTTTGTATTTCAATTTGAAGTTCTTTCCTCGATTTTTCTGTTTCATTTTTAAGTTTTTCCATTTCATCCTTAATTTTATTCATATCCACATCTTTCAAATTCTGTAAAGACTCACGAAATTCCTTGCTGTTTAATTGTTTCCTTAATTGATCCATATTCTTATCTATTTCATGCCTCATCTTATTATAATCCACCTTGTTTATGGAACTGTCAATATTTCTTTGCATCATTTTCCAGTCAATGTTTTTCATGGAGGCATCTATTTGTTTCTGTAATTTTTCAAAATCTATTTGCTTTAAGGATTGCCTGACTTCCTCCTGGATTTTTTCAAAATCTATTTGTTGCAGTGACTGTTGAACCTCCTGCATAATTTTTTGGACATTTATGGAAGCAATTGCTTTGTTAACTTCTCCCATGATCCGGTCAATATCAAAATCGTTTTCCGTTCCGGGAACAGTATCTCTGATTTGTTCTGTTTTATTGTCCTTCCTTTCATGAAAGGGGCCTCGGAATGACATTGAGCAAAAAATAAAAGTAGCTATAGCAAGCGTCTCCATCAACTGGAGCACATTAAATTTGAAAGATTTCATGAATTTATAATTTAATTACGAATAATATCGTATTCAAATATACGATCATTTTCGTATTTTCCAAATTTTCCGGAATTATATTCTAAAGTTTTTCTAAAATAGATTACAGGGGTTTATTAATGATCTTTTATGACGACTTTTATGCATGTAATCAAAATGGATGTATTTCCTTATTATTTTGAATTAATCTTTAAAAATTTACAATGAAAAATATTATTTTATTGCCTTTTTTAGTTCTAGCTATTCATTCTTTTGCCCAATCGGAAAAATCAGAAGGAGAAAAAAAATCAGAACCTAAAGGATTTAAAAAGGAAAAATTATTTACCGGAGGAAGCGTGGCGGCTGGTTTTTCAACATATTCCACTGTTCTTGGGGTTGCACCTCAATTTGGTTATAGTCTGACCAATTGGGCAGACGCAGGAATTGTTTTCAATTTAAATTATACCTCCCAAAGAGATTACATAAATTATGGAGATAAATTGCGCCAGACAATTTATGGCCCGGGTGCATTTGTCAGGCTGTTTCCGGTTAATTTCTTGTTTGCAACAGCACAATATGAATTCAATTTTATTCATTCAAAATACATACCTGCAGATGGTTCCAGTCCAACACAGCAAAACCTGAATGCAAGCAGCATGCTGCTGGGATTTGGATATGCAGGTGGAAGAATTCCGGGTGGTAATACTTATTATTACCTCTCCATATCATGGGATGTCTTAGGTGACAAAAATTCGCCGTATGTAGATGTGCTTGGCAGAAGTTACCCGATTATTCGTGCAGGTTATAATATAGGCTTATTTCAAAACAGGCGTCAACGGTATTAATTTACAGAGTTTACAGTTCAGGACCAACTTACCTTACGAGCATAACGCTTCCTTTCTGGAAAATTGTTTTCCCTTCGTAATCTGTTCCTTCTACTGTCCAGACATATACATCGGCATCCTGCAATTTGCCCTGGAATTTACCATCCCATCCCTGGTTTTGGACTGAAGTTGAGAATACCAATTGGCCATTCCTGTTATAAACTCTAAAATAATTAATAGATTTCATTCCGATAGGGATAGGTCTGAACACATCATTGATACCATCACTGTTGGGAGTAAATGCATTTGGAACATAGAGTCCTGGATTTATTTTAAAAACCGTAACATTAATAGTATCTGTAGCGATACAACCTGCTGCACTTTGAACTGTCAGGACATATTGCTGATTTTCCGATAAGGTAGCAACAGGATTTGAAATATTTGGATTATTCAATCCTGCCGGCGGTGTCCAAACAAAGGATTCAACAGAAGGGCTGCCTGAAGTGGTGGCGATTAATTGCAAAGGTTGGTTTACCACAACATTGGTATCACGGGGCCCTGCATTAGCTGTTAATTTTTCGACCTGAATAAGGACTGTATCAAATGCGGGCTTTGGACAGCCTAAAATTTCCGTTACTGCAACTGTGTACCTTATGGACTGAGAGGGTGATGTTATAGGGTCCGCAATAGATGGGTTATTTAAGAATATTGTTGGTGACCATAAATAAGAAGTTCCCCCGGAAGCATGAAGCTGATAGGTTGCCGGGAAACAAATGGCAGCGCCTGGCCCCGCATTTGCTTTTGGGTAGGGAACAACATCTAAGGTAACCTGCCCTGTAGTTGAGCATTTTCCAATACTTGCAATTACCTGGAAAGTAGTTGTTGACAAAGGTGCAGCAAGTGGATTTTTCGCTGTATCACTGTTAAGGGGAAGGGCAGGGGTCCACAAATAATGGAGTCCATCGCTTACGGTATTTAATCTGACAGAATCGGTCTGGCAAATGGTGGAATCATTTCCTGCATTTAACGAAACATTGGTTACCACATTTACAAGTACCGGAAGTGTGGCAAAGCATCCCGGCGCTTCGGTTAGAGTTGCCAGATATGTTGTTGATACTTTTGGGCTAACCAAAGGATTGAAGCTATTCTGATTACTGATGTTGTAGTTGGGTGTCCAGAAAATTGTTCCTGTACCGCCTGTTGCAGATAATTGCAAGGTATCAATTGAACAGATCAGCGTATCATTCGTCACTTTGAAAATAGGTTTGCTGATAATATTAAGTGTATCCGTGACCGTATGAATGCATCCTTTTGTATTTCCCACCGTTAAGTTAATCATGTATGTTCCCACCGCCGAATATGTGTATGTGGGGTTTTGTATTTCCGAAGAATCATTCGTTGCGGTAGGGTCGCCAAAATTCCATTTCCATAAATCCACCAATCCATATTTTGATTTTGTGGTATCAGTAAATTGAATTACCGCATTTACACAAGTTCCCGTTGATGTGAATCCCGGAAAAAAGCCAGGATATACTTTCCTGATTTGGGTAGCTGAATCTGAACACTGCTGCCCCCTGTTAATTACCAGTTTATACACATAAGTTCCGGTATCAGTATATACGTGAGTTGGCGACTGCAGCCCTGATGTATCGAAAGTGCCGCTTGCCGGGTCTCCAAAATCCCAATAAAAAGTAAGATTTTGAGGGGAATTATTTCCATTTGCAAAATTGACACTAAAACCATCACAGGTTACCGGTTGGGGATCTAATTGTGCACCCGCAAAATCACAATCAGTAACATTCACTATAAAATCTTTTCGATGTTCATTTAAAAATACACCATTTCTATAAGATTTGACGGCTACGCATACCACATATTTTCCAACATCCGGCGCTACGCCGCTGATGATCCCGCTTTTTGGATCAATAGTTGCCAGACTACCAAGAGGTGCGTTAAAACCAAATCCATTGATATAGGTAACTGAAGTATAAGAAGGAGGGCTTGGATTTACGTTACCTGAATTGTGAATTGATCCGCCGTCATATGCCGGTACAAATGAATACACAAGCGAATCACCATCCGCATCAGTTGCATTGAAGGGCAGCCTAAAATTTTTTAACCTGCATATCGCACTCACGCTCGTTTCAAATTGGGGAGAATTATCAGGAACTCCCGGAATTGAGCAGCTATACGTGGCTCCGGTACCACTCGCTGTACTGGCAGAGTTGAAAACGTTTAGGAGCGGATTTACCCGGCAGCAGGTTTGATAAGTTGCTGTGTAACCATTTGTATTATTTGGCAAAGTAACATTCAAAACAAAAATACCAACATGGTAATTCAGTTGAGGTGGATTAGTAATACAGGGCGGAAATGGATTTACAGGTACTTGTAGCTCATCGCTTTTAGAAATGTCATAAGGTAAATTCGTTCCGGGATATTGGCTGGAATTATCGTTATTAAAAATACCGATAAAGACATCGGTTGGCATAGCTGCGCAGTTTACACAGTTCTGATCCCGGAATAATTTAAGCGTGATGATATAGGAACTTGTATTGGCCGTCTGCCCCGGGCCAACGTATTGATAAATCATTTCACCTCCAACGATATGCGCTGCCATGCATCGAAATACATTGAAATATATCAGGCATATGAGTAGGATTTTTTTCATAAGAAAACTAATGCAATTTAGAATATATCAGTGATATTAAGTTACGCAAAAAAGCAACGTGTTCCTGTATCAATTATGCCCGGAGAATTAATCATTGCAATAATTAATGGTTTTTGCAAGAAAACTATTAATATACTGAATGGAAAGGTCTTTTTCTTCCCACATACCGACATGACCAGAATTTTGTAATATATTAATTTGAAAAATTGGCGAAAAATGACATTGCTTTAAAGAAAGATTTAGGGGAACTGCGTTGTCCAGTTTTCCGACGATGTAAAGTACCGGTTTGGGAAAAGATTTGGGTACCGTGATACGGTCCGGCCTTTGCATCATTGCTTCATAATATTGTACGAGTGCTTCCGGAGGAATATTTTTTGAAAGGGTTATTAATTTTTCTATCAAATCAGGCTTTTCCAGTTTGGTTTTTTCTGCAAACAAATTTGGGATTGTTGTTCTTAAAAACCACTCAGCGCCTTTGGTTTTAATAAAATCTATTCCTTTTTTTCTTGCTGCAATTTTTATTTCATCATCTGCAAAAGCTGAGGAATGAAAAAGCCCAAATCCATTTAGCAGATCCGGATATTTTTCTGCAAAAGCAAGAGTAATATAACCGCCCATACTATGCCCGATCAGCGTAAATGATTTTTTCCCGGAAGTTATGCCTTCTGCATCTGCGATTGATTTGATCACCTCTGCATAATCTGCAATTGATATATTTCCCCGCAACATTTCAGAAGCGCCGCTGCCCGGAATATCGGGAAGGATGACCAGGAAATCATTCTTCAGATTTTCAACCTGGTAATCCCAAATTCGATGATCCTCTGCAAAACCATGTAGCAACATCACAGGATTTCCGCTTCCTGCGGTTCGATAAAATATTTTTTTATTTTGGAATACTACCTGCTTCATAAGGTATTCTTTCCTTTTGAAATAAAAAATATGCTCCTGAAAATTAATATAGCAATTATTGGTAATAGAGCCGGATTCATGTGTTGTGGCAGGAAGAACCAGCAGGCACATACGACAAAGTTAAATACAGCATATACCTGGAAATACCTGGTTGATCTTTTTCTTGCGGATTGAATATAAAATGCCGCAACCACATTTGTTGGCCAAGCCCAAAGTAAATTATAATTATCCTTACACATCAGGTGATCTGTTCCAAACCACATGAAAAGTAATATGATGCCCAATAATCCCGTAACAAAAAACAGGAAGCCATCGAATGCAATAAGCGTTCTTTTAACTAAATGGTTCTCAGAAAAACTTAAGAATATGATAAAAAGAAAAATGGCACTAAAAATAAAAACCGGATTTGTAAAATAATTGATCTTAACTGCGGGAATATTGAGTGAATAAAGCTCATGTTTTTTTTTCACTAAAGGCCTTGAATTTATGGTAGTATGATCAAATGATTTTAGAAGATAATCGGGTAAGAACATTACCTGTCTTGTTTCCATCACTGCATCAGTCGGTCTTCCCAGTAAAATGTCTATCCCAAGTTTGCTCCATTGTTTATCATTTTTATCCAAATATTCATAAATAAGATCGCGAAAAGTTTTTTTTGAAAGCAAAAAGTTTTGGAAATGGACGGGATTATCAGCTGCTCTCTCTACCAGGTCGCGGAGCCTTGTTGTACAATTATCAAAAAGAAAATCATATTTATAAAAACGGTTTTTTGGCATCATGTTAGCCTGCAGCAGCATGATAATATTATATTTTTCTGTGCAGGTTAAATTTAATACCTGTTCTGTGATTCCTCGCTGTTCTTCCTGGTAATCTTGTTTGAAAGAATCAAAATCTTCTGTAGATAAGTAATACAATAGTTTGCCCCTGATGAATTTGGTGTAAAATCCGGGCTCTTCAAAATTGAAAGTTCCATAATTGTAAACAACATCCGCATGACTAACGCTGTCGGTCACCCGTATGGCGCTATGCCCGAATGTGGAATAAAGTTCTTCACCGGGTGTACACGTAAGAAGGCTTATTTGAATATGACAGGAACTATCCTGTGCAAAGACTTTTATAGGGAGAAGGAATAATAGTGCAATGAGAAATTTCAATGAATCTGCAATTATTAATTAATTGAAAAAGAAATTTTAAGTAAAAAACTGCTTTCAGCAATCAAGAGTGCTTTTCACAATCTATCTGCTATAGTTTGGTGCTTCTTTGGTTATTTCCACATCATGAGCGTGACTCTCTCTCATTCCGGCATTGGTAATCTTTACAAAAGTGGCCTTTTGAAGTGCGGCTACATCTTTTGCTCCGCAATATCCCATTCCCGCTCTTAGCCCCCCGGTAAACTGGTGTACTACCTCGCTTAAAAATCCCTTGTAGGCAACACGTCCTTCAATTCCCTCCGGAACAAATTTTTTGTCCTGCTCTTCGCCATTTTGAAAATAACGATCACTGCTTCCCTGTGCCATGGCACCAAGAGATCCCATTCCCCGGTACTGCTTGAATTTTCGTCCTTCAAAAATAATTGTTTCACCGGGGCTCTCTTCCGTTCCCGCAAACACCCCTCCCATCATAACGCAATCAGCACCTGATGCAATGGCCTTTACCATATCACCCGTATAACGTATACCCCCATCGGCAATAATACCAATTTGCTTATTTTTCAGGGCTGCGGATACTTCCAATAATGCACTGATCTGCGGAACACCGGCTCCTGCAACAATGCGTGTTGTGCAAATGGAGCCGGGTCCTATTCCAACTTTAACGGCATCGGCTCCGGCTTCTGCCAGGGCAATTGCTCCATTTCGGGTAGCAATATTTCCTGCAATGAGCTGGAGGTGTTTATGGTCTCGTTTAATTTTTTTCAAAGCATCAATTACGCCCCTGGTATGTCCGTGAGCGCTGTCAAGGCAAATTACGTCAACGCCTACCTCTTTCAAAGCGTATACCCTCTCATGGACATCCTTAGTAATACCAACGCCGGCGCCTACTAATAATCTTCCAAAAGAATCCTTTGCGGCATTGGGTTTATTATGCACTTGCAGAATATCTCTGTAAGTGATGAGGCCTTTCAGGATTCCTGATTTGCTGACAACGGGTAATTTTTCAATCTTATATTTTCTTAAAATGGATTGTGCTTTTTTCAGATCTGTACCTTCAGGAGCCGTTATTAGATTTTCTTTGGTCATTAATTCATTGACCTTACGTTTGAAATTATCCTCAAAGCGCAGGTCACGGTTTGTAAGGATTCCCACAAGTTTGCCGCTTTTTTCAACAATGGGAATCCCACCAATTTTATTTTCCTTCATTAATTTCAAAGCATCTCCTATGGTTGCTTCCGGGCTTAAGGTAACCGGATCCAGGATAAGACCACTTTCACTTCTCTTTACCTTTCTCACCTGGGCTGCCTGTTGCGCGATACTCATATTTTTATGTAAAATTCCCAGCCCTCCTTCTCTTGCCAATGCGATAGCAAGGGATGCTTCAGTTACTGTATCCATAGCAGCGCTGAGCATTGGGATATTCAGGGAAATTGATTTTGTAAGATTTGTTTGAGTGTTTACATCGCGGGGAAGAACATCACTGTAGGCAGGCACGAGCAATACATCGTCATAAGTTAATCCTTCGCCTGAAATTTTTTTGGAGAGTGTTCCGGAGTTATTTATTGTAGCCATGTGCAAAGATAATAGCGGCAATTCATTTGGCAAAAACGGATTAGACAGTAATTATACTGCCTATTAAATTATTAACCAGGCTAATTTATAAATTTTTCCGGGTAAGAAAGAAACAGTTCCCTGCATCTCGAGCATCAGCAGGGCAGCGGCTACTGCGCTACTGCTGGGCTTTGTCTTAAAATATAATTCATCGATCTGAACCTGTTCCTGTAATATATTTACCACAATTCTTTCATCATCACTCAATTCGATAAATAATTCCCTTTGTTTTTTTTGGGAGGATACTTTTTTCTTTTTCCAACCCAGGTTCTCAATAACATCATTTGCTGAAGTGATGAGGGCCGCCTTGTTTTTTTATAAGAAATTACAGCCTTCACTTTTTACAACATTCACCCTTCCCGGAAAAGCAAAAACATCTTTATTATAGCTATTCCCCAATTCGGCCGTTATTAATGAACCACCTTTAATTCCTGATTCTATAGCAATGAGGGCATCGCATATTCCCGCCACAATTCTATTTCTCGAAGGAAAATTCGGACCATCAGGTTTTGTATGGCTCCTGAATTCCGTTAGTAACCCACCATTAGCAATCATTTGTTTGGCAAGACATGAATTTGGCGAAGGATAAACCCGGTCCAGTCCGTGCGCTAAAACCGCAATGGTTTATTACCATTCTTCAATGCAGTCTTGTGCGCAATACTGTCTATTCCAAAAGCAAGGCCGCTCGCAACAATTACATCGTCTCCTGATAATTATTCAATAAGTTTTCACAAATATTTTTTCCATATTCATTATTGTTTCGTGTTCCTACTACAGTAATAATTCCAGAAGCATTTTAATCAGCATTTCCCTTATAATAAAGAAGCGGGGGACTATCATTGCAATTCAGTAATCTCTGCGGCTATGCCTTATCTGTTAAAAAAAGTGGGGTGATCTTATATTTTTCAATAAAATTGATATCTTCTTCAGCCCGCTTGAAATTTTTGAAACCCTTTATAGAATCCGCCCCTATGGAGCCAATTCGTTCCAGTGAATCCAATTCCTTCCCGGAGGCTAAAAATACTACCTAAGCGGTTCGGAAATGATTGATTAATGCTTTGGCATGAATATCACCAATATTGGGAACGAGTGTGAGTACTATCCACTATTGTAGTTCTGTTGGCAAATAATTTTAGAAATATGTCAACACTAATAAAAAAAATTATTGAACTGAAACAATAATCAACTCAGTCCTTCGGTTTAAAGCGCGTTCTTCATCTGTATTATTATCTGCAACCGGATGTGATTCTCCCATACCCATAAAACTCAACCGCTCATTCCTGATGCCTTTGCCCAATAAATAATTTACAACAGCTACTGCACGCCCTTTGGAAAGTATGAGGTTATCAGCAGGTTTGCCGATATTGTCAGTGTAGCCTGTTATCCGGATTCTGATGGCGGGATTTTGATTCATTAGCTTAACAACATTGTCAAGTTCTGTGATCGATTCTGGTTTTAGTTCTGTCTTTTTAGTATCGAAAAAAACATTTTTCAGAATGATATGTGCATTGGCCTCGATCGGTTGTAAAGGAATGTCAGCTTGAAATGTTGAATCGGGCGCGGTTGAACTGATGTTGTAATTTTCCGAATAAAACAAGTATCCCTTACGATTAACATTAAATGCATAATCTTTTCCGACAGGTAAGGTAACCAGGTAATTCCCGTCTTCATCGGTTTGTAATTTACTCACCAGTTCACCGGTTTTTATATCATTGAGCTCCACCGATGAGGGTAAACCTTTTTTTGTTTTTTCGTCATAAACTTTGCCTTTTACCCATAGGGTTTTGAGCGGGCGGATATCTTCCCGTAATACGAAAGAATAAATATCCAATCCTCCTTTTGAATCGCTTCTGTCGCTTGCATAGTAAGCAGTTTTTCCATCCGAAGCTACCACTAAAGAGCCTTCATCACCTATGGTATTAATGGGATATCCTAAATTTTCCGGCTTGCTCCATTTTCCTCCCGGCAGCTTGTGGGAAACAAATAAATCTGGATTTTCACTATACCCGGGATGGCCAGTAGAATTAAAATATAGTGTTTGATTGTCAGCGTGAATAAATGGCGTGCTTTCGTCACCCGGCGTATTTATTTCAGGGCCAAGGTTTACGGGCACTTGCCATTGGCCATTATCATTTTTATGACAAACCCATATATCCTTGCCACCAAAACCGCCCGGAACATTGCTGCTAAAATAAAGATCTCTTTTGTCAGGCGATAAAGAAGGAGTGGACTCCCAAAATTCTGAATTTACATTTGAACCCAGGTTTTCCGGTTCACTCCAACCGTTTTTTGTTAAGTATGAAATATATAAGTCGCAACTGCCAAGGCCTTGAGGAAAATTACAGCCCGTGAAGATCAGCCAATTACCGTCCTGCGAAATATTTTGTGCGCCTTCGTTGAACGTGCTCGAATTTATTTTTCCCGGCAAAGGATAAGCCTTTCCCCACGTGCTGTCCTTCAAGTCACTTTCATAAATATCTTCATTACCTTTTATGCGCCTTGTAAAAATTAATTTCTTACCGTCTATTGTTATAGAAGGAAAATATTCAAGGTTACTAGTATTGATGCTGTCGCCGAGGTTTTTGGGTTTAAAAACATAATTATTATCCGGATGTTCTTTGGCATAATTTATTGCAAACTGGTAAGTACCTTTTCTGAATTCACCAGCTTTACTGCTTCTTTGGTTAAGTTTAGGATTGAGAAGAAATTTATTAACTGCATCCAGTGCATCATTAAAGCGGCCTGTGCCAGCCAATGAAATTGAATAGGGAAGCAAATAATAATTTGAATAGACTGAATCCAGTTCCAATGCCTTTTCGAAGTTGGTTACCGAACCGGTATAGTTTTTCATATCTGCCTCTATCCCGGCTAGCGATAAATAGCCATCTACGAATTTAGGATCAAGTTTTAATGCCTGGGTAATTATAGAAATCGCAGTGGTATAGTCGCCATTCTGAGCTTTATCGATTGCAATTAAATATATGTTCGTTGTCTTCTTACCCACCTTTTCCGGATCATACCATTGAGACTTCGCAGACTGAACAATAAAAAGAAGGCTACATGAGGCAATCAGATATTTAAACAACAAATTTCATTTTTTGGTTTCTTAATAAATAAAATTAATACGAATTGTTTTGTAAATTATGTAACGGCCTGTTAACATCGTTTCGTATTTATCAGGGAACATTGATGTATTTGTGTATTTGCAATGAAAGTTCCCAATGAGGGTGCGACTTAATATAATCAATAATAAAAGGAGTAACTGTCGCAGCCTTGCTCCATTCGGGTTGAAGGTAAAGCATACAAGTGGGTGAAATCAAAGCGCTGTATTTTTCTGCCCAGGCAAAATCTGATTTATTAAAGATAATAATCTTTAACTCATTTGCTTTTTTTAAGATATCCGGAAGGGGTGGTTTAAATTTCTTGGGTGAAAGGCATACCCAATCCCATGCGCCGGTTAAAGGATGAGATCCTGAAGTTTCTATATGCTTACTAAACCCTTTGCTATGGAGCGCTTCAGTTAATTTAGTAAGATTATGCATGGTAGGCTCACCTCCCGTTATGACAGCCATTCTCCCTGAAAATTCCAATGCACCCGAAATAATTTGGTTAATAGATTGAGGCGGATACAGATCCTTGTCCCAGCTTTCTTTTACATCACACCATACACAACCAACGTCGCAGCCTGCCAGCCTGATAAAATAGGCTGCCTTTCCCTGGTGAAAACCTTCTCCCTGCAAAGTATAAAACGATTCCATCACGGGAAGCATGTCGGTTTTATTTGTATGTTTTTCAGTAATCATTTCATCAAAAGTTATCGATAATCATTGTGGAGTTAATAGGTCAGATTTAAAATGGCATTGGGCAAATAATAATTTTAAGAATACTCCGGCAAACCTCAAGGATTAACTGTTAATATCCCTCTTTACACAAGCATTATATGTGTTCAGCAATAACGCAGCAATTGTCATTAATCCAACACCACCCGGAACGGGTGAAATATAATTACACTTGGGAGCAACCTTTTCAAAATCAACATCTCCCTTTAATGCATAACCGCTCTTCTTTGTTTTGTCTTCAATTCGGTTTATTCCTACATCAATTACTATCGCATTTTCCTTAACCATTTCGGATTTCAGAAATTCTGCTTTGCCAATTGCTGCTATTATAATATCAGCCCTAAGGCAAATTTGTTCGAGGTTTTTTGTTTTTGAATGACATAATGTTACTGTGGCGTTTCCGGATGGGGAATTTCGGCTTAATAAAATACTAATGGGAGTTCCCACGATATTACTTCTGCCTATAACTGCTACATTTTTTCCCGTTGTTTCAATATGATAATGTTGCAACAATAACATTATTCCAAAGGGTGTAGCGGAAATGAATGTGGGTAACCCAAGTACCATTTTACCAACATTCACCGGGTGAAACCCGTCAACATCCTTTTCAGGAGAAATTGTATAAATAACCTTTTCTTCAGAAATATGCTTTGGCAAAGGAAGCTGGACCAAAATTCCATCTATATCTTCATCGTCATTAAGTTTTTTGATATGCATCAGGAGTTCGGCTTCTGAAATTGATTCCTCTAATCGTAATAAAGAGGATTTTATGCCGGTTTCATTACAGTTTTTCACTTTTGATGTCACGTAGCTTTCGCTCGCTGCATTGTTTCCGACAAGAACGGCTGCAAGATGCGGTATTTTTTTCCCTGATGCCTGTAAGGCCAAAATTTTATTCTTTACTTCATCTTTTATGGCTTTTGAAGCCACCTTTCCATCTAATAATTGCATCCCGCAAAATTAACTACATGTGTTTACTTAAAATGATTTTTTAATGTAATGACACTAATTTTTAGAAATTAATTTTTATTGAATACTAAAACGAGGCTCTGAAAAAAATCTACCTTAATTTATTATTTGGGATCTTTCCTTTATTTCTATTGGCTCAATCTTTGAAAAGGC
>OBLU010000588.1_pt1 | contig 34188 bp, 24 predicted proteins | sample 1518681 | NCBI WGS metagenome assembly OBLU01 (sample SAMEA3539304, study PRJEB22396) | soil metagenome | biome: tundra; feature: field; material: soil | place: USA | collected 2010-05 | depth 0.15 m
GCGCTTTGTGCGCTGACTGCCGAGAACATTTCGGGATGTGAAAAAGCGAAACGCATCGCCCCATAGCCGCCCATGGAAATGCCGCTGATGGCGCGATTACTTCGGCCTTTGGCAATGCGGTATTTCGTTTCGATGAGTGGGATGAACTCCTGCAGAAAAAAATCGCTGTAGCGAGTCGAGCCGTCGGCCGAGTTGATGTAGAACGTGCGGCCGCCTTCCGGAGCGGCGATCAGGAATTCTGCCAGCTTGTGCTGCTGGCGGAGATCGTCAAGCATGGTCCATCCGCCGCTGTTAAAGAGGGTGCGCTCGTTGTCGCCGAGGCCGTGCAGGAAGTACAAGACTGGGTAGCTCTGTGCTGGATGCTTGGCTGCGCCCGCGTCGTAGCTGGCGGGAAGATAGACACAGTAGTGGACCGGACGTTTCAGAATGCGGCTGTTGAGCGCGTTGCAGTCGATGCGGCTCTGAGCGTGAGTCGGAAGCGCAACAGCGAAAGCCGTGAACAGGAGGATGATTCGGAACCGGCGATCCATTCGTTTCAGTTTACTCGTAGCGTAAGGCCTGCACGGGATCGAGCCGGGCTGCGCGTCCTGCCGGGTAAAGGCCCGCAGCGAGACTGACGAGGAAAGAAAACAGTAGGGCGAACGCTACCAGCCACCACGGTACCGACCAGAAGTGCTCCGGCGGAAAAGACTGACTTTTGAGGTAAACGTTCGTTCCCAGGTTGATGACCTGTCCGATGGCCCAACCGAGAGCGACCCCGGCGATGCCGCCAAGAATGCCCATGGCGCCCGCTTCCGCGAAGAAGAGTTTCTTTATGTCGCCGTCGCTGGCGCCGATGGCTTTCATAATGCCAATCTCGCGGCGGCGTTCGAGAATGGCCATTACCAGCGTGTTTACGATTCCGATGAAAGCGACGGCCAGAGCGAGGCTGCCGAAGATTCCGAGAAACACGTCCAGCACTTTGAAAAACTGTTGTATGCTTTTGCTGGCATCAAGAATCGAGAAGGTGTTGAAGCCCATCTTCTTAATGGCATCCTCCACCTTCTGCACCTGGCTCGGATTTTTTACTCGCACGCTCACCGAGGAATAAACCGGCTGATCGCTGGCAGCCCGCGAAATTTCGCGCAGGTCGGTAGGCTGCATGACATGCAGGCTCTCGGCCAATCCGAGTGGAAGAAAAACTCGCGCCCGGGTTGGTCCGCGCATGCTTTCGGGATCGAGGTCGGCAACGCCAACAATCTTCAGCTTCTGCTCGCGCGAAACAACGGAATAGGCTGCGCCCGAAAGACTCTGGTCAGAGGCGGTGTTCCTGCCACTTGCTTGCGTCTCAGGCGTACCCTGTGCCGCCTCCCGCTGGGCATAGCGCATGGTCAATTCCTTGCCCAGAAGCGGAGCGGCCAACTCCGCCACGTTGGTTTCGTCAAGGCCGGGCTTTGGTGTCTTTCCCAGCAGTTCTTCGGCGAATGCCTTCTGAAGAATCGCTTCGAGCGCCATGTCAGACGAGAAGAAGTGTCCCTGCACCCCTTCGAACGCATCGGTCGATTTGGCGGAAGCAGGTAGCGCCGCGACGGTTGTTAAATGAGGCTTGTCTTCGTAGCGCAGTTCCGTGATGAAGCGGATATCGGGATAGGCTTCAAGCACGTTAGGTAGGTGCTCGATCTCCTGTCGTGTGGGTTCGTCGAGGATGCGGCTTTCGCCTGGGGCCGGCCCATTGCGCTCTTCTTCGCGGCCGAAGTTGCGCAGATCGCGGCGTGAAGTGACCACCACGGTATCGAACAAACCGGACTTCATCAAACGGCGCGACGCGAGCTGTTGCAGCCCGATTCCCAGAGAGAGCATCGCGACCAGCGACGCCACACCCACCGAGATGCCGATGGTGGTCAGCGAATTGCGCAGCACCGACTCGCGCAAATTACGCACGGCAAGCTCGGTCAGATCGGGAAGCTTCATGGCCGCTCTCCCTCGGCCCGAACGCGATCCGTTCCAGCGTTGGCGGACACGACCGAGTTCGATTCATCGCCAACCAGCTTGCCATCCGCCAGGAAGATGAGGCGCTGGGCGTAGCGCTCGGCCAAGGCCCGCTCGTGCGTCACCATGACGACCGTCATTCCCAATTGCTGGTTGAACTCGCGGACCATATTCATGATTTCGGTTCCGGTACGGCTGTCGAGATTGCCGGTGGGCTCGTCGGCGAGCAGAAGCTGAGGCCGGTTGATCAGCGCCCGGGCCAGTGCCGCCCGTTGTTGTTCCCCGCCGGAGAGTTCGCTCGGCCGATGGTTCATACGCTCTTGCAGACCAACTCTCGCGAGGGCTTCGCGTGCCAGACTGTCACGTTTCCCGCGATCAACCTCCGCAAAGCGCATCGGCAGTTCCACGTTTTCCGCGAGCGTCATGCTGGCAATCAGGTTGAACGATTGGAAGACCATTCCAACGGTATGCAGGCGATATCGGGCAAGGTCCTCACGAGAGAGTTTCGCGAGATTCCGTTCGTGAACAATCACGCTGCCTGATGTAGGACGGTCCAGACCAGCGATTAGATTCAATACCGAAGACTTTCCGGAACCCGAACTGCCCAGCAGCGCAACGAATTCGCCAGCCCGCACTTCAAGAGTCACCCCATCGACAGCGCGGATGAGAGTCTCGCCCATGCGGTAATGGCGGCAAAGCTGTTCTGCATGGATCGCTGGAGCGCCGTTCTGTGGGGATCTGTCCGTGCTACCCATGACGCTAGCGGACCTCTCCTCTGAGAACACGCATTGCGTCGGTGGCCTTAACATCGCCGTCGCGCGCCTGGCCGGAGTTGCCATTCCCATCCCCTTCAAGTGTGTCGCCCTCGCCCGGCGCGAGGAACAGGTTGTGCTCCAAGCCCTGCTGCCTGGTGTAGAGATCGTAGTAGCGGCCTTGCGCGGCATAGAGTTGTTCGTGCGTGCCGCGCTCCACGATTTGTCCCTGCTCCATCACCAGAATCTGGTCGGCGCGGCGGATGGTCGAAAGCCGATGCGCGATCACAAACGTGGTTCGGCCCTGCATGAGATAAGAGAGTCCATGCTGGATCATCTGCTCCGATTCCGAGTCGAGGCTGGAAGTCGCTTCGTCGAGAATCAAGATGCGCGGCTCGGCTAGGATGGCGCGGGCGATCGAAATCCGCTGCCGCTGGCCACCCGAGAGCTTCACGCCGCGTTCGCCGACCACCGTGTCGTACTTGTCGGCGAAAGATTCGGCGAACTCATCCACGCGCGCAATCCGGCAGGCATGCAAGAATTCTTCTTCACTCGCGCCGGGACGCGAAAACACGACGTTCTCGCGAATCGTTCCGTCAAACAGAAACGATTCCTGCAACACGACTCCCAGACGCGTGCGGTAGGAATCGAGGCGCACCGTGCTCAAGTCCGTGCCATCCACCAGAATGCGGCCTTTGGTGGGTACGTAAAAAGCCGAGATCAGGCCGATGGTTGTGGATTTTCCCGAGCCGGAAGAGCCAACCAATGCCGTTACGGTGCCGGGCTCGGCGCGGAAGGAAATGTCGCGCAGAACTTCGTGAATTCCATCGTAGCTGAAACTTACGCCGTCGAACTCGATCCGTCCCACGATGTCGCGCAGGGACAGGGTGCGCCTGGGATCCTGATCTTCCGGCCGCTCCCGCATGATTTCCTGCGTCCGTTCCAACCCCGCCAAAGCCTCGGTGAGCTGGGTTCCGATTCCTACGGCCTGGGCCATGGGGGCAATCAGAAAGGCCAGCAGAGCAGTGTAGGAAACGAGGCCGCCAATCGACATCGTCCCACCCATAATCTGGCGTGCGCCCACAAACGTGACGACTGCGCCGACCATGCCCAGAAGCACGCTGGCGGAGAGGCTCATCACGGAAGTGGCAGTGAGGGTGCGCATAACGTTCTCCAGCAGGCGCTTCACGCCGCGCGCGAAGACTGCCTCCTCGCGCTCTTCCGCGTGATAGCTCTTGATGACGCGAACGCCGCCCAGCGACTCCGTGAGGCGTCCCGTCACTTCGGCATTGATCTTGCTGCGTTCCCGGAAGATCGGCCGGATCGTGCCGAAGGCTTTCGTCAGAGCGAGGGCGAAGCACAGCAAGAATCCCAGAGCAATGGACGTCATCAGCGGACTGATTCGCACCAGCAGAATCAGCGCGATGCCCGACGTGAGTAACCCACCCGTAAAGTCGACCAGGCCAGTGCCCAGGAGGTTGCGCACGCCCTCCACGTCGCTCATGATGCGCGACACCAGAGTGCCAGTCTTGTTGACGTCGTAGAACGCAACCGAAAGCCGCGAAACGTGCGCCTGAACCTGCTGGCGCAGTTCAGTAATCAGACGCTGTGCCGCCTTGGACAGCAACTGAGTCAGCAAGAACGATGTAATTCCCTGGACAACCGTCGCCGCCAGGACCACCAGGACGAGCCGGTCCAGCAATTGCAGGGAGCGCTTGGGGATGACGTTATCAAACAAAAACTTGGTGGAGTACGGAAGGACGAGGCTGGCGACGCGGTTGACCGCCATCAGCAGAAAGCCGACGCTGAGCAGGCCCACGCGCGGCCGGGTCAGCTCCCAGACGATGGGAAGAACGGCCCGCAGCCGCTGGACTTTGGGGGGCTTCTGAGTTGGCTTGTCTACCGGATTCAATCTCTAGTTGGACTCCACCAGACCTAGATTCGCTTCATTATTACTGCATTGTGACATGCCTGGGCCAGCCGTTGTATCCTCGGGGCGTGCCACGTCCGCCGTCGCCGGAGCGCTCTCCAACCCTGGGCCTGTTGCTCGGCTTGATCGTCACGCTCGCGGCCGTCGTGGCCTACTCCGCCTATATCACCTGGCAAGTAGCAGGGTTGCGTAAGCTTCAGTCCGAACTAATCGACCGTAATCGCAAGGATTCCCTGCAGTTGCTGCGCATCCAGAACGACCTGAACCTGCTCGCGGTCGCCATGCGCGACATGATCGACAATGACGAGCCGTATCCCCTCACAGCTTGGTCGGCACAATTCCAACGCATCCGCACCGACCTGGACGACGCCATGCACCTGGAAGCCGCATTGGCCCCGACGAGCCGGACCGTCGGGCAGAGCGCTTCGCTAAGCAGTTCGCTGGCGCAGTTCTGGGGCGCGGTCGACCGTGTGTTTGTGCTGGCTGGCGAGGGCAGAGAAAAGGATGCGAGGGGGGAGATCCAGCTTTCGCTGCAGGCGCGGCAGGCGGCCCTGAGCACGGCCGTGGCCCGGCTGTTGGTGCAGAACAGCGATAACGAAGAGCAGGCGGCACAACGCATTATCCAGATCTATGACCGGGTGCAGCGGCAAGTCTATGTGTTTCTGGCCGCGACGCTGGCCGCGATCCTGCTGACTGGATTTTCCATGATCCGGTGGAACCGGCGGCTTTTTGCGCGCATGGCTGAGCTTTCGGAGCGACGTAGCGAACTGGCGCAGAAACTGATTGCAACCCAGGAGTCCACGCTGCGTTACATTTCGCGCGAGTTGCACGACGAATTTGGCCAGATTCTGACGGCGATGGGATCGATGCTCGGCCGTGCCGGAGCTCACGCTCCGGAAGGCTCGTCGTTGCGTGGCGACTTGCACGAAGTCCGCCAGATCGCGCAAGACACGCTGGACCGGGTCAGGAGTCTCTCGCAGGCGTTGCATCCGGTGATGCTCGACGAGGCGGGGTTAGAGACTACACTCGATTGGTACATCCCTACCGTGGAAAGACAGACCGGAATTGCCATATCCTATGAGAAGCAGGGCGCGCCCTTTACGGTGGATGGCAGTGCGGCAGTGCAAATCTACCGCGTGTTGCAGGAAGCGTTGAACAATGTGGCGCGGCACTCCGGCGCGAAGCAGGCTTGGGTGCGCTTGCGTTTTCTGCCAGCGACGCTTGAGTTGCAGGTGGAAGATCACGGCGTAGGCTTCAGCCAGCGGCCTGCGAAGCAGGGAATCGGATTAGTCGCGATGCGCGAGCGCTCGGAATTAATGGGCGGCCGGATTGTGTTTTCGACTCCTGCCGCGGGCGGCACGTTGTTGCACTTGATTGTGCCTCGCAAAACGTTGAGTTTCGGGACAGAGATCAAAAATAAATATGACAAAAAGGATCACGGTGTTGCTGGTGGATGACCATAGCTTAGTGCGGCGGGGCTTCCGGCGTATGTTGGAAGACGAACCAGATATGGTCGTTGTCGGCGAAGCAGGCGACGGTGAAGAGGCCATCAAGCTGGCGCGCGAGTTGGAGCCGCAGGTTGTGGTGATGGACTGCGCTTTGCCCGGGATGAACGGCCTTGATGCGACGCGGCAGATTCTCGAAGACTCGCCCGAGACCGCGGTGCTCATGCTCAGTATGCATTCGGAAAACACATGGGTGCGGCAGGCGATCGAGGCCGGCGCCAAGGGATACATTCTGAAGAACGCGATGAACCTGGAACTGGGGCCGGCCGTGAGGCGTGTGGCCAGGGGAGAAACGATTCTTGATCCGCAGGTGGAGCCGCATCCAGCGCTCAAAGGCGAGCGTAGCAGTGGGCTGACCCCTCGCGAACTCGAAATCTTACAGATGATTGTGGATGGCAAGTCGAATAAGGAAATTGCCACTCTGCTTGATCTCAGCGCCAACACTGTTGCCGTTCATCGCGCCAATATCATGAACGCACTCGGCATTCACAAGACTGCCGAGCTTGTGGTTTACGCCATTCGGGCAGGGCTGGTAAACGTTCCGTGAATCGCAGATCTTTTCTGCGGGGCATGGCGGGGTTGGCGTCAGTGTCACAGTTGCCGCTGCTGCGGGCTCTGGGCGCGGCAACGGGGACAACGGCTCCCGGTTTTCGATTTGTTGACGTAACCTCCAGTGTGGGCATTCAGTTCCAGCACAACAGCGGCGCCTTTGGCGGGAAGTTCCTGCCCGAAACTCTGGGGTCCGGCTGCGCCTTCCTCGACTACGACCGCGACGGCTGGCAAGACATTCTTCTGATCAATGGGATGAATTGGCCCGGCCACAAGCAACGGCGCTCCACGCTGCGCCTTTATCACAACAACGGAAACGGCACTTTCACCGACGTCACTTCCCGCGCCGGACTCGATATAGAAATGTATGGCATGGGCGTGGCTGTCGGCGATTATGACAACGACGGATTTCCCGACATCCTGGTCACTTGTGTGGGGCTGAACCGGCTATTCCACAATACCGGGAAAGGAACCTTCGTGGATGTGACCAACGCCAGCGGCCTGGGGAAACGCCTGGCGTTCAGCACGTCCGCTCTGTGGTTCGACTACGACCGCGACGGCCTGCTCGATCTTTTTGTCTGCAACTACGTGAAGTGGTCGCCCGAGCACGACGTGTTCTGCAGCCTCGATGGCAAGCATAAATCCTATTGCACGCCGGAAGCCTATCGCGGCGAGACCTGCTGGCTGTTTCACAATCGGGGCAATGGCACTTTCGAGGACGTCACCGCCTCCAGCGGCATTTTCGACAGCAGTTCAAAATCTCTTGGCGTCGCGATGCTCGATGATGACCAGAGCGGCTGGGCCAATCTGCTCGTGGCGAACGACACTCAACCCAACAAGCTCTATCGAAACCAGCGCAACGGCACTTTCAAAGATGCCGCCGTCGAGGTTGGACTGGCCTTCAGCAGCGAGGGCAAGGCGCGAGCCGGCATGGGCGTGGACGTCGGCGATTTCACGAACTCAGGCCACTCCGGTGTAGCCATCACGAACTTCGATAACGAAATGACAGGCCTGTACGAGCTCCGAGGAAAATCATACGAGGACGTTGCGGCGCAGGCAGGAGTGGGCCTGGCTTCCAAGAACAGTCTGGGCTTTGGATGTGTTTTTCTCGACGCCAACCTCGACGGCTGGCTCGATCTTGCCGTGGCCAACGGCCACATTGACGAGACGGTGCGCAACATTCGTGGCAACCTGGGATACGCCCAGCCGCCGCTGCTGTTTCTCAACAATGGGAAGGGAAGTTTTCGCGACATCGCTACGGACCTCGGCGGTGGCTTCGAGCAGCCCAAGGTCGGGCGCGGACTGGCCTATGCCGATTTCGATCGCGATGGCGACCTCGATCTGCTGCTGACCACGAACAACGGTCCTGCCTATCTCTACCGGAACGACCAGCTCTCCGGAAATCACAGCATTCGTTTTCGACTGGTCGGCACCAAGTCGAACCGCGACGGAATCGGTGCAACCGTCCGCATTGTGTCCAGCGGTTTGAGCCAGTCTCGCATGGTGAAGAGCGGCTCCAGCTATTTGTCGCAATCCGAACTTCCGGTTACGTTTGGCCTGGAGAAACGCGATCGTATCGAGCGCGCTGTCATCACCTGGCCAAGTGGCAGAACCGAAGAGTTCAAGGACCTGGCGGCGGGACGATGCTACGAATGCATCGAAGGCAAGGGAATCTCGCCGCAGGATGGGTATTGATCCGCCGCGCCGGCGAATCATTTCAGGGCCGGGTCACGGTTCCGGCGGCGGTGACGTCAATGTCGACCGATTCGCTCACTCGCAAAAACAGCGTGCTCGGATTCTTCATGCCCCACTGCGCGTAGGGCACTGCGAAGTGAAGCGTTGCCGTTCCAGCGGTCGGGGGACATCTCGACCTCAGCAGGGACCGTGAGTTCATGGTCCGATCCGTGGATGGTGAAGATTCCGTGGACCCGCACTGAGGACTTTCCCTGCAGCGACACGGTTCCGTCGATGCGATCGGGACGAAATGCGATTTTCGGGTAGCGGTCGCTCTCCAGCACTTCGCGGTGCATTTTCCGGTCACGCATCCCATTGCCGCTTTCGCCGCTCTTGGCGTCTACCACGATTTCGCCCGTGAGTTTGCCCGATGCGGAGTCAAGCCGCAGAGAACCTTGCTTCAAGCGGAAGGTTCCATGGACCGTGTGAAGAACATCGCCGAGGGTGAAATTGATTGTGGTGTGCTGAGAATCCAGATGGAGCGCCACATCCTGCGCGGCAGTCGCGATGCTGGCAATCGCGAGAAATACAATGGCAATCAGAACCAGCCGGCGCAATAAACTGTGGCGGACTGCCTGAGCGTCTTTCTTCATCGGGCTATGCCGTCAGCAGTCCCCATCCCAGGGTGAGCCCGTCGAAAGCGAGGTCAAAGGGCGAAAGATGTCCCACGTGCAGGGCTAGCAATCTGCGAAAAATTTCGGGACGCTTGCGAAAAACCTGGAGGGTGCGCTGCTGAAACTTAGGACGGCCATCGAGTGTGAGCATCAATCGCGCCATCAGCAAGGGACGCAACGCCAGGCGGCGGTGCGCGGCCTCGTAACGGCTGAGATTGCCCGACTTAAGACAGCCCGCCAGCACTACGGCCTGGCTGAAGGCAAGGCCGAGGCCTTCGCCGGTGATGGCATCGACCGTGCCGGAGGCGTCTCCGATCAGCGCGACATTTCGCCGCCAGGCGCGCTTCAGTTTGCGATTGGCAGACAGCGAGCCTCTTTCGGCGGAAGCCGCCTCAGCCCCGCGAAGCCGGGCGTTGAGTTCGGGAAACGCGGGCAAAGATTCTTCCAGGCGAAGCTCGGGGTCGCGCGAGGCCACAGCCACACAGACTTGCTCGTTGTTCACGGCGGTGGCATAAGCCTGACTGTGCTCTCCCCAATATATTTCCATGCGGTCGGTCCAGGGCGGCAGGCGATAGTGCCGGCGGAAAGCATATCGGAAGCTGGTTCGCGAGTGGGCATCGAGATTCGCCCAGCGGCGCACGCGGGAGTTGGCGCCATCGGCTCCTACAATCCACCGGGTGCGGATCTTGCGCTCCCCTAGCTGGACTTCCCCGCTCGAAATCCCCGTGACTACGCTCTGCCAAAGCAGTTCGACCCCCAGCCCGGCGGCACGTTCGGTCATGATGCGATGCAATGTGGTCCGGCGAACGGAGAGACCGCAGCAACCGGAGGGGAAGGCCGCCTCTGCGGACAACCCGGAACTTAGAAAGCGTATCCCGCGAAGATGACAGGCGTCAGCTGCGGGCACGGCAACTCCCAGCCGTTCCAGCGCCGTAATCGCGTCCGGCATCAGCGCTTCACCGCAGGCTTTGTCAATCGGCGGCGTGGCCCCGTCGGCAACCACTACGTGAAATCCCTGCTGGCGGGCCGCAATCGCCGCCGCCAGCCCGGCTGGGCCCCCACCGATCACGAAGACATCTGTCGAATTCACCAACTACCTGACCTCACCATTGCAGAAGTAAAAGCTCGGAACAGAACCCGGGTCCCATGGCGGCAAGCAGACCCAGCGCGCCGGGCTTGGGACGCCGGTTCTTCATCACGTCTTCGAGCACAACCAGCACGGACGCCGAAGAAAGATTTCCCACCTTCCGCAAGCAGTCCCAGGAGGCATCGAGCTGTCCATTGTGCAATCCCAAGGCTGTGGCCGAGGCCTCGAGCACCTTCGGTCCTCCGGTGTGTAGAACCCAGCTTTGAAGGTCGCCGCGTTTGTGCCCGTTGTCCGCCAGAAAAGCGTCCACGTCCCGCCCCAGATTTTGTCGAATCAGATTCGGAACCTCGGTCGAAAGCAGGATGCGGAAGCCCTTCTCGGAAATATTCCAGCCCATCATTTCCTCCGTGCTGGGATAGAAGACCGACCGGGTGGCGAGGATCTTAGGCCCAACAATTTCAGCGCTGGACGAGGCGAATTCTGCACCGGTCACAATCACAGCGGCAGCGCCATCGGCGAAAAGTCCCGACGAGATCAGGTTCGCGACCGACAAATCTTCACGCTGCAGGGTGAGCGAACAGAGCTCGACCGACACTACTGCCGCCACCTGCGAAGGATATGCGCGAACGTAATCTGCGGCGCGGGCGATTCCGGCGGCGCCGGCCACGCATCCCAGTCCAAAAATCGGGGTGCGGCGAATGTTGGCCGGAAGTCCCATGCGGTTGATCAGGAGAGCGTCGATGGACGGGCTTGCGATTCCAGTGACGGTCGTGAACAACAAGGCTCCCAAATCGTGCGGCTTCAGCCCAGCGTTGTGAAGCGCGAGGCAGAGGGCCTGCTCCCCCAATTCCTGTGCGACCTTGATCCAGATGTCATTGGCCTGGCCCCAGGTCTTGATGTCCACGTACTGCTCCGCGGGGATCGCGAGGTAACGGCCATCCACGGTCACGTTGCGGTGCAGCCGTGCCAGCAGCAGAGGATTCTTCAGTTGGTCTCCCCAATAGTCCTGGAGGCGCTCGAGAAGAAACTTCTGGGGGTAGTAATGCTTCGGGAAGGCGCTCGCCGCGCTTGCAATCCTCATGGTTTCTGACTCCTGAAGTCAGTCTCGGCACGGAATCAGCCCCAAAGCCGGCCGCCGGGAAGCCTTCTCCCGATCCGATGTTTGGGGCTCCCGTGATTGTACATGCGGGGGGACTAGCGCCGGTTCAGCTATTGTCGCAGAGTTCAGAATTCTTGTTTGTCATTGGCTTGTAAAGAGAGGCTCCGTCGCAGGTCAGCCCTTAGTCAGGCACTGCTCGAAGCGGTTCATTGTGCAGACATGGCTTTGTTCATTTGCTCAATACCGCGATCGAACTGGGTGTATTTCCGACGCCATATGTGGATAGAGAGGTCAAACTGCCGCTGCTGACTTCGAACGCCTGAATCCCCACAGAGCCGGGCGGCTGGTTCCCCACAAACAAATATTTCCCGCTGGGGTCCGCAACCAGAAAACTGGGACTCGTTTCGGTGGAGAAGAAACCCGTGGTAGTGGAAGTCGTAAGCACCGCAGGAAGTCCGGTACTGGAACTAATCGAATAGGCCGCAACATTGCTGGAGGCCTGATTCGCCACGTAGAGGTACTTCCCTGCGGGATCCAAAATCAGCGCAACCGGGTCCGAATAGCTGTCGTTGAGCGGAGAGCCGGAAACCTCCTTCAACGAGCCGGGAAATAACGAACCAATCGCGAAAATGGAAATGGTACCTGATCCGGTGTTCGCCGCGTAAAGATAAGTGCCGCTCGGGTCTATCGCGAGCCCCTGCGGATTAGTGCCATCGGTGCTGGTGATTCCAACCAGTGTGAGTGCCCCTGCACTCACGCTGAAGCCTACGATCAACCCTGAAGGCTGGCTTGCGGTACTGACGTAGAGGTAGTTGCCCGATGGCGTCAGCTGCATGTTCAGCAGTGGCGAATTGATCGAAAATGGAGACCCGGTGATCTGTATGAGCGCGCCACTGCCGCTATCGATCGAGAAAACCGAGATATTGTTCAATCCGGTATTCGCCACGTACAGGAAGCCGCCGGCAGGGTCCATGGCCAGGAGTTGCGGCTGCGAAGCAAGGAGTCCAAGGGATGTCCGTGGGAATATCTCGGTCAATGCGCCGTTGCTGGCGATGGTGAACAGGGAAATGTCGTTTTCGTTTTGACCAGGATTCGCCACATACAAGAATTTTCCGGAGGGGTGGAGAACCAGGGAATGAGCTCCGTCGCCCGCAGCGTACGGACTTCCCGAGATTTGCGTGAGTACGCCGGAGTTGGGGTCTTCCCGATAGGCGATTACCTGATTGGCGACCGGGATGGTTGCGTAGATGTAGTGGTTCGCAGTGCTACCGCACCCGATGCAACCGGCAATGCCCGCTACAACGAATACCAGGACCAATGCTTTCTGAAGCATCCGTGACTCCTGAGAGAATTTGAAAGCGAAAAACAATAATACTGGGCTGCCGGGAAAAAACCGGCGTGGAAACAAAGCACCCTCTATCATACGGTCACGGCCGGGAAAAAGGGGCCGTACCCCTTACGGATCATTCTTACGCATCATCGCACGCCGCGAAGGCTGGAGCCCCTTGAGACCCACCTGAAGCTTGCTCACTCCTGGCTCTTGCGCTCTCACGTGCGATGCGAAGCTCCTCAAAGCAGGTTGCACGCGCCCTGTCCCTGGGCGCTCAAATCAACTTTTTTACGGATGTTTCATCCTTACCGGCCTTAAGGACCGCGCCGCTCAGTGGGCCGGGCTCGGTCTGGGAGCACCGGAAGAACCTTCAGCCAGAGATGTGTCTTCACCGCCGCGCAAGGCCATCCGCAACCGGTCGAGATACACATAGACGACGGGCGTAGTGAACAATGTAAGCGCCTGGCTGACAATCAGTCCGCCAACAATCGTGATGCCCAGAGGACGGTGCAGTTCGGAACCAGTCCCCCTGCCGAGTGCCAGCGGCAGACCTCCCAGCAGAGCAGCCATGGTGGTCATCATAATGGGGCGGAAGCGCAGGAGGCAGGCTTCGTAGATCGCCTCGACCGGCTTCTTTCCTTGCGTGCGCTCTACCTCGAGCGCCACGTCGATCATCATAATTGCGTTCTTCTTCACCAGCCCGATCAGCAGGATGATGCCGATCGTCCCAATCACGTTCAGTTCGTTGTGCGTCAGCAGCAAGGCCAGCAGCGCGCCCACACCGGCCGATGGAATCGTCGAGAGAATCGTGATGGGGTGAATGTAGCTCTCATACAACATACCCAACACGATATAAACGGTAATCAACGCCGTTGTAATCAGTATCCACTCGCTCGAGAGCGAATCCTGGAAGGCCGCCGCCGTGCCCTGGAAACTTGCCTGAATTGTCGCCGGGAAGCCAATCGTACGTTGTGCATTGTCGATGGCCTGCGTCGCCTGTCCAAGAGAGACTCCGGGAGCCAGGTTGAATGAAATCGTGACCGACGGAAACTGGCTCTGGTGATTCACGGCCAAAGGTATGTTAGAGGGCGTGAAGTGAGTGAACGCCGCCAGGGGTATGGGTGTACCGCTGGAAGAGCGCAGGTAAATATTCTGTAGAGCCTCTGTAGTCTGCTGGAACTGTGGCGCCACTTCCATGACCACGTGGTATTGATTGAGCGGACGGTACATGGTCGAGACCTGCCGCTGTCCGAATGCGTCGTAGAGCGCATTATCAATGTCCTGCGCGGCCACCCCCAACCGGCTGGCCGTGTCACGGTCAATCACCAACTGCGCTTGCAATCCGCGATCCTGCTGGTCGGTATTCACGTCGCGCAGTTGCTGCAGGACGCGCATTTTCGCCAACAACTGCGGCGCCCAGTTGTTGAGCTCATTCAGATCTTCGCCCTGTAGAGTGTACTGATATTGGGCACTGCTCTGGCGGCCACCGATGGTCAGATCCTGAGCCGATTGCAGAAAAAGCGTGGCACCCGGCACCACCGCCAGTTTGCCGCGCAGGCGGTTGATTACATCGTCGGCGGTGACCCGCGGGCAGGATTGCCAGAAATGACGGTTCGGACACGTGCCGCGTTCCGCCAGCGGTTTCAGCATGATGAAGAACCGGCCCTGATTCGAAACAGTGTTGCCTCCGGCGAATCCGACCACTGTATTCACGGCCGGGTCGGTCATCACAATCTTCACGTAGCGCTCCATCTTGCCGCGCATCGCCTGGAATGAGATATCCTGAGCCGCCTGTACCGATCCCCCGAGGCGTCCTGTATCCTGCTGCGGGAAGAAACCCTTGGGCACGATGATGTAGAGGTACACGCTCAGGCACGCCACCAGAATGGTCACGATAAGCGTGAGAGGTTGATGTTGCAGAACCCACGTCAGCGAATGGCGGTAGGTCGCCAGAGTCTTGTCGAAGACCCATTCGCTGGTGCGGTAGAAGCGATTGTGCCGCTCATCTTGTGCCGGCGGGCGCAGGAATTTGGCACACATCGTGGGCGTCGTGGTCAGCGAGACCAGCAACGAAACTCCGATCGCAATGCTCAGCGTGACCGCGAACTCGCGAAACAGCCGTCCTACAATCCCGCCCATCAATAGCAAGGGGATGAACACCGCCACCAGCGACGTGCTCATGGAAAGCACGGTGAATCCAATTTCGGCGGCGCCTTTGAACGCCGCCTGCACCGCGTCCATGCCGTGTTCTACGTAACGCGTGATGTTTTCCAGCACCACGATGGCGTCATCCACCACGAATCCGGTGGAAATCGCCAGCGCCATGAGCGACAGATTGTCCAGGCTGTAGCCCAGCAGGTACATGCCTCCGAACGTCCCCACCAGCGAAAGCGGTACGGCGATGCTGGGAATGATCGTAGCTCGCACCGTTCGCAAGAACGCAAACACCACCAGGATCACAAGGATGATCGAGAGAATCAGCGTGAATTCAATGTCCTTCACAGAAGCCCGGACCGTGACCGTGCGGTCCATGGCGATGGTAAGCGCAATCGCCGGTGAAATCGAGGACTGCAAATACGGCATCAGCGCGGTCACCCGGTCCACGGTCTGGATAATATTCGCGCCGGGCTGCCGGAAAATAATGATAAGGACGCTGGGCTTGCCGTTGGCCAGGCCGATGTTGCGAACATCGGAAACCGAATCCTGCACATCGGCCACATCCCCCAGCCGTACCGGCGCGCCGTTGTGGTAGGCGACGATCAGCGGACGGTACTGATCCGCCGTAAAGAGTTGATCGTTGGCGCTGAATGACCAGGAAGTCGTTCCGTTCGATACTTGTCCCTTGGCCCGGTTTGCATTGGCCGCGTTCAGAGCCGTACGCACGTTGTCCAGTCCGACGCCCAGCTTGTTCAGCAGCGTCGGATTCACCTCCGCGCGCACCGCGGGCTGCGCCGCTCCGCCGACAAAGACTTGCCCCACGCCCGCCACCTGCGCGAGTTTTTGCGCCAGAATCGAGTCCGCGGCGTCGTACATCTGCGGCACCGTCATGGTGTCGGAGGTCAGCGCCAGAATCAGAATGGGTGCGTCCGCCGGGTTCGCCTTGCGATAGCTCGGGTTGCTCGGCAGGTTGGCTGGAAGCTGGCTGCGCGCGGCGTTGATCGAGGCCTGCACGTCGCGGCCAGCGGCATCGATGTTCCGGGTCAAATCAAATTGCAGGACGATGCTGGTCGAGCCCAGTTGGCTGGTCGAGGTCATCTGGTTGACGCCGGAGATGCGCCCAAACTGCCGCTCCAGCGGCGTCGCTACCGCCGATGCCATGGTTTGCGGGTCTGCCCCCGGCAAGCCGGCGCCCACGCTGATCACTGGGAAATCTATTCTGGGCAGCGAGGCCACCGGAAGAAAATTGAAGGCGAGAATCCCGGAGAGCAGCAGCGCCGTCGCCAGCAGCGACGTGCCAATCGGACGCCGGATAAATGGAGCCGAAATACTCATGCTCTAAAATGGCAAAGCCTAATCCGCCGATGCATTGCCTGAAGCAGCTTCGCGCGGAATCGGATTGCCAACCTTGTACTTCTCCAATCTCTGCGCCAGCCGGTCGAACCACAGGTAAACCACCGGCGTGGTGTAGAGCGTGAGCAATTGGCTGAGAATCAGGCCGCCCACGATCGTGATGCCCAGCGGGCGCCGCAACTCCGCACCCGTCCCCGACAACAGCGCCAGAGGCAAACCACCGAGCAACGCCGCCATCGTCGTCATCATGATGGGGCGGAAACGCAGCAGGCAGGCCTGAAATATTGCTTCCTCCGGCGGCTTGTGTTCCTCGCGCTCGGCCTCGAGGGCGAAGTCGATCATCATAATGGCGTTCTTCTTGACAATGCCGATCAGCAGAATGATGCCGATCAGAGCGACCACGGTGAGATCGTTTCCCGTAAGCATGAGAGCCAGAATCGCGCCTACCCCCGCGGACGGCAGAGTGGAGAGAATCGTAACCGGGTGGATGTAGCTCTCATACAAGACGCCGAGCACGATGTAGACGGTGATCACCGCCGCCAGGATCAGCCACGGTTCGGTGGAAAGAGAGTTCTGGAAAGCCGCCGCCGTCCCCTGGAATGCGGCGTGGATGCTCGCCGGTAACTGGATATCTTTCTCCGCCTGTTGAATGGCTGTCGTCGCCTGGCCCAGCGAGGCTCCGGGCGCAAGGTTGAACGAGAGCGTCACCACAGGGAATTGTCCCTGATGGTTGACGGAGAGAGGAGCGCTCGTCGATTGCATGCGGGTGAAAGCTGAAATCGGAACTGGGGCGCCGCTGGTTGTCGCGGTGGCTGCATTGGCGGTAGGTGCGCCGGAATTTGGCGTCGTGCTGCTGGGCCGAATGTAGATGTCGGCGAGTGCGTCGGGAGTCTTGGCAAAGTTCGGCAGGACTTCCAGCACCACGTGGTATTGGTTCAACTGCGTGAAGATGGTTGAAACCAGCCGCTGCCCAAAGGCGTCGTACAGCGTATTGTCGATGGCCTGGGGAAGGATCCCTAGCCGCGAAGCGGTATCGCGGTCGATCGTGATGTTGGTCTTGAGCCCGCCGTTGAGTTGATCGGTGGCTATATCGTTCAGTACCGGCGACGCGCGCAGTTTATCCACCAGCTTCGGAGTCCATTGCGCCAGTTCCTGCGCGTCCGCGTCTTCAATCGAGTATTGGAACTGCGTGCGGCTTACGCGATCTTCCACGGTCAGATCCTGCACCGGCTGCATGTAAAGCGTGATGCCGTCCACTTTGGCCAGATCGGGCTGCAGCCGCCGGATGATCGCGGAAGCGTCATCGTTGCGCTGGTTGCGGGGCTTCAAGTTGATCTGAATGCGGCCGCTGTTGGGGGTCGTGTTCGTGCCGTCCACGCCGATGAAAGAGGACAGGCTGTCTACATCTTTGTCTTTCAGAATCACCTTCGCCAATTCCTGCTGGTGCTGGGACATCGCGTCGAACGAAATGCTGTCCGGCGCTTCCGAAATTCCCAGAATCACGCCCGTATCCTGCACCGGGAAGAATCCCTTGGGCACAACCACGTAGAGAACCAGCGTGAGCACCAGGGTCCCGAAGGTTACGATCAGAGTTGCCGTCTGGTGCTTCAGCACCCATTTCAGCGTGCGGCCGTAAAACGCAACCACCCGGTTGTAATAGTCTTCCGTGATCTCGTAAAACCGCCCCTTCTCGCCTTCTTTGCGATGCTTGAGCAGCTTGGCGCACATCATCGGCGTCAAGCTCAGAGAAACCGCTGCCGACACCAGGATGGTCACCGCCAGCGTGACGGCGAACTCGCGGAAGAGCCGGCCCACAATGTCACCCATGAACAACAGCGGAATGAGCACGGCAATGAGGGAAACCGTGAGCGAGACGATGGTAAACCCAATCTGCGCCGACCCTTTGAGCGCCGCCTCCAGCGGCGAATCTCCCGCTTCGAGGTAGCGGTCAATGTTTTCGATCATCACGATGGCGTCATCCACCACGAACCCGGTGGAGATGGTCAACGCCATGAGCGTCAGATTGTTGAGGCTATAACCGAGCACGTACATTACGCCAAACGTTCCCACGATCGACAGCGGGACCGCCACGCTGGGAATGAACGTGGCCCGCAAGTTTCGCAGGAAGAAGAAAATGACGATGACCACCAGCACGATGGTCAGGGCCAACTCCATCTCAACATCTTTCACGGATGCGCGGATGGTGGTGGTCCGGTCCGTGAGAATCTGCACCTTCACCGCTGACGGCAGCGAAGCCTGCAATTGCGGCAGCAATAGCTTGATGCGGTCGACCACGCTGATAATGTTCGCCCCCGGCTGGCGCTGGACGTTGACGATCACGGCGGGAGTCAGGTTCATCCAGGCGGCGAGGCGCGTATTTTCCGTGCCGTCGATGACGTTTGCGACATCGCTGAGCCGCACCGGGGCGCCGTTGCGATAGGCGATGACGATCGGCTTGTACTGGTCGCTGGAAAAGAGCTGGTCGTTGGCTCCGATTGTGTACGACTGCCGCGCACCATCGATCACGCCCTTCGCCTGATCCACATTGGCCTGGGCCATTGCCGTGCGAATATCTTCGAGGCTCAACCCGTAGGAGGCGAGTGCCGTTGGGTTTACCTGAATTCGCACCGCGGGCTTCTGCCCGCCGCTGATGGAGACCAGTCCCACGCCCGGCAATTGCGAGACTTTCTGCGCCAGAGCGGTGTCGGCGAGATCCTCTACCTTCGAGAGCGGAAGCGAGTCCGAGGTCATGGCCAGCGTCAGAATCGGCGCGTCCGCCGGATTCACCTTGTTGTAAATGGGAGGATTCGGCAGATCCGTTGGCAGATAGGTAGATCCCGAGTTGATGGCGGCCTGCACCTGCTGCTCTTCTACGTCGATGTTCTGGTCGAGGCTGAACTGCAGCGTGATCACTGAACTGCCAAACGAACTCGTCGAGGTCATCTGGCTCAGTCCGGGGACTTGTCCGAACTGCCGCTCCAGAGGCGAAGTCACCGATGACGCCATCACGTCGGGATCCGCCCCCGGATAGAACGTCACCACCTGAATCGTCGGGTAATCGACTTCCGGCAGGGCGGACACGGGCAGTTGCAGGAACGCAACCCACCCCACCAGCAGCACGCCCACCATCAACAGCGTGGTCGCCACCGGCCGGAGAATGAACAACCGTGAAGGACTCATGAAGCCGGGGTTCCTGGTGCCGGGGTTCCCGATGCCGGAGTTCCTGGTGTTGGGTTGCCGCTGCCGTTCTGTCCGCTCGGCGGGTTGCTGGGGCCGCTGTTCCGCGGTTCGATCTTGCTGCCGGTTTGCAGTTTGTCTTGGCCGTCGGTCACCACCATGTCCCCGGGATTAAGGCCGCTGGTGATGACCGTGGTGTTGCCCTGGGTAAGCGATATGGCCACGGTGCGCGCTTCGACGGTCTTGTCGGGCTTCACCGCATAAACGAACGTCCCTTGCGGGCCACGCAGGATCGCGGCCGTGGGCAGCACCGTGCTGTTCTTCCGCGTCTCGAGAAGCAGGTTCGCGTTCACGAACTGGTTGGGCCAAAGCTGGTTGTCAGTGTTGTCGAACACGGCTTTGAGCTTGGCCGTTCCCGTCGTCTGATCGATCTGGTTATCGATCGTCTGCAGCTTGCCGGTTGCCAGCTTGGTTTGATCATCCCGGCTGTAAGCCTCCACCTGCAGTGTCGAGTTCTTCATGTGTTGCGATACGGTCGGCAACTGGTCCTCGGGCAGAGTGAAGATCACGGCGATGGGCTGCAATTGTGTCAGAATCAGCATCGGATTGGTGTCGGACGCGTGCACGATATTGCCCTTATCCACCTGCCGCAGGCCCACCCGCCCGGTGAACGGCGCCGTGATGTGGCAGTAGACAATCTGCAGCTTCGCGGTATCGATCTGGGCTTGATCCGTGCGCACCGTGCCTTCGAGCTGGTCCACCAGTGACTTCTGCGTATCGACCTGTTGCTGCGCAATGCTGCCGGAAGGAATCAGGGTGGTATAACGCTGAAGATTCAGTTTGGCGTCGCTCAGCAGGGCTTGGTCGCGGAACAACTGCGCCTGCATTTGTGACAGTTGCACTTCGTAGGGCCGCGGATCGATTACGATCAGCAACTCGCCCTGCTTCACATTCTGTCCCTCTGTGAAGTTCACCTGCATGATCTGGCCGTCGATACGGCTCTTGATGTTCGCGGTGTTGAACGCGGTCACCGATCCCAGGCCGGTCAGGTAGACCGGAACATCCTGCTGTAGCACGTTGGCCACGGCAACCGAAACCGCGCGCGGGGCCGCGGCTTGCGCTTGCTGCTGCTTGGAGGCGGCGCTGGTGCAGCCGGAAAGAGATGCGCAAAACACACCCAGCGCGACGGCCAACACCAGCCGTAGCTGGGAGCGGATGGCGGACAGCGGTTTTTGTCGAGGAGAACTCGAGGCGGCTGTTTTCAAGGTTTTGGTCTCTTGCAACTGTTCACCAGATCGGCGGAAAACCTGCCATTCATTAGACGTATTCATTGACAACTCGGTTGCGGCAACCCTGTCCCCGAAAGGCAGAAAATCCTCCTACCTAAGATCCTTCCGCTGGTGAGTTTCAGGGAGGCTCCGGAACGCAGATGCAATAGTAGAACCAGACAAGACCAGCATCAACTGCGGCGCCGGGGCGGGTCAAGCCCAGGGCGAAGGTTTTACAAATCTTTACGCGCCCTACCACGGCTCATGTGGGGACAGCCGCCCTCGGCTGTCCGGCGGAGCGAAGCTCCGCTGCTTGCTCATTGCAGTGCCGGCGGCACTGGATGCAGCGCTTCATAGGCGGCAATCTCCACTTCGTGTTGCAGGGTGAGCCCGATATCGTCCAGCCCATTCAGCAGGCAGTGGCGCACGAATTCATCGACCGGGAACTTCGCCCGAAAGCCCTGATCGTCCCGCACCTCGCATCGCTCCAGGTCAATGGTGAGCTGATAATCGTTGACCTCGCGGGATCGCCCCATCACTCCAGCAGCCTCATCCTCGCTCAGGCGCACCGTGAGGAAACCGTTCTTCGTGCTGTTAGTGGCGAAGATATCGGCGAACGAAGACGAAATCACGGCGCGGAATCCGAAGTCCGCCAGGGCCCACACCGCGTGCTCCCGCGAGGAACCGCATCCAAAATTCTTGCCGGCCACCAGAATGCTCGCGCCCTCGTAACGCGGTTCGTCCAGAACAAAATCAGCGTTCTTCTTCCCGTCCGCGGCGAACCGCCAGTCGTAAAACAAAAACTGGCCAAAGCCCGTGCGCTCAATCCGCTTCAAAAACTGTTTGGGAATGATCTGGTCGGTGTCGATGTTAACCCGATCCAGCGGAGCCACGCGGCCACGATGCTGACGAAACGGTTTCATCGCGTATTCCTCGTCGTCATTGTCATGGTCATTGATATTTCCAGTTCCGAATATCCGTGAAGTGCCCGGCAATCGCCGCCGCCGCCGCCATCATCGGACTCACCAGATGCGTCCGCCCACCGCGTCCCTGCCGCCCTTCAAAATTCCGGTTGCTGGTGGAAGCGCAGCGCTCGCCCGGCTGCAAAATGTCAGGATTCATGCCTAGACACATCGAGCATCCCGACTCGCGCCACTCGAATCCCGCATCCAGAAAAATCCGGTGCAGCCCTTCCTGCTCCGCCGCCCGCTTCACCGTCTGCGATCCCGGCACCACCATGGCGCGCACCTTCGCACTCACATGATGGCCCCGCGCCACACGCGCCGCCGCCCGTAGATCCTCAAGGCGCGAATTTGTACACGATCCGATAAACACCCGGTCGATCCCGATATCTTCGATACGCTTCCCCGGCTCCAGTCCCATGTACTGCAAAGCCAGTTCGGTCGCGCGCCGGTCGGATTCTTTCAAGCTTCCAATTTTCGGCACTCGCCCCGTCACCGGAGCCACCATTCCCGGATTCGTGCCCCAGGTCACAAACGGACAAAGCTGCGCTCCGTCGATCTCCACCACCTTGTCGAACGATGCACCTTCCTCCGTCGGCAAGCTGCGCCAGCATTCGACGGCCTTCTCCCATGCGCCGTCCCGCGGCGCAAATCGTTTCCCCTTCACATACGCAAACGTCGTTTCATCCGGCGTCACCATGCCAGCCCGCGCCCCGGCCTCGATGCTCATATTGCACAACGTCATGCGGCCTTCCATCGAGAGCGCACGCACCGCCTCGCCGGCGTATTCGATCACATGTCCGGTCGCACCGTCGGTGCCAATCTGTCCAATGATTCCCAGCGCCAGATCCTTTGCCGTCACGCCTTCCGCCAATCGTCCGCGTACGTCGATCTTCATCGTCTTCGGTGTCTGCTGGGCCAGGCACTGCGTTGCCAGAACGTGCTCCACTTCCGACGTTCCAATGCCAAAGGCCAGCGCTCCGAACGCGCCGTGAGTGCTGGTGTGGCTGTCCCCGCAGACAATTGTCATCCCCGGCTGCGTCAGCCCCAGCTCGGGCCCAATCACGTGCACGATTCCCTGCTCCGGCGAATCCATGTCGAACAGCCGCACGCCGAACTCCTTGCAGTTAGCCTGCAGCGCCGCAATCTGCTTCGCGGCAATAAGATCGGTGATCGGAGTTCCCCGCGGCTCAGTCGGAATGTTGTGATCCACGGTGGCCACAGTGCGCGAGGGCTGCCGCACTTTCCTTCCCGAAACTCGCAACCCATCAAACGCCTGCGGTGAAGTCACCTCGTGAACCAGATGCAGGTCGATGTAAACGATCGGAGACCGCCCGCCCGGCTGCGCCACCAGGTGCGCGTCCCAGATCTTCTCGAAGAGTGTTCGCTTTGTCGCCATCGCTATAGATTGAGCGCCCAGGCAGAGCTGAGGCGCGGAAATACTAAGTTGTGAGTTCCTAGTTTTTCACAGCGCGCGGAACGGAGCAAGCCGCTCATGGCCGCGGTGGAACCACTACCCAACCCTTACATCGTGCCTCCGGCAGCCGCTCTCAGGTATCATGAAAGCGTTACCTCATGATCAACGGCAAGCGCATCGCGGTCGTAATGCCCGCTTACAATGCGGAAAAAACCCTCGAGGTCACGGCCGGCGAACTGCCCGACTTGGTGGATATCCGCATCCTGGTCGATGACCACAGCTCCGACAAGACCGTGGATCTCGCTCACCGTCTCGGTCTGATCGTCTTCCAGCACCATCGCAACTACGGCTATGGCCGCAATCAGCAGACCTGCTATCGCGAAGCCTTGGCCGCGGGCGCCGACGTGGTCATCATGCTCCACCCGGATTACCAGTACACTCCGCTGCTGGTCACAGCCATGGCCAGCATGGTGGCCTACGGCGTTTATGACGTTGTGCTGGGCTCGCGCATTATCGGCGGGACGGCGCTGCGCGGCGGCATGCCGCTCTACAAATACATCTCCAACCGGCTGCTCACGGCGTTTGAAAATCTTTTTCTGCGCGTGAAACTTTCCGAATACCACACCGGCTACCGCGCCTTCAGCCGCAAGGTGCTCACCGAACTGCCGCTGCTGGAGAATTCCGACGACTTCGTCTTCGACAACCAGATGCTCGCCCAGTGCGTGCACTTCGGCTTCCGCATCGGAGAAGTGTCCTGTCCCACCAAGTACTTTGAAGAGGCTTCCTCCATCAACTTCCGCCGCAGCGTGAAGTACGGTTTCGGCGTGCTGGCCACAACCCTGCAATTCGCGTTGCAGAGAGCGGGCTTGGTCCACCTGCCCCGCTTTAGCGACAAAGGCCGCAAACTCGAGCCCGGCTATCCCAGCTACTACGCCCGCAGAACCGAGACCGAACACTCCGCATAAGGCGGTCTTCCGCGGAAATGTGCGCAACCGATTGTGTGAAGTCCGGCTTACTTCCTTCTGGACAGAAACCCGAGTACCTTGCTGGCGAACTCGTCCGAGAATCCAAAACGTGCCTTGGCCCGCGAATAAAGATCGACCGCCTTTTTATCCAGCCAGATCATCGCCGATTTCCCCCACCCATCCTGCGGCCGGGCGAAGTAATCCGTGGAATGTCCTGTGACTCTCTTGTCCTGCTCGATGGTGTAGTAGTACAAAGCCAGACTCTTGCGCGACTGTCCCTCCGGGCACGTCAGAGGGTCGGGAAATCCGTGCAACGACCTCTCGTCAGTCGTAAAGATGAGCACATGGTTCAGCAGCGGAGCATACTTCGCCGCGCAACGCGCCATCTTCCCCTCCTTCCGCTCCCACAATTCGATGGCCCCACCCCACTCCTCCTGCCACCCCGGATTCAGATACAGGATCAGATTCACCCGCCGGTGCCAGTGCGTATGGAAGTGGTGCATGGAGAAATCCGTGTGCACGTTCAGATAACCACCCGGGCCGGACTGGTGCAGGCCACCGCCCTCCAACATGGGGTCCGCCATCAGGTTGGGGATTCCAGTCAATTCCGAAACCCAGGCCACAAACTCCGGCGAATTCAGTTCGTCCGTAACCGCCCCCAGCGTGGCGGGAAAAAGCTCGCGCTTGGGCATGCCCAGCTTGTTTTCGTTGGCGTGCTTGTACTGCGTCCAGGCATCGCTCGTAGGCCGGGGGAACTGCCTCGCCATCTCCAACGCGATCTCCGGCTCAAGAAAATCCTTCAAGAGAATATGCGGACAGGGCTTGTTCTCCCGGTATTGCCTGACTAGCGCAGGCAGCGCAGATGATCCCCACCTTCCGTAGGGAAATGGCCGGACGGACGCCTGAACAGCCAATGCAGTAGACATGACCTTGCATTGTAACTGATCGACCATCCCGGAAAGTGGATTTTGCCTCCGCGAGAGTCCTCGTCGTTACGTTCTTAAGGAATCCGGCAAACCCGCACCGCGCTGTTCTGGTAGGCACAATCGAGCCCGGCAACTCCAGGCTGTTGCACCACCACCCAGCTCACGCCATATGTGTTCTTCAACCGCAAGAAGTCTTCCGCGCGGAAACTCTTCCACGGAGTCTGAGCCTGCACCTGCTTCCACCATTCCTCGGCCAATGGAGGAAACATACTCACCGCGCCGCTGTCCTTGACTTCGTCGGCCAGGCGGCTTCTCTGCGCTAGGCACCGAAATCCGATGTTATCCTCGCCGGCGATATGCATGTACTCCGGATCGAGCGCGAACACCGCATCCGCTGGCGTGTTCTGCCTAATCCAGACAAACGCCTGCGTCCAGGGATTCCTGGGGGCTGCACCGGGCCATTCCACCGGCACACTCGCCGGAAACAGCGAGCGTTGCACCCAGAACATTCCCGCCGCCAGCGGGACAAAAAGCAACAGCCAGCGCCACACATGCTCTCGGAGGACATGCTCGCCGAGAAACCCGCCGACACACACAAACATCACGATGTAAAGCAAATGCAGGCTGCGCAGGGGCTGCAGCCGCGCCAGACTTTCAAAACGCGCCGGCAGGTCCACCACCAACACCGATACTAGATAGATCAGGCCATAGACCACGAAAGCACGACTCACGCGCTCGACCATAGACCATTGCCGGCACCGCGCCGTCCGCCCGAACCACCAGAACAACGCCAACGGCGCAACGATGCCCAGCAACTCATACCATGCCCAGTTCTGGATGTAATGATAGGGGTGCTGTTTCGCAGCTTCGTGATAGGCTGCGGAAGCCGCTGGCGCCAGAGGCATCCACAACCACAGCAGGGCCGCGAGCCCGGTTGTGGCCGCACTCTTCCAACGGTTTTCGAATCTTTCCAGCACCAGCAGCAAAACACAAAACGAGAATGGAAACGTCCACATCAGCGGATGCATGCAGGCAGCAAACACCAGCCACAACAACGCCCGCACATATTTCTTCTCCAAGGTTCGCACCACCATGAAAACTCCCGCGAACGCCGCCAGGTTCCGCGGGTTCAAGTACTGGTCCATGATGTAGAGCGCAGTTCCCGCCACCGGAATCGTGAAGAGCGCGGCCACCAGGCAGACTCCGCCCCACCGCGCCCTCGCATTAGGAAAGCACAGGCGGCTCAACTCCCAACAGGCGAGGAGCAGCAGGAAAATGGACGCCACGTGCCACAGGAACAACCCGGCCTCCATAGGCAGGTGAGTCACGCGCAGAGAGAACGCAACCAGATTGGGGAAGAACGTCAGGCTGGCATGCGACAAGAAGAATTCTTGTCCTGTAGGAAACAGCTCTGGATGCAGAATCCTCTCCACGCCGGGAAGATAGATTTCCGCATCTTCGGCGTAAGGATGGTATCCGTGCACCAGAAGCGCGCCCGCCGTCAGCAGCAGCAAGATACCCAGCGTTTTATATTTGTCGAAAAGAATTTCGTTCACTCTACTGCCGCGATCGCAACCTTCGGCGGGATGTCGGCTCGTCTTCGCTTTCGTTCTGTTGCCCACGAAGCCACCGCGTAGGCCGCCAGCACCACATACTGCGGATCAATGGGCCGCCGGTAATAGTCTTCCGGATGCGTCAAGTAATAAACTACAGGAAAGAACACAAACACCAGCACATAAGGCATTGCGATGGCCGCGTCGACGCGCCACGCCCGGCGGAGTCCCATCAAGGCCAGCACGCTGAGCCCCGTACAGAACACCATATTGAACGGGTCAGCCGGCTCTTCCTGCAGATAGCGGTGGCTGAAGCTCCAGAATCCGGTCCACAGATAAACCACTCGCCGCAGCGTCTGTTCCACATACAGAAGTCGATGCGAATTGATAAATGCCAGTCCTTCGTGAAACTTCTTCGCCGTGTAGGCTATCTCGCCGAGTTGCTGATACTCGCGCCACTCTTGCTCGTTATCCGAAGGATGATAGCCGGGAGGTCCCCAATGCCAGGAATCCTGATTGTTGCCAAAGTAAACTTCCAGGCCCAGACAACTGCGGAACGGAATCACCTTGTGAAACGTCTCATAGTTTCGAAGGAACCACGGCGACACCACCAGCGTGACGGCCAGCACAGCTCCCAGCCCCGGCGCCAGCCTGCGTCTCCCACTTTTGTAAAGCCGATACCACGCCCACGCGCCCAGAAACGGCGCCACCGACATTACCACCGGATCCGTCAAACCTCCCAACCCACTGAGCGCGCCAAACCCCACCCAGGGCCAAACCGAAGACGAGGTCTCCAGGTACAACGCGGCCAGAAAGACCAGGCTCATCAACAGGGTGGTCAGCGTGGTTGCCCAGATGAAGTCTGCCGAGAAATAAATTCCGTAGGGAAAGAATGCCCACGCCCATCCCGCCCATGCCGCCGTCGGATCGCCAAAGTGTTTCCGGGCGATGAAGTAAACCGGGATGCACGTCAATGCCGAAAACAAACAGTCCAAAGCCAGCGCCGTGATCGCTGAGGCTTTGCTGTAGACGCCAAATATCTTGAAAATCCCTGCCAGCAGATAAGGAAACACTGGCGCGAGCCAAGCCGTCGGGCCGGTCTTGCCAAACAGAGGATTGCTGAAGCCTTCGCCCTGCGTGATCGAACGCGCAATTCTGCCTGCCTCGCCTCCGCACCGCCAGTGATCGCGAGTCGGGTCCGTCCGCTCCGGATACAGAAAGGCCATTACCGTGAGCCGTAGCACCAGCGCCACCACCACCATCCAAAACAGCGAACTCCGGACGTTTCCGGCTACTTTCCGTTCGCCCGCGTTCAGGCCCGTCGCCGTTTCAGAAAAGGTCATTCGCTCCAATCCAAACCCGAATACCGGGATGAGCCTCTACTTTGCCACAACAGAACGTCCCAGGTCCGTTTTTCTTGGGACTCTTTACTCGCTTCCCGCGCTTGCGCCCTTCGCTCCCTCTACGTAGCATCTAAGATGAGATGGCCGCTGCCCTCATGCCCCAACGCCTTCGCCCCAAGATGGCCTTCGGCGAGATCATCGCGTTCTCCTACGACACCTTTTGCAGCAACAAAGTGCGCTTCATCCTGACCGCGCTGGGCATGGTCATCGGCACGGCGTCTCTCATCCTTGTCGTTACCATCGGCATGACCGGGCGGCAATACGTCCTCAACCAGATCCAGGCCATCGGCACCAACGAGGTCTGGGCGGAATACCTCGGAGGCGCTCCGCACATCAGCAATTCCAACCCCGACCCCCTCACCATCGATGACCTCCACGCCGTCCAGCAGGACGTGCCCGGGATCGTCGCCTCCTCTCCGGTGACCCAACTCTCCGACCGCGTCCCTGTCGGCAACGGCAAAGAGAAAGATGTCACTATTCTCGGCGTCAACCCCGAATACCTGCGCGTGCGCAACCTGGTTGTACCTTCGGGTAGATTCTTCGATCAGGAGGATTCCCAGGCCCACAACAAAGTCGGTGTGATCACCGAGAAAATGGCGATTGAAGTCTACGGCTCGCCGCAAGCCGCCGTGGGCAAGGTCATCAAGCTCACTGGACTGCCCTTCACCATCATCGGAACTTTTAAGGAGCGCGTGGAAACCTTCGGCCAGTCCGAGATCGTCGACAACACCATGCTCATCCCTTACTCCGTCAGCCGCTATTTCCTGGAGACACCCAGCGTCAAGCTCCTGTATTTCTCCATGGAAGATCCCTCGATGGTGATTTCAGCAACGGCGCAGATTAAGCGGGTCTTGCAGTCGCGCCACCGCTCGGAGTCGGTTTATGACGTCGCCAATCTCACCGCGCTGCTTGCCATGGCGGACCGCATCGCAACCGGACTGACCTGGGTGCTGCTGCTGATTTCCATGGTAACTTTGGTGGTCAGCGGTATCGGCATCATGAACATCATGCTCGCTACCGTGACCTCTCGCATCCGCGAGATCGGAATCCGCAAGGCCATCGGCGCCACTAACCGCGAAATCCGCTTTCAGTTTCTGGCCGAGGCCATCCTTATTTCCCTCGTCGGTGGTTTCGCCGGCATCGTCATCGGCCTCGCCATTCCTTACTCGGTTCGCTTCCTCACCGAATACCGCATACCAATTTCAGGCTGGTCCGCCATCATCGCCATTGCCGTGTCTTCGGTGGTCGGCGTAATTTTCGGCACCGTCCCGGCCACCCGCGCCGCCCAACTCGATCCCGTGGAAAGCCTCCGCTACGAGTAGAGCAGGTTCTTAAGACCCTGAAAGGAAAGGGCTTGAGACGCGCCGCCCAGCGCCATTCTCGTGCGCACCTCCGAAGAACCCGCTTGCGATGCCTCCTGCCACAAAAAAGTTGCATTTTCCCACTACACCGAAGTAATATCGTTTACGTAGCTTGACAAGAGTTTTCCCAGTGTTCCAGACCCTGTACCGCTAATAACTAACTTCCAAACTGCAGTTCGGCTTGTGCAAAAAACATAAGAGGCCGCCCATCAGCCTCCGTCCCGGTTCGGAGAGTTCAACATGGCGTGGTACGCATACTGCCTTACCGAGCACCAGACCCTTCCCAACGGCACCCGTTCCCGTCGCCCATTTGTAATTGAAAACGTTCAAGGCGTGAATGGAGCCCCTGTCCTCAGCTATCCCAGCGGCGAGTTTGCTGTGATTGTGAGCGAATACGACCCTAATAGTGGAGAACTTGATCAGAAAGCGGCCATCGACCACGCCCGCGTGGTCAGCGGCTGCTTCCGCAATTCCACTGTATTACCGTTCCGTTTCGGAACCATCTTCGAAAGCGACGACGCGCTCCGCCAAGCCGTCCGGGTCAACCGCCGTGCCTTCGGTCTAAGTGTCGCCCGGCTCCGCGGCAAGTCCGAGATGCACATTAAGCTGACCGTCACCGACGGCTCGCTGCGCGAGGCCATGATCGATGTCATCCTGCCCGACACCGTAGGCGGCGACTATCTTTCCAAGTTGCGCGTCAAGGCTTCCCGGGAACGCGAGCGACAAACCAAGGCCCGCGCCCTCTCGGTACAGGTACACAAGCTGTTTAACCCTCTGGAAGAAGAAGTGAGCTGCAAGAGGGTTGCGCCTCAAGGCATGCTCATCGACATCGCCCATCTCATCGATTCCAAATCGGTCGAGAAATACCAGAACCGCTACAACACCGCCGCCAAGCAATTAAAGAACTGCGAAGTGGCCATCAGCGGACCCTGGCCCCCTTACCACTTCCTGCCCGGAAAGCTGCGTACCGTGGCCGGTAACAGCTAGTCCGACGTTTGGATCCTCTTCGGGCCGCCGCTTTGCCAAATGGCGCCGGCGGCTCGCATTACTCCCTAGGTCATCCCCGTGCAATCAATGTGCATCCTTCTGCACTCTCCAGCCTCCGCATCCTTGCCGTTAGATCGCTCGTCTGCTCCCCAGCTTGCCCTAAGCCTCGCTCAATCAATCACTTATGGACACGAGTGCCTTCAACCAGCCCCTCCCGCCTTTGGCTCCGCAAGTGCTCGTTCTCAATGTACTAAAGAGGCCGCATACCCAAAGAAATGACCTTCACTCTCTTCTCTCGTCAACATTTCCCGAAGTGCCGCGCCGCCTTGTGGAACGGACACTTGCATCGCCTTTCCTGACAAACCTTCCAAATCTTGACCTCTTGAAACGTGGCCCCAGAAATGGGGCCACACTTTTGCCCCGGTAAAGGCGCTCTAACTGGCTTCAGCCCCTGAGGTACGTAGCCGGACCTCCGAGGGATTTCTTGTCAATAGGCAAAAACTACACGATTCGCTCTAGCTCCATGATTCCACGCCAGATATATTTCCGCTAAACCTGGCGGAATCACCCATTGCTGTATGATATACTGAACTTATAGTAGGAAAAAAGAACGCGGCCCCCTCCCGGGTCGCGTTTTTTATTGCCCGGTCAAGATTCGTATCAGGATATGCCTTCCGAGCCTGCCCTGAGCGCAGTCGAAGGGCATATCGCAAGCGCGCATCGTTCATCACGCCTTTAGGCGCTGCATTTCGACGCTCAACCAAACCACTACGACAAGTTCTTCCAAGGGATCACCATGCAAAATCGCAGCAAAGGCCAATACATCCACCACCCCAAACGCCGCGGAGAGTGGGCCGAACTCCGTTTCCAGCTCCGCGCCGCCGAACTCGGCCTCATCCTCGCCCGGCCCTGCGGAGACTGCGCCCCCTACGACTTCGCCGTCGACCACCACGGCCACTTCCTCCGCGTCCAGGTCAAATGCACCGTCTTCCACCGCGGCCACTCCTACAAATGCCACCTCGACCACAACGGCGTCCCCTACACCCCCGACCAAATCGACTTCTTCGCCGCCTACGTCATCCCCGCCGACGTCTTCTACATCCTCCCCCTCGCCGCCACCCACTCCCAACCCGACATCCTCCTCTCCCCCCACCGCCAAAATTCCAAATACTCCCAATACAAAGAAGCCTGGCATTTGCTGATGTGTCCGTCACCGTAGCGTCATATCCCGTTGAAAAAGCGATTTTGAGGAGATATAGATCTGGTGCGTCGCTAGGACAGTTCAATCTTCAGCGACATATCGGTCTCAACTGCCTCAAGCCGACGGTTGTACTCGTCGATGATGGCCTTCAGAGTCGAGAAGAAATCTTGCTGCTGATGGGTGGACATCTCTATCACGTTCTGAGTGATGAAGTCCTCAATAGCAATTATCGAGATCCTATTTTGAATTCCCGCAATCTCTGCATACGCGTTGGCCTTTACAATGTGACGCTTGGGCAAGAGCAAGACAGGATGGATACCAGCCCCAATGTTTTCCTTACAGCGGCCGACAGCTTCCTTGCCGTCCGTGGCCGTAACGTGATAGCTAACGTTTGGTAGCGGGAAGTCCCCAGACCGACCGGTTTGCACGTCTGCAGCGTGTCCGGGGTGGTTGGAATCGCAATTTCGGGATGCCTTCGCTGTAGCTTCGCGCCCACGAGGTGCTGTTCCACGACACCGCCGGAGCGACCCTTCGCCTTCTCTAGAATCGAAGCGATCCAGAATGCCGGCGATTGCTGGCGATCACAATTCACCTTAATCGGCTGGCGGTTCAACCAATCGTGGGCCTTCGCGATGAGCAGCGCCAAGCCTTTTTGGAGCTGCTCTTCCCGGGCCGTCGGGTCCAAGGGAACCAAGTCCTGACCGTACCGCAGGGCCTCAGCAAGAGCTCTCGCATCCGGAGCTGCCTGTCTGCCAGTGGCCTCCTTGAGAAGCTTCGGAGGTATTCCGTAACGTCGGAAGGTTTCTTGAAGCCCACTACGCGCACCCCGAAGTTCGCCACCGCTGCTAAACAATCGATCGGGACGTGTCGGGCACTCCCGTCGCAAATGATCCAAAACAACGATACCAACGGCAATTGTGTTCCTTGATATTTTCTTCGCGCGTTCTCTGGACTTCAGCCACAGGGCGACGACCTCTACAACTTCCAAAGGAGCTTTTCGCGTGCCCACAGATCAATGCCTCGCTCTCATTCTCTCCGGGAGTAGCATCCGGCCCCGCATCATTTCGGACGCAAGGGGTGAAAGATAATTATCGGCAATCCACTGCACGACAGGTACGCAAACAGCATCACCGAAACCGAACAGCGCCTGGTTGTCTCGGGCCGCTATCCTGAACTCGTGATCTTCAACCCCTTGGAGTCGCGCACATTCCCTGGGAGTTAACAAACGAACCTTATACACGCCCCTCCCTGCCTTGAATAAGATCTGCCGTCCGCTCCCACCGCGTGGAGTCCGAAGGCAACCAGCAATTCCGTCGATTCGAAGTTCAGCCATGGATCTCTCTTTTCGAATTCGCCTGAATGCCGTCCCATATGAGTAGCCGGGCTGAGCGATCATATGCTCTGCAAGTCGAAGGTGCCTAGGGCTGAGTTGATTCATGAAATAGTCGGCACGTTTCGGGCTCCACCAGCGGGGGTCCGAATCAGCCAAGTCTTCCAGAACACCGTCCAAGGCGGGGCGACGGTTTGGAATCTGTGGCAACTGTCGTACGTCCCACTTTATGCTTGGATGATTGTTGATGAAGTCTGTCAGCGCCTTCGGGCGCAGTCGCGATGCCTGAAGCGGCAACATGGGCTCAGTCGGGGCCCCATGCTTTGCCACAACAAACAGCCGCACTCGACTCTGAGGCGTGAAATCCGCGGCATCCAAAATTACCGCGTCGCAGGAGTAGCCCAGTTCGTTGAGTGCCAACAAAGCACTCTCTAAGTCCTTTCCCCCGTGCGAACTCAGAAATCCCACGACATTTTCCAAGAGAACGAGAGGAGGACGTTTTCCCTTCATTCCACGTAACAGCCGGACGAGCGCCCAGAACGTGCTTGAATGCCGGCCACTCAGGCCTTCACGCGCTCCGGCAACTGAAAGATCGTTGCAGGGGAAAGAAGCTGTGATGAGTGCGGAGACAGGAATGTCCTTAGGGGCCAAGTCATGGATGTTCCGAGGATCGACCCCCGCATCCCCAAAGTTCGCTCTATACATTTCCAATTTCTGGGGGTCATTATCGTTGGCGAACACGGTACGCCAACCACTCCGGTGAAGGGCCAGTCGCACGAGTCCAATCCCGGCAAAAAATTCCGTCGCCGTTTTCTCTGCCAAAGCCGAGAAGGCTGCCCTACCACCAGTCCTTTCCAGTCCCGCCAACGTAATTCCCACGCACTCGTCAGGCGATCCGCATACTTGACTTTCCCAAAACCTCAATACTCGCCAACCCGCATCGAGAAGTTCACTCGTATTTCTAAAGTCCCGGTCGACATTCCCTGAGATCTTTGTTTTCCAATACTTCTTGTTGTTGACCCCAGACAACTGGGCTTGTAGTGATTCAAACCCGCGTATCCGGTATTGATGGCCATGCCAAAAGTCCCCATCAATGAAGATCGCCAGTTTCTTGCCGGGCAAAACGATATCCGGCTTCCCTGGCAGACTCGCGTCACAAGCTCGGAATGATCGAATCCCCGCACGTCGAAGCGCTTTCCGGAAGATCCTTTCCGCCTCAGTATCCCGACTGCCGACACGGCTCATTATTTCGGACACAAGAACTGGGGATCGCTCCGAGGTCGGAGCAGCAGGACGCACTGGTAGGGTCGTCATCAGGAAGAAAAAATTCTCAGTCGCTATACTGGAGCCAGTTGCCCAGAACGTCAAGCGTGAACCGAAGAACGAAGGCATCGGGTCACGGAAACCGGACGACTACAGCAGACTCGTTGGCTTGACGAACGGCGCTTTTTACCATCGACCGCCCTGGAATCAACTTCGTAAACTTTCGCTTGCGCTCCGCCCCGTTCATCTGCTATAAACAATTCACCGAGAGCAGTAGTGTGGCTAGCCGGTCGTATT
>OBLU010000589.1_pt1 | contig 34152 bp, 27 predicted proteins | sample 1518681 | NCBI WGS metagenome assembly OBLU01 (sample SAMEA3539304, study PRJEB22396) | soil metagenome | biome: tundra; feature: field; material: soil | place: USA | collected 2010-05 | depth 0.15 m
GCGGGTCCTGCCTGAACTCCGCGACGGCAAGCGCCACGGCTTCGTATAGCGACTCCGCCTGAACACGGGCGGTGTGGGCGATTCCATCGGAATCTGTAAAGGATACGGCGCAACGTGCAGCGGCCATGAACGAGATTATAGCGCCATTTTCGTGTTTTGTTCGCCTATAAGGGAGCGCCTGAGCGTGGACCCGATGAGCGATAGAATTCCTTCCTATCGCTCACGCACATTACGTCCTGCGAGCGATAGAAGAATGGCCTGACGCTTCTTCCCTCATCACTGCGAAGCAACATAACGTGGCTGTCTTCCCGAGACTTGATCATGTCTCGGACAGAGCGTGCCTCCAACGAGCGGCAGCCATGCGGAGAGTTATTTTGTGCGCTCAGGATTGGAAAAGGAACTCTGGTGTTGACCGATGCTCGCCTGAAACATAAACTCCGGTGATGGCCAAACGCAAAGGGGTACGCCTCGCCGCTGACAAGAAGATTGCGGACGTAGTCGAACAGAATGTAGGTCTTGATAAGGGTGAGGAGCTATTCAACGGATTGTCGAAAGTGGCGGGCAACAAGTTCAGGGAGCGGATGCGTCGTGTAAAGCGGGTCATCAAAGAACGCCGGAAGAAAACCATCTAAACCGGTGCAGCTCCCAACTCAGAGCCAAAATGACAAAACGCGGTGAGTTGCGGTCGTTGTGGCATTGCACTTTCATTGCACAGAACGTGCCGAACACGGGCCTTTTACCCGAAAACCGCTGCTCATCTCCGAACATAAGTCACTGAGTCCAAACAAAACAGGCATGGGGACGTAATTTTAGGAAACCGGCGCTCTATCCATCTGAGCTACAGGGCCATATAAATCAATAACTTACGCGATGCCTCTTGGTCGTTTTGGGTTCAAAGAGCAGCGGTTCGAGAAACCGTTGATCACGTACCTTCGCATTGGAGTCAACTCGGCTCGTCTGCTATTCGTGAGATGTAATTCCGAAACATCGTCCCAGGCGTGTACGCCCCTCTGCTTGCCAAGGATCCGAAACGGAACTTCGGTGATCTATATACTGGTTCATTCGAATCGAAGTAACGCTTGCCCTTGGCCACCTGTACTATGATCAGATCGTTCTGCACCAGTCGGGTACATGCAGTGTCAGCAAACTGCACAATCTCTAAAGAGTTTGGATGTAGCACGTGCAGCTTCCAGGAAAAGGCATCCTTATCTGCCAACTGCACAGGTGGACACTGACAAGAATGAAGCAGAAGCTTGGCTCGCTTTCGCGCAGAATGATAGCTCCGCAGCTTTCAAATTGCTGCAACCGGTAATCCAGTTCCAGGACGAAGTCGGGAAAGGCGAGGTAGAACTCCCCGCAAGGGAAATGTATGCCGACATGTTGCTCGAGATGAAAGTTTATTGATCAAACAGAAGCTCGATAGGTGCCTTTCAACCCACGGCAACGATACCGGCATGATCGCATCGGGTCATCTTTGTCCCGGCCCGCGCCGTTACTGTCCCACCCTTGTTGTGACGTTCAAACGATTGCCAATGGCGAACTTTCGTTCGCTTTGCTGCCGGAGCGGGCGGGTTGCAGCAAGCCCACCTCGGGCTCGGGATCTCGAAGACTAATTCGCAAAGTGTTGAGCCGATTGGTGAAGTACCGGACATCGAGACTGGCAAGATTCCTGCAAGCACTCCAAAGCGGGGTTTCCGTTGCCGCAGCCAGACTCTGAGCCGGGATCGGAGGTTGTAAGGGAAGTCCTGAGTTACTTCGTGCGTAACCCACAGGCTGCTGACAGCCTTGAAGGCGTGGCCCGCTGGCGGTTGCTAGAGGAGCAGGTCTATCGCACGGTGCAGGAAACAGAGGCTGCAGTGGCGTACTTGGTTTCTCAGGGATTCCTTGAGGCGACAGCGACTGCCGGCTCCGCCAAGATATTTCGGATGAGGGCAGATCGCGTGGCGGAGGCAATCCGTTTTCTAGCTCGGCGACCGGCCCGGCCGGGTAAGAAGGAACCCTGATTCATTCTCGGCGTAAGCGCTGTCTAGCCTGCATCCGGTGACGCGTTGACCGAGAAAAGGGTAAGCTCCGCCGCCAGCAAGGTCTTAATATGAGGGCAGGTCACAGAAGCCCTGTAAGTGACGGGGCGAAGCTATAGGTTCGTTTAGACGAAATCGGATCTCACCGAAAACTCAAAGATGCATATAACTTCATCGAGCACAAACAAAGAATTCATCGGCGGCGACTGCGCACAGTGGTATGCCCTCCATGTGCGTAGCAATCAGGAGAAAAATGTTGCCGAGAGTTTGAACATCCGGGGAATAGAAAACTTCCTTCCCTGTTATCGCTCGCTTCGGCGATGGAAGGACCGCCGCGTCACGCTAGAGTTGCCCTTGTTCCCCGGCTACGTCTTCGTACGATTGCCACTGCTTGAACGGGGCAAAGCCCTGGTGCCCAATGTGGTTTCGCTGGTGGGACCCAAAAGTTCTCCGTCCCCGATTGGAGATGATGAAGTTGCGCGTATCAGACGCGGGATCGAGCAAGGCAAACTCGAGCCCCATGAGTATCTGACTGTGGGCCAGCGAGTGGTGATTCGTGGTGGAGTCATGTCGGGTATGGAAGGCATTCTGGTTCGACAGCAGAGCAAGACGCGAGTAGTCGTTTCCCTTGATTCCATTTCGCGCGCTTTCGTTGTGGAAGTGGATGCCGAGTGGATCGAACCGCTGGACGCAAAACGCCCGCCCCTGATTCCTCCGGTTCTTCCCAGTCCGGGGAGAGGGGTGTCCGCACCCGGCGCGCTGTTTGCTTCCCATTAAGAACCGAGAATCCCCCCCCCGCCCTGCCGCAAACATCCGGGCTGTAGAAGCGCATTAAATCAAGAAGGAGACTCTAATGCCAGTAGCACCGACTTATCCCGGCGTTTACATCGAAGAACTCCCGAGCGGAGTCCAGACCATCACCGGCGTCGCGACTTCGATCGCCGCCTTTATTGGTTGGGCGGCCCAGGGCCCGACCGACCATGCCCAACTCGTCCTCAGCTGGCCCGATTACAGCCGCCAATTTGGTGGTCTGGACTCCCGCAGCTACTTGGGATATGCGGTATATGACTTTTTTGTAAATGGCGGGCAACAGGCTTACGTTATTCGCCTGGTTGACACCACGAGCGCTAAGAAGGCCGCCCCAGCTACCTTGACCCTGACAGGAACTGGATCCACGCTCGTGGTGAATGCGTTGAGCCCGGGCATTTGGGGGAATAATTATGGCATCGTCATAAAGAACCCAACCATGCCTGGCCGATTCCGCCTGCAAGTTGCGGACATTACCGTCCCCGCAACGCCGGTGATCGTGGAATCATACGAGAATCTGTCCATGTCCAACACGGACAGCCGCTACGTTCAGACCGTGGTCAATGGTCAGTCCGGTGTCATTACTGTCCAAGCCACCGGGACAAATGCGCCCACCGACAACACCGCCACTACGCCGCCCCCTGCTTTAGCAGGAGGCCTAGACGGCAACGTGCTGCAACCCGGCTCGACCACCGGCAGCTTCGAGAGCGCTCTGAATGCGACTGGGGCCGGATACCACTTTCTCGAGCGTGTGGATCTGTTTAACCTCCTTTGCATACCCGGAGAAGGCGATCCCACAACGCTTAGCGCTATCGAGCAGTTCTGCCATGATCATCGCGCGATGCTGATCATAGATAGCGAATCAACAGATACCTTTAGTAGCCTTCAGACTGCGGGTGGTCCGAATGCTTCACTTACGGCCGGGGATAACGCTGCCAACGCTGCCTTTTACTTTCCCTGGATTAACGCGCCCGACCCGCAACAAAGCAATGCGATACGGTCGTTTCCGCCCTGCGGTTTTGTGGCAGGCATCTACGCGCGGATTGATGGCACGCGGGGTGTTTGGAAAGCGCCGGCGGGTACCGAGGCCAGCTTGAGTGCGGTCAGCGGTGCGGCCATCCAGTTGACCGATCAGGAAAACGGTTTCCTCAATCCCGTGGCCGTCAATTGCATTCGCAACTTCAGTGTGTATGGGACCGTGGTATGGGGCGCGCGCACCTGTCAAGGCAACGATCAGCTTGGCTCGCAATGGAAATATGTCCCGGTGCGCCGTATGGCTCTCTTCATTGAAGAAAGCCTGTTCCGTGCATTGAAGTGGGTGGTATTTGAGCCAAACGATGAACCGTTATGGGCTGAGATACGCCTCAACGTGGGTGCCTTTATGCAAAATCTGTTCCGGCAGGGCGCTTTCCAGGGGCAGACGCCTGCGGACGCGTATTTCGTCAAGTGTGACAAGGAAACCACCACCCAGAACGATATTAACCTGGGAATTGTCAACATTGTGGTTGGCTTTGCACCACTCAAGCCGGCGGAGTTTGTCGTCATTCAAATCCAGCAGATGGCCGGGCAGATCGCGACCTAAGGAGGGAGTTTCATGGCGCAATTCACTGTAAACGCACAACGCTTTGATCCTTACAAGAACTTTAAGTTTCGGGTCAAATGGGGTGGCAAGTACGTAGCTGGCGTCAGCAAAGTAGGCATGTTGAAGCGCACCACCGAGGTGGTGAAGCACCGAGAAGGAGGCGACCCTTCCAGCAGCCGCAAGTCACCAGGGCGGACCGAGTATGACGCCATCACTTTGGAGCGCGGCGTAACTCATGATGTCGCGTTCGAGCAATGGGCCAACAAAGTGTGGCAGGTTGGCGCGGGTTTGGGCGCGGAGGTCTCGCTCCAGGATTTTCGCAAGGAGATCACCCTGGAGATGTACAACGAGGCTGGCCAACTGGCGATTGCCTACAAGATTCACCGCTGTTGGGTTTCGGAATATCAAGCCTTTCCGGATTTCGATGCCAACGCCAACGCGGTTGCCATTCAACATATCAAGCTGGAGAACGAAGGCTGGGAGCGAGACCAGGAGGTTCCTGAGCCCAGTGAGCCTACCTTCACGAATCCTGCAGGGTAAATCGCATGGTTCCTCTGTCGACTGCGGAACTCCTGGCGGTGTGGGAGCGGGGGCTGGAGAAAGGGCCACTGGAGCGCGCGCTGGCGCTACTGGAGGCGGCCTGTCCGAATTCGCCTCCGGCGGTGCTTGCCAGCTTGAGCGTAGGTCGCCGGGATGCCGCATTGTTGACGCTTCGTGAATGGGCGTTCGGCCATGAAATGACGGGTAGTGCTATATGCGCGAACTGTGGCCAGTCCGTTGAGATGACCCTTGATACGTCTTACCTGCGCCTACATTCGACTGATTCTGCCGCGCCTCCGGAGGTTTCATTGGCGACGGCAGGGTGCGAAATTAGATTACGGCCGCCCAACAGCAGCGATCTTATGGCTTGCGCTGCTGTTGACGCTACTGACATTCCCAAACAGCTTTTTGCCTCTTGTTTAATTGCCGCCAGCATGCAGGGTAAACCGGTTTCTGCCGAAGAACTGCCGGCGGAAGTTGTGCAGGCAGGGATCGAACAAATGGCCCAAGCTGACCGGCAGGCGAACCTGGAAATAGATATCTCCTGTGCCGGCTGCGGGCATCGATGGATCGAGGTTTTTGACATCGTGTCCTTCTTTTGGACGGAGATTGATGCGTGGGCCCGGCGCATGTTGCGAGAAGTGCACGTATTGGCCTCGGCGTACGGATGGAGCGAAAAGGAGATCTTGCTCCTGAACCCGCGACGGCGGCACAGCTACCTGGAAATGGCAATGCATGAGCAACTTTCTTACTAATCTGGCCATGCGCAGCTTCTCGTCCGCGACTGGCATCCGTCCTCGCCTAGCCTCATTGTTCGAACCCGCCTGCGCGGTTCCTGAAGCATTGCCCGGTCCCGATGGACTCAATTCGTCCCATGAAACCGTCGTAGTCCAAGATGCCGAAGTTGAAACAAGCGGCCCAGGTGAAGAGCCCGAAAGGAACTCCGCCACTACTCTGAAGGGGTCACACAAGATCGGACGGTCGTATTCGTACGGGCTTGCTGACCCTTCGCCCGAAGACGACCCGTCAGCGCAGGAGAGCCTCGCGGCGGAGTCAAGACTGCAATCCGCGCCGGGCCGGATTCAGCAGAGCCATTTGCTGACGCAGGCTAACCCAAACACTGGAGCGCTCAGGTTCGAGGAGAACGTATCACGATCTGCCATCTCCAAGTCTGAAGAACCCAGGTCTCGAGCACCACTGGGTTTTCCATCTCAACCTGAACCAACCCCATTGCCTACGTCGCCGACGATGGCTGTTCATCCTGATGGAAACCTGAATATGGAGAAGCGGCGTTCTGCGTCGGCGGCGCCCAGATTGACCATGACTGCCGAGCTGAAATCAATGAACAGAGAGCGCTCGAAGGTCGCAGCCAGTTCTCTCGTCCCGAATAATGCAGAGCTGCAAGTGGCGTTATCAAGCAAATTGGCAAGTCACGGATTCTCCCCAAAGCTGGGACTTACTCCGAAGACGGCCCGCGCTAACGAACAGGCAACGCCGAAATTCGAACAGCAACGCTCAGAGGCAGAACCGTCCATTCATGTGACGATCGGGCGGGTCGAAGTAAGGGCGGAACTCGCCGGTAATGCCTTACGCCGGGCGGACCGAAGACCTTCCGTGGTCATGGGTCTGGAAGAATATTTGCAACGGCGGGCAAAGCGAGGCAGGGAATGAGCAACGCGTTAGCTGTCGCGGCTGTTACGGTGACCATGCAGGCGATTCTGGGCACTGGCGTCACCGCCGATCCTGATCTGACCGACACTACCGTGACCGTCCAGCCATTGGACAAAGCGCGCGGCAGCAATACCGCCAATCAGCTTAATCTTTTTCTGTACCAAGTTTTACCCGATGCCGCCTGGCGCAACATGAACATTCCCACCCAGGTGGGCCCTCTGGAAAGCGGCAATCCGCCACTAGCGCTGACGTTGCATTATCTGTTGACCGCATTTGGCAGGGACAATGATGCCACTGTGCCGTTTGGGCATCACCTTTTGGGCCAGGCCATGAGCGTGCTTTATGACCACGCCCTGCTGGGACCGGACGAGATCAAGGCGGCCACGGCGGTACCTCTTCCGGCGAGCAATCTGGACAAGCAGATCGAACGGGTCCGAATTACTTTGCAGCCGTTTTCGCTGGAGGAGATCTCCAAACTGTGGACGGGCCTGGCAACCCAGTATCGTTTGTCGGTGGCCTATGAGGTCTCAGTTGCCCTAATTGACAGCACTCAAAGCAAGCGCGCGCCTTTGCCGGTCCTTACACGTGGTCCGTCCGACCAGGGTATTCTGTCGCAGGCAACCCTGATTCCTCCATTTCCCTCGTTGGATCAGATCCACATTCCCAACAATCAACCAAGTGCTTTGCTGGGAGACACGCTGGTTCTGACCGGCCAAAACCTTGATGGCACTAGCATTGGGGTCCAGTTCGATCATCCGCTGTGGACCGCGGCGGTCGAGGTTGCGCCACTTGCGGGTGGCACGGCGACACAAGTCAGTGTGCAAGTGCCGAACGTTCCCGGAAACTGGCCAGCCGGCTTTTATAGCGTTGCTGTCCTGGTGCAGCGGCCAGGAGAGACGTATCGCAGAACCACAAATCTGCTTTCGCTCGCCCTCGCACCCAAGATTACAATTACGCCCGCCAGCGCCGCGGGACCGAATATCACCTACACCGTGGTCTGCATTCCGGATCTCAGGCCGGAGCAAGAAGCGACATTGCTGATTGGTGATCAGGAAGTTTCCGCGCAACCACACGCCACACAAACCAATACAGCAACCTTCAATGCGCAAAACCTTACCGCGGGACCATACTTTGTCCGACTGCGCGTGGATGGAGTGGATAGTCTACTCGTGAACCGCAGCGTGACGCCGCCAGTCTTTGACACGACTCAACAGGTGACAGTCACATGAACGGCTCGGAGAACTGGCAAGAGGGGAATGCCCGCTATCTTTCTGCGGCACTGCTATGGTTGCGGGCCTGCCTTGAAGGCTGTGGGGAGCAACAGCAGCAGGAGCAATTGCCGCTTCCGCTCGCGCCGCCGCGCACGGAATCGCGTCCCCTTTGGAAACACTTCCGGCAAGGGAGCACTCCGCCCACGGCAAAGATGCCGAACTTGCTTCCAGCGTCTTCGCAGGTCAGCGGCAGCCAGCGGCTGACCGAAGCTGCCGCGACAATGCAGGCCGCGGCTTCGGAAATGCAACCGCCACCTGCCTTGGTGCTATTAACGCAACGGCTCGGATTGTCGCAGTTTGAGCAGCAGATCCTGCTGCTGTGCGTGGGAGTCGAATTGGATAGTGGTATCGCCGCTCTGTACGCGGGCTGCCATCACGATGGGGGACGAGCCTACCCTACTTTTGCGCTGGCGCTTTCGATGTTCGACGCTCCTTCCTGGGACGCGCTCTCTCCCGAGCGGCCACTACGTTATTGGCGGCTGATTGAAATCAACCAGCCGGGCGGGCAGCCGTTCACCACCAGCGCGCTACGCGCCGATGAGCGGATTGTCAACTACGTGAAGGGCTTGAACTATCTTGATGACCGGCTGGCGCCGATGCTCAGTTCGCTTGATGTTCCGTCCACCTCTCCGGAACTTCCCCCTTCGCACCGTCAGAGTGTGGATACAGTCATCAATCGGTTCAAGCAGGTAGAGAAGGGGCAAAGCTTGCCACTGGTCCAACTACTCGGGAGCGACACTGCCACCAAGCAGCTTGTGGCATCTGAAGTAGCGAGCGCGCTACACCTCAGTCTGTACCGATTATCAGCCGGCATTTTGCCCGTACAGGCTGGAGATCTTGAGACCATGGTCCGACTCTGGCAGCGAGACAGCCTGCTGCTGCCGCTGGCGCTCTACGTTGATGCCGCCGAGTCAGTCACTGAAGGCTCGCTGCCTGGAACGAGTTCCGCCATCAGCCGCCTGCTGGAACGAATCGAGGGCGTCGTCTTCCTGGATACGCGTGAGGTGTGGCCGGCCATCGGCAAGCCTGTCCTTCATGTCGATGCTGCGAAGCCAACCTCCGCTGAACAGCGGGCCGCATGGCAACAGTTGTTAGGGCCGGAGGCCGGAGAATCGCCTGCGCTACTAGCGGGACAATTCAATTTGAGCCTCACCACCATCCAGCGCGTCGCTGCAGAGGTTCTCTCCGACGCTTCAGCCACCGCCCCGCAGTCCTCATTTGACCGCCTGTGGCAGGCTTGCTTAGCCGGCACGCGTCCCCGCCTGGATGCGCTGGCTCAAAGGCTTGAACCCAAGGTGGCATGGGATGACTTAGTGTTGCCGGGCACCGAGCAAAGCGCGTTGCAACAAATCGCGGACCAGGTCGCGCAGCGGTCCAAGGTCTATGAAACCTGGGGCTTTGGCGAGAAGATGAGCCGCGGAATGGGGATCAGCGTTCTTTTTGCCGGTGAGAGCGGAACCGGCAAGACCATGGCTGCCGAAGTCATCGCCAACCACCTTCGCCTGAATCTCTATCGCATTGACCTTTCGGCAGTGGTCAGCAAATATATTGGCGAAACAGAAAAAAATCTGCGCCGCCTGTTCGACGCTGCTGAAGATGGTTCCGCTATTTTGTTCTTCGACGAAGCCGACGCGTTGTTTGGCAAACGCAGCGAAGTCAAGGACAGCCACGACCGCTATGCCAATATCGAAATCAACTATCTGCTGCAGCGCATGGAAGCCTATCGCGGCCTGGCCATCCTTGCCACGAACATGAAGAGCGCGCTCGACCAGGCTTTTCTGCGCCGGTTGCGCTTTGTGGTCAACTTCCCCTTTCCCGCGGTGGCACAGCGAAAGGCCATCTGGCAAAAGGTTTTTCCCCCTGGTTTGCCGAAAGAGGCGCTGGACTTTGACCGCCTGGCGCGCCTGAATATGACTGGAGGAAATATCCACAATATCGCTTTGAATGCGGCGTTCCTGGCAGCGCGTGCCGGTTCACCCGTGGGCATGCCGCTCGTTCTGGAAGCCGCGCGGGCTGAATTCCGCAAGCTAGACCGGCCAATCAATGAAACGGATTTCCGCTGGCAAGCTCCCAAGAGCGTGGCTGTGGCATGAAAATCAAGGTCCATATCGAACGTCTTGTTTTGCATGGCCTGCCTGTTTCCAGATCCCAGGGACACTTAGTGCAGGCGACTTTGGAGCGGGAATTAACACAACTGCTCGCCAACGGGGGATTGTCGGATGGCCTGCGAGCAGGTGGCGCGGTACCGGCTTTGCCAGCCAAGAATATTCGCTTGCAGAAAGACACCCAGCCGGGAAGTGTGGGCAAGCAGATCGCCGGCGCGGTGTACGGCGGGATCGGAAGTAATAGGCGATGAGCACTCAAGCCGTTGCACCAACTCGCACCGCCGCGACCCCGGTAGTTACAGCGGCACCCGCCCTTCTCCTGCATCGGATGTGCGATTGCGGCCAGCACACTGCGGGCGGCGGGCGGTGTGACGATTGCAAGAAAAAGAAGCTGGCTCTGCCCCACCGGGCGACCACCTCGTTTGCGCCATCGGCCGCGCCCCGCATCGTGCACGAAGTGCTTCGCTCGTCCGGCGAGCCGTTGGACGACAGTACCCGAGTTTTGATGGAATCCCGCCTTGGCCATGATTTTAGGCATGTGCGCGTCCATGCCGACGCCAGGGCTGGTGATTCGGCGAAGGCAGTGGACGCGCTGGCTTACACGGTGGCCCGGCACATCACCTTTGCGAATGGTCAGTATGACAATGGAAGCCGGGGACGCCAACGACTCTTGCAGCATGAGTTGGTTCACACCATCCAGCAGTCTCACATTTCAGACGAGCAGATTAGCGCGGCGGAAGGAAGCCTCGAAATAGGAGATCCCAACAGCCCTCTTGAGCACCGGGCAAACGCCGAGGCCGCGGTACCTAAATCGACCGATCACCATCCGACATCAAGCGGCGAGCGGGTTGCCCTCCGGCGGCAAGCTACCAACAGTCCTACTTCCGAAACAGATAGTGCGTCAGATTCACCTTCTGAATACGATGGCTGCCAGGATCCCAAAGCCATTGCCGGTGCGCGTGCGAATGCGGCACAGCACGTAAAGAATGCAGTTGATCTCTTGCAGGAGACCAACATCCAGAAAGCTACTCCACTTCTAGACGCGCATTTTCATCTCGATTTTCGGGGACCAGGCGGTGCAGACAATCTCAAGCGAATACGCAGCCAGTTCGACAGGATGAATAGTTCCCTCGCGTCGGGAATCAGGATTTTTTGCCGTAGCGCGCCGCGTGTCGGATCTGGAAGTCTCAGGCCGACGATGCCCGTGGACGACGCGTGTAGGACCGACAGGGCACATTCGACGTCGTGCGCAGGCGGTAACGCTACAGCGACGGTTACTTTGTGCGAAACGGCGCTGGCAGAAGAAGGTGCGTCCCTCGTGAAGACCATCATTCATGAGTTCGCCCATGTCGCCTGCAACGGCGATCCGCCTATTCAGTCGGGCGGCCGGACAGGAGGCGAAGTTTATTACGATGGCAGTCGCCTTCCCGGCGACGCCCAAAACGTCCTCAATCAAGCAGATTCCTATGCCTGGTTCGCCATGAAAGCTGCTGCGGCAGCCCCCGCGACCGCTCCGGATTTGAAGACAGCCGGAGCCAAAAAGGGAGGCAGCCGGGCCGGGTGGTGGGCCCTACTTGGGGTTGCTGCGGCTCTTGCCATAGGCGGTATATTCGCCCCAGGTTTACTTCTTGGAGCTGGAATCGCCGGTTTGATCGGTATTTTGGGCGTGACCGGGGCGTTCGAACACAAGCCGGTTCCTACGTCAATCAGGGTTGTTCAGGATCATCAGGTTCCTATCGATGAGGCGGCAGTGCGACGCGGCTGGAGATCGGGATTTGGAGGCGTTACAGAACTGGAAGTCAGTAACGGCGACACAGACTATGACGGCTCCGAAATCAAGGAGTACTTTGTTCGCGGGCATTGTGAGAACGCCAACATCAGCGGGCAGGGAGGGACCGGTGGCAGTACTTTTACCGTTGGTCGTGGAGTTTCCAATAATGATCTCGGAACGCCCATTAGCCTTCCGGGAAAACGCAACACCTTCTACGACCAGCATCTTCATGGTGACAAGAGCAATGTGCTTCCGCCCGGAACGCATGAGCAGTTCTCAATCTGCGTGCAGCAATACACATTCGATGACCAAGTAATTGCCGGCAAGAGTTTTCAGCGTCGTTATGATTTTCACCGCGCCAATGTGGCAGGCCAGGATGTCGCGAGCTTTCACCTGACTACCAGCGAAGAAGGGCCAGCTCAAAATCCAGCAGGAAATCCCAGCAGTCCGGGGCCGCCGGGACAGCCGGAGAAGGATGCCAGGCCACCGGGATAAGAGAAGAGATTGGCAGCGCGGTGGGAATTGATCTGTGAGCCGGCAAAAAGCGAACCTAGCATCGATTTTTTGATTCTTGAAGAAGACCTACTAGCAATGGCTGCTCCCGCATCAACTCGAGTTTCTGTAGCCCCTGCACTCAAGGCGACTGCCCCGGCTGCTGCCGGAGTGCAGCGTCAGTGTGAGTGTGGCCAGCACACGCTAAGCGGCGAGTGCAATGACTGCAAACAAAAGAAGATGTTGCTGCAGCGCAGTGCCAACGGGCGTTTTAGCTCTCCGGTCGTGCCACCTGTTGTACAGAAAGTCCTTGCTGAAAGTGGGTACTCCTTGGATGCTTCCGTGCGCGACCAAGTGCAAACCTACTTCTCGCGAAATTTCAGCAGGGTATCAACCGCGAATACGAGGGGCTCACTGCCACAGGTTACCGCTCTGGAACTTGGTCCCACGGATGATGAGTTTGAACATGACGCTCGCAAGCATGCAGACGGCTTCACGAAGCGCTCGTGGTGGGCCGCCGCAGCTGCCCCGAGACCACAATTCGATTTCAGCCAAGTGCGGGTGCACACCGGTCCAGTAGCGGCCGATGCCGCTCTCGCGGTGAATGCCAAGGCGTTTACCGTGGGACAGCACGTGGTGTTCGGAGCAGGGCAATATTCTCCGCGATCTGCCGAAGGCCGCGGATTGATCGTCCACGAACTGACGCATGTATTGCAGCAGCAACAAAATCAGACCGCTGGACTGCGCGTTCAGAGGGCCTCAGCCATAATCGAGGTTGGAAGATTCCTGCGCAATGTTTTTCTTTTTATTCCCTATCTCCTCGGCCTGGATATTCCGTTCAGCGACGATGAACTTCAAGAATACCTGAAAACCATCAACAAGAACGACCAGATTGAGGGCGGCTTCTTCAGCGACGACAGGGCACGAGCTGTAGTGATGAAGTGGAAGGCCGGCGACCCGGGTTTTCGCCTGGGCCTGAACACCAAGAAGTTGCTCATCATGGAAATGCTGGATGGCACAGTCACCGATGGGGACCGCCAAGGGATTCTCGACCTCCTGGAGGACATGGCATCAGAAGGAACCGATCAGCTGGGACAGATTCTGGGACCAGGCAAGGTGGAACTCAAGGACCTGAATCAAGCCATGAAGAAGGAGCCACATTCGGGGCGGTTCAACATTATCCTGCTTCAAAGCTTCTCGCTTCCAACAGACTCACTTGCGCTCAAGATTCTAAAAGATATGCGGGATGTAAAGGACCAAAAGCAGTTTGACTTTGAGAATCTCCGGGAGATGCGCGATGAGATTTTCAAGCGCCTGCGCGTGTCGCAGTTAATGCAGGAATCCCAACGTGACAATGCGTTTGATTATCCCGAGAACATGTCTCCGGACTGTCCCGGATACGTTGCAGGAACGGCGGGATATATACAAAATGCCCGCGTTAATCTGGCGGCGCGCGATTATTGGACCAGCGTCATTCCCGACCCAACGCTGATTTACTACTTCGACCTGACCCCGCTGGGGAAAGACAATGCCTATGATGCCCTGCTGAAATTGTTTACGTCGCAACAGAGGGTTTGCGACCGCACTTTGATCCATTGTGACTACCTGGTCAACGTTGTTGAATTTCGTGCCTACGCGGAAACCATTGGCCGAGACGAGTTCGACAAGAAGGTGAAGAGCGGGGCCATTGCCATGGTCTTGAGTTACAGCGGTTTCCCGAAGCCAGGGACGGTAGATTGGCGAAAGTCGCCGAAAGCGTTTGCCTACCAGAACGTGGTGCCGGCTTCCAAGGAAGATCTTGTGATTGGCGATCACGTGACGTTCTGGAACCACCTCGCCTATGACGGCCTCAACGTGGCAAAAATGCAGCCTTGGAGGCTTGAGAACGCGGTTCTGGTGGATAAAGACGAAAGAGGCAAAGATCTGTTTGAGGGTCATGGAACGTCGCCGCCTATCGTCAACGAACACGAGATGCTGGAACAGCTGGCGGATGGATATAACCCTTTCGCCCAGGAGGCGCTAGACCTTACCAAAGCTGTCGATGGGGGTGACCAGAGCAAGTTAGCCAAGTTGGACGCCGACTACCATGCCGTCAGCAAGAGGGATGACAAGTGGATCGTGACCGACCCTGGTATCTACGGTGATACGGTGCGAAGGGGCCGGACATATGATCTGAGAACTGTCGATAAATCGCACTTAGAAGACGACCCGCTACTGATCGGGCTTCGAGATCCTCATGATCCCAGCAAGATGGGGCCAGTAGAAAGGCCGATAGAGTCTGCTCCCGGCCCGGCGCCTCGTCCATGATAGGCGCGAGAATCTGAGCTCCATGAAAGATGCGAGCGAAGCTTCAGCATAGTAGAGAAGCAGAGCCGGTGCAGCTTTAGGGGCGGGCTAGGAAACAGACGCATGCTTGTGGAGAGATCGATATTGTGAGCAAGTCCAAAACATCCCAAAAAGGTGGGTCTCGCAATCTGGCCGTCGCTCCGGCGCGCGCTGTCTTGCAGCGCAAGTGCGCCTGCGGCCAGCACATCACGGCCGGGAGCGAATGCGAGGAATGCGGCAAGAAGCAATCCGCGTTGCAGAGGAATGCGCGCAGCCTAGGGGAGGCCCCCGCAGTACCGGCAGTTGTCCAGGACGCTCTGCAATCGCCGGGACAACCCCTCGATTCAAGTTCCCGTGCCTTTATGGAACCACGCTTCGGTCAGGACTTCAGCCAAGTACGCGTTCATTCAGACAGCCGCGCTGCCGAGTCCGCCACCGCGGTCAATGCTCTGGCGTACACGGTGGGAAGCGATGTGGTTTTTGGCTCGGGGCAGTACGCGCCGCAAACGGATCCAGGCAGGCGCCTGTTGGCGCACGAGCTCACCCACGTGGTTCAACAGGCTAGCGGAGCAGTGGGGACGGACGCCGAGTCCAAGGCACAACGTTCAGCGGACCTGGTGTCGCGTGGCCAGACGGTCAATCAAGAGAAGGCCGGCAATGCGAAAGTTTCCCTGCAAAAACAAAGTAAGGATGATACAGTCGCGCCCCCCGCGGTAAAACCTGGGCCGCATCCTTCCGCAACCGCTTCTGTTGCCGGTGGAGAGACAACCGAGCCACCCATCGATGAGTTCGAGTTCGATAAAAGCAGTATCCCGGCACAGCACCTTGGACGTCTGGCTACCTTACGAACCACACTGATCAATGCTCCTGGCGCCTCGGTCCTGCTCATTGGAAACACGGATACGGTCGGCAGCGAGAAATACAATGAGGGCCTGGGTAAGCGCCGCGCCGAGGCTGTGCGTGATTTCCTGACCCGGGGCAACGGGCTGAACCCTAGCCGCATTCAGATCAAGACTATGGGAGAGTTGCAGCCCGCGACCGGTCAGCCGCCAGCCAAACTGGATCCGGCCAAAGGTGAAAAGAATGCCAAGAATCGGCGGGTGGACATTCAGGTAACCGGTCTTCCCAGCACAGCTCCGCCGGCCAAGGGATGGTCGTTCGATCCCCTGAACCCCATGGGAAAGAAGAAGCCATTCAATCCTCTCTTACCGCCGGATTATCAGATAGACCCGATCACGCCCAGTTCCGATAAGGACAGAGGCGCGGAGAAAGGCGACGTCGACAAAGATAAGGACAAGGCGGACAAGAAGGGCGGGCCGGAGGTGGAAGGCGCGGTGGTAGCCACTCCCGATGGCATCGAGACCACGGTCGAGATTACCTGGAAGGCCGAGTCCGGACCGGGCAAGAAACTTGGCAGCCAGATCAGCTTCACGGTCCACGTTGGTCCGAACGGCTTTAGCCAATTGGAGTCCGATCTCACCCTGCTGAAGAAGAAAATCAAGGACAGCATCTTGGGCGGAACGATCGTGGACATCAACTTCTCGATGGGTTTCAATCCTGCGCTCAACTTGGATAGAGACAAGGCCAAGAACCTGGTAACTACTTTCTCAGAAAAGTTCAAAGCCACCCTGGAAGCGGATCTTGTGATACCCAGGACGTCGATAAAGATTCCCATCGAGCTTTCCCCGAACGTCGATATTCGTGGAAAACCTGGATTCGAATTTAAAGTAACAATCTTCAAATTCTGACTCAAGAGTAGAAAAGGTGCTCCCGCCACGGTTGACAGAATTCGCCGGCGGCCCCAGCACCTTATCTGTGATCGCTCTAAAGGTTTGTCCTCGTTGTCTGTTTGAGCAACTGATATGACAACTTTTCCCGGTTCACCGCGCATTCTCAAAGGCGGCCTTGTGCTGCTCGACCCTGACACCTTTACGGTGCTGCCTAATGGTGTAATTGTTTTGCAATACAACCCGGATACGCTTTCGCGCACGCTGAAAATCCAAGGCGCTGAGGAAGGCGGAGATCACTCTGAAGCATTGCGGTTGACGGGACCACCGGTTGAGACTTTCAAACTGGATGCCGAGATTGATGCCACCGATCAGTTGGAATTTGCCGACCAGAATCCCAGCACGTTGCAGAACGGAATTTTCCCCCAGATTGCTGCTCTGGAGATGATTGTGTATCCCTCCAGTACAACCCTGCAAAACAATTTCAATTTGTCGCAGGCGGGCACCTTAGAGATCATGCCGATCCAGGCGCCGTTCACGCTATTTGTGTGGAGCGCCAAGCGCATTGTTCCCGTGCGAATCACGGATTTCAGTATTACCGAGGAGGCCTTCGATCCCACCCTGAACCCGATCCGTGCCAAGGTCAGCCTGGGCATGCGCACCTTGAGCATTGATGACCTGTCCTTCACCGACAAGGGCGGAAGCCTCTATATGGTTTATCAACAGCAAAAAGAATCTTTGGCAAAACTCTATCAGGCCGGCACCTTTGTGGCTTTGGGGATACAAGGAATTCCATGAGCAACGGAAATGGCACACTCACCGATCCAGTACAGGCAATGCTGGCGCAGACTGCGCTGCAAAGAACGCTCTTCATCCCAACCAGCCGGTACTACGGAATTGATACTGAGACGCTGGTCGCCCCCGACGGAAAGACGATCATTTATCTCCAGCGCCGCTTTGTGCCTCCTCCCGACCAGTTCCAATTGCTCCACCAGTACACCGTGACCCAGGGTGACAGGCTGGACAACATCGCTGCCAAGTATCTTGGCGATCCGGAGTTGTTCTGGCGGATTGCCGATGCCAATGGCGCCATGAGCCCGGAGGAGTTGGTCGAAACCATCGGTCGCAAGCTGCGCATCACATTGCCTCAAGGCATTTCCGGAACATCGCTATGAATCGGGGCTTTTATCTCACATTAATGATGGGTGGGTTCACTGCGAGCCCAGTTCCGTATCAGGTCATTGAAGCTTTGACCGAGGTGCAGGTGACTTCCACCATGGGAAGCCAGGGCGGGTTTCAGCTCAAATTCACATTGGGGAAGCAATCGCCAGTGCACCAGATGCTGGTGTCCGGGTCTTTTGATCCCCGGCAGCGCGTCATCATTGCGGTCACGGTCAATGGATCCACCGAGGTCCTGATGGATGGAATTATTACTAAGCAGGACTTGACACCCAGCAGCTCTCCCGGCAAGTCAACTCTAACCATCACCGGACTCGATCTCACGGCGCTCATGGATTTCATCGACCTCACCGGCATCCCGTATCCCGCTTTGCCGCTGTTCGTGATTGTGGAACTTATCCTGGCCAAATATCTGGTGCTCGGTGTGATTCCCCTGGCCCTGCCTACTATTCTGAGCCTGGTCTCGAACCCGTTGGACGGCTATCCCAAGCAAATAGGAACCGATTACAGCTATGTGAACCAGTTGGCCCAGGAAACGGGCGCAGTCTTCTATCTCGACCCAGGTCCGTCGCCGGGGCAGAGCACGGCCTATTGGGGCCCTGATCTAACCAGGCTGTTTGGTGGTACGCAGCCCGCGCTGAGCATCAACTTCGATGGCACGTCCAACATTGATTCGCTCAGCTTTTCGTACGATGGGACTCTAGCCACGCAGTATCTGGTTACCATCATCGAGCCGCACACCGGAATCCCGATTCCGATTCCGGTGCCGAACATCGACCTATTGAAACCGCGCCTTTCCTCCCAGGCACCTACGGTCCTGAAGACCCAGCAATTGACCCCACTTAGCGGCGAAGACCCGATCAAGAGCGCGTTGATCGCATTGGGCAAGCTCTTTGATACCGCCGATGTTGTCAGCGGCAGCGGCCAACTCGATGTGCTCCGTTATGGCCAGGTATTCAAGGTGCGGCAGCGTGCAGGCGTTCGCGGGGCAGGCCCCTACTATGACGGCCAATACTACGTGAAGAGCGTTACCCACAACATCAAGCGCGGTGAATACAAGCAGAGTTTCACGCTGGCGCGCGGCGGCGTCGGGTCCTCCGTGTCCACGGTGAGCGTATGAAGTCAGGCCCCAAATTCTATGGCATCTATCGGGGAACGGTAGTCAACAACATTGACCCGTTACAACTCGGTCGCATCCTGATCACAGTACCGGATGTGGGCAGCGTCACGCCCAGCAGTTGGGCCATGCCCTCTGTTCCTCTCGCCGGCAAGCTGGAGGGTACATTCATGGTCCCGCAGATCGGCGCGGGAGTCTGGGTACAGTTTGAGGCTGGCGATCCCGACAAGCCGGTGTGGACCGGCGGCTGGTGGGGTAATACGGCGGAAGTTCCTACGGCTGCGTTTGCTCCGCCTCCGGTTCCTCCGGGGCAGACCATCGTCTTCCAAACCACATTGCAACACCTATTGCTGATCAGCGATGCCGTGCCAATTACCATGGAAGCTCCAGTGCCGGCTCCAGCTCCCCCGGGCACGGGAGGCATTGTTCTCCGAAGTCCAACTGGAGCCATGATTGTTGTGAACGATACCGGTATTTACATCAATAACGGTAAGGGTGCATCGATAGAGCTACTGGGACCGAGTGTGATGATTAACAAAGTGGCGTTGATTGTGACCTGATATGCCTGGATTCCTGGTACATGTGGGAGCAACCGTGTTGTGCGCGCACGGCGGACAGGCCCAGCCTACCGTCCCCAACCCGCGCGTCACGGTCAGCGGACAGCCGACGGTCACGGTAACCGCACCGTATATGGTTGCAGGCTGCGCTTTTCCGCCACCGCCGGCGGCGAATGGACCGTGTGTCAGCGCGGTGTGGATACCTGTTTCGGGTTCTACCCGCGTGCTTTCTAATGGCCAGCCGTTAGTTGTCCTTAGCAGCCAGGCCATCTGTGCTCCCACGGGCACACCGCTGGTGATCGGCGTTACCCAGATCCGAGTCACCGCAATCTAGAGCTGTTCCGGGATTGGTGTATCCGCTTGTACGGGTAGTGCGGGCCTTCAGACCCGCGTAAATGGACGGACAGAAAACCGCTTCAGCCGCTGAGGTCATTGACCTCAGCGGCTGAAGCGAGGCATTTGACCGCAGTGTACGCGCCGAAGTACACCAATTGTGGAACTGCTCTAGTCAAATCGACTAAGCAACTAACCTCCACCAATAGCGCTGGGCGTTCGCATTCCTTTCATCAGACGAAAGATTAGGGAAAGTCTGATTAAGGTGGTCGTCAGTCCCTCGGCGGCTAAAGCTAGGCTAATTTTGCAGGCAGTTACGGACGGCCTAAAGGCCGACCCCTTCAAGCGATTGGGCTTGATCAGAGCTTCTTAAGGAAACATCTCCAGGCTTGGACAATATGAACATTGATTATCCATTTCACTTTGACGCGCGCGGCCGTACTGCTGCTACGGACGATGATGACCACATCCGCGACATGATCGAGCAGTTGCTCTTTACCAATCCGGGTGAGCGGGTCAATCGGCCGGATTTCGGCAGTGGCTTGTTGCAAATGGTGTTTGCGCCCAATAGACCAGAACTAGCCGCCGCCTTGCAGTTTACAACCCAGGCGGCGCTCCAGCGCTTCCTTGGAGACCTGATTGACCTGCAAACCCTGGAGGTTACCTCCCAGGATTCCTCGCTGAATGTAGTCGTGAAGTACGTGGTCAAGAGCACGGGCGACAGCCGCACAGAAAACTTTGTGCGTAGCGCGCCCGCTTCATAAGCGAGACCGGCGTGGATGGAGTGTTTCTATGAACAATCCTGACGTGAGTTGCCGAGAAGAGCATCGGCTGGACGATGTGCGGGCCGCGAACCTCTTCGGCCTCGACTACGTCGAGGTGAGCGATAACCAGCTCACGCTTTACGTGTATTTCCTGGGCAAGGCCCCGCAGAAGTTTGAAAAGGCCAACTTGGTTCTTACCGGAGGTCGCCGCATCCTCGATGTCCAAGTCACCGATCTGCGGGTTCAGAGGTCAAAAGATCCCACGCTCGATGACTACTTGGAGGTGAGCGTCAATAAGGCCGGCGACTTTTCGACCTATACCTTGAGCGTAGTTGAAACCGACGAGAGTGGTAATCCCACCGGCCAGCCGATGCAGGGTTTCGATTCCGCTTATAGCCAGGTGCAATTCAGCTTCAAGGCCGGATGCCCCAGCCAACTCGATTGCAAACCGCAGAACGTTTGTCCACCTCCGCAGCGAACACAGCCGGATATCAACTATCTGGCGAAGGACTACGAGAGTTTCCGACAACTGATTTTGGACCGGCTGGCACTTATCATGCCGGCCTGGAACGAAACTCACGCACCCGATATTGGAATCACTCTGGTTGAACTGCTGGCCTACGCTAGCGATTACCTGAGTTACTACCAGGACGCGGTGGCTACGGAAGCCTATCTGGGAACGGCCCGAGAGCGTATCTCCGTCCGGCGACATGCCCGGCTGGTGGACTACCTCATGCACGAAGGCTGCAACTCCCGCACGTGGATCACAATCAAGACTGACCAGAGTGAGTACCAGCTTGATCCCACCGAGATCTATTTCGTTACCGCCTTTCCGGGCGCGCCCAGCAACCCTATCCTAACTTCGGATGATCTGGTCAACGTGCCGGCCTCCAGCTATGACGTTTTTGAGTCCCTGAATCCAGGCCCGGGCGCTGCTATCACCATTTACTCCGCTCACAATGAAATCCACTTTTATACCTGGGGCGACTGTCAATGCTGCCTGGCTCCCGGCGCTACCTCGGCAACTTTGGTTGATCAGTGGGTTCCGGTTTCGACACCTCCAGTTGCCAGCCCGCCTCCCGCGGGAGCTACGCTCGGCGGCGCGCCTTCCGGAACCGCACCTGGACCAACCGGCATCGGCGGCACGCCAAGCACGACACCATCGGTGCCAACCACATCCGGCAGCCCCACTACAGGAACGGCGGCGGCCCCAGTCAGATCAGCCGCTACGTCGTCTGCGCCCAGCGACGTGCCAACCAATGGAGCAACAAGCGACGGCCCACCAGGAACAGTTCGCGCGCTGCAATTGAACGTGGGAGACGTGCTGATTTTTGAAGAAGTGCTCGGTTCCAATACTGGCAATCCGGCCGACGCAGATCCCACTCACCGTCAGGCTGTGCGTCTGACTAAGGTCACGCTGGCTGTTGATCCGCTATATCACCCCTATGGCGCGGACTTCGGCCAGCCTGTCGTAGAAATCGAATGGGACACTGCTGATGCGCTTACTTTCCCACTCTGCCTCTCTTCCCAGGCGCCGCCCACAGCGTGTAACTGCATGGAAAACGTAACCGTGGTGCGCGGCAATGTGATCCTGGTGGACAACGGAGGTGACACGAATGAGCAACTGGGTACTGTTCCAACAAAGTCTGCGCTCCCCAAATGTCCTGGTTGCTGCGAGCCGTCCCAGATTGAAGTAATGCCGGGTTGGTTCCGCCCCGGGCTCACCCAACAGCCATTGACCTTCAGTGAGCCGTTGCCGCCTCCATGCTCGGCCGAGGACCTCCTGGTGCAGGACCCGCGCCAGGCGCTGCCTCAGATTTCCTTAGTTAGCATTCCGCCTGGGCCTGTGATCACACCGTCTGTACCGTCAAGTTCGCCGGTCAATGGAGCGGCGCCGCCTGCCGGGACGAGTGTTGCTTCTCCGCCGTTGTGCGCTGAGCCGCTCTTTGCGTTCAGCGATCTCACCGACCCCACATCCGTAGCCGGAAGGCTGTTGCATCCCAGTGACCCCAGTTCGCAGTTTCTATGGTCGCAGTTGAGCTCTTCCACCCAGCAACTCTTTGCGAGTTGGAACGGCGCCATTCCGCTGAAGCCGTCTTTGAAGAGTGGACTGATCGCAGACCTTACAGCCCTGCTGCAACCTTGGTCGCCGATGCTTGATTTGCTGGAGAGTGGTCCTGACGATCGCGTTTTTGTGGTGGAAGTGGACAACAATGGTTATGGCCACCTGCGATTTGGCGATGGTTCCTTAGGATATCTTCCGGATGCGGGCACAGCTTTTCGTGCCAACTACCGCATTGGCAACGGTACGTCCGGGAATGTCGGCCGGGAGACCATCACTTATATCGTCTTTCCACCGAAGAAAAACCCGAGTGGCGTAGTTCTGGCGCCGCGCAATCCATTTCCCGCGATGGGCGGTACTGATCCTGAGCCCATCGAGGATGTAAAACTCTTCGCTCCCTACGCCTTCCGTGATCAGCTGGAGCGTGCCATCACGGCCGCCGACTATGGCAGAATCGCGGAGGACAACAGTCGCCGCCTCTCCGTTCGTTCATCGCTCGAAAGCTCAGTCCCAGGAATATGTGGAACACCGTTTGTTAGTTTGCAAAACGCCAAGGCTGCACTTCGCTGGACGGGAAGCTGGTACACCATGCTGGTAGCACTCGATCCCGCGGGGACGGAAGATGCGGACCAGGAGTTGCTTGACGAAATCACCGCGTATCTGGCGCCCTTCCGCCGCATGGGATATGACCTGCTGGTGTCCCCGGCAGAGTACGTGCCGCTGACGGTGAGCCTGACGGTCTGCGTGCTGCCCAACTACTTGCGCGGGCACGTCGAATCCGCGGTGCTGGACGCGCTCAGCAACCGCGTACTGCCGGCCGGCAGCCTGGGCTTCTTCCATCCTGACAATCTGAGTTTCGGCGATGGCATTTATGCCAGCCAGCTGATCGCCGCCGTGCAAGCCGTTCCTGGCGTACAGAACGTGAAACTCACGGAATTGGAGCGGTTCGAGATCAGCGAACCTTCCGCCGATCCCGATGCCTCGACGGAGGAAGTGCCTAGCAACTGGGTGTTGTCGTTGGGACCGCTGCAGATCGCGCGGCTGGATAACGATCCCAATTTTCCGGAGAACGGTATCCTGACACTGGATTTGCGAGGTGGAAGATGAAACAACCCTGTGGCTGCTGCGCCGGCATTGAAGTGGTCACGCCAGTTCCGGAGGCTAATCGACCCGGTCTGCCCGCGCTCACCTATCGCGTAGGCACCTATGCGACGTTTCTGGAAAGCATGGTCGCGCGGCTCTCCACGCTGTATCTGGATGTGCCTGTAAGTCCGGGTAGCGCAACCCTGCAAAGAATCTATCCCCTCAAGAACCTCACCACCCGGGAGCCGACCGATCCATCCGTTGCTCTTCTGGATGCGTGGGCCACGGTCGCGGATGTGCTTACCTTTTATCAAGAACGTATTGCGAATGAGGGATACCTGGGCACCGCTACCGAGCGGCGCTCCGTCTTGGAACTGGCCCGCCTCATCGGCTACGAATTGAGGCCCGGTGTTTCCGCCAGTGTTTATCTAGCCTTTACGGTTGCCGACGGCTTTAATGGCACAATTCCTTCAGGTACGCGGGCCCAGAGTATTCCCGGGCCAGGTCAGACGCCGCAGTTCTTTGAAACTTCTGATGACCTGCCGGCTCGGGATGTGTGGAACAGTCTGCAACCCCTTTTGGTCCGCCCACAGGTGATTACGCTCAACAACGACCCTGGGACGCATGCGGCCACCCGCGAGACGGTGTACTTTCAAGGAATTTCTACCAGCCTCAATCCCGGCGACGCGTTGCTTTTCGTGCTGGGAAATGGCGACCAGCAACAAGTGCTGCGCCGGGTGGCGTCCGTGGATGCCCAGGCCAATCAACAGCGCACCGAAGTAACGCTCTTGCAACCACCGCCCCAGGTTGATAAGGCTAGCGTCCGAGCTACTGTCACAACTGCGCTTCAGCCGTTCATCGGTGAAGCGTCAGACATTTTTTCGGGCAGCGATACCGCCAACCAAGTGGCGGCCACCCTGCAGACCGTTGTGGATCAACTCCAGTCCTCCACCACTGCCACGAAGGCCGTTGAGATGATCGAGAGCATTCTTCCGCAACTGGAGGAAACGCACGACCTGGCCCTGAAGCGGAAATTTACTCGTCTGGAACCCTGGATTGCCAACATCCTGGACACTCTCAATTCACTGGTGGAAGAGTTACCCCAATCATTTAAGTCCGCTGTCACTGCGTCCAGCAAGGTGACAGAGGAATTTGTTGCCGTTGTCTCTGCTGCGCCTCTTACGGGTTTGACTGGGATCTTGAGCCAACTTACGCTTCCGCCATCCTTGCAACCTGCCAGTTCCGTGAAGCTGGCGCGTTCCGTCAACACCGCGTTTGCTTCGCACTCGGACATCGCGCCGCGCATGCTCGCCAGCTTCAACCCCGCAGCTGCCTCTACGCTCTACGAGGCGTGGGCAGGTATTGATACGCCTCAGTTAACTCCTCAGGTGGATGCATTGAGGGTCAAGGCCGGACTTTTTCCGGGAACCTATCCCGGCCCACCGACGGTCACCTCAACGCCCCCTACGAACCACGGCAGTGCAACCACCATAACTACCAGCTACGACGATTCCCCCAGCATCGACACTGCCTGGCCGGGACTGACGTCCGGACTGAATCCGCTGCCCACCATACCTCTGGATACTGTGTACGACAAGATCGTAGTCGGCAGTTGGGTGGTCATTGAGCGGCCTGTGTTGGATCAGAATCTCAATGTGACCAGTTACACCAAAACCTTCCACCGGGTAACTGCTACTCAAACGGTTTCCATGGCAACATTTGCTTATACAGCCCGGGTTACTCAACTCGCGCTGGATCCTGCCTGGCTCAGCGATCTTGTCAATTCAAGCGATCCTGCCAGTTCACAGGGTCAGCTTAGAAATGACCTCTACACTCCCGCATTTCTGCGGGGTACCGTCGTCTATGCCCAGTCAGAAGAACTTGATCTAGCTGATGAGCCACTCGATACCGATGTGGAAGGCGACACGCTTGAGCTAGCGCAGCTTTATGACGGACTTGATTCCGGGCGCTGGATCATCGTTTCCGGCGAGCGCACCGATATCCCCAACGTAAGCGGCGTGACTGCCAGCGAGTTGGTGATGATTTCTGCTGTGGCACAAGGCTATAACGTGTCGAGCAGCGAACAGCCTGATAGCTCCTCTCCGCTGCACACCATTCTTACCCTCCCCAACAAACTTGCCTATAAGTACGACTCGAATACGGTGACCATTTACGGCAACGTGGTGAACGCGACCAATGGGCAAACTCAAGGTGAGGTGTTGGGCGATGGTGACGCCAGCCAATCGGGGCAGCAATTTGCGCTGCATCAATCCCCGCTTACCTACCTCTCTGCTCCAACTCCCGCCGGCGCCCAGAGCACATTGACGGTGCGCGTCAACGAAGTGCAGTGGAACGAGGCCGACAATTTGCTGGCGCTTGGATCGACGGACCGCGGATTCATTACTCAAACCGACGACAATGACCAGACCACGGTAATCTTCGGCACCGGGGGGCATGGCACGCGCGTTCCCACCGGCACCGCCAACGTCAAAGCTGTCTACCGCTACGGCATCGGCCAGGTGGGCAATGTGGCGGCGCAGCAGATCAGCCAGTTGGCCACCCAACCATTGGGAGCCAAGAGTGTCATCAATCCCTTGCCCGCAACGGGCGGTGCCGATCGCGATACACGCGACCAGGCTCGCCTCAACGCACCGTTGGCGGTAATGGCGCTCGATCGCCTGGTCTCAGTAGAGGACTACGCCGACTTCGCCCGTACTTACGCTGGAATCGGCAAAGCTGCCTCGGCACGCTTGACCGATGGGCGGAGGCTGATCGTTCATGTAACCATCGCGGGCAAGGACGACATTCCGATTGACCAGAACTCCGATCTTTATCGGAACCTGGTTCTGGCGCTGCAACAGTCCGGCGATCCGCACCAACCCTTACAGGTTGCACTTCGCCGCCTTAAGCTGCTGGTAATCAGCGCCGGCGTAAAGGTGCAGAGCGGGTATGCATGGGAAGCAGTAGCCCCTATCCTGCGGTCTGCACTGCTGGATTTCTACGGTTTCGAACAGAGAGACCTCGGCCAGAGCGCCTTCCTGAGTGAGGCCATCAGCGTAATGCAGGGAGTTGCGGGCGTGCAATACGTCGATGTGCACGTCTTCGACTTTGTGGCCGAAAGTATGACGGCCGCGCAGCTGGCCGCGCTTGCTTCCAGTCTCACTCTGAACGACGTTGTGGAGTCCGAGTTGGCGCAAGTGGATCCAACTGCTACGGACCCGAGTCAACGCATTCTCCCGGCAGAACTCGCCATTCTTACGCCCGATATACCCGACACCCTGATCCTGACCGAGATCACTGTATGACCAATACAAAAGCCGATCGCTTGTACGACCTGCTACCGGCGGTGCATCGCATGCGCGATGCCGACCGCGGGTATCCACTGCGCGCCTTGCTGCAGGTAATTTCCCAGCAGGTGAATCTTCTGGACGCCGATATCGCCCAACTCTACGAGAACTGGTTCATCGAAACTTGCCAGGACTGGGTGGTACCCTACATCGGCGCTCTGGTTGGGTACACAGAGCTGCTCGAAACTGGAGAGCCAGCTGCGCAGAGTTCCCGCGCTCTTACGCGCGAACGCATCCTCATCTCGCGGCGTGAGGTTGCCAATACCGTCCGCTCGCGCCGGCGCAAGGGCACCTTTGCGGTGTTGGAGCAGTTGGGTGCAGCCGTCGGCGGGTGGCCTACACGTGCGGTGGAGTTTTACCGGCTGCTGAGCTTTACCCAGAACATTAATTATTTGCAGCTTGATCGCGGGCAGACCATTGACCTGCGCGATGGCGATGCGCTTGAGAACCTGGACGGGCCATTCGAGGAAACCGCTCACAACATAGATATAAGATGCATCAACGCGGCGCATTTTCCCGAGCGCTATAACCTTCCCAATGTTGGTCTCTTTGCTTGGCGTCTTAAGACCTACTCCGTCACCCAAGCGCCCGCTTATTGTCGTGAGGAAGAAAGTCCCAACTGTTTCCTGTTCAATCCGCTCGGCTGCGACACACCTCTCTACAATCGCAGCCGGTCAAATCCTGCGGAACCTCCGGGTAAACTTGACCTGCCCATTCCCATCAGTCGTCGGGATCTCCAGTCATTTGAGACGGATGAGGCAGGCGAAGCTGTCTCCAGCGGCATACCTCTTTATTATGGGGACGGTTTGAGCTTCGCGATCTGGACCGGATCGCCCAGGAAACTCATTCCAGCGAACTCACTCGTCGTTGCGGACCTGAAGGATTGGACCTACCGTCCTCTTCCAGACGGGGTTGCAGTAGACCCGCAACTCGGAAGGATCGCCTTTCCTCCGGGTCAGACGAAGCGCCAGAAAGTCTGGGTGTCTTATAACTACGGCTTCGGCGCGGATATTGGTGGCGGGGAATACCCCCGCGTCTTATCGCAGCCTTCCGTTTATAACCTTTACCTGGTCGGTGAAAACGAGGTCTTCACGCGCATTGGCGCCGCGCTTGCACAATGGCAGAAAGATGCTCCACAGAATGCTGTCATCGAGATCACGGACAGCGGTACGTACGTAGAACCGATCAACATCTCTGTTAAGCCGGGACAGACTCTGCAATTGCGTGCCGCTGACGGGAAACGTCCCATCATCCGGCTTTTGAACTGGGAGACGTCCTTGCCGGATGCTCTCAGCGTCACAGGAGAACCCGATCAAAACCATTCCGAACCAAGCAGTTGGTTCACGCTGGACGGAATCCTGGTGACTGGCAGGGGAATAGAGGTGCAGGGAGAAGTGGCAGGTTTAGTCATCCGTCACTCTACGCTCGTGCCGGGATGGGGAATCGATTGCGGGTGCGAACCCGACCATCCTACAGAACCCAGCCTGGAACTCGACAACGCACCCAACTGCGTCCGCATTGAACACAGCATCATCGGCGCAATTCAGGTGAACCGAGATGAAGTCACTGAAGATCCATGTCGCATCCGCATTAGCGACAGCATTGTTGATGCGATACGTTCTGGAGCCGTGGCCGTGGGCGCGCCTGAAAAGCTGTGCGCTTATGCGATCCTGCAGGTCCGCCGTTCCACCGTCTTTGGCCAGGTTCAGGTACAGGCCATCGAGTTGGGCGAGAACAGCATCTTCATGGGTCTGATCCGCGCCTGCCGCCGCCAGTTGGGTTGCATGCGCTTCTGTTACGTGCCCCTCGGTTCGCATACACCACGCCGGTACGAGTGCCAGCCAGACTTGGTGCAAAATGCGGTGCTCGCCGTGGCAAAACAGGACGGTCTTTCTTCCAGCCAAAGGGACAGCCAGCTTTTGAGCGAGCGGTTGCGGGTGGAACCTGAGTTCAACAGCATTCGTTACGGAACTCCCACATACTGCCAACTCGCGGACACCTGTGCCGCCGAAATCACCGGCGGCGCTGACGACCAGTCAGAGATGGGTGTCTTTCACGATCTCTATCAACCCCAGCGGACAGCCAACTTGCGTCTTCGCTTGGATGAATACACGCCCGCCGGTATGAACGCCGGCATCATTTTTGCCAGTTAGAGAGGAAAGCCATGAAGGCCGATCTTACTCGCGATACTTTTCGTTCGTTCAAACACTTCCGCCGCGTCCTCATGCAGCAGGGCAGGGTGCAGCTCGACGCGGACTGGAATGAACAAGGCGCAATCCTGTTGCATTACTTGCAGTCCCTTGCCCGCGATCTGATAGGCCAAGCGGGCGGAACGGAAGGCGCCTTTGCTATTTCTCCGGTGCCATTCACTCCTGCAGTCACTACGGACTTCCGCATTGGGCTGGGAGACTATTACGTGGACGGCATCCTGTGCGAAGCGGAGTCCAACCCGGTTTATGTATTTCAACCCGGCAGCATAACGGCGACGAGTGCCGTCGTCACGGCAGACAGGTTGACTTTGGACGGAGCCGAGTTCCAGGCAAACCAATTCGTTGAGTTGTTCGATGACGCTACCCTTCCCCTCACCGCCGCTTTCTCGCCCATTGTGGTCCAAATCACTAGTGTAGATCCGGTCAAGCGGCAGTTGACTCTCGCGGGTCCGTTTGCCGGCCCGTTAGGAACGGGCCTTAGCACAGCCTCGAACCCTGAATTACGCCGCGTCATCACTTATCTGACCCAGCCGGATTACCCAGAGCCTGATCCGCTTCCGACGGGCGGCAGCTACCTGGTGTACTTGGACGCTTGGGAGCGGCACATAACCTACATCGAAGACGATCACATCCGTGAGGTCGCGCTGGGAGGACCGGACACTGCCACTCGCGCCAAGGCCGTGTGGCAAGTGAAGGTGGCGTCGGGGACGGTGGGAAATCCGAATAGCCCGTGCGACAACTTCAATCCTAGCGATAAAACCCTCCTGCCGTTGATATTCGGCATACTCCGCGGTCGGCTGAAGGCGATGGCACAACAGAAATCTGTTTCGACCGATCCCTGCATTATTCCGCCCGACACCAATTATCGAGGCGCGGAGAACCAGCTTTACCGGGTTGAGATTCACCGTCCGGGCGCTGCCTGGAACGGCTCGGATGACCCGCAGTCCACTGTAGCGGCCACTTTCAAGTGCTCGCGCGAAAACGGCTCGGTCGTCTTCTCGGTCGTCAGCGTGGCCACGGGAAGTGGAATAACCACCGTCGTTCTAGAGAATCTGGGACGCGACGATCGTTTTGGATTGTCGGAGGGTGATTGGGTGGAACTGGTAGACGACGCCTACGTACTGCAAAACACCGCATCAAACCTGCTGCGGGTACAGGCGATTGATTCCGGATTGTTGAAGGTGACCTTGACGGGAACCGCCAATCCAGAGATCGTAAGCAATACGGCCGGACACAGATTGTTGCGGCGCTGGGACCAGACGGCAGGAGACCCTGCGGAAGGTGGCCTTACTTTAGGAAGTGACAACGCTGCGCTGGTCCAGGAAAGCTCCGACGGTAATTGGCTGGTCTTGGAGGATGGGGTTCAGATTCAGTTTCAGCCGCCGGTGCCGGGGCGTCCACCGAATCAATATCGCACCGGCGATTACTGGCTAATACCGGCCAGGACCGCCACCAGTGACGTCGAATGGCCCAGGGAAACAGTCAAAGACAGCAGCGGTGCAAGCGTGATCGTTCCCATTGCCAAGCTTCCTGATGGCATCCAGCATCATTATGCCCCGCTGGCAGTAGTCAACGTAACCGATGGCGGGATTAGCGTCGTGAAGCCCGATTGCCGCAAACTGATCAAGCTCTCGACTTCCTAGCGAGGGTGTGACTAAGCTGGCCGAAAGGCCCCTCAGCGGCTAAGGCCAAGTTTGCGGCAGTTACGGACGGCCTACGGCCGTCCCCTTCAAGCGATTGGACTGGATGGGACCTTCTCTAATCAACTTCCCGTGTAGGCAAATACTGACCCGTGCCATATTTCTTTACCAGGCGCCCGAAAGCGCGACGCTCTTTGCCGGCCTCGCGGGCGGCTTGAGTTACGTTTCCCTGATGCCGGGTCAGTAGCTCCTCGACATAACCACGCTCGAATTCCTCGATTACATGCTGCTTGGCAGTTCGAAAACACCCGCCTGAGACTGCACCTTCCTCGTGCCCGGCCACCTCAGCCAAGAATGATATGTGGTTGGGCTGTATGTGACTCCCCGAACAATCTATGAACGCGCGTTGTATTGTGTTGAACAGTTCCCTCACGTTCCCGGGCCAGTGATATCTCTCCAGCTTCCGCACTGCGCAAGTCGCCAATTGCTTGCGCTCACATTTTTGGAAGGTACAGTCATTTTCCAGAAAATATCTGGCGAGCAGCGAAACATCGCCGTGCCGCTCCCGCAACGGAGGCAGGTGCAGGCGCAAAACATTGAGCCGGAAGTATAGATCCTCTCGAAATACCCGGCGATGCACACAGTTATCGATGTTTTGATTTGTGGCGGCGATGATGCGGGTGTTGGCCCGGGTGAAATGGTCGGAGCCTAATGCACGGAACGTGCCCTCCTGCAGAAAACGCAAGAGCTTCGACTGATTTGCCAAAGACAAGGCATCGACTTCGTCGAGAAGCAGTGTCCCGCCCTCAGCCATCGCAGCCAGTCCTTTTTGGTCCGCGTGGGCATCGGTAAAGGCCCCACGCCGGTGGCCGAACAATTCGTTTTCGGCCAGGTGCTCGGGCAGCGCACCGCAGTCCAACGGAATAAACGGTCCAGCTCGTCTGTCGCTGAGCGCATGGATGGCATGGGCGAACAACTCCTTGCCTGTCCCGGTTTCGCCGGAGATAAGTACCGGTGCATCGCTGGACCCAAACAACCGCACCCTTTTAACCGCTTCCAGAAAAGACAGGTGGTTCCCCACCAGTCGCGCCAGGCCCATCTCACTTCCCAGCGCCTTACTGATTTGCTCACGCGAACTTGAATGTGATCCCAGAATGCGGGCAATCCGCAAGCTCAATTCATCCTCCCGCAAAGGCCAAAAGACGAAGTCGTCGGTCAACGCGGAGACTGCGCTCAGAAGTTCCCGGTCAGGAAATTCCGGGAGGATCGCAAGCAACGGGATTTGGATGGGGTTCTCGCGCAGCCAGTTAAAAAAGAAAGCTGCCTTTTCTGTGTTCGCAGGTGGATGAGCAAGAATCAACTGGGCCTGCAAATGCAGTAACTCTTCCGGTATGAAATTGCCCCATATCTTCCGTTCCCAACGACCTTGAGTTCGCAAGACTCGGAGGCAGCTCGATTCAACGGAAACCGCTTCGCGGTCGATGATTAGAAGTACGGGTAACATCGGCGCCCCTTCGCCCAAAAAGACTTCGCTGTGGTTAGCGCTTGACTGTGGCGCTTACGACTATTGCTTGAATCTGCCCTGTCAGACTCCAGCGAAAGGCGTCTGCCTCATCGTGCTGGCTGGAGCAGTGAAACGCAAAACTGCGCGCTTTACCAATAGTGCACGAGAAGCTGCGAGCGTTTCAGCCCGCTGCGAACGAAGTAGACGAATTGCTCTAGTTTTGGCCCAAGCTTCCCGCGGTCGGATTGGAACTAGCCGGTCAAACAACCCTGATGCGCTTGACAGCGTTCGAAAGCGAGACTTGTGGGAAGACGATAAACTGCCCACTCAGTCTTGCTCTTTTACGAATACATGTCAATTGTAAATTGGTGGTGTGCAAATGAGAGGTGGATCTTGGGTAATGCGAACTGCACTTGTGCGCGTGACCAGGCCCCTGGCATGAGAAGCTGAAGGCGAGGTTGAAGAGGACCTTGCAACCGGCATTTTTGGGGGTCGAGTGGGTAAAAAATCGTCTTTCGCTTGTTGCCTAATGCAGGGAGATCAGGGCCGGAGCGCATTGCTGTAACTTTGCGGAGATGACCCCAAACTGGGCCCACTGCCTGGTTTATCTCGCTTGGAGTTGTCTGGGACGACGGGAGCGGTCAACACAAACGCGTCTTTGGCGAGGCCGTCTTAGATGGTGATCACCTGGTACTGAAATGCGCGAAATTCGGCGAGCCGACGGTAGTCGCGCTCATTGGCAGTGAGCACGAGGATGTCCAACCGCTCGGCGCTCATCGCAATCAGTGCGTCGTTCGTTAGCCGCCCCTGTCCGATTTGTTCGTAATGGTATTTCTCCGCCAAGCGGGTCAGCACCCGACCGGCTTGAGCCCAGTCGCTGAGATTGGGCACCAGGATTCGTTTCACTCCGTCAAAATCTCGTTCCAGTCGCTCTACCACGCGCCGCTCCCGGTCACGAGCGCCAGCGTAGAGTTCTTCGAGCACAACCGAACTCAACCATAGTGGTGCGTCGGCAGCCAACCGCCTGAGGACGAGAGCCGCATTGTTTCCTCGACGCAACGCGGATATATAGATGGAAGTGTCGAAGAGTGCGGGCTGCATCTAACCAACCAGCGTGCCGTAGACGTCCTTAATCTCAATCCCACATTTCCTTTTTGAAGGTGGCCTGAAGCGCCTTATGATGGGGCCAACGCCAATATTCACGCGGTTTTGACGGCGCAAAGACACTCCGGAGGTTTGCACCCAGTGGGTGAACAACAAAACCAGCCCTTTCAGCTCTCATTCCACCCCTCTCTAAAGGTCGATTTCCAGGGATCACGAGTGACTTCCGACGGCGGCCTGCTTTTGGTGCGAGAGTTGGATAAACGCTTGGGATTGAGCGAACTCATCACAGAACACTTGACCGACTCACGAGCGAAGAACACGCAATTGCCGATGGCAGATCTGTTGCGTCAGGCTGTGTACAGCCGATTGGCCGGATACGAAGACGTGAACGACGCTCAGCGTCTTACACCAGATCCGACCTTTCGGCTTATGGGTTCGGACAGAATCTGGGAGCGAGGAGCGGCGCTGACGTCTCGGGTGCAGTCGTTCGAGACGGACCTGTTGGCCCAAAAAGAGAACCTCTCTGGCTTGGCCGTGATCAACCGCGAGCTGATTGCTCGGGCGGAAGCGATCGATTCGCCGCACCGCGTGGTGCTGGACATGGATTCGACGGAGATTCCGGTGTACGGGCAGCAGTGGATACAGATTCATGATCACCGGGGAAGGGGCCAATCATGAAAACAGCTGCTATCCCTGTCAGAGGCGGCTTACGCAACTAGGAGGGGCTGGATCTATGATTGCGATGCGAACCGAAGATCGGTCCTGACAAACGCCCAAGGGTCTAGGAATGCCATTGGGCGCATTTCGCAGCGGCCATCCAATTGAGCGAATGGTCGCCATCTCCGGCAAGTGACCCAGAAACCTGTTGCGGGCTTGCCAACCCAGGTAGTGAGTAGAGTCGAGATGTGGCGCGGTTGTTTAGGTCTGGCCTATCTGTGTC
>OBLU010000590.1_pt1 | contig 34150 bp, 27 predicted proteins | sample 1518681 | NCBI WGS metagenome assembly OBLU01 (sample SAMEA3539304, study PRJEB22396) | soil metagenome | biome: tundra; feature: field; material: soil | place: USA | collected 2010-05 | depth 0.15 m
TTATGTTTCAGCTAAATGCCTCCGCTTTGGTAGCCATGAAATTCCCGGAATATCCCAAAATTAAGTCAGTAATCCGATCTTGATGCTCCACATCGTCTGCGCGTAAAGCGTGGATTCCGAATTCTGTGCATACCTCTTTAATCGCATTGGAAATATCGTCCAGTTCCGGGTGGGCCTTGTCCATCCACATCATAATAAAGGCTGTGTTTGGCACACTGCGTATTTCCGAGGTTCCCTTTTGCATGTTTTCTTTTCTAAACGGAGCTTGCCGCAGCATTTTCATGGCTTGCGCGGCGAGGTCAGGCGCGTTTGAATTTGCGATAGCGTTGTGTCATATCCTGCGTTTTCATTTTGTAAGAATATGAGGACTGATTTTCTCCCGCATCCGTGCAGTGGGCGTGTCCGCGACGTGCCCGTGCCGGATAGTGAACGGGAGCTGAAATCGTTGAAGATTTCGTTGAAGATTTGGCCCGGACTCCACTAAAACCCCTGTATTTACAAGCGTTTTAACTGGAGGCGAGGGTCGGAATCGAACATCAAGTTGTGTTCTAGTCAAACCTTGGCAACTCCCAGCAGCATAAGCCTCTGCGCTCGTTCCTCAATGGTTTCAACCCTCGCATAAGGGTTTCGGGACAGCAAGCACTATTTGGAACTATTGCGATACTATTTTCAATCCACTCTCTTACTATTACGGAACTATTATTTTACTGGAGCTTTTACTGGGGGTTGATTCGATCGGTTGGGGCGAATTGCCCGAGCCAGCTCTTCACGGGCACCGATGGCACCGGCACATTGCTCTCGACGATGACCGCTAACACTGGGACGCCCCCGCTGGCAGGCATATTTGACGGTCTGGCGTTCGGCTGGCGCGCCACCGGGAGCACGGCCAGCACCATGGATGTCAATTTCATCATCGTCACCTGCCACACCACTACGGTTTCAATTTCTCCTCCGGTCATTAGTTACAACATTTCCGGCCCGCTTCTCACCCTAAGCTGGCCAACCAACCATCCCGGCTGGCTGTTACAGAGCAATCCGTTAAGTCTGACCGCCAGCAACTGGTCAACCGTGCCCAACTCGGGCAGTGCCATCAATTTTTCCATCACGCTCGATCCTGCGCAAACGAAGGTGTTCTACCGGCTGGTCTCGCCGTAATCGTCCTCTCTCTTGTTCGAGGCCCAAGCCATCGTCCTTTCAGGACGAACGTCACCGCTTGGCGGATTACAGTAAAATTCAGCATCCGGGAACAGGTCTTTGAGAAACTCTCACTGTGCTGGAAATCCAATTTACGCCCAAAGCCGCAGTCCAATCAAGCCCCAGTAACCATAATAGATGGCGACGGCAACCACGGCCGTCGCGACCAGAACGGAATGCCAGTAAGCTCGGCGCTTCATGGGCGCGGTCCGCTCACAATAGGCCACATAGAGACTCGCGGACGCGGCCAGCGGAAAGGCAACGCTCGTGAGCATGATGCTGACGGTCAGACAACAAGGGGTGCCCAAGCTGGCATCATCCACATATCGGCCGGTCACAATTCCGCGAAGTCCCCAAACCAGAAGAAGATCAAACGCCACCAGCAAGGCGGCGCTGACGAACGGCCAGATCCGCACCGAAAGCGGAACCGGACGGGATTTCCTGCAAAACAGTTTTCTAAAAATCCAAACCGGAACCATGACGAACGAACTGACCACCAGCACGGAAACCAATCCCGCTCCAACCATCTGCTCCCAGAACCGCAGCGCGGAAATTTTCTTGAAGGTGCTGAAGCCGCATTGAATCAAAATCTCTCCATCGGCATCCGGCAATAAGGCAACCTCGGCCATGGATTCATTCTCACGGCGGAACAGCCGCCCGGTCATCGGCACCCATTTTTCGTTCCGCACGCCCAGGGAGGTCATGAAAAGTCCGTTGGTGATGAAAACCAGCCGCCTGACGCCCAGCAAACGTTGGAACCCATACGCCCATTGCACGGAAGTGCTGACGTATTGGTAGTATCCGGCATTGTGCTGCTTGACCTCGTCCGAAACTGGCGACACCGGTGGCAAAGCCGGCGGCGTCAGACCGCGAATTAAATACTGACGGATCAGCGTTCTGATCTTGAACGCGGCATTAAAGTTTCCTGAATTAATCATGACCACATAACCGCGACCCTGGTCGGGAAGATACTCTATTTGAACGATGCCGCCCATAACCGCGCCGTTGTGCCCGTGGAAAACAAACGGCCCTTCCAGGACCGGGTAATTGCACAGACCGTAATTCATCATGTTCCCCAATTTGGCCGACGGCATGGTTGTCGAGGTTTCCATGCGCTCGATGGACGCCGGTTGCAGCACCTGCGTGCCATCCAGGCTGCCACGTTGGAGGCAAAACCGCAAATAATTGGCCATGTCGTTCGCGGACACATTGAGCGCGGCGGTGGGGCGAAGCCCGATGTGCCAGTAGGGATAAGGCGTGATGCCGTCGGGGCGATACAGTTTGGCCAGGTGCTGCTGCACCGCCGGCGTGTAAAAATAACAGGCGGTGTCCATGTGCAGCGGTTTGAAAATGTGTTCCTGCATGTAATCCTCGAAACGCTCGCCCGAAGCTTTTTCAATTACCGCCGCCATCATCGCCGGGCCGGAACTGCAGTAAGCCATGCGCGTTCCCGGCGACCAGCGACACACGCGCGAAGACGCTCCGTATGCCAGCGCATCCGCCAACGACATCGGCGTCGGATCACTACGCGCATATTCCCGCAGATGCATATCTTCAAAACCCGAAGTATGTTCCAGCAAATGCACCAGACGCACTGGGTCGCTGGCCTCTCACGGATTGACAAACGCCACGTCCGGCACCCATTGCCTCACTGTGTCCGTCAGCTTGAGCCTGCCGGCTTCCTGCAACTGGAGCGCCGTCAGGGCGACAAACGACTTGGAAACTGAGCCGACGCGAAACAGTGTGTCCGCCGTGACGGGCAGGTTGGCGGCCACGTCGGCTTTGCCGAGGCCCGTCAACCACTCCGCCTTGTCATGGGAAACGATGACGATGGCCGCTCCGGGAGTCTTGGATTCCTTCAAGACCGTTTCAATCGCCGCCTGGAGTTCCGGGATGGAGTTAGGCGGGTTCTCCGCCTTTGCCGCCAGCAACCCACCGGCGGACGTCAGCAGTGAAAACACAATGAGCAGCCATTTTTTCATTTCAGTTCTATATCCCATCACTGCTTGATGTATTGGCCGTATCGCGACGGCTGACCCGTTTCCCAAGGCCGATAACTGTTGCAGAAATCAATCCGCTCGCCAGCGGAAGGATGGTCGAACAGCCAGATTTCCGCAATGATCCCTGGCCGTGATATACCAAGGTCGTGTTGCAGGAGCTTCACAAAGGCCGTGGCTGCCGCGTGGTGACCATGGGTTAGTTCCAGGCCAAAACGGTCGGCCTCGTGTTCTATATGCCGGCTGAACGCCATCGGGATGGGCATACCCACCAGGGAAACAATCAGGATCAAAACCATCAGCAGTGGCAGCGCGGCGAAATCCGACAAGGAGTCAAATCCAAGTCGCGTGTGGAATTGTGCGAGGATGCGCCCGGCCAGCCGATACACCACATAGTATAAACACAAGATTAGAACCGAGTGGAACGCGATCAGTTTGAGGATGTGCCGCAGCACGTAATGCCCCATCTCATGCCCCAGAATAAACAGCAGCTCGTCTTCATTGAGGGCTTTCAGCGTGTTGTCCCAAAGCACGATGCGTTTGGTGCCCATGAAGCCGGTGACATACGCGTTCAAGGTTTTGGTGTCCGCGCTCATGTTGACTTCATAGACGCGGCTGCCTTCGATGCCGCCGCGCGCCGCTTCGGCCAGAATCTTTGATTCCAGCGCCTTGTCCTGCAGGGGTTGAAACTGATGGAAGAGCGGATCAATCACGACCGGTTGGATGAATTCGCTGACGCAGAAAAACGGCGCGGCCAGCAGTCCCAGGTAAAGCGACCACCGTCGTGGACTTTTCCGGATGACCAGAAATGGGAACCAGCCCACAACCAGGCCCGCGACCATCATCACCGCCGCTCCCTTGAAATAAATGCCCAGCCAGCGGGCGAAGGTCTGGTTGGACAAGTCATAGCTGTGCGGCCGGATGAATCCCGTGTAGTAGTGCAGCGGCAAACTGACCAGATAATAGAGCACGCCAAGGGCAAGGCAGTAGAGAACAAAAGTAAAATACCAGTTCCGCCCCCACCGCGCCGCCCACGACCGCAGCCGCGCCGAATACCCGGTGAACAAAATCAGCACGGGCAGGAACAGGTTCCACAGAATGACGACACCTGCAAAGACCAGGCTACTGCGGTAATGTTGGAGCGCCCTGGCGCTCGGCTCCGGCACGGCGACGGGCGATGTGTTGAGGTTGGAGCTGTTAAGTTGAACCGGGAGTGGAGAAGGGAGTGGCGGCGTTTTAACCGGTCCGTCGGCCCGCGCATCAAAGGACACCAGACACAGCCATACCAGACTGACGGCGGCACCGAATGCGAGCCGGCACAAGAGGGTCTTCATGAGTTTTCGTGGATGACGCGGAGGGCGTTCATTTTTGTTTTCAGCTTTCAGCTTTCAGAATATCAACTTTTACTTTTCCCGCGCCGCTTGGAAACTCTTCAAGGCCCGTAGCCGCCATGCAAGGGGATTAGTTTGTCCGGTTCATTCATTTCAAAATTTCACTCCGCAGCAGCGCTGTTTCAGTTGATGGCTTATTTGCTGGATGGCCTTTGCGGAAAGCCGCGCCGGTTCTTAGCCAATCGAATTGGAAATCATTTATGTTTTCTCTTTTTCGAACTCTTTATTGGTGCTTTGGTTGTGACTTTTGGTTCGTCTGGAAGATGCAAGAAACCTTGCTTTATTAGGATAATGTTCAAGTCCGCAAGCATACCCCAGCAGATGCAGCGTGTCCCAATGTTCCTGCAAGGTGGGGTTCTGGCTGACAAACAACTCCTCAATGTATTCCGGCGAGATGTCCGACAAGACAAATTTTTCGGTGAGCTGCGACTTGATCAAAGGATTCGTTTCAAGGGAAAGAATCTCCTGAATCAATTCAGGGGTCAACCTCACCTCACGAATTGAAATGGTGATCTGCTGTTCGATCTTCGTCTGGATGGATTTGGAAAGCTCGTATTCTTGGATTAGCTTGTCGTCTGCCGCAGCCTTCTGTTGGTCCCGCGTTTCTTTCCACTTCTTGATTGCCTCGATAATGCACTTTTGACTTAATCCCGACAAATAGGAAGAAAGTATGCTCAACGATGGTTCTAAGCCTGTCATGTGTTTTGTCAGTGTCAGAACCGAACCTGATTCTCGATTTTAGTTTGAGCCTGGTTACCTCAGCTGCTACACGGAGATGAAATGCATCGTTTTTGTCGGGCATCGCGGTTTTCGGGAAAAATCTTCATGTCGTCAGTTTCATAAAGCCTTTGGCGTCGAGGGGCGCGACCGGATTCCAAGCCACCTCCCAATAGTAGCCATCCGGGTCGCTAAAATAGCCGCTGTGCCCGCCCCAAAAGACGTCCTGCGCCGGCTTGATGATTCGCGTAGCGCAGGCGTCCTCGCCTGCGGCTCCACCCGACGTCTCGTCGGGTATGCCTGCTGGCGGCGAGACGCCCCCGCAACCCGCAGTCGAGACGACTGCGCTACTTTAGTGCAGCCGGCAAGGAGGCTCTGACTGGTTTCTGCTTTCTGCTTTCCGCTTTCAATTCGAGCCTCGTCACCTCGGCGGCTACGCGAGAAGTTAATGCGTTGTTCCTTGGTTCCGACTGGCATCATGCTGGCGAGTGTGCGCCTGTGTTTTGCCGCGGTCAAAAGAAAAAGTGGCAAAGAAAAAGTGGCGGGCTAAAGCGGTTTGGTGTCCTGCTGGTCGGGCGCGGTTACACCCTTTGCGCCCTCGGTGACTTTTTGCGGCAAATCCTCCCCGCTCATCCGTGTCCATCCGCGTCCATCCGTGGTTGGAAACGCATTCGACCTCTCACCATGAATGGGTTGAGCCTCGTGGTTCAGACGCCGGGTGGGCAAGCGGGCGGGATTGCGCTCTCGCCCATGAGACCGCGGCGAGACGCCGCAGTTGCCCGCCGTCGGAGATGGCCACGCTTCGGTGGCGCTGGTTCAGGGATTGATGGTGCATGCCACTTCGGGGCGTCAAATTTTTTGAGATCGGTCCGCCGCGACGGCAGTTGCCCGGCCATTCGCGGCACGTCCGCTGTCTGGACAGGCTGGCTGAATGATGCGAGTTTCGAGGTCATGAGGCGCTACGATTGCATCCGGCTTGACACGGATACGCTCCGCCACGTGGACCATGGAATGTGGCGGACACCGTGGCGAGCGGATAAATGGAGTGACAACTTGAAAAAGAAGTTGCAGCACAGATTTGAGGGCGTTTTCATGTTGCTTTAGTTTGCATTGCCGTTTTGCACCAGCTTGTAGCGGAGCTTCACGCCGCGCGGGTGCTCGGTGAAGCCGGTGATTTGAAGGACGCCGCTTTGCCCGTCATCCGTTTGAAACGCGTAAAGATAATCGTCGGTGCCCTGCCAGTGGGCATCGTGCCAGGCCATGCTCGCGAATTGAGGCAGCGACGGCCCGCCGCTGGGATTCGTTCTTAGCGGGAACGGCTGGTTTTGCAAGGCGCCGTCAAGCTGCGGCGGCGTGACGGTCTCAAAGGTGACGCCTGGCTCCGCTGGCACGATGACCGCCTTCATCTCAAAAGCGAACAAACCCCGCTCGGCGGCCGTGGGCGGCCCATACCCGTGAGTCAACGAAATGATGACGGGAAGAGGATCGCCTTCATGCCAATGCTGATTGAACTCGGAGAACCCGGTGACGTGCGCGCCGTACGCGTGCGCCCATTCCCAGATGGCGGAGAAGTTCTTTTCCCAGTTCAGGCTGGCGGGCGGGCGGAAGGTTTCGCCGGTCTTGAAGTTGAGCAGCCAGTCCTTGCCGGATTCGTAATCATAGACCGTCCGCTCGATCACCGGGCCGAAGGCAAGCGTGCGCGTGGCGGCGGGGGTGGCAGTCGTGACGCCGTTCTGCGCCAACTGGTATGCCGGGGGAATCGGCGGTATCTGCCCCTGCTCGTAGCCCGGCGGAAGGGATACAGCTTGCCCCGCCGTGTAGCCGGGTGGCAGGGGGATTGTGGTTGTCGGACTTTGCACCGGATTGGGCGCGGCGGGCAGGGCCTCGGCGAGGTTGGTTTCCAGCAACTTTTCCAGGTCGAGGTCGGCCATGGTGAAATGCACCACCGCCAGTTGATCCAAGCCCTTGAACTCCCAGTTGCCGCCAAAGAATCCGCGCTTTGCTATAAGTGAGCCAACCGAGCCAACCGTTGGTATCCAGGCGTCCTGGCCATTCACCACCCCATGCGCCTCCAGCCCGGAGAAGGAGACGATGAAGTTGTTATCGTTCACCGCCGAGATGTGCAATTTGTCGAACCGGACGGAAGCGCGGGAGAGTTCCCGCCGCACCCGCTCGACGAACGCATCGAAGGAAAGAGTTTGCGCCACCGGCGGGGATGCTTTCGCGTCGCCGAAATCTTTCACCGTCACCGTGGTCGCGTGGCCGGGTTGGAGCGAGACGTGGCGAAACTCGACGCGTTCGTATGGCCGCGCTTCCAGACGGACTTCGCGCACACGGCTCAACGGCAATTGCCATTGTTCCCGGCTGCCGCCAAACGGTTCGAACGTCGCTTCGAGCGTGGCCGTCGTCTCGTCGGCGCGCTTCGTGCGCTGGGTCTTGTTCGGGACATATTCGGTTCCGTCCAAATCCACGGCGACCAGGCGGTATTCCATTTCCGCGTTCTCGGCCGCGTGCGTGATGGTCACTTTCAGATTGCCTTCCGGCGTCTCGGAAAATTTCCATTCCTTCCGCGCCGCGCCGGCAGACAGGGAGGCGAGCCAGCCGGGCTTTTGCACGGCGACTGTCTGCCAGTCCGCCACCGCTGCTTTGGCGAACAGAGTAGTCTCCCCGTCGCCGAATACTGGAGCGGCAAATTTCATGACGCCGAACATTGTGAATGCGTTGGTGTCCGATTCCTCCAGGAGCAATCGCCGCCCGTCTTTGAGGGCAAAACCCGGACCGTCCATTATATCAACCCCGGCAGGATTTTTCCCGCCCGCTGGCAGCGGCCACTTTTGGTTCACGGATGGATAATGGATTTTCACCAGCGCCATCAGGTCGCCGCTAAATTGGTCTGGGCTTTCGGGTTCAATGGTGCTGTCGAAGGTGGACGGCGAACCATCCGGCTGCCACCATGGTTTGTTCGTCGAAGAATGGGTCCGCACGGCGAGCAACTCGATGCTGCCGCCGTCCGGCAGATGCGCCAGGAACGGCGGGCTTTTCACCACCCGCTCGGCGGTCAAGCCAGCGGAGATATTTTGCGCGGCATGCTGCGCGTTTGCCTGTGCTTGAGCGCGGCCTTTGACAAAATTCGGGATGGCAATCGCCGCCAGCAAACCGAAGAGGGCGATCACGAACGGAATCGAAATAAACGCGAACACCGCCACAGCAAACCAGCGCCAGAAACGGTCGGGCTTCTGGATTGGCGGCGGGGCGGAATGTCCCCGTGTTTTTTTCAACGCGCACCAGACAACGTAGATGATAATTCCAGGGACGAGCAATATGCCGACGCCCAGAATGATAAATGGCGCGATGCCCCAGACCAAATTCTTCAACCTCACGTTTTGCGCGCTCGTTTTGACCCGGTCTGAAACCAGTAATACATTAATCTTTTCTGGCCTGAGCCAGGCATTATTCACGGCGAAAGGAACTTCTTCTTTGGTCAGTCCACCGTCTTTGTCAGTTTTAAAATAAGTGCCAGTGATCGTAACCAATGGAGAAGTCTGTTCGTTGACGGTGATCGTCGCGTGCGCGATTTCGTTCGACTGAAATTTGTTCAAAAAATCCGACTGCGACAATTCCATGGCCGGTGTCGAATAATGGCTCCTCGATGTGGTCAATGCCACTATCGCTCCGATGATGATGAGTGCCAATATCGTCACCGCAATGGCCGTGCGCGAGAAGCGCGGGACAATTTCCGATTTCCGATTTTCAATTTCTGCTTTTACGTTTCGCGTGTCGCTCAACAAGCGCATTCCACCCAAAATGATCAGCAGCGGCAGAGTCGGCAGCAGCAGCATGGCAATGAAAAATTGCCCGCGAGACAAATCAGTCGTGGCCAGCCAATAAACTCCGCCGCCCAATAGCGGCATGGCGACGAGAAATGGCAGAAACTGACGCCAGTCTGCGTTCGTTTTTTCGGCTTTCACTCTTCTGCTTTCCGTCTTTTCGTTTTGAGCCTCTTCACGTCGGCTGCTACCGGGCGGCGTGGCCACGATCGTTTCCACCAGCGTCTTCACTTCGCTGACCTGCTGGTAGCGGAGGCCGGGTTTCGTTTCCAACGCGCGCAAAACGATTTCATCTAGCCGCACGTCAATTTGAACTTTCGTGGAGGGCGGCGCGATGGTTTTGCCGGGCAGTTCGCCGGTGAGCATTTCGTAAAAGACCACTCCGAGCGAATAAATGTCGGCGCGGCTATCCACACGCTGCGGATCGGACTTTTGTTCAGGCGCACTGTAATTTGGCGTTCCAACCGCAGTCTGCGTGGCGTTTTCGGTTGCAGCGGGTTCACCAGGATTGCCGTTGCCGTTTGTAGTGCCCAGCATCTTGGCGATGCCAAAATCTGCGACCTTCACTCTGCCTGTTTTGTCGAGCAGCAAGTTCTCCGGTTTGATGTCCCGATGCACGATGCCCCGATCATGGGCGAATTGCAACGCGTCGCACAGCGGCGGCACGATGGCCAGCGCCTCCTCCGGCGTGAACTTTCGTGTGCGCAAAAGTTGGCGCAGGTTCAAGCCGTCCACAAATTCCATGAGCAGGTAATAAAATCCCCCCGCCTGGCCGAAGTCGTATATCGTGACGATGTTGGGATGGTTCAATACCGCCAGGGCTTGGGCTTCCCGCGCGAATCGCTCAGCAAATTTGGCGTCGTTCACGCGTTCAGGTGCGAGCAGCTTTAAAGCGACAAAACGGTTCAGGCTCTTCTGCCGGGCTTTGTAAACCACACCCATGCCGCCGCGTCCAAGACATTCGAGAATTTCAAGCTGCGGAAAGTGCGGGGCGATCTGTTCCGGAGGCAATGGCGGCTGCGCGGCCGGCGTATCGTCGGTGAAAACGGTTTCCGTTTTCAGATTCAACGCCATGAGGCATTTGGGGCAAAGCCCTTTGGGGGCATCCGCTGGCAGCGGCGTTCCGCATTGCGGACATTTGGGCGATAATTCGTTGCTCATACCCAATAATGAACGGTTGGCAGACGCTTGTTACACGGCGGGTTCATTTTATCTGTCGGCGAGCGCGGCGGCGAGATGATGAAGTTCGGCATCCAGGTCCGTTCCGTCGGCCAGGGTCTGTGAAATTTCCTCGCGATAGATTTCGCGAAACCGCTTCCGCAACCGGTGAACCGCCACCCGCGCCGCGCCTTCATTCACGCCCAACTGCTTCGCCACCGCCGGATAATCAATCGCCCCGCGTTCCGCCATGAGACAGCTTTTGAGCGCCTCAAAATGAACAAATCTGCCGGCGGTCACAAATTCCGCCTCCAGCCGGTTCAACGTCAAGTCCAGCAGCGTCAAGGCCCATTGCCGGTCGAATGTTTCGTCCGCAGCTAACGTGGCTGATTTGTCGGCGACATAACGGCTTTCAGCAATCGAAGTGTCAAACTGCACCGGCGTCTGTCCGCCTCCACGACGTTGCGCGGACGCCTTGCGCCATTCATTGCGCATGAAATGCTTCAGCGCCGTAATCAGGAATATCCGCAGTTTGCCTTTCTCGCGGTCAGCGGCATCGAGCCAGCGTTTTTCGAGCAAGCGACAGAAGAATTCCTGGGTGAGGTCTTGGGCGTCATGGGGCGTTTGGCCGCAGCGGCGGACGTAGGCGTAAAGCGGATACCAGTAGGCGCGGCAGAGGGCTTCCAGCGCCGCCGCTGATTCTGGTGCGTCCTTCCGTGTGGCCGACAACACCAGCGTCCACCGGGTTGGCGGAAACAACTTCGGCGCTTCACCCGTGGAAGTCGGACTGGTCATGGGCATATCGTATCCATTTGAATTACCGGAAACGAGGCCGTTGTTACCAAGCCAGTTCACCAAACATAATTCCGCCGCGATGAGAAATGGCTCGCCCCGCCAGTAATGCCATTGCCAACTACTGACCGGAACGCGGCACCCTCATTCAGGCCAGCACCAAACTTTTAACCACCTTTTGCATCGGTTCAACTGCATGGTCTCTTGAAAACTTCGCGACGGCGTAGTTTGAATTGACAACCAAAGCGAAAAGCGAGTAATTCGTTGCCACCAATTGAGTTCCTCCACAAATTCGCTGCCGCCCTGCAATTTAAGTTGACAGGCGGTAAATGTGTATTAATGTATTCATACACAATGCAACTGCACATCACAACGGACGGCGTGCCAATCTATTTGCAGATTGCCAACCAGGTTAAGTATCTGGTGGCTTCCGGCCGGATCGCCCCAGGCGAGGAGGTTCCGCCCATTCGCGTTCTGGCTCATCAACTCCTCGTCAATCCGAACACGGTCGCCCGCGCTTACCTGGAGCTGGAACGCGCTGGTGTCGTCGTGAAACGTCACGGTTCGGGCACTTACATTTCTGACAATGGCTCCCCGCTCGCGCGGAAGGAACGGATGAAAATTCTATCCCAACGGGTTGACGCCCTGCTGGCCGAAGCCGCACACATGCAGGTTGCTCCCGACGATTTGTTCAAGCTCATCAAAGACCGACATCAATCCATGCAACCGGAGGAAAATAAATGAATGCATCCGACACCTCTCCCGTCATCGAAACTTCCGGGTTAAGCCGGAAGTTTGGCCAGAAACTGGCGCTCAACAATGTCTCGCTGAAAATTCCGCGCGGTCGCGTTTTCGGATTGGTCGGCGAAAATGGCGCGGGCAAAACGACGCTTATAAAACATATCCTCGGTTTGCTGAGAGCCGAGAGCGGTTCGGTTCGCGTTTTTGGTTTTGACCCGGTGACCGATCCGGTCGCCGTTCTCGGTCGCATCGGCTATCTGTCCGAAAACCGCGACCTCCCACCTTGGATGCGCGTGGATGAATTGCTCTGTTATACCCAGGCGTTTTATCCAAAGTGGGACAAGGGTTTTGCCGAGGAGCTGCGCAATCAATTCGGTCTGGATCCGGCCGCCAAAATCAAAAATCTTTCCCGGGGTGAAAATGCCAAGGCCGGTTTGTTAATCGCGCTGGCTTTTCGCCCCGAACTGCTGCTCCTTGATGAACCTAGTTCCGGCCTCGACCCGATGGTTCGCCGCGACATATTGGAAGCCATCATCCGGACAGTCGCCGATGAAGGGCGCACCGTTTTCTTCTCGTCGCATCTACTTGAGGAGGTGGAACGGGTGGCCGACGACATCGCGATGATGTTTGCTGGCGAGGTGGTCTTGACGGGCACGCTCGATAACATCAAGGATAATCATCACCTGTTGATTCTCCGTTTTGAATCTCCGCAGTCCGTCTCGCCGAAAGTTTCGGGTGTCTTGAGCCTCACAGGTTCGGGGCGGGAGTGGACGGCGATCTGCAACGGCAGCCGTTCGGAGGTGATTGCGGCCGTCGCGCGCGCTGGCGGCCAAGTTGTGGCGGAAGATACGGCCTCGCTGGATGAAATTTTCGTCGCGCGCGCTGGCGCAAAAGCCGCCGGAAAGGAATAGCATGAACTCGCCGTCCGCAGCCTTGACGGGAAATCTGGTGTCGGCACCGGAAGCGTTTGCTCACGGTTCTTTTCGTTATCCTGGGCTTCGCCTTGTTTTATTCAAAACTCTGCGACTTCATCGGGTTGGACCTGGGCAGCCCCAATGCGCTCGACAGTATCGCCCAGAAAGCGCTGCCGATGCAAGGCACTCGGCCGGAGATTTTCCAGTTGCTGGCCTGGATGATTTTCGTCTGCGCTCCGCTGGCCTGCATGGTCATCACACTGTTCTATGTGGTATGGATGTTTACATTTACCGATTTGAATCCACGGGAGCCTTTTTCGTTTCCGAAACGGTTCTTCACGCTGCCGATCTCGACCAGGTTTCTGGCGTCGCGGTTGATCGCCAGTGGAACGGTGGCGGTTTTTTTGGTCTATCTGGGATGGACGCGGCTCGTTCACCTGCCACACATTTTTGTGTTCGACGGGTTCAACGATAGCCTCGCGTGGATTACGTTGCTGATCCTGTCGCAAGCCATCGTCTGGTCACTCGATGCCTTTCCATTCACCCGCGTGTTGCTGCTGATTGTGGTCACCTTCTTCCTGCTCGCGCACCCGGATTTTCAATGGTATCGCTCGCTTGAGGCCCATCAAACACCCGTTCAATTGCTGCTCATTTTTATTGGCTGCGTTCTGGCCTTCGTTGGCTTGGACTAAATCCGCCACGGCGGCTGGCAGCGATGGTTTTGGGAATGGCGGCTCCCTTTAACCAGCACGCGAACGGAGTTGCGGCGGCCAAAATCTTTTCGCTCCGCGGAACAAGCCCAGTTTTGGTTTGAATGGCGGCGGCATGGCCGCAAAGTATTTTATACGGTTTGCGTGCTCACGGTCGTTCCGGTCCTGGTGATGATTCCCGAGCTAATGCTTCATCCGGGGTCAGTGAGCGGAGATACCACCTTCGGCCTCTGCGTCTATCTCATGGCCGTGCCGCTCTTCATTCACTTTTTCCAAGGAGTTTCCTATGAACGCACGATACCGCAGTTCACGGCGAATCGCCCGCTCAACAACGGTGAGATCATTGTGGCGCAGTGGAAGGCCATGGCATTGAGCACGGGGCTTTCCTGGGTTGTGACTTTATTGTTGGTATGGGTCGTGGCCCTGGTTGGAGATCTTAGCGTCATCAACGCCACGCTGCGTTCACCGCCGGAATATCAGCACTTCATCCGCCCGCTGATCCCGGTCATTTTGCTGGGCTTGGTCATCGGGACGTGGGCGTCCGGAGCGGACCGGGTGTGGGTGGGCGCGACGATGGGAACTTGGATTTACCGGGTTTACGGAACTGTCATCTGGGCCGTGCTTGGCCTTGGCTTCGCATGGCTGTTTGCAGTCACGCATCCAAACACGCCTTTTCGGGAAACTTTTTTCCACATTCTTCCTGGCTTACTTGTATTCCTAGTTGTGTTGAAGCTCTTCCTGGCACAATGGGCATTCCGCGTGGCTTTCAAAAATCAACTGATCGCGCGGCTCACGCTGATCCGATATCTATGTATCTGGACGTTGGTCGCCGTCGTTCTTCTGGCACCCGTCGTATTCGTATGCCATGAAGAAAGTGGGGTGATGCCGCTTTGCCTCGGCATCATTTTGCTGCTGCCGCTGGCGAGAATTGGCTTTGTGCCACTCGCGTTGAACTGCGGACGCCATCGTTAAGTCGGTTCCATGTTGAGCTAGGGCGTGATTCTCGCCGATGGAGTCGGCCTCGGCAAAGCCATTGAAGCTGCTTTGATTCTTTGCCAGCTTTGGGCCGAACGACGACGGCGCTTGCTCGCGGTATGCCCGGCGTCCATCCGCAAACAGTAGAGTCTGGAGTTGGAGGAATAATTTAATCTACTCACGGTCATTCTGGATTCGGTCGCCTACCGCCGTGCCCAGCCCGCCTCGTCAGACATTTCGATGGCAAGGAATGGATCTCCTGGTTCGCGCATGACACCGTGTGCGCGGCGGATACAACTGCCGAAACTTTGCGACACTCGTCTCCAGCCAGCGCTCTGATCAGCCCACATGAACGGTCTTGTTGCCCCAGACTTTACACCTGCCGCGGACCGGTGTTGCTGCTAAAAGAACTCGCGGAGCCACGCGAAACCGGCGAAACTATGATTCATTTATGCGAACTTTAAACGCTCTGTTGGGGTCGAAAATCAGTCCGGCAATGCGGTTGGTCCTGATGGCCGCCCTGCTGGCTCTCTCGAATGCCGCAGCGCAAAATGAACAGACTGTCGTTCGCAAGGTGTTTCTGACGCCACGCCTGCTCATGGGCAACACGGGGATCATGCCGGTCCAACCCATTGACGAAGCCGCGTGGATCTGGCATCCGGATTTCGGGAATCCGGTCGCCCCGGCGCGCGCCGACTATTTTTCCGGCGGATGGCGCCAATCCGTTTGTTTGCGTTTTCGCCGGCAGTTTGAAGCGGCCGCCGCGCCGCTGCGAATTCACGTCAGCGCCGACGAACGCTTTGAACTGTTTCTGGATGGCCAGCGCATCGCGCGCGGACCCGACCGCTCTGATGTGGAGCACTGGTCTTACTCAACCTATGAAATCCAGCTCGCGCCCGGGAGCCACCGCCTCGAAGCGCTGGCGTGGAGCATCGGTCCCAACCAGCCGGTTGCGCAATTGTCCTGGCGGGGCGGGTTCGTGCTCAAGGCGGAAGGGGATTACGACGCCCAACTCACCTCCGGCAAGGCGGCGTGGGAGGTTGCCAAGCTCGATGGTTATGATTTTACCACCGGAGTTTTCTTCGTGGGCGCGCAATTAACCGTTCAAGGTTGCGGGCCGCAATGGAAAGAAGGCGACTACGTCCCGGCAATCGTCATCCGCGCACCGCTCAAGAAAGGCAACGTCTGGGGCGAATCCGCTGCCGGCTGGAAACTTTTCCCGACCACGCTGCCCGATCAATTGGACCGCGAAATTAACACCGGCCGGGCTGTGGCGCTGGGCACCGGCGCGCTGGCACGCGATATTCGGGTAACTGCGGAACAAGCGCAGCATCCGGATTTGCCGAAGTGGCAGGCGCTGGTTGATGGGAATGGGCAGATTGTAGTCCCGCCGCATTCGGAGCAGTTTCTGCTTTGGGATCTGGACAACTATTACTGCGCCTATCCGTTTTGCGAAGTCAGTGGCGGCACCGGCGCAAAAATGACTTGGGGTTGGGCTGAGTCGCTTTACCTGCCAAAATCCGAGGCCAAAGGTCAGCGCAACGAGTTTGTCGGAAAAACCTTCCGCGGCATGACCGATACATTTCTGCCCCAAGGCGGCGCACATCAGAAGTTCAGCACTTTATGGTGGCGAGCCGGTCGCTGGTGTCTGATCTCGATCAAGACCGAGGCCGAACCATTGACCATTCACCGGCTGGTGCTCAACGAGAGCCGTTATCCGGTGGAGAACGAAAGCCGTTTTGACGGTGGAGATCCAGAGCTCCCAGGGGTCATTGGGCTGGCCGTGCGAGGTCTCCAGATGTGCTCGCACGAAACCTTTATGGACTGCCCGTATTACGAGCAGCTTCAATACGACGGCGATGCGCGACTGGAATTGCTCACCACTTATGCGATGACCCACGATGACCGGCTGGCCAAACGCGCGATCGAGTTGTTTGATTTCTCACGCCGCAATTGGGGTTTTGTCAACGAACGTTACCCGGCTTATCTGCCGCAACAGTCGCCGACCTTCTCCATGATTTGGGCGCTCATGCTGAATGACTACGCTTATTGGCGGAACGATCCCGCATTTGTCAAAGCGCGCGTCATTGGCTTGCGCTCAATGCTGGAGCAGTTTGAACCTTACTTGGACAACGACGGCTTGCTGGAGAATCTGCCGGGCTGGCCTTTTATGGACTGGGTGCCGCAATGGCAAAACGGCGATGCGCCGGATGGGGCGACAGGGGTTTCATCCCTCAACAACTTGCTTTACGTCTATGCCCTGCAGAAATCTGCCCAAGTGGAGGATTCCGTGGGCGAGCCACTGCTGGCGCAGCGCTTGCGCGCCAAGGCCGAGCGCACAACTGTTGCGGTGCGCAGCAAGTTCTGGGATGAACCGCGCGGGCTGATGGCTGACAATCTCGCCCACACCGAATTCAGCGAGCACGGCCAATGTCTGGCGCTGCTCACGGACACGCTGACGGGCGCACAGGCCCAGCGTTGCTTCGAACAACTATTGACGGCCCCGGACCTCAAACGCACGACAATTTACTTCAGTTTTTATCTGCTGGAAACCTGCCAAAAATTCGGGCGCGGCGACCTGATCGTCGATCGGCTGAACTTTTGGAAAGATCTGGTCAAGCAAGGACTCAAGACACCGGTCGAAGCACCAGGAAACACGCGGTCGGATTGCCATGCCTGGGGCAGTCATCCGCTGTTTGATCTAACTGCCAGCGTCGCTGGCATCCGGCCCGCCGCGCCCGGTTTTCGCAGCGTGCGCATCGCGCCTCTGCCCGGCAAGCTGCCAAAGATCGTCAGCCGCACGCCGCATCCGGATGGTTTCATCGCGCTCGACCTTGAATTCGAGGGCAATCACTGTCATGGGCGCGTCGAATTGCCGCCGAGCATCACAGGCGTTTTCGTCTGGCACGATAAGGAACAAACACTGAACAGCGGCGCGAACACAATTGACTTGATCCCGTAGGGCTTCACGCAAGCCCAAACCCGAGCGGCTGTCTTGGTCCCAGTTTCCAGAAGCGACTTCGTTACCATTCCCGCCAGTTGGCCGGCAGCGTCGGCTTGGTCCAGTGCAAATGCCAGGCGGCGGCAGTGACTATTTTTAATGGTTTTCGCCAGCGTTCGGCCTTCCGTAATTCACACCGGAAGGTTCGTGACGAGTTCCGGATAGTAACTTACCGGGACGTGGGCCAAGTCCATTGGCCCGGCATGCGTAGGCGGTGCGTTTGACCTGGTCGGCCAGCCGAGCTAGTCCTTAGTGCCCGATAGTCAGGTGAACAAACCTCGCGCCGTGCTATCGGCAGCAGGGCGGAGGCTAAGTGTTTGACCGCGCACCAAACTGCGGTCAGGTTTCGGACGCAGGGCCGCACGCCAGTTGAGGACGGTGACCGCAGGAGCCACCGGTGGCTGGCGGATTCGGGGCAACCGCCGGGTGGGTTCCAAGCTGACTTGAGCGTCGATGAAATTGGCGCGCTGGTCCCATCCGGCCATGGCGGTGCGCAACTGCTCCCGCAGCGCTGGCCATTGGGCGTGAACCAGCGCCTCGTCCAAAGTGTCTGACTCGGCATTGAACTCGCGCTGCGCGACCTTCAACAGTTCGGCGAGGTTCACTTCCTCGCTGCGTTCGCCAATCAGCCGCCCGTCCAGCACCAGTTCCGAACTGTCCCCTTTTTCCTGGCAGAGCGATTCCAGCTTGCGGTCAATGGTGCCGTCGCAGATGACGACATAGACGTTCACCGGGAAGGGGCTGGTCAGCCGATGGACGCGGTTGATGAACTGAATGAACTTGTCATACGCCCACGAGTAGGCAAGCAGGATCACATTGTTGGCGAGGTGAAACGAATGGCCCTCGGCCATGCACTCGACGCCGGCCAGCAGGACCGGGCAACTGGCGGCACCGTCGCCTGCTGCCGGGCGATAGCGGCCCCGTTTGAACGTTGCGGCCAGTTGCCCGCGCTGCTTGGGGCTGGTGCGGCCGTCGAGCTTCAGGTGGCGCACGCCGGCCTCGTCCAGCCAGCGCGACAGGTGGTCGAGCGGGTCGTTGAACGCCGAACCGATGACGACCTGTTCGCCCCGCGCTAGGATTTCCTGCACCAGATTGAGCACGCTGGCATGCTTGGGGATGAACGCCTGGCCGCTGCGCGCCGGCAGTGGCAGGGTGCCTCGGCCCTGACAACGGGGGCAATTAGATTTCGCCGGAATGGTGTCGTAGCGCTGAACCGGGGTTTTGATCTCGGCCTCAATCGCAGTCAACTGGCGCTGGTGCTCATTGATTTCCTCTGGGTCGCCTACGCCGAAGGTTTCGACCAGATCCTTTCGCTGCTGCTCCAACCGCTGCAACTGCTGTTCCGGCGGCACCGTCTTGAGAGTGCAGCGGCACGGCTTGACACAGTGACCGGGCTGGTCCTTCAGATGCAAACTGCTGGGATCGGCGGCGGCCATGCGCAACGCCTGCAAGCGCGCGCCGATGGCCTCGTCGCCGTTCTTATCAACATAGATGCAGTCGAGATGATATTTGTAAACGTCGGCTTGCAGCGTGCCCATTTTGCAGCGGATGACCTTGCGGACCTTGGGCACGATGTCCTCGCCGCAATCATCTTTGCGCCGGCGCAGCACGACTGGTCCGAGCAGTTTCCAGAGGCGATGAATATTGCATACTTCCGCCGTGACCTTTTTGTATCGCGCCGACGAAACTCGCCCGCCCTTAGCGGCGTCTGCCGCCTGCCGGGTCAGGTTCTGTTCGCACACCATGAACGTCTCGGCAAACTTGGTTTGCTCACCGACCTGGTTCTTGTAGGGAAAGCGCGCGTGCGCCTGGTCTTTGCCGCCGGTGGCCCAGTGCGCCAGCCAGAACAGATCCGGCACGCGGTTCTTGATGGGCGTCGCGGTCAGCACCAGCCGGTATTCGGGCGCCATCTGGCGGACGCCAGTGCCGACATAAGTATCCGCGCCCTTCAGCTTCACGCCCTCGTCAATCGCGATCCCCCGGAAGGCGTTGTAGCACAAATCCGACAACGACGGAGAATAGACGCATTTGATTTCCCACGTCGCCACCGCTGCTGGCGGCTCGCTGTTAGAGGCCGAATGCTGGCTCGCGACCGCGTTGGCTTCCGGCGATTTACGCCAGGTGCCGTCCGCCAATTTTTCATAAGTCTGGATGACGCCCTCGTTCCCGGCATATTTTCCGAGGCGCTCGGCGCAGAAATGGCGGACCACAAACGCCTGCTGCTCATCCGTCAAGGTGGCAAACTCCGGGTCAGGTTCGTGCGTCACCAGATGCTTAAGGATTTCAAATGCGGCGATGAGCATCGCGCGTTCTTTCTCTGCCGCGCTTGGATCACGCCAACTATCCAGCGCTTCAAGCTCACGCTCGTAAGCCGCGCGCAACGTCCCAGCGATCGCATTCTTTTCATCCAGCATGAATTTGGCGTAATGGCTGGCCCACTTCACGCCGCGCCACGCGAAGAAATGGCAGGTCGTCTGGAAGTCTGGCCGCAAATCCCAAGTGAGATGACGATGGCCCTCCTTCAGCGCGAATTCCGCCACGTCGTCGGTGCCGACATGTTCGCCATCCTTCAAGCAGAGCCACTGCCGGAGCGATGTGGGGTCTGGCCAATCCAGCGGATCGGGCAAACGCTCGACGCCGTTGGTGGTCAACTGAGTATAGCTCGTGATATAAAAATCCGGCGCAACGATGGGACGGCCCTGCTCATTGAGATTGCTCTGGGCGCTGTGCAGGTTGCGGGAGAGGCGGCCAAAGGTGGCCTGCGAATCCAGCGGGAAGATGGCGATGCCAAAATGTTCCCACGCCTCGTCCACGATCTGCTGGTGCAGGTCGCCGGGGGCGATGATGAGCACGGGCTGTTTGGGCCGCAGACGTTTGGTGTTGGGACCGAAAGCCCGGTCGCTGGGTTTGGGTTTCAGGTAGCCGGTCAGGCCGAGGATGTCGTCGGTGGTGTAGCCGACTTTGAGCAGAAGCCAAAGGAAGATGGCCCATGTTTTGCCGAGGCCGGTGTCCCACGACAGGATGAGGCCGTCATGCAGCGCGGCCCGCGCGAGATCCTGCCGCTGGAAAGTTTTAAGTTTCATGGTGGTTTTACAAACAGAAACCCCCGCCGGGCAATCCGGCGGGGGTTTTGTTTTGCACGAGCGCCGACGAAGATCAGCCAGCCAACACCTCACAGATCCGTTCCAATTCGGCCAGCGTGGCCAGATGCTTCCGGTATCCGTCCGGGTTGGCGGCGGCCACGTCGGGAACTTCCGGGATGACAAAATGTCCGGCAAGCTGTTGCAGGGTGAAATCAATCAAGACCCGGTCGGCGTCGTTGTGTTTTTGTTTCTTGGCGACCGCGACCTTGGTGTGCGGATCATCCTTGATGGTGGCATCCATGAAACAATATTCGTTCAGCAGGTTCTCCCTGGCCGCCGGATTCACCAAGCCATCGCTGATATAGATGGCGAGCTGCTGGCCGCTGTGTTCAAGCTCCTCGGGAGCGCCGGTGAACGGATTGGGTTTGCTGGACCGGCGCGTGACATTCACTGTCTGCGTGCGAAGGGAATATTTCTGGCCGGCGTGGAAGATCACTGCCTCCCTCGGAGTTACTCCGGCTTCGGCTTCCGTCATGGCCGGGACTCCCCTCAAATCCGTTTTACATTCGATGGTGTCCTGTTCGTCGAGGTAGCCGAGCCGCTGGATGGCCGGCAATGGATACAGCGGCGCGCGGGCGCCGTGATAATCGGTCACGGCCCGGGTGACGGCGGCCACCAGCTCCGGCGCGACGCGCCAGCCGCCACGGTGGATCACGTGGAGCAGTTCGTCCCGCTGGGCGCGCTGCAACACCAGTTCCATCGGCATCTTGTCCTGGAGCCGGAACAGGCGTTCGGCCTCCACCTTGTTCAGCTTCACGCTCTTGGCCTCGAACCGCGAGAGATCGCATTTGATGCGGCCACCAGCATTGAGCCAGAGATTGAACGGGGTGCGTGGCGTCTGGCCGTCCAGTTCGGCGAGCTTGTCTTTGACCGCCAGCCATTCATCGTGGATGAACTGCCGCGCGGAAGCGCGCTGCCGCAATTCCGCGCCCAGCAGGAACGCGCGATCCGGCAGCGGACCTTTTACGGGATTGGTCCACCGGTATTTCTGCGGACCCACGCGATGATCGGCGGCGAAGTAAATAACGCCGGTGTGAAAGTCCGGGCGGCCATTCCAATTGCAGGTGGCGCTGCCACTCACGGGATTTCCCGGGATGATGAGATGCGCCCAGACATGTCTGGCGATGGCCGCGTGCGGCGGAGATGGCACCCGGCCCCCATAACCGAAGATGAGCCGTTCGAGCGTGGCGTTGTTGGCGATCAGCAGGCCCTCGCCGACCTGGGTGCAGAGGTCCAGTGCGATCAGCAGCGTGGCGATGGTGGAATCAATCGTGCCCGCCGCCGTGTCTTTGCGCGGAGCGGTTTCCTCCCGATTGGCAAACGCTTCCCGGACCGCGGGCAGTTTTGAATTGGCCAGCGCGGCCAAGCGCTCGCGATACCACCACAGGCGCCAGGGCGGATTCAACACAAACAAGTCGGCGCTGAAATTGATTTCCTTGAGCAGCGGATAAAGCACGGTCAGGTCGCGGGTGAGCCAGCTGATATGCCGGGGATTGACCAGGCCTTCGATTTTCGAGGAGCCGGGATCAATGTCATTGCCCAGCAGCAGTTCCGTGTCCGGGAGTGCGGACGCCTGCAATAAATGGCCGGCCCCGCAATTGAGATCCACGATGACCGGACGACACCGGGGCGGCAAGGCCGTCGCGAGGGTTCGCGCGAGGGCCAGCGGCGTGAAAAATTGCGACTGGCCTTTCTCCGCCGCATTGGCGGCGGATTCAAGCATCGGCTGAAGGATGGCGGGATTGATGCTGGATTTTTGTTCCATAGGTTTGGACTGGAAGATTGAGTTGGCGTGACCAATGCGGCTGGCGTTGAATAGGAAAAACAGAAAACCCGTCGGAGGCTAAATCCTCCGACAGGTGAGTGACTGCGTCACGCCCACCATTGGTGGCCGGCCGCTGGCCTAATTTTTTGCTTTCTCCTGCTGCTGGTAAAACGTCAGGCGCTCCTCGGCGGTGGCGATGGCCTGATTTAGTTTGGAGAGATCTTGCACCAACGCGGTGCGCAACTGGTCAGGGCAGCTTTCGAGCGTGGTCAAAGTTTTGGCCTTGTGCTGCGCGAGCAATTTTAGCCGGCGTTGCATGGCGGCCATGCCTTCGGCGGCGCTGCCGGGGTTCACGGGCTTCCCCAGGTGTTCCTCGTCCATCAGCTCAATGTCTTCAACCGTGAGCTTGGCAAAGTCAGGCAGGTCTTGCGTGCCGGCGGCGAAGCGACGGCGTTCCTCATCAGAAGGCATTTGGTCCATGACGGGCAAGGTAAGGCCGGCAACGCCGGCGGGCAATAAATTCATGGCAAAAATGTTTCTGTCTGAACTTCATTCGCCAGCAGTCGCGCCGTGTGGCGATTGGTGAGGACGCTGCGGACATTGCCGCCCTGCCAGACCTGGCCCTGCTTGGTGCGATGGCCGCATTCGTTGGCCCAGGTCGCCACCTGACCGTAACTGGCGGGCCGGCCGGGGATGATTTGAATTTTACGCCACTCGGCGAGCTGCCGAATGAGTTCCTGTTCGGCCCGATGAGTCGCAAGCAGTTTGCTTACGACACTGCCGTGGTCGCTGATGAGCGGGGCGAGTTGCGCGGCGCTCAAGGCGATGGCGCTGGTGTGCAGGTGGCCGTCGGCAAAGGCATATTCGGCATCCCAGCCGAACGGCACGTTGCCGGTCAGTTCGCGGTTGTCGAACTTGTAGCGCATCTGCTTGCGGGTGCGGTCGCGGATTTCCCCCAGCTCCCACTCGGCAAAGGCGAACATGAGCGTGAGGATGAGCTGGCCGATGTGGCCCTGGGTGCTGATGCTTTCGCCGCCCAGATCGGTGATGTGCAGGACGATGTCGCGTTCGCGCAGAAATTCCAGCACGGCCAGGCCGTCGCGCACGTTGCGGCCCAGGCGGTCGAGCTTGGCGACGACGAGATGTTTCACGTCGCCGAGGGCGAGCCGGTTCATCAACGCCCGGCCGCCATTGCGGTCGCGCATGGGAATGCTGCCGCTGGTGTCGGGGTCGGAAAAGGTGAGCCCGTCGCCGATGACGAGGCCCTTGAAGCGGGCGTAGTCCGCCACCCGCTTTTCCTGGAGTTCGAGGGAATCGTCCTGTTGGTCGGTGGACACGCGGCGATAGATGGCGGTCAAAGCGAGCATGACAGCGTGGTCATTGGGGGTGTTCATGGTTTTGCAATGGGAGATATATTCATCTTTGAAGAATTGATTTCGTTACGGGGTGTCCGGCTGGAAGGAAATGGACGAGGTAGTCGCCCAGGGTTTTGGGATTGACTGGAATCAGCTTCCGAGGACTATGACTGAAAGAGATTCCATGAACATTTTGCTTCGTCAGGCGGCGGCGACGGCGTTGGTCTTGGCGATGACCGTGGGCAACGCCCGGCCGGCTGAACCGGTGGCCAAGCTGATTCCCGGCAGCACGTTCGCCATCCAATTTCCCGACCTGCCGCCCACGTTCCATGCCGCGTTCCAGCAGACGAACGTGCCGGCGCAGATGACGGTTTTCCTGCCGACCAACTTTGACCCGGCCAGAAAATTCCCGTTGTTGATCTTCCTCAACGGCGGGGACGGCGGCGTTGGCGGCAACCCTGGCGTGGCCCGGTCGCTTTGCGAGGGCCGGGATTTCGTCTGCGTGAGCGTGCCGCTCTTCAAGGCGCCTGACTTTCAGTTGACCGAGCCCTACATACCGCGCGCCGGGTTCATCATGGACGCCGAGGACGGCAGGCAAATGTGGCCTTGCTTCAAAACCATGCTCGCAAAACTGGAGGAGGTTGTCCCAAATATTGATCCCGCGCACCGGATCCTCGGAGGCTTCTCCAACGGAGCTCATGCCACTGCGGGCCTCATCGACGAATCCGACGGCGAGATCACCCGGCGTTTCTCCGCCTTCCTTTTCGTCGAAGGCGGCGGCAGGCTTCAGCACTACGAGTTGCTGAAGGGCAAGCCGTTTCTCATGGTGTCCAGCAATGCCAAATCCCGGCCGCGCGCCCAGCAAATCTGCGATGCGGCTAAAGCCGCCGGGGCCAAAGCCACTCTGGTCGTGGAGGATGTTGGCAAGCACGACTTCCCGGTGTCGGCATACCCGGCCGTGCGCCAGTGGTTGCGCGAACCGGCGATGGAGTGAGCCAACCGACCGCGTGAAGAGATTGGCGGTTCATCATCAAAACGCCCAGCGGTGTTTCATCCAGAAGGGAAAATCCAGTTCGGCATTGCGCCGTTGCCGGGGATAGAGGCTGTCATTGCGCTTGGCGACGACGCCTTCCCAGAAGTGCGAGCCGCACCTGCCATTGCCGCCCAGCGCGGCGTTACACTGTTGCAAGATGTCCCACAATTGAAGGGACGAATGACGCGAGTCGAAGGACGCGTTCGACACTTCACCCGATGGCCTGGCTGGTGGCCGTCCGCAAGGACCGCACCGCCACGTCATCGGCAGATAGACGCGGTTGTTTTCGATGGGCCGGTGCAGTTCCTTGTGAACCTCGATCCCGCCGACCATCGCGGCGCAGAGATGAATGAAGTTTTTGCGCGCGGTGTAAATTTCCAGCGGATCTGACGGCAGATAATCCAGCAGGATGAGCGAGCCGCGACCGATCTTGTGCCGGCGTTCAAGGGCTTCGACATCCGACCATTCCCACGGCAGCGCGCGCAACTGTTCCAGCGCGGGTTCAAATTCGTGACGGATGCTCAACGGTTCAAGCTTGCGATTGAACATGGCGCTCGTCGGATTATGCACCCACGCGCGCCAGCCGTTGTATTTGCCTTCGAGCGTCCAGTCGCCGGCCTTGGGCAGCGCCTTGGGCAATGGGCCGCCGTTGACGGGGCGGCCGGGATAAAAAGGCGGAGTGACGGATGAATGTCGAACAAGATTCATGAGCTTTTATTGAATTGTCCTTTGCGGTGTAAAAAACAATCGAGAAATTCAGTTGACGCTCCTGTTCTAGTGTGCTATTTGTATTCATACAATAAAACATGGCTGTGACGTTCCACATCAATACCGGGTCGAACACGCCGATCTACAAGCAGATCACCGACCAGGTGCGTCTGGGCGTGACGACCGGCCGGCTCGCGGTGGGCGACCAGTTGCCGAGCGTGCGGGCCCTGGCGGAGGAACTGGTGGTGAACCCCAACACCGTGGCGCGTGCCTATGGCGACCTATTGCGTGAGGGGTTGCTGGAGTCGCGAGCCGGGCGGGGCGTCTTCATTACGCGCAAACGGAAAATATATTCACGCGCCGAGGGCTGGCGACGGTTGGAGCCATTGCTCAGCGCACTCGTCGGGGAGGCGATGATTCTGGATTTCACGCGGGAAGAATTGCGGGAGGCGTTCGAGGAAACCCTGGGCAAATGGAAACAACTGAAAGGAGACGACAATGAATGATGAGGCTGTGATCCAGACACGCGGCTTGACGAAGTATTTTGGCGGCAAGCGCGCCGTGTATGAGCTCAATCTGGACGTGCCGCGCGGCTGCGTGTTTGCCTTTTTGGGCCGCAACGGTTCGGGCAAGACCACGACCATCCGGATGCTCATGGGTTTGCTGCCGCCGACGCGCGGCATGGGGACCATTCTCGGCCGGGACATCAGAACATTGACGCCGGAAATCCGCGCGCGCATCGGGTATCTCACCGAGGAGCACCAGCTTTACGGCTGGATGAACGTGAAGGAAAGCGGCGAGTTCCAAGCCAAGTTTTTCCCGAAGTGGAACGACAGGATTTTTCGCGGGGTCGTCGGCCATTTTGGGTTGAAACCCACGGCCAGGGTGAAAGACCTTTCGCGCGGCGAACGCGCCGGGTTGTGCCTGGCGCTGACGTTGTCGCCCGAACCGGAATTGTTGATGCTGGACGATCCGGGGCTGGGCCTGGACCCGGTGGCGCGGCGGGCGCTGGTCGAATCCATGATTTTTCTGACGCGGAAATCCGACCGGACGATTTTCTTTTCGTCGCACCACCTGTCCGATGTCGAGCGCGTGGCGGATTACATCGCCGTGTTTGACCGGAGCGTGTTGCGCGCGTGCTGTCCGCTCGAAAAATTTCAGGAAAGCGTGCAGCAGGTGCGGCTGCGATTTGCCGGAACCCCGCCGGCGTTGCCGCCAATCCCCGGTCTGCTGCAGGCCATCCGCACGGAAAACGAACTCCGCGTGACGTGTGTGCGTGACCACGGCGAAGCGGAAAAAATTCTTCGCGCCCTTGCGCCGGCGGCCGTGGAAAACGTGCCGCTGGGCTTGGAGGACGCGTTCATCAGCTATCTGGGTGAGCGCGGCGAAAAGACATTCATCCTGTCGGAACTGGAGGCAAAATCATGAAGGCCCTGATTCAAAAAGACCTGCGCGAAAATTTGAAAGTGGCCGTGATTGGCCTGCTGATTTTTTCCTTGTTGCTGATCCAAGCCTACCAGACCTGCCTGGCGACGCTGACCAACCTGATCACCCGCAACATGTCGGGGCAGATGAACGCCCTGCAACCGTTGCTGGCGCACAGCCTGCTGATCGAAACCACGTTCTTTTGCGGCCTTTTCGGCGCGGCGGTGGGCTGGCTGCAAACCCGGAATGAAGCGCACCGCGATTTATGGGCGTTTTTAATTCATCGCCCCATCACGCGCACGGAAATATTTTGGGGCAAAACCTTGGCGGGACTATGCCTGTATCTTTTTGGCGCCGGCCTGCCGCTGGTGGTGTTGGTGGCGGTGGTGCGAACCCCAGGCCACGTCGCTGCACCGTTTGAATGGGCGATGCTCGGGCCGGTGGTTTCAATTTCCCTGACGGGCGGAGCTTATTTTTTTGCGGGGGTGCTGACCGGATTACGACAGGCGCGCTGGTATGGCAGCCGGGGTCTTGGTCTGGGGCTGGCCATTGCCGGCTCGGCATCCGTATTTGCTGCGATGGAATTCTGGCAGTCGCTGGCTTTGATTGCGCTGGTGGTTTTGATTTTGGCCACGGCGGTTTGGGGCAGTTACCAGAGCGGCGGATTTTATCGCGGCCAGGCGGTGACTGGCCGGCTGGCGCTGATCGCGGCGATGACGGCGGGTTGTGGGGCGGTGTTGCTTGCCGGGATGGGTTTGCTGTTCACGCTGATTTTCAATCCGCTGTCACATCATTCGTTTGTTTACAGCTATTACCAGATGGACCGCGTCGGCACGCTTTACAGGGGGACGATGCGGGATAATGAATTGGTGGAAATCACGGATTTGGACGGGCATCCGCTGCTCAATCCCAAAACTGGCCAGAAAATGGACCGGCAGGAATTTCAAAAGCGCGTCGCTTATGGCGTGGTGGTCAACACCACGCTCAAAGACCGGCGACCGAGCCGCAATGCCATTGAAGACGCAGCGCACTTTTTCAGTCTTTGGAACGTCACCGACAAAACGCTCTGGTTTCTGGACCGCCACGGCAAGCTGCTGGGCTTTGACGGACGCACCCGGAAATTCGTCGGCAGCCTGCAGCCGCACGGCGCGGATGGCACGACGCTGAACGAACCGTTTTTGCTCCAGCCCAACGCCTACTATTACTACAACGGCTACAATGAAGTGACCCAGAAATTGCTGCCGTCCGCCAAAACGGTTTATCAGGTGGATTTCAGAGACCGCACGGTGAAACCGATTTTCACGGTGGCGAACGATGATGAAATTGGCGGCTATGCGAACGATCAATATGGCTACGATGAATTTCAGGCGAAGAACTTCCTGATCACCACGCGCCACACCGTTTGTCTGTTGGACAGCAACGGCAAAACCATCCTGAACGTGCCCTACCAGCCGGCGTTTTTTGAATATCCCACGGTTCAACTCTCATCGTTGGTGCCGAGCACAACGAATGCAAACCGCTATGCCATCTGGTTTGAACCGGATTACCAAATGAATTGGAAATCTGGCTGGAAAATGCCCACGCATATCCAGTGGCTCGGGTCGGACCAAGCCGTCACCAGAAGCCTCGCTTTGCCAACCTTGCACCAGACGACCGAAGAATCCTGGACGGATAAACTGGCCACGGCATTGGTGCCGCTGCCGCTGCATGTGAAGTTGAACCAAAGCATTTATGGTCCGTGGAACCTGTTCAGTTTTGCGCTGGCGCTCCTATGCGCGGCGATCGGCGCGACCTTGGCGCGCCGCTACAACTTTGCCACCAGCGCGGTCATCGGCTGGACGCTGTTTATTTTCCTGCTGGGCATTGCCGGGCTGCTGACCTTCTTCTGCGTGCAGGAATGGCCGGCGCGCGAAGCCTGTCCCGGCTGTAAAAAACTCCGCGCAGTGGACCGCGAAGCCTGCGAGCATTGTGACGCAGAGTTTCCCCCGCCCGAAAAAAACGGGACGGAAATCTTCGCGCCACTGGTAAAAGTTTGAGGGCGGGGATTTCCGTGGATCATGCGCTGACGTCTTCGCTTTCCGGGACGCGTTGGGCCAGCGAGGCCAAACCTCGGCTTGGCATAGGACGGAGAATTTCCTCCATCAAGCCGCTGGCATGGTAAAGCTGGACGAGCGCGTCGCCGTGTTCCTGGCATTTACTCTGATACGCCTCGATGAATTCATCGTAGCGCGTATGGAACGTGACATGGTCGCGGCACTGGCGGCAAATGCCGGAATGATTGGGGCACAATTCACTCTGCGGAGGCGCGTCACAACAAGCAGAACGCTGGTCGAAGATTTGATGCAGGTCAGTTTCGAGATTGTAGGTGAGTTGCAACGCGCCGGTGACGATGGCGTGTTCCACGGCGTCCTGCCCGGTCTTTTCTTCCGAGCAGTTTTCCAGCAACGTAAGCAGATAATTTTTCATTGAACCCATAAAATTGGAGATAGGAGTCAGGGGTTGGGAGTTAGCCGAAAAGGTTCCCGCCGTCCCGTGCATTGCCCGGCACTCTACAATGGGAGGCCAGCACGGATTGAGGGTTTTGTTCAGGGGCTTGCGCCCCACGGCGGGGTGACTGCGTCACGGCCACCAAGAGATGGCTGGTGGCGTGAAGATGGGTTATCTGCCAGCGGTAGCTTGCCGCCGTCCCTTGGTCTTGACCATCGCGACGATGGGACAAACTTGTTCGAGGGCGAGATTTTGTTCGGGCGTCAGTTCAAGGTGCCGCGCGGCATGAAACTGTTCCACCGGCTTGATGCCTTCCTTGACTTCGAGCGCGTCCGTGGCGTTGAACTCCGCGAACAATGCCTGCAACCGGTTCATGAGTTCCTGCGTTGTGTCTGCCGGCAGCTTGTCGCCCTTGATCTTCAACTCGAACGACTGCCGGAAAAGTGACTGCGTCACGGCCACCCCCAGCACGGGCAGCAGGCCGGATTCATCCGCGAGTAGCGGGTAACGGTTCTGGAAGGTGACGAGCGCTTCGGTGCCGGGTGTTTTGCGCACGACCTCGTTGCCCTCCAGGTCCATGTCCTTGAACTCCGGCGCGGCCGCGACGCTGACGCTCGACGGAACTTCGTGCCGTTTGTGGTTCGCCGTGAAATAGAACGGGGCGACCTTGAACTTGAGCTCGGCCTTGTCCGTTTCGAGCGCACCCTTCAACGCCTCGAACAGTTCGGTGCGATAGAGGATGCGCGCGACGATTTCCGCCACGACCGGGTCGGCGGGAAACACGGGATAGGCCGTCTTGGTGTCATCCTTCCTGGCGGCAATCGCGCCGAAGGATACTTTGCGTAGGGCACCTGGTGGTGCGGCCACCTTGGCCGTTGCTACCGGTGCGGTGTTGGCCGGAGTTGCTAACGCAGCCGGTGCTGCGGGGGGTGCTTCAAGCACCACCGTGCCGCCAGTGGCGGCGGGGTTATGGCGTGGCATAAGGTCCTTGCGGACGGCCACCAATCAGGCAGCCAGTCCAAAATTGGAAAGAAAAACAATTGGCCAGTGCGGCACGCACCGGCACATACAAAACAAACACGCCGTTCTTATTTTGCTTGGATCTATTAACAACTTTCCTTTTGACGCTGGCGAGTTTACGGCGCACACTCGCCGCGTCATGGCTGCAGCGAAAACAGAAAAAGCAAACGCAATCCGAAACCGAAACTTGCTGCTCTCGCCGGTCATTGGCTGTTTTTTTCAACTGCGTTCCAATTCCTATGAAACGATCGCCATCCTATTCCACCTTAAACAAGTTTAAGAACTTTGGCCTTTTGATGGTTTGTCTGCCGCTCGCGCTGGGTTTGGTCGCGGGTTGCAAACCGAAGCCCTCTGCCAGTCCGGCGGCGCCTGCCGGCTATTTTCAGACGCCGTTTCAGAGCGAGTCGCAATTCATCGTGGAAGCGATCGTGTCCGACCTGGCCGAGCAGATGTATTACGCCGCCTCCCACCGGTTGCCGGACCAGAAGGATTTTTCGGTCGCCGCCACGGAAAAGCCCGGCTCACCACCGGACGCGCCCGTGTATGAATTGCAAATCCACCTGGATCCGAAGCAGGCCGAACTGAAATGCGATGTGGCCATCAACGGTCCGATCTGGTCGCCGGAGGTTTACCAGGATGTGGCAGCGCGATTGGCCCAGACAGTCGGTTTGAGCGCGGGCAATTCGGATCGGAAGGCAGACACCGCACTGCTGGCAAAACTGACCGACGGCACGCCGGAAACCATCGAGCGGGAAAACCAGCGATTGTCGGCGGTCCTGGAAAACGATTTTGGCAACCCGGAATGGCACGAGCAGGCGGCGGTGCTGCTGGGGACGTTCCTGCTGCGCGACCACTCGGGAAAATTCTTTGAAATCCGCATGCCGCTTTCACGCCTCACGGCGCACCTGACCATGGCGCGCTTTCTGCGCGGTGCCGGTGACGGCGGGGTCAACGGGAAGATGGCGGAAGCGATGATGCTGACGCTCGCCGGTGACGAGGCCCCGGCGCTGGAGCGCCTAAATGCCATCGGCACCAATGACGCCGCTGCCGCCCCGATGGTCCGCGCCCTGTGGACGCGAAACACCGGGGACTACCGCCTGCTGGACAAGCTGGACGGTCTTTCCCGCACCGAAAGCGTGGAGTGGTTTTCAGCCCGAGCCAGCTATGTCGCCACGGCGCAGGCCTGGCCAAAGTTGAACGACAGCCAAAAACAGACCATTGATTTCGTCCGCGCCGCGAATGAGGAAGGTTACTCGGTTGAGATCGGGCATCAACTGCTGGGCGTTTCCATTCCGCTCGAAATGCAGGAGATCAGCAGCGTGTATGAACTGTCACACCAGGAGAAATTGACGCGGCAGCAACTGGCGAAGGCCTTGAACGAACTGCCGGAACATTGTTTCGTCCAGTCCGGCCGGGAGGTTCATGTGCGCATCATCGGCTGGGGACAATGGGCCGCCTTTCTCCAGCGGCATCTCTGTCACGCCATCCAGCAGAACTTTTATTTTATGAACACCCAGTGGGGCGTGCCCGATGATGCCGGGGAATTCGCGGGCAAATGCGAGCAGACCTTTGGCGGGCTGCGGTTGTATCCACTCGTCCGCCGGTTCAATTGCACGAACGTGGAATCCTATCACCAATCCGTGGATGACGGCTTCAAGGTGACCGTCGCCACGCCGCAACTCGTGCCGGCGGAATGTTGGAATTACCTTTGTTACAAAGTTTCGTTTGCTCCCCCATACAACCCCAATCCCAATCCTCATGTCAATGAATGGCACAGCCACAACCCGCCGCCGGGAACCGTCTATGATCTTTATCCGCGCTTGAATCATCCCAGTTTGATCAGCCGGCCGGATGTCGTTGCACGTTTTGAACAACTCCACGCAATCGCGCCTTACGATTGCCGCATCATAAACTTCCTGCTCAACCATAAGTTCAAGGACCAACCGTCCTACGATCAGGCCACCAATCTGTTTCAAGCCGTGCTGCCTTACAGCCTTAACGCCATGCGCACCGTGGCCGGCACGGTTTATGACCGGCCGCAGCAGTATCAGAAACTCATGCTGCAGGCGGCGGCGCTCGACCCCGTCTGCTATTACGGTTTGGGAGACTATGAAATCAACCGCCAGGAAGAGGACCAGGGGGCGCAATACATTGATCAGGGCTGTGCGGCCGATCTGGACAGTGTACGCGTGGCCAGCTACGCCCTCTGGCGGGTGCGGTATTATTTGAAAAAAGGCCAGACCGACAAGGCGCGCCAGATTGCTGATGACGCCGGCGAGGTTTATTCCCATCGCGGGCTGGAGGCCAAAGGGGTCTTCTTGGAGAACACCACGAACTACGATGACGCGTTTGAATGGTTTGCCAAAATTGAAGAGCGCTACGACGATTCCAAGCCGCTCCTCGCTTTTTGTGAGCGCTACAAAAATCTGACCGGCAACACCCGGTTCGAGCCGGAAGTGAAAAAACGCCTGAAGAAATTATTCCCCCGCGGAATCGAAAAAATTGCCTTCGTGGATTTTCACAACGCGCCCGCCGACGGAGTCTCGGTCCGGCAGCAGAATGCGTTGCTGACGGCGGCGGGGTTGCGGACCGGTGACGTGATTGTGGCGCTCAACGGCACCCGCACCCGCACGTTTGCCCAATATATGTATGTCCGGGATTCTCTGGCCGGCCCGGAAATGGATCTGATTGTCTGGCAGGGCAGCGCCTATCACGAAATGAAGGCCAGTCCGCCCAGCCACAAGTTTGGCGTGGACTTCGCAGATTACCAGCCGCAATGACCACGAATAATCTCCCCCGCGCCGTGGGCTGAAGATTGCCGCTCTGGCGGCAGAACACAAATATTTTTTCACCTCAACACAGTTATTGCAAGGCACCCTGGGCATCCAGCAGCGCCTGACGGACATTGCCGCAGGCGAAGCTGGCAATCTGCGTGATGCCCGGTGCGCCGATGTTCGGCACGAGGCGGGTGAGCAGGTTCTGGATTTCCTGCGGCGGCGGCGGCGCAATCTCGAACACCTGAAAGCGCGTCTGGAAACGGTTCTCGAAATCCGCCAGCGTGCAGTTGCTGGTGCAGGCCACGATGACGCCGGCAGGCAAATCGTCCATGACGGTCAGGAAACGCACCTGCGCGACCCGCGGAATTTCATCCGCCTCGTCAATCCACACCATGCGCCAATCTCCAAACAAGCTCTTGTAGTGGAGGCACTCCGCAAGGAGCTCGATGCGTTCAATCTTGCACTCGGTGCCGTTGAGCTTGGTGGTGTTCCACTTGTTGCAGCCGGTGAGATGCTGGAGGTATTGCACCAGCGCACTTTTGCCGAGGCCGGGCTTGCTGTTGAACAAAAACTTCAGCGGGCACTTATCATTTGCATTGGCCATGCGCACGGCCTTTTCAATCTGCCGGGCGACCAACCGCGCGCCGGTGAGATCACCGGACTGACGGCTGACGACATTGTCGCCAACAAAGTCCTCCACCGACTTGGGGATGAACTGGCCGGCACAGCGGGCGATGAGTTCTTTATTCATTTTGGGTTGGCTTGATTTTTAGAAAGCGGAGCAATAACCGAGTTCGCGGAGACTGGAGAATGATTTTGGCCGTTCGGGCGTGGCCCGGCCGAGAATCACATGATCCAGCACTTCAATTTTGAGGAGCTGGCCGGCGCGAATCAGGTCGCGTGTCACCTTGATGTCGGCCGCGCTGGGCGCCGGGTCCCCGCTGGGATGATTGTGGCAGAGCACGAGGGCGGCGGCATTCGTCACGATGGCGGATTTGAAAACTTCGCGACTATGAACGA
>OBLU010000591.1_pt1 | contig 34134 bp, 31 predicted proteins | sample 1518681 | NCBI WGS metagenome assembly OBLU01 (sample SAMEA3539304, study PRJEB22396) | soil metagenome | biome: tundra; feature: field; material: soil | place: USA | collected 2010-05 | depth 0.15 m
TTGAATGCGTAGCAAACAGAAGGGATTTTCACTCATCGAACTTTTGATCGTCGTCGCGATCATCTTGATCATCGCGGCCATCGCAATTCCGAATTTGCTTCGCGCCCGCATCGCGGCCAATGAAGCTTCAGCGGTTAGCTCGCTGCGCACCATGAACACTGCTTGCATCACTTACAACACGAGTTTCAACGCTTATCCTACGGCGCTGACCAACATGGCTCCGATAGCTTCGGGCTCGACTCCAACCAGCACGTCGGCCGATTTGCTTGACGCGACGTTGACGACTTCGCCGTTCCAGAAGAGCGGCTACACGTTCACGTTCCATACTGGCTCGGGCGTAACGTACTCGATCAACGCGGACGCCATGAACCAGAACACGACCGGTGTTCGCCACTTCTTCACCGACCAATCCGGCGTGCTCCACTATAATGTCACGGCGACGGCGGCTGCTACCGATTCACCGCTGTAAGACTCAATCCCCCCAACGCGACACAAGTCGGAGGCCACAAGCCTCCGACTTTTTTCTTCCCCAGCTAGATTGCGAGCGGCGAGATGATTTCCTTATGGTTAGATTCCGCACAATCATGTCGATCCGTCCTGCCACTAAATGGCAAACTCGACATTTCACGGCATCGGGGAATGACAAAATGTGTCAGAACATTTTGACGGTGCCGAGTTCTTCATATCTCGCGCAGCTGCGGAGTCCATCCAAGATATTGATAATAAACGCGTTAACTAGATTTCACCCTATCAGTAACGCTCCCGTTCCACTTTGGCCTCAGCCTTGCATTCTATCTTTGTGCATTCCGGTAAATACAACAATCTCGCGAGGAGAAAATTGAATGCGTAGCAAACAGAAGGGATTTTCACTCATCGAACTTTTGATCGTCGTCGCGATCATCTTGATCATCGCGGCCATCGCAATTCCGAATTTGCTTCGCGCCCGCATCGCGGCCAATGAAGCTTCAGCGGTTAGCTCGCTGCGCACCATGAACACTGCTTGCATCACTTACAACACGAGTTTCAACGCTTATCCTACGGCGCTGACCAACATGGCTCCGATAGCTTCGGGCTCGACTCCAACCAGCACGTCGGCCGATTTGCTTGACGCGACGTTGACGACTTCGCCGTTCCAGAAGAGCGGCTACACGTTCACGTTCCATACTGGCTCGGGCGTAACGTACTCGATCAACGCGGACGCCATGAACCAGAACACGACCGGTGTTCGCCACTTCTTCACCGACCAATCCGGCGTGCTCCACTATAATGTCACGGCGACGGCGGCTGCTACCGATTCACCGCTGTAAGACTCAGTTCCCCCCTGAACCCCCAACGCAACAGGAAGGCGGAGGCCACAAGCCTCCGCCTTTTTTTATTCATTACGTAGTCCGCGATTGATTACTTCGTAGTTTTCAGTTTGTCCACGATTGCTTTCGCTTCTTTGCTTAGAGGATCATTTCCAATATCGGTTTGCTGTCCGAGGTCGAACTCTCGCAGCGCCTCGGCGGTGCGCCCGCTCGTTCCATATATGCGCACCAGTTCGTAGTGAGCGTGATGGTCGTATGAATCAAGGTCTGCGGCCTGGCGGAAATAATCTTCAGCCGCCGCTGACTGGCTTTCTTCCACGGCAATGTCGCCCAGGCCATCTAGCGCCGCGGCGTTTACCTGTGCCGCGAACGAGATCAGATATTGTTTCTTGGCTTCGCCGATTCTGCCGGTGTCTCGATAAAATGCCGCAAAACGATTATGCGCATCGTAATCCAGGGGCGAACTATCAATCGCCGCTTGAAATTCCGTTTCTGCCTCGCGTTCCCGGTGTAATCCCTGGTACGCATCGGCCAAATTCAAATGCGCGTTCGAAAATTCCGGCCGGAGCCTCAATGCGTGCTGCAAGCTCGGGATCGCTTCCAGGTAATGCTTCTTAGTTACATCAGCCATTCCAATGTTATCCAGCGCCCAAAAATTCTCGGGATCTATTGCGATCGCGTGGTTCCATTGCTGAATTGCAGCAGGCTCGTTCCGAACAGCCCAATACGCGAAACCCAGGTCGGAGTGGAGATTTGCGTTGTCCGGATTTTGCTTGACGGCGTCCGTAAAAAACGCCAGATCGTTGCTCCAAACCGCGTTCCGCTTTACGATATGAATTGCGGAAAAGGAAGCCAGCAGCAAAGCCGCCGCGGCTATCGCGACGCGGGCCGCCGTAAACATTTTTATCGGCCTTGCATACCAAATCGCCACAATCCCTGAAGCCGCCAGCCAACAAAATCCTATCGACGGGACATATAAGTAGCGTTCGGCAAATACATTTCCCGGCATCCAGCGTGCGTTCAAGGCAGGCGCAAGCGTCGCCACCATCCACAAAACTGGAAAAACGAGCAGACGGTTTCGTTTCCAAAGAATCAAACACAGAATTCCAATCGCAAAAGTCCACGCCACGCCAAACAAAAAGGAGGGATCGCGCGGACTAACAGTCGCCTGAAATGTATAGAACATCTTCAGCTTCACCGGCCACGCCAGTTTGTTCATGTATTGCCCGAATAACGTAACCGCGGAAAGCAGTGCATCCGGCCACGAAAGTCTCGGCCGCTGCAGCTTCGGAATAAGTCCGCCGATCAAAAATACTCGTGCGATCAGATAAATTCCTGTCAGCAAAAACAGCGATCCGTATCTTCCCAGTTTCGTCTTCCAGCTCGTTCGATCACGATCCGCGCGAAGCATGTGTTCGTAGAACATCGCAAGCACCGGAAACGCCACAGCCGGTTCTTTTGAAAACAACGCCAGGAAGAAACTCACGTTCATTGCAACCGGTGTCCACCAGCGCTTGCGGGAGGGTTCTGCCATATCCAGATAAAACCAAAACGCAATCAGTAGAAACACGGCCAGTTGCAGGTCAGGCACCGCCGCGATCCAGGCCACAGACTCCGTATGAATCGGATGTAAGGCGAATATTGCCGCCGCTAAAAACGCCACCAGGTCGGACTTCAACAATTTGCGAGTGACGGCGAACAGAAGAACAACGGCCGCGGCTTCCATCAGCACATTCGCCAAATGAAAAACATATGCGAGCGGACCATACGTCCTGTAGAGAACGAGGTATTCCAGGCTCATCAATGGCCGGTAGTAATTTGTTGGAACCCTGGCGTATTTGAAAGACCAAACAGGCGTGGTAAGAATCTGCTTCAAGTAATGAAAACTACGCACGTATGGATTTTCAACAATCTGGTAATTATCGTCGTACACGAAGGAGGCCCAGAGCGTGTTCACGTAGGGAAGCACGCCAATCAGGAACAGGCATGCATACATAAAGCCATCACGTCGTTTCCACGCTCGGGCTGCTGGATGAATTGCGGTGCCTGTCTCCACTCTTTTGATTACCTCACACGTATTCTACTGACGCCGGCGAACTGAATCAGCGTTTGTATTCCGCGGAGGTGTGGAAAGATAAATAGGCCTTCGAGAACGTTCATCGGTGGACGCCTTGCTTCATCGTTATTTATTGGAATCAGCTTTCGAGTCCTGCTATACTGGCCTGGGCATTTACCATGTTAAGCCGGGCCGGGAACTGAGGGCTCGCCCTGGGCTTGCAATTTTTTGTGCACCGGGGAGGGTTTTGTGAATAGACGTGAGCGTGGCTTTTCTCTTCTTGAACTTCTGATTGTCGTCGCGATCATCCTGATTATTACCACCGTCGCCATTCCGAATTTAATCCACACACGAATGACGGCGAATGAGGCTTCTGCGTTGAAATCTTTGCAGGTGTATAACGCCGCCTGCGTCTCCTATTTGTCCACGTACGCCAGTTTTCCGCACAACCAGTCGGATCTTGGTCCGCCTACAAACGGGACGATTAGCAAAACGGGCGCCGACATTTTGGGCTCGGATCTCGCGCCGTCCGGCAGCACGGCGGTCAGCAAGAGTGGGTATATCTTCCGCTATACAGCGGGCGCTGCAAGTACGAGTGGAAACATAAACTCGTACACAATTACGGCCGATCCCGAACAGTTCAAGGATACCGGTGTTCGCCGCTTCTACACGGATGAAAAAGGCGCTGTCACCTATACGACTGACAATACCGCTGCTACCGCGGCAAGTTTGCTCGTCAAATAGGTAGTGGTGCTGAATCGCTCCGCGCTCGTCAGCGCGCGCGCATGCGGTTCTGTTAAGCTTGCCGCATGCGCAAGTCAGTGGCGACTCTCTGCTTAGTTTCCTGTGCGCTGATTGCAATCGTGGTGCCGGTCCATACCTCCCCGCGGCAGAGCTCGCAACCGAATGTTCAAGATGTCGTAAAAGCAGTCGAGTCGCGCTACCACTCCTCGCATACTCTGAAAGCTGTTTTTCTGGAGCGTTACAACGAGGGTCGTCTCACCGCGCGCGTCGAATCCGGCACCGCATATTTCTCCCGTCCGGGACGCATGCGCTGGGAATATGAATCTCCGGAAGAAAAACTGTTCCTCACCGATGGAAAAACCACGTGGTTCTACGTTCTCGCGGACCATACCGTATATCGTATCAGCATGAAGGAGAGTAGTGACTGGCGTACTCCTCTCGCTCTGCTGACTGGAAAGGCCAGTTTGACCCGGTATTGCAAGCGCATTGAGTTTGGTGATCCGCCGCACGACGCTCCCGGGAATGTGACGCTCCGCTGCGTGCCGGTTAATTCAACCGATGGCAGCGATGTTCGTAAGCCGAATGATCAACGCATCGACGATCAGCCATTGTCGCCAGACGCAGGTGGCCAGATTCAGGTCGTGCTTCTCGAAGTGGATCCAAATACCGGATGGCTCGCAGGAGTCACAATTCGACAGGCCGGCGGCGTGCAGCTCGAATACAGCTTTGGGAAGTGGCAGGCCGATGTTGAGGTTCCAGAGGCAATGTTCCATTTCATCGTCCCTAAAGGCGTGGCAATTGTGAATGGCGATAGCAGTGGTACTCCTTTGCACTGAACCTTTTTCCCGCATCTAAGTCTTATAGAAGAGGACGTTCCAGCCGTCGCCTCAGCGACGGGTGGAGATGTATCTTTCTGCGCATCACACTCGGAGGCCGCGCTTTTTGGGCCCCCACGCTTGAGGTAAACTTAATACGTGGCGGAATTTGTCTGCAAAGTAGCTGACGCGACAGGACGCGTATTTTCCCAGGTTGAGGCCGCTCAGTCCGTTGATGAGGCTCGCCAGAAGCTGGCTGACCGGGGTTTATTTGTCTATTCGATTAAGGCGCAGGGCGGCTTGGTCGGCGCCTTGCTTCAGCGCAAGCGCACCAAAGCAGTTGGCGGCACGGATTTCCTCATCTTTAATCAGCAATTTAATACCTTAATTCGCGCGGGGCTTCCAATTCTAAAGGCGCTCGACTTGCTTTCCGATCGCGTAGCTGCGCCGAAACTTCGCCCGATGCTCAGTGAAGTCCGCCAGCGCGTCCGAGACGGCGCTCTCCTCTCAGAAGCACTAGTGGAGCAGGGAAGCTTTCCGAAAGTTTATACAACGTCCGTTCTCGCCGGCGAAAAGAGCGGCAATCTTTCCGGAGTCCTCGAGTACTACATCACCTACCAGCGAGTTACCACGGGGCTTCGCAAGAAACTAATTGCCGCATTGATTTATCCGATCATTCTCGTGATCGCCGCAATTTCGATCGTCAGCTACATCGTGGCTTACGTGATTCCCCAGTTCGCGCGATTGTACGCGGACATGAACATTGCGCTTCCGCTAACCACGCGAATCTTGATTACCGTCACCGTTCAGTTTCGCCCGTATTTATTGCTGGCGCTGGGAACGATTATCGCCGCCGCCCTGGCCATTTATTCGTGGTCACGCACCGACGCTGGCTCTCTGGTTCTCGACCGCGTGAAGCTGAAGCTTCCGGTCATCGGTGACATCTGGATCAAATTTCAAATGGCTCAGTTCGTGCGAACGCTTTCCACGCTGCTTACTGGAGGCACTCCTCTGGTGCAGGCGCTGGATACTGGTGCAGAATCCGTCACCAGCCGCCTGGTAGGAGACGCCGTCCGCAAAGCCGCCCAACTTGTGAAAGAGGGTCAGTCTCTTCACACCGGCATGCATGCTACCGGTATCGTGCCGGAACTTGCCCTTGAAATGATTGAAGTTGGTGAAGCCAGCGGTGCACTTCCGAGCATGCTGACGAGCGTCGCGGAATTCTACGAGGAAGAAGTGAATCTTCGGCTCACAACTTTGATCGCCGTCGTCGAGCCGGCAATTCTGGTCTTTATGGCCGTCGTGGTACTGTTTATATTGCTGGCGCTTTATTTGCCAATTTTCAGTTTTTCGCTGGGTGCGAATCCGGGTTCTTAAACTATGAGCCACGTAAATCATCTTGCTGGCGCTCCAATCATCACCGACGAGATCGGTGAACAGGAGCGGTCTCGCCGTTTAGCCGACCGCTACCGCTGCACCTTCGTGGATCTGCGCGAACAGCGCATCGATCCGGAATTATTCCGCAGCATTCCTGCGGAGTTGATGTTCCGCTTCAATTTTGTGCCCATTGAATCGCGCGAAAACTCTCTGGTCATTGCCGTCGCCGATCCGGCGCAGGTTCTGCTAAGCGATGAACTCAGTTTGCTCATCGGTAAGAAACTCGTTTTAAACGTCGCTACTCCAACCCAGATTAGCGATCTGCTAAAACGCACCGAACAGTCTCAACGCGTTCTGGAGCAAGCCACCGAGGCTTTTACGCTGCAAGTCGTCGCGGGCGAAGAAGACGAGGACACCATCTCCGCCGATCGCCTGACCAGCGACAGCGCCATCAGTCCGGTAGTTCGTTTGGTGGACACAATCATTTTCACCGCGCTTGAGCGCCGCGCCAGTGACATCCACATTGAAGCGCGCGATATCGAAGTCGTCGTGAAATACCGCATTGACGGCGTGCTGCAATACGCCATGACGCCGATCGCGAAGGAGTGGCATTCCACAATTCTCTCCCGAATTAAAGTCATGAGCGAACTCGACATTGCCGAGCGTCGCGTCCCTCAGGACGGTCGCTTCCGCGTGCGCTACAAGAGCCGTTCTGTGGACTTTCGCGTTTCCATCATGCCGAGCATCAATGGCGAAGACGCTGTTCTCCGCGTGCTCGACAAAGAAACGCTCTCAGAAAAGTTTCATAATCTAACGCTGGACGTGGTCGGCTTCGATCAGGAAGATCTGCGCAAACTGCGCCGCTACATTCGGGAGCCGTACGGCATGGTGCTGGTCACCGGACCCACCGGCTCCGGCAAAACAACCACTCTGTATGCGGCCATCAATGAAATCAAAACCGACGAAGACAAAATTATCACCATCGAAGATCCGGTCGAATATCAAGTCCGCGGAATCACACAAATTCCGGTAAACGAAAAGAAAGGCCTGACGTTCGCCCGCGGCTTGCGCTCGATTTTGCGCCACGACCCCGACAAAATCATGGTCGGCGAAATTCGTGACGAGGAAACGGCGCAAATCGCCATTCAATCCGCGCTTACCGGTCACTTGGTTTTCACAACCGTTCACGCTAACAACGTCACCGACGTGATCGGCCGTTTCATCAACATGGGCGTTGAGCCATACAATTTCGTTTCCGCCCTGAATTGCATTCTCGCGCAACGACTGGTGCGCGTGGTCTGCGAACATTGCAAGAAAATGACCCGGCCCACGCCGGAAGAAATGAAAGCGTCGGCGCTTGACCCGGCTCTCTGGTCGCAAATTCCGCTCGCCAGTGGCGCAGGCTGCCTGGAATGTGCCGGCAGCGGCTACCACGGCCGCGCGGCAATTTCTGAATTGCTCGATTTGACGGACACGATCCGCGAAATGATTATCAATCGCCGCCCGACGTCTGAAATCAAGCGCGCCGCAAGAGATTCGGGCATGACCTTCCTGCGTGACGCTGGATTGGCCAAGGTCCGCGCCGGCGTCACAACTCTCAAGGAAATCAACAAGGTGACGTTTATTGAGTGATCCGGGCCAATATCGACAAGGAATTTACGGCAACTCATTCGTGCGCAAAATCGCGCGCTTGCTCGATGCGATGCCGCACCCTCTGGTGGCGTGCGAGATTTCCACTCAACACGTGGCAGCCGCCCACTGGAAGCGCGGATCGTTTGGACTTGCTGATTTTGCTGTCGCCGAAATTCCCGCCGGCGCCGTCAAGCCTTCCGCTGTGGAGACGAATCTGATTGACGTTGCGGCGGTGCGTCAGGCGGTCGAAAAAGTGTTGCACCAGATCGGCGTGAAAAACCAGCCCATCGCTTTGTTCGTGCCCGACGAAGTAATTCGTGTTTTTGTTTTGCACTTTGATGTTTTCCCCCGGAGCTCGGCGGACGCAATTCCAATGCTCCGCTGGCGTCTGAAGAAAAGTGTCCCGTTTGAAGCCGAGGAAACGTTGATTTCGTACATGCGCCAGGCGCCGCGGGAAGACGGCGTGGACATCGTCACATCACTTGCGCGCCTGCGGATCGTAAAGGAATACGAAAACGTTCTTGAATCTTCGGGGGCGAGCGTAGGAGTTGTGCTGAGTTCCACTCTGGCCACGATCCCGCTGCTTCACGACGATCGGCCCACCATGATGGCGCGTCTTTCCGGCACGACGCTTGCCACGGTGATTGCCCGCGAAGGTGTGCTCTGCGGTTATCGTTGTACGGATCTTTCCGCCGAATTGGACAGGTTAGATCCGCGCACGCTTCTCGATGAGATCTTTCCGGTGGCCGCCTACTATCAGGATGCCTGGAGCGAAGGACTCGGTTCGGTTCGGCTATCCGGCTTTGGCGCGCGCCTGGAAGAATTTCGCGAGCCGCTGGAATCAGAGCTTCACTGCGAAGTCTCCGGTCTGCTCAACGCGGCTCAATCTGAGGGACGATTGAATTCTGATAATCAGCGCCTCGCGGACCGCGATCTGGATACGTTGATTGGCTGGAGCATGAATCGCGGAGCCTAGCACCGCCCTATAAAATCTCAATGCGCATCCGCCTAAATCTCGCTACCTCGCCGCTGGAAAACGACCATCGGTTCGTCTTTGGTGCGGCGATTATCGCCACGGTTGGAGTCATCGCGCTCGTCGGGCTTTCTTGGAAGGCCTACAACGTTCGCGAGGCCAATCAGGCTCGCCGCGCGGAAATTTCGGCGATTCAAAATGAAGTGAACTCTCTCACTGAGCGCCGCCAGGCGCTGGAGACCTTTTTCAATAGCCAGAATGTTCTGGAAGTTCGCGATCGTTCCGCGTATCTGAATGGATTAATTGAAGAACGCAGCTTCCCGTGGACTCGCATTTTCATGGACTTTGAAGGTCTTTTGCCGGAGGGTGTTCGCATTGTAAATATTGGTCCGCGCCTCGTCCCCGGTCACGTCGAATTGCACATGGTAGTGGGTGCTGTCTCTGATGACGCCAAACTGAAATTCCTGCGCGCGCTTGAGAAATCTAAATCGTTTTCCCACATTGCGTTGACGTCTGAAACTCGGCCGCAACACGCGAACGATCCAGATCGTGTCTATCTCGACTTGACTGCCTGGTACGCGGCGAACTGAACAATGGTCATAGGATCGAAATCCCGGAAGAACGCAATCCGCTTCATCATCGGATTAATACTGCTGGCGGACGTTGTCTTGATTGGCGTGAATTGGCAGCTTGCTGCTTCTCCAGGCGCCCCCGGCAACGAAGTCCGTGCGTTAAGCCGACGCCGCGACTTGATGGCCGCTGATATTCGCCGCGCGGAAGCGATCCGCTCCGGCCTGCCCGGTGTCGAAACTGAAACAACTTCGTTCATGCAAAAGGATCTGCGTCCCACCACCGCCTGGTCTTCTTCCATTGTTGAGGAGCTCGGGGCTCTTGCGAAGGATTCAGGGCTGCAAATCACCTCCACGCATTTCCGGCAAAAGAATATTGAAAAGCGCGGCGTGGATGAAATCACCATTAACATCACCATGCAGGGCGCGTATCCCAGTCTGGTAAGTTTCATCAATGCACTGGAACGCTCCAACAGTTTTTATTTGCTGGATAGCCTTTCGCTCGATTCCAGCAGCGAAGGAACGCTGAAATTAAATCTTGAATTGCGGACCTACTTCCGCTCATGACAAACCGCGAACGCAATCTGGTGGGTCTGCTCGTCGTGCTGGCTGCGTTGTCTGGGCTGATCTACTTTCTTAACAACCGGGGGAATTCCGGTGCCTCGGCGGCAGTTTCTATCGAAGGAAATTACCAGCCCATTGCCGTCGAAAATCCATCGCTGCGGATGGATTTGCTCGAAGGCCTGCGCCACGTGCAATACACCGGCAGCCATCGGAATATTTTCAGTGAAACTCCGCCGCCGCATGTGGAAACTCCGGAAGAGAGAAAGCATCGCGAAGCAAACGCGCCCCCGGTAATGCCTGGACCTCCGCCACCTCCGCCTCCCGTACAGGTGGACTTGAAATTTTACGGATACGTGGACGATTCGCGCACGGGAGCGCGCCGCGCGTTCTTTACAAACGGCGAAGACATATTCATCGCCGGAATTGGTGACACTTTGGAAAACCGTTTGCGCGTTACGCGCATCGGAAATGATACCGTCGAGTTGATGGAGATTTCTTCATCGCGCCGTACTACGCTTCCGATTGAGCAGGATGCTCGCCCATGACAGCGCAAAACTCCAGACTCGTTTCAGCAGGCAGAGAGCGCGGCTACGCGCTGCTCATGGTCATTTTTCTCGTCGCCACACTGATGATTTTCGCCGTCGTCGGATCGCTGAGCATCAGGACCGAAGGCCAGCGGCAAAGGGAAGAGGAACTCGCGTGGCGCGGCAATCAATACGTCAGAGCCATTCGCCTTTTTTACAAAAAAAATGGCCGGTTCCCGAAAACCATGGAGGAGCTGACTGCCTATCACACCGATCAGCCCATGTTCATCCGCAAAGCGTACAAAGATCCGATGAACAAAGGGGACGGCAGTTGGCGGCTAATTTATATTCTCCCAAACGGCCAATTATCCGGAAGTGTGATGCACACGCAGTTGCAGGGCGCGATGCCCATTGCCGGCCCGCTCGGCGGCGCTCCGCCAGGAGCAGCTCCGGCGACCGGCCCCGGCGGACTGCCCGGCCAACAGCCATCCGCGGGCACCGGAACGCAAACGCCGCCTTCGCCGCCCGGAATTCCCGGCCAGTCCGATCAAACGACGAGTGATTCCCCGGTTTTCGGCGGAAGTATTATCGGAGTGGCCAGCAAAATCAAAACGTCGTCATTGCGGGTATACAAACTTGGCACATCGTATTTCCAGTGGGAATTCATTTACGATCCAACAGCAATCCCAGGCGCTCCGGGCGCAGCTCCCACCGGCGCTCCAACTGGAACTCAGCCGCCCGCTACTCCAGGCCCGCCGCAGAATCCGGGCCAACCTCCTGGCTCCGGTCAGACTCAAGGCCCAGGCCAATCCTAACGATGTTTGCGCTTGAGAACAGAAAGCTGCTGCCGGAGAACGAGGTTTTCGAGTAATAGGCTTGACCGGGAGTGAAAAACCCGGAGAATGCTGCCTAAGAGAAGCTGCAAGGTTCGAAACATATACGTGTGTTATCGCAATCAGGTTGTGAATCGCAATGGTCTATGTTATTGGAATCACAGGCGTACAGACTTTTGGCGAACGACACCAGGTTTTAACCTCTGTGGAAGCAATCAACCTACTGTCTTGACTGAGGAGTTTTCTTGGCAGAGGAAAATTGAACGTTCTGCGTCCCCACGGGAATCGCGGACGGAGAAATTCCCTGATTCACGCGCTTCGTAATGCGCTCGACGTAATCCTGCGTCTCGCGGAACGGCGGCACTCCGCCATACTGAATCACACGGTCAGGCCCGGCATTGTAAGCCGCCAGCGCAAGTGCCACGTTTCCATCAAAGCGATTCAACATTTGTTTCAGATACGCAGCCCCAGCATCAATATTCTGAGCGGGATCGAACGGATTTTTCACTAGCAGCCGCGACGAAGTCTCGGGCATGAGCTGCATCAATCCTTGCGCGTTTTTTCTGGAAACAGCGCGCGGATTAAAATTCGATTCCGCCGCCATCACATTCGCCAGCAGCAAGGGATCCAGCGAATATTTCGCCGACGCCACGCGGATCAATTCCGCGTACGGCCCGGTCAGAGCGACGACCGGCTTTAGCGACTCAGCTTGGAAGATCTCTTCCGGTTCAAAACGCAGAATATCGTCCACCGCAACGTCCACAGCGCCTCCGGCCAGATGCAATCGGATCGTGGCGCCGGAAACCTCGTATCCGGTAATGTGAAATCGCGCGCCGGAACGCATCACAGCATATTCCGCGTGGGCAGCAGTTCCGGCAAAAAGAGCGATCACCGCCAACGTGGAAATTCGCGCCAGTTGCCGCTTCCACGATCTTCGCCCGAGTTCGCTAGCCCTTGTGAAATTGCTCATGAAATTGGTTCCAGCGCGTACGCGCAAATCGCCGCAGCCACTCCGGCTTCATCATTGCTCAGGGTTTCGTGCCAGCCGCTGCGTTTCAGTTCGGCTACACAGTTTCCCATAACTACCGGAACGCCTGCAAATTCCAGCATCTCCTGGTCATTTAAATTATCGCCGATCGCCATCACTTCTTCTCGCGCGAATCCTCGCAATCCAGCCCATTCGGCAAGTGTCGCGCCCTTCGATACCGCCGGATGCACAACATCGGCCAGAGCGAAATCGCGCGCTTCATATTCCGTTATGGCCAGGGCAAACTGATTCGCATTGCGCATTCCGCGTAGCGCCTGCGCCGCAGCCCTCACCGTGCCCACCGGCCCGCTGTACATCACTTGAATCGGGTCCTCCGTTAGACAAGACTCCAGTGGCGAGCAAAAGGATATATATTCTTTGTTGCGCTCGTAATATCCGCGCCGGGATTCATTTTCCAAGTTCAAGCGGTCGAAAATCACCTGGTTCTCGCGCGGACGATCAAATACCACCGCCGTTCCATCAATCAAGGTTTTTGTGGCAGCAAGAACGTCTCGCGCCACATTCGTCGGCAGCAATTTCCGGAGCCGCGTCTCACCGTCACTCGCCTTCACCAGCGCGCCGTTATTCACGACCATCGTGACCGGGCATCCCAGTTGCTCGCTAATAGGCTTTGCGAAATCAAATCGTCGTCCAGTCACCAGGGCTACTTCAATGCCGCGCCGCACAGCTTCGGCCACGGCAGCTCGATTCGCATCAGGCAGCTTCCATTCGCTGTCCAAGAGCGTGCCATCGATATCTAGCGCGATAAGGCGAATCGCCATTCATCAATTCTAATCGGAAGCCCGACGCGTGGCTACTGTCCCTGCGGACACCGTTGTCAGCGCTGCATTTCCCTGAGCGTTAGACGCAAATAGCTAATCGCAGTCCTGTGATAAACTGGCATCTCCAATGTCACTACAAAACCTGTCCACTCTCACGCATTTGGAATGCTCGCAATGTCATAAAACACTTCCGCACACGAAGCTGCAGAACCTCTGCCCCGATGACGGCAAGCCTCTGCTCGCGCGGTACGACCTGCAGAAGGCCGCGAAAACTCTCGCGCGGGAGGCCCTGAAGAACCGCCCGCAAAACATGTGGCGATACGCGGAAGTACTCCCGGGCGACGACCCAGTAACCCTTGGCGAGGGCATGACTCCAGTCCTTACGGCGTCGCGGCTGGGACAAAAGCTTGGTCTGCGGGGCCTTTATATCAAGGACGAGGGGTTGAATCCGACAGGCTCCTTCAAGGCGCGCGGACTTTCTGTCGCCGTCACTCGAGCTCGCGCGTTAGGCGCAAAGGCTCTTGCAACTCCGACTGCCGGCAACGCCGGCGGCGCGCTCGCAGCCTATGCTGCGAAGGCAGGAATTCCCGCTGTGATCGTAATGCCGGCGGATACCCCGCGCGCCAACGTACTGGAATGCATGGCTTTCGGCGCGGACGTACGAAAGCTAGATGGACTAATCTCTGACTGCGGCAAATACGTCGCCGAAAATAAAGAGAAAAACGGCTGGTTTGAAGTCACCACGCTCAAAGAGCCTTACCGCATCGAGGGCAAAAAAACGATGGGCTACGAATTGTGGGAACAATTCGACGGCAAACTTCCAGACGTGGTTATCTATCCTACGGGCGGCGGCGTCGGTCTAATTGGCATGTGCAAAGCCTTCGACGAAATGCAAACGATGGGCTGGATCGGCGCGGAGCGTCCGCGCATGGTCAGCGTGCAAGCGACCGGTTGCGCCCCAATTGTGCAGGCATTTGATAAAGGCGCCGCCTCATCAGAATTCTTTCAAAACGCCGCCACGGTCGCATCCGGCCTGCGCGTGCCGAAAGCAATTGGCGATTTCATCATGCTCGCGGATATCAAGACGACGCACGGCACCGCCATCGCAGTTACCGATGAAGAGATGCTCGCCACCGGCAGGGAACTGGCGCGCCTGGAAGGAATGTTCGCCGCGCCCGAAGGAGCAGCCACCGTCGTTGCCGCTCAAAAACTCGCGGCCAGCGGATGGATTCGCCCCGACGACACCGTCGTCCTCTTCAACACCGGCACCGGATACAAGTATAGCGAAGCCTGGGAAACTGCTCTTCGGCCCAATTCTTAGGCGAATTTTTGAGTCAATTGTTTAGGCAACTCTTAAGGTTGATCAGTGGACAAATTTGCCGTGACAGAGCGCCTTTATTATTACGATTCCTTCCTTCGGGAATTCGATTCGCAAGTAATTTCTTGCAATAAAGACGGTGATCGCTGGCGAGTAATTCTCGATCGCACGGCCTTTTATCCCACCTCCGGTGGACAGCCGCATGACGCCGGCGCTCTCGGCGGCGCAAAAGTGGTGGAGGTTCTCGATGAGGAAGACGGCAGCCTGATTCATTTCACCGATAGCGCAGTTCCAACGGGGCCTATCCACGGAAGCATCGATTGGGAGCGCCGCTTCGATCACATCCAGCAGCACACCGGCCAGCATTTGCTTTCCGCCGCCTTCATCGAGCTTTTCAAAATGCAGACTGTCTCGTTTCACCTCGGGCGCGAAATCTCCAGCATCGATCTCGTCGCTCCATCGCTCGATCAGCGCCAAATGGAATCCGCGGAACGCCGCACAAACGAAATTATTTTCGACGACCGTCCCGTAAATATTCTGTTCGGCACGGCCGAAGAACTGGCCGCCGCCGGAATTCGTAAACAAGTGGATCGCGAAGGAATCCTTCGCGCCATCGAAATCGAAGGATTCGACCGCCAGCCCTGCGGAGGCACGCACGTCTCCCGAACCGGACAAATCGGCGTGATTCTCTTGCGCAAACTCGAAAAAGTGAAATCCAACTGGCGGGTCGAATTTGTGTGCGGATACCGCGCGTTGCGTGCCGCCCGTTCGGACGCCACGTTGCTTGGCGAGGCCGGCCGTCAACTAAGCTGCGGCGCAGCAGACGTGCCCGCCATGGTTGCGCGCGCCCTAGAAGACCGCCAAACGGGTCACCGCGCTCGCCAGCGCCTCACAGAGGAACTTGCCGAAGTTCAGGCCCTGATGCTGTTAGCCACCGAAGGCCGTGCCGGAAAACCGGGAAAGCCCGCGATCGTCTCGCACGTCCTTGACGAGCCGGATCCGAGCTATTTGCGCCTGCTCGCCACGAAAATCGTCGCGCAACCTTCCGTTCGCGCAATTCTAGGTACCCGCGCCGGCCATATCATTTTTGCACAAAGCGGCGGGCTTGATGGCGACATGAACGCTTTATTACGCGATTGCGTCTCGACTGCGGGTGGAAAGGGAGGCGGCACGCGCGATTTTGCGCAAGGCAGCCTTCCGGATCCCAGCCGCGTCGAAACGGTCATACAACGCGCGCTGGAATTGCTGCAGCTCAATGTGTAGCGGCGCGACCGCGCACGGCATTTCTTTTGGGCGAAAATCGGCTAGGCAGACTGTCGCAAGTGGGCAAACCCGCAAGCCGACAAACGGGGTGCATCGTGAAAAGAAAAACTATTCTGGCGCTTCTACTTTGCAGCCTAACCTTAGTGGTTTGGCGTGCGACCGCAACGCAAGCCGCCGATCCTTCGGTTGACGATATACTCGCGCGCTACGTCACTGCTCTCGGCGGCCGCTCCGCCATTTCAAAATTCACGACGAGAACCTCGAAGGGTACGCTGGAACTCGTCGGCGTGACCACCGACGGCACCGCGGAGTCCTACGCCAGAGCCCCCAACAAATATCTTTCGATCATCAATATTCCGGGCTACGGAGAAATTCGCCGCGGCTTTGACGGGCAGGCCGGCTGGGTTTCGGGCCCCGACACCGGCATTCAATCGCTTGCGGGGCAGGATCTGACGTCAACACGCCGCGACGCCGATTTCTACCAGTCGCTCGACGTCAAAAAGCTTTATCCGCAAATGACATTCAAAGGTAAGGAAGACGTTGGCGCGTGGCCCACATTCGTTGTGGAAGCAAATTCAGGTGACGGCACCGTGCGCCGCATGTACTTTGATGTGTCCTCGGGCCTGCTAATCCGAAACGTCGAAGAGACGGACACGCCGCAGGGCCGAGACATCGTCGAGTCTTTTCTGGAAGACTACCGCGAAGTAGAAGGCGTGAAGCAGCCATATAGCGTTCGCCAAATCCACGGTAAAATTACTTTTATCGTCCGCATCACCGAAGTAAAAATTAATCAGCCCATCGACGACGCGAAATTCGCCAAGCCCGCGCAATAGCAGGCGCATTTGGCCTGCACTCTGACTAAATCATATTAGTGGGAATTTTGGTGGACGGCGCCGGGCTCGAACCGGCGGCCTCCTCGTTGCGAACGAGGCGCTCTCCCAACTGAGCTAGCCGCCCACGCGGCAAAAGTCTAACAGAGGGTTTGAAGTCTTTCCAGAAATGGTGCCTGCAGCCCTGAAATTAATTTCTAGTGCGAGGTCGCCGAGGCCTGGCCACCCATCCGCTGCGCTACAATCGATCGCGCCTTTTCATACAGTGCCCGCGCCTGCGGCAATAGTTCCGCCGCTTTCGTAATTTCGGGATCGGATTCCGCTTCCACGCGGAATCCTTCTTCCAATCCGAATACAGACGTGAACACTTCGCGCTTGATCTGCAACTTAATCCAGTCAAGATTGTCCGTGATGTCCTGATCCGTGGAAGCAATATCGCGCTTCTTCAGAAACGCCTTGAACGCCGCAATCACGGAATCGTCCACGACGAAATTCTTCGTAACCGTCGGTTTGGTTCCCAGATAATTTGTCACGAAGTCTCCGACGCCCACATCGATTGGGAGCATAGAAGATAAAACATTCTTACCGGGGAGTTCCAGCCGCTGCTCAAACGGAGTCAGCTTCGGATCCGGATAATCGAAATCCGGCGTGATGCCGCCGCCGCCAAAAACCTGGCGACCGCTATCGGTCTGCTTAACTTCCGTCTGCTTGATCGTTGCCTGGCGGTTGTACTCATAATCGAAGAAGGAAACATCGTGATAATCGCGCTGAATCAATCTGCCGCTCGGCGTGTAGTAATGCGCCGTCGTCAACGCCAGCCCCGTGCCTTCGCTCAGCGCCATCACTGACTGCACCAGACCTTTTCCAAACGTCCGTTCGCCCAGAATCAGCCCGCGGTCATGATCCTGTATCGCTCCAGAAACAATCTCCGACGCCGACGCCGACATCCCGTTCACCAGCACAACGATTGGCACTCGAAATCCGGCGTTTCCGTGCAACGCATAATACGGGTGGTAAGGCGATACGCGCCCTTTCCGCGAAACAATCATCTGATTCTTATCCAACAGTGCGTCGCAAATCTCCACCGCCGAATCCAGCACGCCGCCGGGGTTGCCGCGAAGATCCAGCACAAGGCCTTCAATCCCGTTCGGATTCGTTTTCTTCAATTGCAGCAGCGCGTCCATCAAATCGTCGCCGGTAGTTTCGTTAAATCCCGTAACGCGGATATACGCAACGCTGGGCTTCACGAGTATCGGAGCATCCACGTCATGCCGCGGAATTTCATCCCGCACCAACGTGAACGTCAGCGGTTCCAGCACGCCATCTCGTCCCATCGTGACGTGTACGGTTGTTCCCTTCGGCCCCTTCAGCAGATCAGCAACGTCTGGGCTGCCCATTCCCACCGTGGACTTGTCGTCCACTTTCAGGATGATGTCGCCCGGCCGGATACCTGCCTTGAACGCGGGCGATCCCAGAAAAGGAGAAACGACCTGCACTTTGTTATCAACCTGACGTTGAACGATTTGCATCCCGACGCCGTAATATTTTCCGGCCTCGTCTTCGCGGGTAATTGCCCACTGCTTCGGATCGAAAAAGTATGAGTGCGGATCAAGCATGCGCAGCATTCCCGGAATGGCGCCGTCATACACGAGCTTGTTGGTATCGACGGGAATTGCATAGTTGTTCTGGACCACCGCCAGAACCTGCGAAAAACTCTTCACGGTGTCCTGTAAATCGGTTGCCCCGGCCGCCGTTGCCCGGGCAGTCGGGCCGTAAAGCCCTCCCAGCACAGCAGATACACCAAGAACGATTACTACCAGCAGCGCACCGCGCTTATCAGAACGCATGTTCACCTCGTGCCACTCGCAAAAACCAAGTATAGCACACGGGTTCCGGAATTTGACTCCCCTCCGGCGCTACTCTATGATGCCTGAGAAGCAACCTCTAAACGCCATCTGAAATGTTGAGCCTGCCCCACTTAGTAATTCTATTTGTTATCGCGCTTCTGGTTTTCGGCCCGGAAAAGCTGCCCGAATTGGCTCGCATGCTCGGCAAGGCTATGGCTGAATTCAGACGCGTCACCACCGACGTCCGCCGCGTGGTCGAAGACGAGATGCGAGATATGGAATTAAAAACTCGGGAAGCCGATTTGCGCAAACGGGAAGCAGAACTGGCTGCCGAAAGGGAAAAATCCATCATGCCCCCAGGCGGAGGCGCTACTCAGGCTTCTGGAATTATGTCTGGAAACGCCCCGGCGGAGGGCCAAGCAGAGGGAACAGTAGAGGGAACGGTTCAGTCCGACCGGCCGAACAAACTAGCGGCTGAATCAGAACCCGCTGCTACGCTTGCCGCCACTCCAGCGGATGAAGGTAATTCGGATGTCGATGCCAACCACCCCTGAACTCGCCGATAGCTCCGCCGACCAGCAAGAACCGGGCGGCCGCATGTCGTTTTTCGAGCACCTCGCCGATTTGCGAACTCGCCTGTTTCATGCCTGCGGCGCGATTGCCATCGGCGCGTTTGTCGGCGTCGGCGTCGCGAAGTACATCATGAATTATTTTGCGCGTCCCATGACCAACGCGCTGCACAACGCGGGCCTCAAGCCGCAATTAATCGTCACGCATCCCATCGGATATCTCGACACCTACATCACCATGGGCCTGTATTTCGGGATTGTGCTGGCCATGCCCTACGTTCTCTACCAGGTCTGGCTATTTATAGCGCCCGGACTATACAAGCATGAGAGAAATGCGGTCGCCGGATTTGTTACCTCGGCATTTCTGCTGTTTCTTGGCGGACTTGCATTTTCCTATTATGTGATTCTGCCGTACCTGCTGAAGTTCCTGGTTACTTTCACCAGCGGCGACCAATTCACGCCGTTGATAAGTCAGGACGAATACTTTCCTTTCCTATTCAAAGTATTATTCGGCGTAGGAATAGTCTTCGAGCTTCCGGTGCTGGTCTTCCTGTTGGCGCTTTTTAATATCGTTACTCCGCAATTCCTTTGGAAGCATTTCAAGTATGCAATCTTGGTGATCGCCATCGCCGCCGCTATCATCACGCCGACGCCGGACGCCATGACTATGCTCATCTTCATGGTGCCGATGATAATCCTTTATCTGGCTGGCATCGGTGTAGCCTGGATGGTCGTCAGAAAGAAAAGAGCTGCGGCGTTTGGAAAGTAAAGTCCTGCGCCGAAGATTCGGCACGTAAGATAGATGTAACGCAGGCTTCAGCCTGTGAGCATTCAGAACGAGGGGCGGGCAAGTATGACGCGGAACAATAATCTCAGAAGCCGTCAAACCGCTCTTTGCGTAGCGATGCTTGCGCTGCTGTTCAGCCTCGTTTCCTGCAAAGGAAGTTCGGCAGATCAAAATGCAGCCACGACTGCTCCGGCCACGCCCGCCGCCGTCTCTCAACAGACACCCGCGCCCACGTGCAAAACTCCTCCTCCGCAAACTTTCAGCGGCGACTGCGCATTCGATCAAGTCGCGAAACAAGTAGCATTCGGACCGCGCCCGCCAGCTTCCGACGCCATTCACCGCACGCAGGATTACATCATCGGACAGCTAAAGGGATTCGGATGCGCCGTGGATACTCACGACTTCCACGCTTCAACACCGGTTGGCAGCGTGGCCATGAAAAACATCGTCGCCAAGATTCCCGGCGCCAGTCCGAACATCATTCTTCTCGCCACGCACTATGATACCGACACGGTCGGCCCTCCGCCGCAGTTGCGAAAGATGACGAATTTCGTAGGCGCCGACGATGCCGGCTCTTCCACCGCACTCATGTTGGAAATGGCTCGTGTCCTCTGCGGCAAGCCGCAACCCGCGACCATCTGGATCGCATTCTTCGACGGAGAGGAGGCCTTCGTTAGTTGGAGCGACTCCGACAGCGTTTACGGCAGCCGTGAAATGGCCGCCACTCTCGCGCTTTCCGGCGAGCTTTCTCGCGTCAAAGCATTTGTGCTTGCGGATCTGGTTGGCGGCAAGAATTTTCACGCAAAGCGGGATTCTGAAACGAGTCAATGGCTGCAGGATATTATTTGGGATACCGCTGCGCGGCTGGGGCATCAGGATCTCTTTTTGTCACTACACGGCGACGGCATGGAGGATGACCATCTGCCGTGGAAAGCCCGCAAAATCCCAACCGTCGACATCATCGACTTGGACACAACTGGCGATGTCTCCTACTGGCATACCGAGCAGGACACGCTCGACAAAATTAGTCCCAAAAGCCTGCAAGCTGTAGGTGACGTGATTTTCGCCAGCTTGCCAGATGTTGCCAGGCACATCAAATAGCCCATTAAATAGAACTCTAAGTCGAATGTTGCGCTCGGCGCTGAAGCGCGAGCTTCCAACCTCTCAGCATTTCGTCTGACTGTGCTAAATTCGATTGGCCCATGAAGCCACCGCGAAAAATTATCGTCAACGCGCCATCAAAGCGCTACGCCATATACTGCGGCGAAGGCGCGCTCAAAGAGCTCTCCAAAGGAATCCGCGCGCTCGGCAAGTCATCGAAGATAGTTTTCTTATCATCCCCTAAGGCGTGGAAGTACGCTCGGAAGTCGGTAGCGCTCTCCACGGAGTTTGGCGGACCCCTAGCAATCATTTTCGACGATCACGAGGCCGCCAAGAATTTAGCAACGGTCGAGCGCATTTCACGTCAATTAGTTCGCGCTGGAGCAGATCGGAACGCAGTTCTGGTCGCCGTAGGCGGCGGAGTCGTCGGCGACGTGGCGGGTTTCGCAGCTGCCAGCTACCTTCGCGGCGTTCGCCTTGTCCATATTCCCACCACGCTTGTAGCGCAAGTGGATAGCGCCATCGGCGGAAAAACCGGCGTGAATCTTCCGGAAGGGAAGAACCTAGTAGGCGCGTTCTATCAACCCGATTTCGTAATCGCCGATCCCGCAACGCTCGGCACTCTGTCCAATCGCGACTACCGCTCCGGCGTCTACGAAATCATAAAGTACGGCGTTATAGGCGACGCGAAACTCTTCAGCGATCTGGAAAGCGACCCCGATAAATTACTGCGACGCGATCCAGCTACGCTCGCCGACATCATTTCGCGATGCATCGCGCAAAAAGCGCGCGTCACCTCGCTCGACGAGCGTGAATCTGGCCTCCGCGAAACTCTGAACTTCGGTCACACGTTCGCACACGCACTCGAATCGCTCACGCGCTACCGCGTGTTCCGCCACGGCGAAGCAGTCGGCTGGGGCATGATCGCCGCAACTCTTCTCAGCATCGCCGCCACTAATTTGTCGCTCACCGACGCAGCGCGCATCATTCGTTTAGTTCGACGCGTGAGTACGCTACCGCCATTGCCAAGAAATATTTCCGCCGCGCGGCTGTTGTCCGAAATGCGATCCGACAAGAAATCCCGCGCTGGCCAAATTCGTTTCGTCCTCGCTCAACGAATCGGCCGCGTTCGCATCGGCATCGAAGTTCCTGACTCGATCGTAGGCGTTGTGTGGAACGAATTGGTGACTCTGGGAAGTGCGAAATGATTAGACCGCGCGAAATAATCCCTTGCTTCGGGTCCCCTGCAAAGTAAAAAGCGATGACCACCGCCGCGCCAACAAATGCCAAACATTCCGCCACGGGAGCGCAGCCCGAGGGCGCCGCCGGGGAACGTGAAGCCTCCGTGCGCGTCCGCCAAATGTTTAGCAATATCGCTCCTCGCTACGATTTCCTAAATCACTTTCTCTCCGGCTACATGGATTGTATCTGGCGGAGCTCCGTCGTAAGGCGTTTCGCAAATATTCTGCAACGCTCCGGCGCTCATGCACTCGACCTCTGCTGCGGCACCGGTGACCTAACCATCGCGCTAGCCCGTGGCGGACCCGCCACAGTAATCGGCAGTGATTACGCCCACCCCATGTTGGTCCGCGCCGTAGAAAAATCTCGAAAGTATTCGCCCGGCGGAACCCGCTCAGAAAATCTGGTGGGTTACGTAGAAGCCGACGCCCTTTCGCTCCCCTACGCGTCAGACAGTTTCGATCTAGTGACAGATTCCTTCGGCTTCCGCAACCTCGCCAACTACGATCGTGGCCTCTTAGAAATATTTCGTGTTCTGCGCCCGGGCGGCCAAATCGGCATCCTGGAATTTAACGAACCGACGGGCGCAATTTTCGGCCGCGTCTTCCGCTTTTACTTCAAACGCATTCTCCCGCGCCTCGGCGGCGCTATTTCGGGCAGCAAATTCGCGTATTCTTATTTACCCGCGTCAGTCGAAAAGTTTCCAACGCCAGACGAAGTGGTTCGCAAAATGTCCACCGCCGGATTTATCAATCCCACATACGAACTCTGGACGGGCGGCTCCGTAGCCCTATATCGGGCAACAAAGCCGTAACCTTTATTTATTGCGCAGTTGTTTATTTCAGGAATATTGCAGGTCAAAGAAGAAGAAAGTCAGCGCACTCAGCTCTCAAGCCCCAACAACTTAATCTTGTGCAATAACGTCTTGTAAGAAACTCCCAGACGCTCCGCCGCGCGGCTCTTGTTCCACTTGCACTCGCGCAGCGCTTCGGCAATCTTAAATCCTTCCAGGTGCGCCATCGCGCGCGTCGTCACTTCGTCCAACGTTCCCTCCCAGGCAAACCGGTCATCCAGCATTCCCGCGGGAATCTGACCCGTCGTGGGACGCGGCACAGGAAGCTGCAACGCCGACGCATCCATCTCAGTGCCATCCGCCAGAATTGCCGCGCGTTCAACTGTGTTCTGCAATTCGCGTACGTTGCCAGGCCACGAATATTCCTTCAGCCGCGCCAGGGCCTCTTTCGTGAATCGCAAATCGGGCTTCTTGAATTCGCGGCGAAACCGCTCCAGAAAGAATTCCGCCAGCAACAACACGTCATCGCCGCGGTCCGCCAAAGCAGGAATCGTGATAGGCACAGCCGAAATTCGGAAGAAAAGATCTTCGCGAAACGATTTCTCCTCCACGGCAGTCCGTAAATCCTTATTCGTCGCCGCCAGAATGCGTACATCAACTTCAATCAACTGAGTTCCGCCAACGCGCTCGAAGCATCGCTCTTCCAAGACGCGTAACAATTTCGATTGTATGCTCAGCGGCAGCTCGGCAATTTCATCCAGAAATATCGTTCCGTGATGCGCCAACTCCATCTTCCCAATTTTCCGCGAACCCGCGCCCGTGTACGCGCCGCGCTCGTGCCCAAACAACTCGTTCTCAACCAATCCTTCAGGAATCGCCGCGCAATTCAGCGCCACTAACGAATGTTCCCGCCGCGGTGAAAGATGATGTATCGCCCTCGCAAAAAGTTCCTTGCCCGTTCCGCTCGGCCCAAGCAGCAGCACCGTCGCATCCGTAGCCGCCACTCGCTGCGCCTGGCTCGTCGCATCCTTCATGCTCGCGTGATCGCCAACAATTCGCGGAAATCCGTATCGCGCGGCATAGTCTTCGCGCAGCAACAAATTCTCGCGAAGCAATTCTTGTTGTCCTGCCGCACGCCCAACCAATAGCGTCAAATGTTCCAAATCCACCGGCTTCTGTACAAAATCGAACGCGCCGTCCTTCATCGCCGTCACGGCTTCTTCAATCGAGCCATACGCCGTAATCAAAATCACGGGAGTCGTCGGGTCAACCTGCTTGGATTCCTGCAAGATTTCCAGTCCAGATTTTCCCGGGAGTTTTAAATCGGTCAGCACCAGCAGATATCGCCGGGCGCGAATGCGATTAATCGCCGTCGTTCCGTCACCGACGTCTTCCACTTCGTACCCTGCGCGCTCCAGCGCCTTGCGCAACATCGCGCGCAATTCATTCTTGTCTTCGACCAGAAGGATCGGCTCCATGCCGGATTTCTTCGTGGCGCGTTTCGTCGCTGCGGCTGTCGTTGGCTCAACCATTTGTTCAATCTCAGGCATGGGAAATCATCGGGGAAAAATTAGCGCAAACGTAAAAGGGAACTGCCTCGCAGAACAGGAAGTCCGTCAGCAAGCGAATCAATTTCCCCAGCCGGGTTCGCCGCCAGCGTGCCGCAATTCGTCTTTCAAATCTTCAATCGCTTGCGTCAACTTGGCTACTTCCTCTTTTTTCTCGTCCACCTTCGTCGTTTTGGCGTTGATGTCATCGCGCGTCAGTTGCTGCTGCAGCGCTTTGTTCGGGTCGGCGTAATATTGCGTCTGCAAAAGGTTCAATTCGCGCTGCGAAACATCCAGATCGCTTTCCGCAATCGCCAATTTCGTCCGAGCGTCAGCAAACCGCTTTCTCCAGTATGCCTCGTCCTTCTTCGGCTCCGCTGTCGTGCCAGGCTTTGCCTGATTCGGTGCCGTATCCTTCACGGCATTCCCGTTATCATTCATCACAGAAATCTGATTGCCTCTCAGTGCAGGCACATTATCATTCGTATATGTCTTCTTTGCCGGAGCGCTGGTCTTCGCTTTTTCGCGAGCCTTCCGCGCCGCTTCTGCTACAGAGTCCTGCTGCGTTCCCTGCGCTTGCGGTTGGGTCTGTTCCTGTGCCGCAGGCGCCGCGCTAATCAGCATGCGCCCCGCGCGCGCGTCAGCCGAACCGCTGCCAACGACGAAACCAGTCACGATGATCGCTGCGATACGAAGTCTCATTTTAGGGAACCTCTCAACAACTCGCGCCAGGCCGCTTAACTGCGCCTGGAATTGCCTCCCACAAGCTTAGATGCGCTCCGCCGCCGAAACAACTGTACGCAAGGCCATTTGCCTCGCCGGTAGCCAAACGATAAACTCCGCGCCGCCTTCCGAGAGGTTGCGCGCTTCCACCGACCCGCCGTGCTGCACCACAATTTTCTGAACGATCGCCAATCCTAGCCCAGTTCCTTGCGCTTTTGTCGTGTAGAAGGGCACAAATATTTTCGACAGACTCTCGGAAGAAATCCCCGGTCCGTTATCCGTAATCGAAATCCTCTGCGCCGGACCGCCTCCTCCATGCTCCACACTTCCGTGCAGCGCCACGCGCCCGCCAAATGTTTGTCCGGCCGCTGCCTCCGCCGCGTTCCGCACAAGATTCAGCAGCGCCTGCCGCAGCAGCGCTTCGTCTCCGGAAATCCCCGTGAATTCACCTTCAACAGTCACATTCACGTCGGGATGCGCGTCGCGAATCTCCGTCGCCAACCGCTCGACCATCGACGCAAGCGCCACATCTTCTGCCGCCAAACTCAGGGGACGCGCAAATTTCAAAAACTCCGTGACCACGTGTGTGATCGCCCGCGTTTGATGCAAAATCCGGTCGGCGTTCTCCCACACGTCGCCTTTTGCCGATTCGCTCCGAATCATCTGCGCGTATCCTGAAATCGTCGCCAGCGCATTTTTGAATTCGTGCGCGATGCCCGCCGAAAGTTCGCCTAGCGCCGCCAGGCTTTCTTTCATCTGAATCTGTTTTTGAAGTCCCGCCAGTTCCGTCAAATCGCTCAGCAAACAAAGTGCGCCTGAAACTTCGCCCGGTTTATTTGTGATCGGAGAGATCGTCACGCCAAGTTGTCGCAACTCTCGCGACGGCGTTGTATACTCCACTTCTTCGCGCCGGAAAGTAATTCCATCGGCCAGACATCCTTCAATCATTCGCGCCACGCGTGACTCCGGACCGAATACCTCCGTGTATCTCCGGAAGGGCAGCGAACGGATTTCCAGCGCCGCTTCCGCCGCAGGGTTGGCGCTCGAAATCAGCCCCGACGAATTCACCAGCAGCAGACCCGACGGCATATTGCTCGTTACCGCTTCGCTCAACCGCTCGGTTTGTTGCGCGCGTTCGCGCTCGCGCTGGTGCAGTTGCTCCAGTTCTTTTTCCTGCTCCTTGAGTTTTTGGATTACGGCTTGCATCGAAGCCGCCATAAACGCCGTGGGATTGTCGGCGCGCGGTGTTGACAATCCTTCCACGCCCGATTTGCCACTATCCGGACGGTAACGGCGACGCATCGTCATAATCACCGCGTAAATAATTCCGCATAGCAGCACAAAAAATGCGAGCGCGCCTCCAATCAGGAACGGCGATGAAATCGGTTTGTCGAATGCTGCGAGCATCTCAGATTCTTCCGTGGCAAATGCAGTACGCCAAATTCCTCTATCGAATGTAAAGCAGCGATTGATACCAGTTCAGTAGCGGCGTTCCAAAATAAATTACCAGCAACGCGCCCGCGCCCAGAAACGCGCCAAACGGCAATTCGTAATCGCGTCCCTTTCGTGTCGCCAGCACGATCACAATTCCAATCACGCTGCCCAGCAAGGAGCCGAACAAAACCGTCAACAGCGTGCGCTTCACTCCCAAAAACGCGCCCACCATTCCCATCATCTTCACATCGCCCAATCCCATTCCTTCTTTGCCGCGGAGCTTGAAATATCCTTCGCCCACAATCCACAACAGCCCTGCTCCAACCGCCGCTCCCATCAGCGCGTCAACCAGTGAAAGCACCGCGCGCGGAGGAGGGAACTCAAACATTAAATTTGAAAGCCACAGCGAAGCGCCGTCCGTCGGCAACATGAATAAACTGAACAACAATCCCATCACAAATCCCGTAAGATTCACCGCGTCCGGCAATATCCGCTCGCGAATATCCGTCGCCGTCAGTACCACCAGCAGCGCCGAAAGCACCGACCACTTCGCCGCACTCAAGCTCAGTCCAAACAACAGATAACAAATCAAAAAGAGCACGCCCGTCAGCAATTCAATTCCTGGATACTGCGGCGAGATCTTTGCCTTACATCCGCGGCATTTCCCGCCCAGAATCAGCCAGCTCAAAACGGGAATATTGTCGTACGATTTTATTTCCCCGTGGCATTTCGGACAGCGCGAGCTCGGCCGCACGACCGATTTTCCCGCGGGAATTCGCAGGATGCAGACATTCAGAAAACTTCCAATCAACAGTCCGAACAGAAAAACTACGGCGGCGATCACCTCTTCACTTTGCCACATCCTCGTCGCGTCCTCAACGCATCGTCACAATGTTGTTGCCTGATGCTTAACGCCTGCGCTACCTCTATCCCAAATCCGCGCGACGCACATCAATTTGACACCTCCCGCGCTCCTCCCTATATTCAAATCTCACGCTTTTTCATTCGCCAAACCAAAATGTCCTGGCTCGAAACTAAAATTCGCCGCTACGAGCACGCCCGGTGGACCGGCGACAACAATCGCCGCGTCCTCCCGTTCGATTGGGGACTCGAATACATCGGTGGCGCCGCAAATGATCCCGACCCCCGCGCCTTTCTCAATCGTTGGGTTCCGGAAACCATCGCGCACAGTGACGAATGGCTCGCCGTCACTCCAGCAAGAGATTATCGCCTCGATCCTTCGCGCAATGGCTTAAAGGACGAAAGCATTCTCACTTTTACCAGCGCGCTCGAATCTCCTTGGCCCGAAAATAATAAAGTCCACGCGCGGTTTCTTCCTGCGCGAAAAAACGGCCCCGCTGTCGTCCTTCTTCCTAACTGGAACGCCAAGTGGCATGGACAACTGACGCTCTGCCGCTGGCTGAACGCGCTCGGCATCACCGTTCTCCGCATGAGCATGCCGTATCACGATCGCCGCGCCATTCCCGATCACGCCCGCGCCGATCATCTCGTCGGCCCCAATATCGGACTCACCCTTCACGCCAGCCGTCAGGCGATCATGGACACGCGCCGGTGTTTACTGTGGCTCGCCCAGCAGGGCTATCACAAACTTGGTCTCGTCGGCACCAGCATCGGCTCGGCCGTCGGCAGCATCACCATGTGTCATGACAAGCTGGTCAGCGCCGCCGCGTTTTTGCACGTCTCAACTTATTTTGGAGAAGTAGTGCACACCGGAATGACTACTGCGCACGTCTGGGAAGGTTTGCGCGCAAAAGTTACCGCGGAAGAGCTGCGCTATTATTGGTCACCCGCCAGCCCAATGCCTTATCTTCACAAAATGACAAACTCCGGCCGCCCATTTCTCGCCATCGGCGGACTCTACGATCCGTCCTTCTGGCCGGAGTTCACTTTGGAAATGTTCGTCACGCTTCGCGAATTAAACGTGCCCCACGAAACCGTGATGCTCCCCTGCGGACATTACTCTCTCGAACTTTTCCCGTTCAGTTATTACGCCGCGTACCGCATGGGCAGCTTCCTATTCCAAAATCTCGCGTAGTTGACTCGCAAACACGGTTGATTCGCAAACGCGGTTTACCGGCAGAATCGCACCACTATTCAACGGAACCAAAACGCGCATGCCTTCGTATATTCCTACGAGGCTAAGCCATGAACAGTCTCATTCAGGACATCCGCTACGGGGTACGCACTCTGCTCAGGAATCCAGGCTTCACAGCCGTCGCCGTGCTAGCCCTCACCCTGGGAATCAGCGCCAACGCGACGGTCATCACTCTCGCCAACACTGTCCTGTTCAAAAATCTTCCCTTCGCCGATAGTGACCGCATTCTCTACCTCTCCGCCGTCACTCGCGAGGACACTCGGAACTCTTTCGGCGTCTCATTTCCTTACTATCGCGACTTTGCCGCTCAAACTCGATCCTTCCAATCCCTCGGCGCGTACAGCGGCTCATCCGCCAATCTCACTGACGTCAGCGGTTTTCCCACGGAGTACCGCGCCGCGCAGATGACCGCTAACGGCTTCTCAGTCATCGGCCAGAAGCCGATACTCGGACGCGACTTCCTCCCGCAGGACGCTCAATTCGGCGCCGCACCCGTTGCGATCCTCGGCTACGGCATATGGGAAACGCGCTACGTCAAAGATCCATCCATCATTGGCAAGCCGATCCACTTGAACGAAGTTTCAACCGTTGTGATCGGAGTGATGCCGCGCTTTCGGTTGTCTTCAAGCGCTCAGCGCCGCGATAAATTCCAAGTTTTGCGGTTTCTTCCATAACCGTCCGATGGCCGGAACTGATTCTGTTCCGTTCTTCCTCCGACATTTGGTACATATCCGGCTCACGCGAATAAATCAGCAGCATGTAGCGCATCGTGAGTCTTCCAAATTGATCGTGTCTGATTCACCCTGCATAAATACGACGTTCCTCTTCCCCAATATCGACAGCCTGCCACCGTATTTGTCAGGTTAACCACGAAATTGCCTTTGCGTCGCACTCCGACCGGTCGGTGGGCGCGACGCGAAGGCAAATCGAATTTGCTCGTCAAATAAAGATCCGACTCCACTTCCACTAATTTGCGCGGTGATAATCAAACGTCTCCGTGCGTCCTGCCTTGCCGTCCTGAAACATTGTCCAATGCTCGGCAATCTCGTTTGGTCCGTTGAAGTTAATCACGACCTCGTGCATGTGCATCGCGTCTGGCTCCGCCAAGTTTGTGACGTCAAGAAAGTGAAAGTCAATCGAATTGGTCGTCGCGTCGAGCCCGGATGCCTGCATACGTGGCTGGTTTCCTCGGTCGCAGTCGTGCGTCAGAAGCACGCGATTCTGATCCACGTAATAAACGGCGATCATGTTGTGTTGCCCCGGAATGCTTAGGTCTTCCAGCACAGCCGTTCCGCCCGAAACCACTTCATACGTGGCTATAGCCGTTCCAATTGTGGTCGACGCTTCCCAACGTCCGGCAAGCGTATTCAACTTTTCAAGCGCCACAGTTGCATTGGTTGGTTCGTTTGTCTGAGCTGATGCGGCTCTCAATAATCCAAGGCAGACCACGCTCGATAGAATTAACGTCAAAACAGTAATCTTCTGCGTGATGCTCATGTCATCCTCCTCTGAGTCTCTAATTTGCCTTTGCTTCCGGCACAAGTACGACGCACATGCTTCTGGAAATCGACATGTCACATTCCGAAGAATTGCACCAGGTCCCTGCTGCAAAAGGGAATTAGTCCGCCGCCATTTGCGCCGCCACCTTGACACTGCGCTCCACCTCGCCATAATCTTCTGCGCGCCGTGCACATTGCTGAGCGCTTCTGAATATTTCATGCCAAACAACAAGAAGAACCGCGCAGCACAGCAATCCGCTCCGCACCGCGCGCCGCAAGACGAGAAGGAAAAGCCGACATTAGCACCGCGGACGAAACACTTCTTGGTAGCGGTCGCACTTTTTGTTGTAACTTTCTGCGCGTATTCCAACTCATTTCGTTCCGGATTTCCGTTGGATAACGATCCGCTCATCCTTCAAGATCCGCGCGTTCACGCGGCGACGTCGGAAAATGTATCTCTCATCATCAGCCGTTCTGCTTGGTGGGTTCCGCCGGAGAAAGGTTTGTATCGTCCGCTTACCACGCTGACCTATTTATTCAACTATGCGGTGCTTGGGGATGCCGATCAGGCTGCGGGATATCATTACATCAATTTCCTGATTCACTTCATAAACGTGCTGCTGTGCTACGGACTCGCGCTGAGCGTGCTGCGGAAGTTCTGGCCGTCGGTATTTGTTGCGGCGCTTTGGGCTGCTCATCCAGCGCTCACTGAATCGGTAACGAATATCGTTGGTCGCGCGGATTTGCTTGCCGCATTCGGAGTGCTTTCTGGACTTTGGATGTATCGCATAAGCAGGGAATCGACAGGTGCGCGGCGGATTGGATGGCTGGTTGGATTGATGGCTGCAACGGCGATAGGAATATTCTCGAAGGAGAACGCTGTAGCGATTGTCGGTCTAATCGTGCTGTGGGAAATCTGCTGGTGGAAGGATCGCAGTCAGCTACGGAATCTTGCTTACGGAATTATCACTGCTAGTTTGCCGATTATTGCTTTCGTTGCTCAACGGTCGATCGTGCTTGCGCGATCAACTGTTGCTGTATTTCCTTATGTGGATACTCCATTGCTTGGCGCGGGATTCTTCGCGGCGCGTTTGACAGCGGTGAAAGTATTGGCGAAGTATCTTTGGCTGCTTATTTGGCCGGCCAAGCTTTCCTGGAATTACTACTACTCGCAAGTTCCGCTCGCTCGAGGATCGTTGCAGGATTGGATTGCGTGGATTGTTATTGCCGCGGCAATTATCGGAGCTTCGATTGCCTTTCGGCGCAATCGCGCGGTGTTCTTCTTCGCGGGATTCGCACTGATCGCGCTGATTCCTACGTCTAACCTTATTATTCTGGTTGGCAGCATTATGGCGGAACGGTTTCTGTATTTGCCGACAATCGGATTTGCCGCGTGCGTGGTGATTGGAGTCTACGCGATTGGCGAACGTTTCGCGTCGCGCGCAACCGCTCCAATTATTCTGTGTGTGTTTATTGTTGCGCTGGGAATTCGCACCTATTCACGCAATCTGGATTGGCGGGACAATGCTACTTTGCTGGAAGCGGGAGTTCGCGATACCCCAGATAGTTTCGCCAGTCACTTTGCGCTTGCGACGCATTTATATTTGTCGGATCCAACTCATTCCAATCTGAAGCGGGTGATTGACGAAGCCGAGAAGAGTTTGGCGATTCTCGATACGCTTCCGGATTCAGAGAATTTTGAAGACGCTTACGCGAATGCTGGAACTTACTATCAATTGAAAGGAGATTTGCTGCGTAAAACGGATGACGATGGGAAAGTAAATATTTCGCTGGAAAGTGAGAAGGCCTATCAACGCGCGTTGCAAATTCTTTTGCGCGGAGCGTCAATCGGAAAAGTCTATGACGAACAGATTCGCGCAAAAGAAATGACGCGCGGAAAATCGGATTCAGAAATTCCGCACGTTGGGTCGAAATCTATGTATCCCGAACTTGCGCTGACGTATTTGCGTCTCGGCGATATCCGGAAATCGCGCGATGCCATTGAGCGCGCGGTGGTCATCGATCCCGAACAACCAAAGACTTTTGTGACGCTGGCGCGAATTTTTCTTACTGAAAACCGAAACGATGAAGCCGCAGTCGCGCTGGTCGAATCGTATATGGTTTCCGGCAATAAAGATCTGCTGGGGCCGCTTGCAGAAATTTATCGCAGCGGGCTCGATCCGAAAGGCTGTGCAATTTCGCAGGATGCAGACGGAATCTCGCTAAATACTTTTTGCCAGCCCGTTCATAATGACATTTGCTGCGCGAAAGCTGAATTAATTCGCGTCTACACTGCTGCACATCGCCGCGATTTAATTAACGAACTTAAATCGCGGACTGCGTCGGACGCGACTTGCCCCGACACGCTACAAAAATAACTCGCAACGGCCTGCTTGCATCTTGAAATCGCCCGGCCATATATCGGCGGCGCACATTAGGGCGAAAAATTATTGCGTAACGGTTTTTGCCGCGTCGCCCACTTTGAATCCCGAGCCGGAAATAATTACGGCGACGGCCGAGCCCGCATCGACATCGGTAATTTTAATTACACCGACCGGGGTGCTCATTCTGCGAATCACTTGACCGGTAGCCGGATCTTTAATTTCCTTCGTGACGCGTTCAATGTTCATCTCGTCGCCGACTTTCAGACCGGATTTCGACCCGACGTTGAGGACGATTTGGCCACCATCCACCGCCGCCACGAGGCCCTGTACAACAATTGTGCGCGCCACCAGTTTGGGGCTGCCGGCAACCAGTTCACCGCTCATTTGCGTGACGGCCAACTTTACCGCTTCGCCGATGATTGTGTTCTGGAAGTCGCTGCTGCCGAAGTCCACATTGCCGCCACCGAATCCGTGCCAGCCGCCACCACCGCCAGTCAACGAGGTGCTCTCACGCGAGGATTCGCCTTTGCCTTCGCCGACGACGAGAATCTCGCCGGTATCAATATCCACGATGCGTGCGTCAATGCCAACGATTGCCTTCGTTTTTGAATGGCCGACGTCACCCACGCCAAGCCGTCCCAGTCCACCGCCGATGCCGCCGACATTTGTGTTTTTCTTATCGTTTCCGAATTGCGTGATGCTTCCCACGATGATCGCATCCGCGCCGAGCAGCCTGCCGATTTTCGCGGCGGTAGCGGGATTGGCGCGATCGCTGTTCGAGAAATTTTGTTCCGTCAGAATCTTTTCCATTGCTTTGCGTTCCAGGACCGCGTACGTGCCGTCCTTCACAAGATAAGTGACCAGCAAATCCGTAACGCCTTTTCCAATGTCCACGTTGCTGCCAAATATCGCCGCAGAAGAGGACTGTACGGTGGCGTAATCGAAATCAAGAACGGCGACGCGCTTTCTGCGTCCGGCCGGGGCTTGTGCACCTGCGCCGGCGGAAGTTCCGCTGGCGGAACTCGCGGCTAGGTTTTGCGCGTCCGCTCGTACTGACAAAAAAGCGCAGGTGACAACGAAGGCTGCCAGGAAATATTTTGTGATCTTTCTCATTGCGGGTTCTCCTATTCGCGGTTTTACATGCGGATATCTTTTGTGTCTGGTCGAGTTCGGCTGTGCGTCAAAAACCGGTCAGCCGCGGAAAAGATTTAAAACTCGACTTTGAACGAAAGTCGGGTCCGTTTGACGACAAATCTTAGCTACTGACAGTTCTAAGTGTCAACAGAGTCTTTGTTGAGATTCGAGAGTCGACAGTTGAGAGTCTGTTTTACTCCCAACCGCGTTATCGGTCCCCGTCGAGAAAAGCCCCCGAGTTCGGGGAGCCCGAGCTACACGAGCAAATGCGAACCAAATGCTGCCAGCCTGAAGTGTAAAGCGCCAAGAGATGCTTTACAGTAGTTGCCAGGACATCCTTTACACTT
>OBLU010000592.1_pt1 | contig 34133 bp, 30 predicted proteins | sample 1518681 | NCBI WGS metagenome assembly OBLU01 (sample SAMEA3539304, study PRJEB22396) | soil metagenome | biome: tundra; feature: field; material: soil | place: USA | collected 2010-05 | depth 0.15 m
TTTTCCCCTTCGCTGATTGTCAGCTATGGGATACGTTTCGCGGGGGCAAGATCAAGGCGACAACCAATGCAGCATCCAGAGATTTCGTATGTAACATGGTCGTCCAAGGGAATTCGCGTCGTATATTCAGGCGCGATGGTCGTTCTCCTTAGCGCAGAAGACATGTACCCTCTCGCCGTCCCGGTCAAAGTAGCATCGCTGGTTGCTTCGGAGCGAAGGAGTACCCCCCTTACCTCGCTCTAGGTCCCATCAGGAGGAAGTCCCGGCCGAGGAATTGTGATTGCATAACGACGTCGGCTCCTGCCGTTGTCTGCGGGGTAAGCTCTGGGTTATCGGTATAAGCCAGGCGCTCCCGCATGGAGGAAGGAGCCAACGTCATGCTTATGATAGGTTGCAATTTTCATCCTGGGCTAGAGGAAGTGGCGGTTCTGGACCCGGAGACCGGCCAGCGGCGGCAGCATCGTCTCAGCCATGCCTTCGGACCGAAACCGGTGCGTCAGTTCTATGCCGGGCTGCCGCGTCCGGTGCGGGTCGGTCTGGAGGCGAGCGGCTACAGCCGATGGTACGAGGAGATGCTGGAGATGCCGCGGCGCATGGTCACCAGATGGTGGCGGTGCATCAGCAACTAGCGCAGGTCGCGCATGGCCCGGTCCGGTACCCAGATGCGAGGGAACCGGTTTTCTTCCAGCAACTGCAGCAGAAGCAGGGCATCGCAGCCCATTAGTGCGTATGAACGACATTTCACTCGGGCTTCAATCGCAACTCATTGCCTGCGGACAAGCTATTCATTGTTGCCCATTCAGGAGAGGTCATGCGTAACCGGTGCCGTCGTGTTGTTCTGTCGTCGATGCTAATTGACCTGGTGAATGCAGGCATAACCTGGGCGCAAAGCGGTTCTGTCCGTCTTATTAAGACCGTGGATCCGATTGGTTACTCGGGCGATGTTCCAACTTGGAAATGTCAATCGACAAATCCGGCTTGTTTGCTGATCCAGATCCTTTGCATTGCCTTCATTTTTTTGGGATCCGTATCAGCATTTGGACAGCCCCCTCAGGGTGTTGTGGCTCCTTCTGAAAACCTCAGCACCCAGGCGCTAACTCTGGAGCAGCGGGCGCTCGATGGCCTGCGGCCCTACCAGCCCCAGGAACAAGTTTCCGGGACAATCCGGTTGTGGGGGCATGGGGCGCCCGTCCTCGATTTTATGGGAATGCTGGTGAAGTCGTGGGAAGAGGGATTTCAAAGGGTTCAGCCCGGCGTGAAGTTTGAGTACGACATGTACGGCACCGCGTCGGCGATGGGTGCACTCTATGCGGGTAAAGGCGACATCGCGATCCTCGGCCAGGAGATCTATCCCTTTGAGACGGCCGCGTTCGAGCAGGTGAAACACTATCCTCCGCTCGGCATCGAGATCGCTACCGGCAGCGTGGATGTGCGGAACTTCGACTTCGCCATCGGGGTGTTCGTGAACAAGAAGAACCCCCTTTCGCAGATGACCGTCGACCAGATTGACAAGGTCTTCGCGTGGCACGAGGGAGGCAAAGCCGCGAACATCGAGACGTGGGGTCAGCTTGGGCTCACGGGGGAGTGGGCGGACAAGCCGATCCATCTTTATGGCTGGTATGAGTCGGATATCTTCTCCACCTTCGTCGAGCACGCCGCGCTGCACGACAGCCATCAGTGGCGCTGCGGGATGAAGCAGTATGCGCATATCCACCGGCCTGACGGGACGATCTACGACAGCGGCCAACAGATTCTGGACGATCTGTCGAATGACCCATACGGCATTGCACTCTCGAACGTGCGTTACCTGAACAAGCGCGATGCGGTAAAGCCGCTTGCGCTCGGCCGCACGGACGCAGGCCCCTTTTACCAGGCGACCAAGGAGACGCTGATCAACCGGGAGTATCCGCTTGGACGCATCATTCCTGCGGAGATAGATCGCGTGCCCGGCCAACCTGTCGACCCGAAGGTCAGGGAGTTCCTGCGCTACATTCTCAGCCGCGAGGGCCAGGGGGACATCGTGCGCAACGGGAAGTATCTGCCGATGCAACCCGAGGCTGCGGAGCGGGAAAGGAAGAAGCTCGATTGAGGTCCCGCTCCGCAACTCGACTTGCTCTTGCGGCATGGCTGACTTGCGTAATCTGCGCAGGAGGTGCTGCTCAGGAGGGCGTGCTGCCTCCGTACTCGCCCTTACCACTCGAAGCCGGAGTCATCCGCAGTTGGGGCGATGCCGCCATGCTCGGCACGATGACCGCGTGGGAACAGGCCTTCCGCAAGCACCATCCCGAGATCACGTTCGAGGATAGGCTGCTTGGGACGGCCACGAGTATGGCGGGAATCATCACCAGCACATCGGACCTCTCGCTAATGGGCAGGCCCGCGACGGTCAACGAGATCATCGGCTTCGAATGGGTCTTCCGCGTCAAACCGCTCGGGATCCAGGTGATTAATGGTAGCACGCAAGGTGAAGGCAAATCGCCCGCTCTTGCGGTCTTCGTCTCACGCGACAATCCGATTCAGCAGATCAGCATTGCGCAGCTTGCCGCGATCTTCGGCTGCCCGGCCAATTCGAGCCAGCCGGTGACATGGGCTGCGGCAGGAGCGGAAGGCGACTGGAAAGACAAGCGAGTTCACGGCTACCTGTACGACGATCAAACCGGTACGGGCGCCTTTCTGCAGCAAGCGGTACAAGGGACCAGGGACTGCTGGAACTGGGACATCGTCCGCGAGTTCAAGGACAAGACTCGCGAAGATGGCTCCGCATATCCGGCGGGGCTACAGATTGCCGACACGCTGAAGCGCGATCCGGACGGCCTCGCCATCTCGACACTCGGCTACGCGAGCCCCGCGATCAAAGCGCTGCCTGTGACCGGCTCGGGCACTGCCGTTTCGTTGACACCCGAAGCCATCACCATGGGTAGCTATCCGCTGGCGCGAGGAGTCTACATCTACATCAACCGAGCCAAGGACAAGCCGGTGGATCCCAAAGTCGCTGAGTTCCTGCGCTTTGTCCTCAGTGCCGAAGGACAGGCCCTGGTGGAACGCGAGGGCGATTATCTGCCGCTTAATGCCACGGTAGCCGGCGAGCAGCGGAAGAAGGTTGAATGAACGATCTGTCATCTTCGGTTCCTGATTCCTTCATCTGCCGCGCCGACCCTAGTACCGGCGCGATTTTCATGCGCCAAACAATTCCATCAGACACACGAGAGGTTCAACCGATGGCACGCTACCGCAATCTCGCCACTGCAGCCGCCTTCACCCTCGCCCTGCTGACGACAGCAGCCGGCCACGCCCAGATGAGCGATAAGTACCAGCCTAACGCCGAATCGAAGAAGTATCCGGAGGGCTCGGCGCTGGAGCGCAAGGCGCGCATGTCGGCGATCGCCAATAATCCGGCCTACACGCGCAAGTTCGACCTCAGCGCTCTACCCGATTACGTTCCACAGGACAAGCCGACCGGCACAGTGCGTGTCTGCGGGAACAACTACCTTGGCGACTCACCGCTGGGAGGCTGGTGGAAAGATGCGTTCAACAAGTACCAGCCCGGCATCACCATCGAGTATGACCTGGAGACAGCGGCGGACGCAATTCCCTGCCTTTACCTTGGCAAGGCCGACATTGGCGTCACGCATGAGCCCAGTTTCTACGACTATCTTTCGTATCAGCGGTTGAAGGGAAACGCTCCCACCGGGATCACGATCCTCACCGGCTCCTACGACGTGGTCGGCTGGCAGAACAACATGGTCATCGTCGTGAACAAGGCGAACCCATTGAACAAAGTGAGCATGACCCAACTCGACGGCATCTTCGGTTCTCAGCGTGCCGGCGGCTGGGTGCGTACGACGTGGCACACGGAGTTCGCCCGCGGACCCGAGGCAAACATCCGCAGTTGGGGACAGCTTGGCCTCACCGGCGACTGGGCCGGCAAGCCGATCGATACGTATGGCTACAGCCTGCGTTATGCCACCGCGCTCGAGTTCTCGGACAAGGTGATGCATTCCAGCGACAAGTGGAATGAAAATCTCCTGGGCTTCGGAAACTACGCAAAGGCCGACAGCAAGACTTACCTTGAAGGCGACCAGATCGTGGACCACGTCCGGGATGATCCGAACGGCATTGGCTTCGTTCGCTATCATCCCAATTTTCCGACCGATGTGAAGATCCTCGACCTTGGCGCGACCGACGCGGGCCCGTTCGTCAAATACACGATGGATACGCTGCAGGATCACAGCTACCCGCTGTGGGGCGGTCAGTCGTTTTGGATCAACAAGGTACCGGGGAAGCCCGTCGACCCAAACATTCGCGAGTTCATCCGCTTCGTGCTAAGCAAGCAGGGACAGGAATTGCTGGAGAAGGACGGCAAGTATCTGCCGCTCGATGCGGCCACCGTGCAGGAAGGCCTGAAAAAGCTGCAGTAGTCGAGTTGGAGAAGCCTATGAACTGCAGGAATCCTTCATTCGTATTGGTGGCGCTCACTCTGCTCGCCAACACTGCTGCCGCTCAGGGCTTCGATGCGATGCCTGAGTACAATCCCCAGCAGCACGTGTCGGGTATCATCCGAGTCGCGGGCGACTATCACGAGAAGACGATGCTCACGAACTGGGAGCAGGAGTTTCACAAGTACCAGCTCGACATCGTCTTCCACGACAACCTGACCAGCACGGTTCACGGTATCCCGGCGCTGGTGTTCGATGTCGCGGACCTTGGCCTACTGGGCCGTGAGATTGCGCCGCTCGAAGACCTGTCGTTTCGGCGAATGTTCAAGTACGAACCGACGGAGATTGTGACCGCGACCGGCAGCTTCGACACGCAGTACGAGGCCTTCGCGATCGGCGTGTTTGTCAACAAGGAGAACCCGATCAGCAAGCTTGCGCTGCCACAACTCGCGGCCATCTTCGGCTGCGGGCCCGGACGGAACACGCGTACGTGGGGCCAACTCGGGCTGACCGGTGAGTGGGCGAACAAGCCGATCCACGTCTTGGGCTACCCGACAGGCAACAACATTGCGGCCTTCTTCGAGTTGAAGGTGCTGCAGGCTCCTCCGAGCGGCGGGCCTACGCTACCGAACGGGGCTCGCTGGAACTGCGACCTGAAGGAGTACTCGAATACATACGACGCGAACGACAAGCCGGTCATTGCGTCCGACGCGTTCATGATGCAGGACCTGGGCAAGGACAAGTACGCGATCGCCTACAGCGGCATTCACGAGATGACCGCGCAGGTGAAGGCACTGGCGCTGGCGGCGAAGGATGGCTCACCCTACATTCCTCTCACGCTGGAGACCGTGGCGAGTCGCACGTATCCGCTGGGGCGGTCGATGTATCTCTACCTCAACCGTGCGCCAGGCAAACCTCTCGATCCGAAGATTGCAGAGTTTCTGCGGTTCATCCTGAGCCGCCAGGGTCAGGAGTCGGTGGCGAAGCAGAGTATCTTTCTGCCGCTTACGACTGATGCAGTTGCCGAGCAGTTGAAGAAGCTCCAGTGAAGATGATGCGATTCTGTCCATGCTTCCAGAAGTCCGTGCTGCTGGCCGTCATGCTGACGAGCGCACGGGCGCAGGTTGCGGCGCCGGCGGCGAGTAACGATCAGGGCGACTTCTTTGCTAGCCGCGTGGTTGCCTCCTTTCCAGGTTACGTACCTGAGCAACAGGTGAGTGGAGTGATCCGCGTCTCCGGCCATGGCAGCGCGGGCAACCCGTGGATGCGGCAGTTGCTGATCGCCTGGGAGAAGGACTTCCAGCGCTTCCAGCCGGGAGTCCAGCTCGAGTACCGCATGTACGGTACCTCCTCGGCGATTCCTGCTCTGTTCAATGGCGCCGCGGATGTCGCCATCCTGGGCGAGGAGATCGATCCGGTGGCCGTGCGCACATTCGAGCGAGTGAAGCACTATCCGCCTACCGGCGTGGATGTGTTCACGGGCAGCGTCGACATCCGGAATATCGATTATGCGCAGATGTTCTTCGTCCACAAAGACAACCCGCTGGCGAAGCTATCTCTGACGGAGCTCGATGGCATCTTCGGCGAGGAGCATCGGCGCGGCGGCACGAACATTCGCACGTGGGGACAACTAGGGCTGACCGGCGAGTGGGCGGATAAGCCGATTACGCCCTACGGCTGGCGCATCGACGACAGCTTCGGAATCTTCCTGCAGCAGTACCTGATGGAGGGTAGCCACGAGTGGAACTGCGCACTGCATGAGTACTCGCACATCTACCGGCCGGACGGAACGATCTATGACCATGGCCAGCAGATCCTGGATAACCTGGCGAAGGACCGCTATGGAATTGCGGTCTCTAACATTCGTTACGCAGGGCCCGACGTGAAGCCGTTAGCAATCGGCGTGACACCGGCAGGGCCATTCTATCCGGTGACCAAGCAGACGCTGATCGAGCGGACCTATCCGCTGGCGCGAGTGATTCCCGCGGTTATTGACCGTGCGCCGGGGATGCCGGTGGACCCGAAGGTGAAGGAGTTCCTGCGCTACCTGCTAAGCCGCGAGGGGCAGGAGGTAGTGCTGCGCGATGGGCGCTACCTGCCGCTGTCGCCTGCTGCGGCGCTGAAGGAATTGAGGAAGCTCGAATGAGTCCCCGCACACGTTACCGCTGGCTGGGCGCCGTGTGCGCGGCGTCGCTGGTTGCTGGCAGCGACGGCGCCCAAGCGCCGGTGACCACGTTTGAGCCGCAGCCGGTTGCAGCAGGTACGTTGCGCATCTGGGGCGACACCTATATGTCCTCTGTCGTGGCAGCGTGGGAGGAACACTTCCGGCGCTACCATCCTGAGGTGCAGTTCGTGACGCAGTTGATGGGCACAGACACCGGCATGTCCGCGCTGTATAGCGGCAATGCGGACATCGCGCTCTCCGGCCGCGAGAGCAATACGACCGAGAGCGATGGCTTTCTGCACACGCTGCAATACCGGCCTCTGCAATTGCGGTTGATGACCGGCAGCCTCGACGCGCCGGGCATGAGCTACGCGCCGGTGCTGTTCGTCAACCATGACAACCCGCTGGGGAGGCTGACGCTGGCGCAGGCCGATGCTGTATTCGGCTGCGGGCAGCCCGGTCTAAGGCCCGCTCGGACGTGGGGCGATCTTGGGCTCGGCGGCGAGTGGAAGGACGAGCCTATCCACGTGTACGCGCTTGATATGGAGGCAGGCACGGGCGCCTTCTTTCTTCACGCGCTGCAGGGAGAGAGCAAAAAGATTAACTGGGCGATCGTACGTGAGTTCAGCGATGGGCACCTACCGGACGGCACGAACTACGAGGCCGCCGAGCAGACTATGAATGCGCTGCGGAGCGACCGCTACGGCCTGGCGGTGTCGAGCTTGCGCGACGCGAGCAGCGAGGTGAAGGCGCTGGCGCTGGCGGCGACGAGCGGTTCGGCCTATGTGCGGGCGACTCGGGAGACGCTGATCGACGGGAGCTATCCGCTGGCGCGGATGACTTACGTTTTCGTCAACCAGCCGCCTGGGAAGCCGGTGCCTCCGCTAGTGAAGGAGTTCCTGCGGTTTGTGTACAGCGATGAGGGGCAGAAGCTGGTCTCCGCCTCTCATGGGTTTCTGCCGCTGACGGCGGACGATGCGTCGCGTCAGGTTAGGTTGATGCAGTGACGGTTTCGTACGTCTCTCCGGAGGTTACATGGCTAAGTTGCTTGTGCAGCGATATGCCAAAATTGTTGCCTGTAAGTATTTGTCGGCTGTCGGCTTGGAGGTTTTGCAGAAAAACGCCGCCGTCCGCGGAGACTCTTGCGGACGGCGGCAGTGTAACCCCATGCAGCTAGAAGATGAGCTTGAGGCCGAACTGAATCTGCCGTTCGGCGGTTGAGGTGGTGGTGAGTTGCTGAAGGTTTGATGTCGCACCGGCAACGGCTGGATTTGTCGACGCCTTATAGACGACCGAGTTGGCTCGGGCCGGCACCTGGAAGCTCGGGTGGTTGAGGACGTTGAAGGCCTCGGCGCGGAACTCGACGCGGGCAAGCTCGCCAAACTTCGGCACCGCGGTGTTCTTGACCATGGAGATGTCCAGCGTGGTGATGCCGGGTCCGTAGATGGAGTTGCGTGCCAGGTTGCCGAGCCGAGGGAAGTAGGTTCCGTTGGGTCCGGCGGCGGGCAGCGGATAGGAGAAGCACTGGCGCTTGAGGAAGAGGTAGCTGTTCTTCTGGGACATGTCCGTGGGGTTTCCGGCGCAGCCTGGGCCGTAATTTCGATCCGGGAATGAGAAGGTATTCGCGCTGGACATGCCCAGCGGATCGCCCGAGATGAGAGGAGTAAACGGCAGGCCGCTGGCCACGCGGACGATTCCACCGAGTTGATAGCCACTGGTTGCACCCTTGAAGAATTCGTTGGCGGTGTTGAGGCCATGCAGGGTGTAGAGTCCGTTGATCACGATGTTCTGTGCGATGTTGAAGTCCGAAGGTCCCTTGAAGCGGCCCGCGTAGTTCGGCAGCGGAGCGATGAGGGAGTTGCTGAAGTTCGTCCCTCCATTGGACGAAGAGGATTCGTCCAGCGACTTCGCCCAGGTGTAGGAGATTCCGAGCCGGTAGTTGCGTCCTGAGCCCCGCAAGGCGACGTTCATCGCGTTGTAGGTGGTGGACTCGTTGAACATCAAGGTGTCTTCCGCACCCACGGCAGGATTGACCTTCGTACCGCTGGTCTTGTACGTAGTGCCCTTGCTGGTGGTTGTTGGCACGAGAGCGGGCCAGACCATGTTTTGGAACGTTGACGACGCCAGCGGCTCGACGATATTGCCGTCGTTGCTTTTGAGCGGCTGGCGAATGCCGTGCGATCCGGTGTAGCCAAGTTCCAGGGTTAGACCCGTTGCCAACTCTTGCTGAATGTTAAAGAGGTACTGTTCGAGGTAGGGTCGACCGAAGTTCTGCTGAATGTAGGCCGTTTTGTTGGTCGGAGATGCGATGGCCAGGTTATAGGCAAGCTTCGGATTATTAGCATTCGTGGAATACGCTCCAAAGCTGCCGGCCGGCGCGGCTGTCAGATTTGCCGTGGTTCCGAAGGGGGCCACGGAGACCGTGTCCAGTGTGAACAAGTAGGTGAGAGGCAGGGAGTCATAGACGCCGAACGCTGCACGGACGGAGGTTTTGCCTGCGCCGAACGGATCCCAGACCACGCCGACACGGGGCGAAATATTCCGCAGGGATGGGTTCTGATACAGCTGGTTCACCACGGTCGGCGCGGGATCGGTCGGTGTCAACATCACCCCAAGGTGGCCGTACTTCTCGCCCACGGCAGTGATTGGCTCATAGCGGGCTCCAACGGTAAGCGTGAGGTTCTTGCGCATGTGAAACGTGTCCATCAGGTAGGCGCCGAAGACTTTCTGGCGCAGGTAGATGGGGATGCTCTTTCCTGGAATGTTGGAAGTAAAGGTGTTGGGGGCGTTACTGATGAAGCTTGAGAACGAGGCAAAGTTGTAAAAGCCGTTGGTCACGTTGCCAAGATCGTTCGACTGGTTGTTCTCCATAGAGAATCCGGCCTGAATCGAGTGCGCTCCCTTAGTGAGGTAGACGTCATCTCCTAGCTGATAGCTGTGATAGTGCCAGGCGTAGATGCCTTCGGCATTGACACCACCGAAGAAGGTGCTGAGGCCGCCGATCTGAATCTCGCCTACGTTCGCGCCGGGCACGAAGCCGAGGTTGGCGTTGGTGGCCAGCGGATTGATGCCAGTGCTGGAGGCGGGAGCGACGGAGAAGGTGTAGGCGTAGCCTCCGTGGACGAAGTTCAACAGGTTGGGCGAGAAGACGTGCTGCTCCTGCACCGAGTAGACCCGCCGGGTGATGTCGAGGCCGGTGACGACGAAGTTGAAACCGTCGGGCTGGCTATCCGTGGACGCATCGTTGAGCGCGGTCGCGTGCATGGCATCTTTGGCGGAGAAGGTGTAGTCCGCACGCCCCTGGTAGAGATCTTCCTTGGCGATGGCCGCCGAGTTGAAGGTCCAGGTGCCGGTGTCGCCGCTTACGCCGGCGTTGGGCGTGGGAAAGAGGGCGAGGTAAGGCTGAACGTTGGGATCGATGGGGAACTGTTGGAGGCCGACGCTATTCGCCGATGCAACGGTGCCTCCGATACCGGTGAGGCAACTCTTATTCGAGGCAGTTGCAGTCTGGGTGCACTGGAGCCAACCGAGACTCGCATTTGGGGAAGGCACCGTGTCAATGGTGGCTGTGGTGCGGCTTTGGCGCAGGCCCTCGTAGTTGAAGAAGAAGAAGGCCTTGTCCTTGCGGATTGGACCACCGATCGTGCCGCCGAACTGATTGCGCTTGAATGGGGCAGGACCTGTCGAGAAGTAATTCTTCGCGTCCAGAGCGCTGTTGCGGATGAACTCGTAGCCGGAGCCGTGGAACTTGTTAGTGCCTTCGCGGGTGACGGCCGAAACGACACCGCCGGAGGTGCGGCCATAGTCGGAAGACGCGTTCGACGTGACGACTGTGAACTCCTGGATTGCGTCGACGCCGAGGGTTCCGCCGAGGGCTCCACCCGGACCTGCGCCGGAGTAGTCGTTAGTGGTGATGCCGTCGAGGCGGTAATTGTTTTGCTGTGGGCGCGTGCCGCCGATGGAGATCTGCGTGCCGACGCCACGGTTGGAACGGGAGTTGTCGCCGGCAGAGATGCTGAGTTGGTTGTCAACGGTGTGGACGTTGGGCTCGAGGATGCTGAGCGAGGTCCAGTCGCGGCCGTTGAGGGGAAGCTCACGGAGGGTTTTGCCGTCTACTGTTTGATTCAACTGCGCGGAGCCGAGATCGACCGAGGATGAAGCGGTGGTCACATTGACGATCTCCGTACCGGCGGTGGCGACCTCGAGTTTCATGTCCAGGACGGTGTCGTGGCCAACGTCGACCAGGGCTTCGGTGTGCATGACAGAGAAGCCCCCGGCCTCAAAGGTTACGTCGTAGGTTCCGGGGTCGAGGTTGGGCTTGTTGAACAGTCCGGTCGAGGTCGTTTTGAGAACTTGAGTAATGCCGGTTCCACGGTTCACGATCTTCACGGTTGCGTCCGGAACTACGGCGCCCGAGGGGTCGGTTACGGTGCCGGTGATGCTGCCGCCCGCGACCTGTGCCGGAGATGCAATGGACAGGAACAAGCCGAAGCAGAGGGCGACGAGCAACGCGATCCAGAAGAAACGCAACTCAGCGAAGGCCGCGGAAGATACGGACCGACCGGGGTGGGGCGGGACTTGAGGAGTTGTGTGGGTGCTGGTTGTGGTTGACATGTCGTTCATCTCCAGGAGCAACGGTGACTCGTTGTTGCGCGGCTCTACAACGTTTGAACTTGCGTCATAGGGAATTACTCAATCAGGCGTAGCTGTTGCTGCAGAAGTTCCGGGGTCAGTGGAAGAAAATCACCTTCCTGCATCACGTCTTCCTGGCCCTGACGGCTAAGCACGTAACGCAGGAACTCGTGAAGTTTTGGATCTACAGGTTGGCCAGGCTTGCGGTTGAGCATGATGTAAATGCTGCGCACCATCGGATACGTGCGGTTTGCAGTGGTCAGCAGAGTGGGCTTGATATATGGGCCGCCCTCGTTTTCTGCGATAGGGAGGACCTTGACACCGGGGTTGGTGAACTGGAGGCCGGTAAAGGCAATGCCGTCGGGATCCTTGGCGAGGTCATCGAGCATGAGATCGCCGGCTGTGTGGATGAGCTTGCCGTCGGGTTGGTGCGCGTTGGTGTACTCGCGAAGATCGCCGGTCCACTGATCACTGCCTTTGAAGACGACCTGCTGAAAGGCGTAAGTGAAGCCGGGAACGATCATGTCGTATCCATAAACGTGAATACGATGCGTGGCCTGCGGGCCGGTGACGCCAAGTTGTCCCCAGGTGGTAATGCGCTCCTTTGCGCCGCGTCGAAGGGCGGTGCCGTAGATCGCATCGAGCTGCTGCATGGTGAGTTTAGAGACGGGATTGGACTTGTTGACGAAGATGATGAAGGGCCAAGTCTTGCCTTCGGCGTGGAAGGAACCGGTGGCGCATTGGATGCCGAGCGGCTCATACTGGAACATCTTCTGGAAACCGAGAATTTCGGTGGGCCAGGGCTCGCGGCCCAGGAGTCCAAGGTCGGCGACACCGGTGTAGAGTGCGCCGAGGGCCTGGGCGGAGCTCTTTAGGGTGTCGTCGAACTGAATCTCGGGATGGGTCTTGTGGAAGCCGGCTTCCCAGAGCCCCTCGAGCTTGACCATGAAGTCGTTGCCCCAGACGCGAATCGTGCCGGGCATAGGCGGGCCGGGGACGAAGTCCGGAGCCTGCTCAGCGTACTTGGGGAGCTTGCTGCGGTCTTCGTCCGGAGCAGTTTGCGCGATGGCTCGCACTTGGATGGAGACCCAGGGAAGAAGTACGAATGCGATAACTGCGGAGCGAAGGGGCAACATTTGTTCTACCTCAGCGAGAATGCGACCTCGGGTTAGGCGGTAGCGTAATCCAGTTATCGATCTGACCGGCAAGGAGCGTATCTTCAGGGCAAATAAGGTTTAGTTTCGCGAAATGAGGAACTAGTGAACCAGTCATTAAATATTGTTCATTGGTAAACGTGGGCGTTTCTGCAAATCACTCTTGCTGTGAATACTTATGAAGACTGGTCAATGGAGCTTGATGAGCCGTGGACACAAGCACGGAGCGATATGACTACGGAAGTAGTTAGTTTTGGAAGCGAGTTTTGTAAGTTCGTTCGCGCGGCGCTTAGTCAAGCTTCTTGCGCTCTTCTTCGATGACATGTCTGGTAAGTGGCAGGTACTTACCGTCTCGTACGATCTGAGCCTGACCTTCCTGCGAAAGGATGAAGCGGAGATATTCGCGGAGCTTGGGGTCGAGCGGCTTCTTTGGGTCGCGGTTGACCCAAAAGAAGACGTCCGCATAGAAGGGGTAGGTGCGGTCGCGAATGTTGTCCATGGTGAGCGGGTAGTATGGGCCGCCGTCCTTAGTGGCGATGGGCAGGACTTTTACGGCCGGCGTCTGCCACAGCGTGCCGCCGGCGACGTAGGCGATGGCGTAGGGATCCTTGGCAACGTCCTGGATCATAGTTTGACCGGCGATTTTGAGGGTGCCGTCGGGGTTCGTGTCGTTGGAGTACTCGATGAGGCCGCCATTGAACTTGCTGGTGACGCCGCCGAAGGCACGGGTCTCAACCTCCTCAGTGAAGTGGAACTCGAGGTTGTAGCCCAGCACGTGGATGGGCTTGTCGGCCCACTCGCCGGTTAGGCCAAGCTGGCCCCAGGTGCGGATGTTCTTGTCGGCGCCGCGAGCGGCCTTTTCGTTCCAGATGAGGCCGTCGTAGGCACCGGTACGAACGTCGCCGAAGATGCCGTCAATCTGAGACATGGAGAGATGCGCAAGCGGGTTCTTCGCGTTGACAAAAACACCGATGGGCGGGTTCCATCCGGAGATGTCGTAGGAGCCGGTCATGCCGACGATGCCGGTGGGCTGGTAATCAAACTCGCGCTGGAAGGAGAGGCGCTCGTCCCACATGATCTGGCGGCCCATGATGCCAACATCGGCGACTTTGTAGACGAGGGAGGAGATGGCGTGCTCGGAGGTGCGGAGGTTGTCTTCGAACTTGACGTTGGGCTGGAACTTCTGGAAGGCACCTTCGAAATAGCCGGCGAGCGGCGAGTCGGCGAGGTAGTTGGAACCCCACTGGCGGATGGTGCCGGAGACCTGCTGCTCGGGAACGTAGTGGGGCAGGTCGGAAATGTCGAAGCGGTCGGGCGCGTAGTGGACCTCGCCTCCCTTGCGCAGAACGCTCTTGGCGCGCGCAGCCTGGAGAGCGCTGGCCTCGGCGTCGGACTCGGTTTTGGACTTCTGCGCCGATGATGCGAGGGGAAGAAGCGCAATGGTGAGCGCGATGGAAGTGATGCGGGTGAGGGTGTTCATGAGCTTCTCCTTCGAGATGTGTCTTGAAAGCGCGTGCGAACTACTGAAGCTTGGTGCGTTGCTCGGCGGCGATTTTCGGGGGAAGCGGCATGAAGATGCCCTCTTGCTCGACCCTGCGCTGGCCTTCGAGCGAGAGGACGTAGCTGAGGAACTCACGCACGGGGGGCGCGAGCGGAGCAGTGGGAGGGCGATCGACGTAGATGTAGACGAAGCGCGTGAGCGGGTACGTGGCGGCGCGGACTTCGTCGAAGGTGCCTGCGTAGTAAGGGCCGGAGGCGGTCTCCGCAATAAGGAGTGAATGCGTGCCGGGCTGACGATTGTGGAAGCCGGCGTAGCCAATGGCGTTGGGATCCTTGGCGACATCTTCGACTATGCGGGTGAGGACTGACGTTGGGCCGCCATTCTTCTCGCCGAGGATGCCGTCGCGCAAAAGGCCGCCGTTGCAGATGCGGCGGGTGATGAAGTTCGGGACGCCATCGGGCGGGAGGACGCCGACGAGATGGACGGGGCGGTGAGCCCATTCGCCGGTCAAGCCGAGCTGTCCCCATTCGGTGATGGGTTGTGTGGCGCCGCGGTGCAGCATGGTGCACCACATTGCGTCGAGCTGCTGGAGGTTGAGTAGCGCGATGGGGTTGGCGTCGTTGACGTAGAAGGTGAGGGCGACGGTGCGGGTGGGCGTGCGATAGCTGCCGAGCGCGACGGCGATCTCAGTCGGCGCGTAGCCGTGTTTGGCGCGGAAGGCTTCGATCTCGGTGGGGTTGAGCTCCCGCGAGAGGGGCGCGAGTTGAGCCGCGCCGGCGATGAGTGCGGCAGGAACGGACATCGAGGCTTGCGATTGAAGATCGACGGCGATGGTGGGCAGGTGCTGATGAAAATCGGCGATCCACAGCTTCATGAGGGTATCCATGGTGTCTGTGCCGACGCTGATGAGGTGACCAGAGATAGACGCGGTGGGAACAAAGTGCGGCAAGGTGGGATCGGCGGGGGACTTAAGTGTCTCGGCGGGAACGGCCTCCTGCGCGCGCAGCAGCGGCAGCGTGAGGGAGAGCAGAAGTGCGAGACTCGCGCGACGATGCATGTAGGGTCCCCGGTTGGCTATTGAAGATCTTTCTGTTCCCTAGCGGCGATGGCGGGCGGCAAAGGCATGTAGATGTTGTCTGTGGCGACGAGCGTCTGGCCCTCGGGGCTGATGACGTAGTGGAGAAAGGCGCGTTCGAGAGGGGGTATGGGCTCGCCGGGTTTGCGGTCGGTGAAAATGTAGATGAAGCGCGTGAGAGGATAGTTGGCGGATGCGACTTCTGCGCGTGTGCCCGAGAGATAGGGGCCGCTGGACTCGGAAATGGCGATGATCTTTGCGCCGGGCTTGAGGTTGGCGAAGCCGGCGTAGCCGATAGCGGCGGGATCGGCGGCGACGTCGGTGACGATGCGTTCGAGGACGTTGATGGGGCCACCGGTGTGCTCGGTGTGGATGTCGGTGCGAAGGTCGCCGTCTTTGCAGATGCGCAGGCGGACGAAGTTGGAGATGCCGTCGGGAAAGTTGACGCCGATGGGATGAATGGGGCGGGCGGCCCAGTCGCCGGCGAGGCCGAGTTCGCCCCAGGTGGTGATAGGCCGCGGTGAGCCGCGACGAAGCGAGGTGCAGTAGATAGCGTCGAGTTGCTGGAAGCTGAGGTGCGCGATGGGATTGCTCTGGTTGACGAAGAGGGCGAGCGCAACGGTGCGGCCGGAGACCTCGTAGCTGCCGAGGGCGACGGGGATACCGGTGGGGTCATAGGTGCGGCTGCCGTGGAAGATGCCGAGCTCGGCGGGCGTGAACTCGCGGCCGAGTGGGGCGAGATCGGCGGAGCCGTCGGCGAGTGCGGGCGCGGCGGTGAGTGCTCCTTTCGCGGTGAGCTCGATGTGGACCGCGGGATGGAGTGCGGTGAAGGCGGCGATCCAGCGGTCCATGAGCTCCTTCATGGTGTCAGTGCCGACGATACGGATGGAACCGCTGAGTTGGTCGGGGGGCGGTGGCGTTTGAGCGGGCGGGGCACCGGCGAATCCGAGGCAAAACAGAGCAATGTTGGCTGTTCGCAGCGGGCTTATTCTACGCAACGCAGATTTCAGCAGGAGATCACGCACAGACGATGGCCTCCGATTCGTTGTCCGCCCACGGCTCGCCGTTCAACATGCGCTGTGCTTGGACGTCGTTGAATTCGCCTTCCCACTTGGCCACTACGATGGTGGCAACGCCATTGCCGACGAGATTGGTAAGCGCCCGCATTTGCGACATGAAGCGGTCCACACCGAGTAACAGGGAGATGCCTCCGACCGGAATCGTTCCAAGAGCGGAGAGCGTTGCGGCGAGCGTGATGAAGCCTCCCCCCGTGACCGCTGCGGCCCCCTTGGAATTGAGCATGAGGATGAGGAGTATGAACATTTCCTGCCCAAAGGTTAGGTGAGTGTTTGTTGCCTGTGCAATGAAGAGTGCGGCAATTGTGAGATAGATAGAAGTGCCGTCGAGATTGAAAGAGTAGCCGGAGGGGATTACGAGACCGACGACGGACTTAGAGCAGCCGAGGCGCTCCATCTTGACGATCATGCGCGGCAGAACCGTTTCGGAGGACGACGTCCCGAGTACGATGAGAAGTTCCTCGCGTATGTAGCGGAGAAACTTCCAGAGGCTGATTTCGTAATAGAACGTGATCAAGCCAAGGACGACGACAACGAAGAGGATACTCGTGATGTAAACGCACAGCATGAGCTTGCCCAGCGAAAGAAGTGTGCCGAGCCCATATTTGCCTATGGTGAAGGCCATGGCACCAAAAGCTCCGAGAGGAGCGAGTTCCATGATGAAGGCGATGATCTTGAAGGCGAGGTGCGAGGCGGAATCGGCAAGGCGGGTAAGTGACTTGTCGTGGTCAAGGCTGACCAGGGCGAGACCGACCAGGATGGCCAGCAGCAGCACTTGCAGAATTTCGCCTTTGGCAAATGCTTCGACGAACGTGTCAGGGATGATGTTGAGGACGTAGTCGACGCCTCCAAGCTCCTTGCCGGCAGCGGTATATTGACTAATCGATTTGGTATCGAGCGTGCGAGGATCGATATTCATGCCACGGCCGGGGTGAAACAGCGTAGCGACTCCCAGCCCAATTCCGAGGGCCAATGTGCTTACGACTTCGAAGTAGATCAGAGCCTTGGCCGCCACTCGGCCAAGCTTCCTGCTGTCCCCGATGTTCGCGATGCCGACGACCACAGTGAGGAAGATGATCGGCGTTATCATCATCCTGATGAGTTTGATAAAACCGTCGCCCAGCGGCTTCAACGATTGCGCAAACGTCGGGAAAAAGAAACCCACCATCACGCCCGCGACAATGGCCACGAGGACGCGGAAATAGAGCGTCTTATAAAATGGGGTTTGTGCGACCAGCGGAGAAACCTGCGATGTACCCTGCGGTGTTATCAAGGAGCTCTCGTTTCGATGGTTTAGCGAACTACTGTTCCAACTTCTTAAGTTGAGCGGCGGCGAGTTCTGGAGTCAGCGGAAGGTATTCGCCTTCCTGGCGAACGAGTTCCTGCCCCTCGCGACTGAAGATGAAACGTAGAAACTCGCGTGTGCGCGGGTCGAGTGGATGGCCGGACCCCTGGTTGGTGTAGATCCACACGGAACGAGCAAAGGGGTAAGTGCGCGCCTCTACGGTCTCGGGCGTTGCACCGATGAAGGGACCGTCGTCGTTGATGGCGACGGGGATCAGCTTGACGCCTGGGTTGCGACAGCCGGCGCCCGAGACGGCGATGCCCGCCGGGTCCTGAGAGAGGGCGTCGACGATGTGCTGCTGGGCCTCGTAGACGGTGCCGTCGGGGCGGTTGATGTCGTCGAAGTGCTGGAGATGCTCGTTCCACAACATGGAGCCGCGCATAACCTGCTGCGAGAAGTAGAAGGCGGGCGCGGCGTCGAGTTCGCCGGTGTAGACATTGATGGTGCGGTCGGCCCACGGGCCGGTCAGGCCGAGCTGTCCCCAGGTGCGAATGTTGGACTTCTCTCCGCGGAGATGCTCTGCACCGAAGATGGCATCGAGCTGCGCGAAGGTGATGCGGATGAGCGGATTGTCCTTCGCGACGAAGATGCCGAGAGCGACGCTCTTGTCGGCGTTGGCGTAGCTGCCCGTCATGACTTCGAGCGGGAAGGGCTTCTGCTTCATGACACGGTTGTAGCCGGCGACTTCCATGGGGCGGATCTCGCGGCCGAGGATGCCGAGGTCGGCGGTGTTGGTGAAGAGGGCTCCGGTAGCCGCGGCGCTGCTGACGAGGTTGTCGGAGAAGGTCACGTCGGGGTGATACTTTTGAAAACCTGCCTCCCAACTGAGCATGACCTTCTTGAGAAAGACATGGCCCCAACTGCGAATGACGCCGGCGGGGATGGGCTGGGGCTGATAGGCGGGGATGGCGTCTATTGGCGAGGCTTGCTGAGCGCAAGTGGGGACGGCTGGCGCTAAGCAGATGAGAGCGACTGCGAGTTTCGGGAGCAGCTTATTCATCGGAGTCCTTGAGGGTCAGGGCTTCGGCTGGAAGAGCCAGATCTCTGCGGCCTGCCCTTCGACGGGCGGGACGGCGACGCAGAGGAGGTTCAGGTTGGGGACGAACTGCGAGGTGCCAGCGTGGTGTCCGGTAAAGAAGCGCGCGATGGTTTTGTAGTGGTCGACGTCGATTTGCTGGATGACCTGCACGTATCCGTCGAGCGCGGTGAGGTACAGGCGATGGAGCCTTGTGTCGAGGTACATGCTCTCGACGCCTTCGATGGTGTCGAGCGTCGCGATGGGGCGGCCTGTGTCCATGTCAAGCACATTGAAGGACGAAGGGCGGCGGTTGACGACGAAGGCGCGGTGGTTGGTCTCGTCGAGCGTGAGGGCGATGGGTTGGGCGGGTGTGGCTAATTGGAAGCGGGCGAAGATTTGATTGTTGGTGAGCGAGACTACAGCGACCTGGCTTAGGCCGGGAATCAGAACAAAGAGGCGATCGCCATGCTGTTCGATCTGAAGTGCGGCAGGGCGGTATTCGGTGGACACTTCGCCGACTTTGTCCCAGGTGTTGCTGTCGACGATGGCGAGCGCGCCGGGGCCGCGACTGGAGTCAACGCCGCCGTGATCGACATAGAGGTACTTCGTTTTGGGATCCATGTCCATCATGTCCGCACCGAGCGATAGCGGCAGGATTTTGATGGGCTCGTAGGTCTTGCCGTTGAAGGAGCGCAGCGAGCCGTCTTTGCCGTTAGTGACCGCAAGGGCGTTGGCGCCGGGCACGTAGTAGAGCCCTTGTGGGCGATCGAAGCCTCCGCTGATGGTGTAGAGCGGCTTCCGGGCGACGAGGTCGAAGACGCGAACCTGGTTGTCCTCCTGCGCCGAGGCGAAGAGCCGATCGGTCGCGAGATCGACGGTGAGATGGTCCCATGTGCCGGTCATGTTCGGCACGGGGATGCGACCAACCAAGGTGAGGGCGGCGTTGTTCTCGGCGGAGCCCAAATCCGTGGTTTGCGCATGCGCGAATGAGGGGGCAATCGCAAGCGTGCCGGCGAGAAGGGTTAGAGAAACTATGTTCATCGGTAGATTTCCTTGCCACTTTCTCTCATGGGTTCTTCCTTGTAGGCGCGCTGGTTCTTAGTAATTGGCGAACCACGCCATTTATTTCTCTTGCAGTGAAGGACGAGTGAACTATGAATGAAAAGTCATTCATGGTTAGGTGCGGGGTTGAGAAGAGATGGCAATAGTGAACTTGCGGGAAGGTGTCTTCAAACCCTCGGACTGTCTGGATGGTTTGTTGTCATCGGGACGGGTGTGTTGTACCGGCGACTTTCCTTTCGCGAGGCAAATCGAGTTTAGCTGCCTCCGCTTCTGCCACCGACGGCGGAAGTGCGGTGTAGCCGCCGTCCTCAATGACTGCCTGCTGGCCTTCCGGACTTAGCACGTAGCGCAGGAAAGCTTCGACACGCGGATCGGCCGGCTTGCCCGGAGCACGGTCGATGTAGGCGGTGATGCTGCGAGTCAGGGCGTAGGTGTGGTTTGCGAGGGTCTCGTGAGTCGGCAGGAGGAATGGGCCGCCAGCGCGGCCGATTGGGATCGCGCGGATCTCGGAGTTCTTGTACAGCAGGCTGGAGTAGCCAATGGCATCGGGATCTGCGCCGATAGCGTCCACGATGCGCTGACCGGCATCGAGCAGCGAACCGTCCGGCTTCTTCACGTCGCCGAGTTCAACCAAGTCCGGGTTCCATATTGTGCTGCCGTTCATCACGCGCTGCTCCAGGTAGTAGCCGAAGCCGCGGTGGATTTCGAAGCCGTATAGGTGGATTGGGCGTTTGGCCCAGTCGCCGGTGAGGCCAAGATCGCCCCAGGTGGCAGGGGGCTTCTGTTCCGCTCCGAAAAGTTTCGCAATCTGCGGGAGCGAGAGGTGCGCCAGAGGATTGGCGCGGTTGACGAAGACGACGAGGGCGAAGTCTTTGTTGCGAATGTCCAGCGATCCGGTGACCACGTCGATTCCGAGCGGTGGGTAGTGATGCACGTCCTCAAACGCTTCGACCTCGACCGGCCATATTTCGCGACCCATGATGGCAATGTCGCCGGTTCCGGTGTAGAGCGAGCCGATAGCCGAGGCGGTGCCGTGCAGTTCGTTGTCAAACTGGATTTCCGGGTGAGTTTTGCGGAAGCCAGCCTCCCACTTGATGACCAGCGACTCAATGTAGTCATGGCCGAGGGCGCCGTGCCCCCAGATGCGAATGGGGGTTTGCTGAGAAGTGGATTGGGCTGCTATAGGCCGGAGGGCGAGAAGCAGTAGCAGGACCGCGGCGGTGTGTGCTACGAAACGCGAAGTCATCTCTACTCCTCCTGTGCGCTCGCAGATTTCGGCATGGGTTTGTCGAGCTTTTCGATCTGCTTCTGCTGCAGGTCTGGCGTCAGGGGGAGAAGTTGATCGGCCGGGCGCACCAGCGCTTGAGCCTGCGGCGTAAGCAGGAAGCGCACAAAGTTATCGACCTTTGGGTCAAGTGGCTTGGCGGGCGTCCTGTGAAAGTAGAGCCAGACCGAGCGCGTGAGGGCGTACCGGTGATCTGAGAGTGCATCGTCTGTCGCCTGAACCGGCGAGGGGGACGCGAGAAGAAGTGCCTTGGTTACCGAGCCGGACGGCATGCTGGTGTAGCCGATGGCATAGGGGTCGGCCGCGACCGCCTGTGCGATGCGCTGTGGCGCGGAGACAGTGGCGTCGTCGTGGTCGCTGAGCAGATGACTGGCGGGGTTCGGTTTGAAGTCGGAGCGCAGCACGTCGTGACGGAAGAAGACGCCGAGCGCATCTTCGCCGCCGAATCCATAGGGGTGAATCGGCTTGTCCGCCCATGGGCCAGTGAGGCCGAGATCGCCCCATGTGCGGATGTTGGCAGGCGCGAAGCGATGTTCGCTGCCGTAGATTGCATCCAATTGGCTCAGCGAGATTGATGCGAGCGGGTTCTTCGCGTTGACGATGACGACCGGAGTGAAGAGCTGGCCTGGAGCGTGAAGGCCTGCAGTGGCGACGATGACTCCGAACGGTTGCTGCTGATAGACCCATTGATACGCCATGGTTTCCACGGGCCAGATCTCGCGGCCCATGAGCGCGACATCGGCGACGCCGTCGTATAGGCCCGCCATGACCGCGGCCGCGCCATGAAGTTGGTTGTCGAAGCGAACTTCAGGATGCAGCGCGCTGTACTCCGACTCCCAGCGCAGCAGTTGCGCGGAGAGCCCATCGAAGGCCCACACACGGACGATCTGCGTGGCAGGGGGTCCCGGCGATGCTGGCTGCGCCTGGGTGTAGATGGCGGCGCACGCGATGCAGACTGCCGCGATGCTTGGGGGCAGTCTCTTCACAACCGCGCGCTTACTGAAGCTTCTTGAGCTGGGCATCGACCACCTCTTTGGTCAGCGGCAGATACTTGCCGTCTTTCGCTATGGCTTCCTGGCCTTCTCTGCTCAACACAAAGCGGAGGAACTCTTTGACCTTTGGGTCCATGGGTTTCTCCGCGGAACCGTTGGCGTACAGATAGACGGCGTCGTAGAGGGGGTAGGAGCGGTTGCGCACATTTTCGCGCGTGAGTGGGACGTAGTTCTTGGTATCACCGGGTGCGAGCTCGACTAGTTTTGCTCCGTTCACCTTGAAGTTCTCTTCGGAGTAGCAGATTCCGTATGGGTCCTTTGCGAGGTCTTCGACCATCATGCTGGCACCGATGGCGAGTGTGCCGTCGGGCTTACCGTAGTTGGCATACTCCAGCAGTGACGGGTTCCACTTCGAAGAGCCATGCATGACCTGGTCTTCGAAGCGGGTTGCCTGGTGATAGCGCAGGTTGACTCCATAGACGTGGATGGGCTTATCGGCCCACTCGCCGGTGAGGCCGAGCTGTCCCCAGGTGCGGATGTTCTGGGCTGCGGTGCGTGCGCGCTCGGGATGCCACGAGGTTCCTTCCCAGGCACCAGTGCGCTCTGCGCCGAAGATTGCTTCGAGCTGCGCGATGTTGAGTTTCGTGATTGGGTTGGCGCTGTTAACGAAGATGCCGAAGGCGGGCGACCAGCCGGGCACATCGTACGAGCCGGTGGCGTATTCAATTTCGACCGGATCGGCGTTCATGGTGCGCTCGTAAGCGAGCAGATCTTCGAAGGTCATCTTGCGCGAGGGGTCGACGTCGCCGGCATTGAGAAAGAGGGCATAAACAGCAGCGGACGGGGTTTTGAGATTGAACTCGAAGGTGACACCGGGCTGAAACTTCTTGAAAGTGGCCAACCAGTTCTCGCCGACGTGGCTGTCCGCAATGTAGTTGGAGCCGGTCATGCGAATGACTCCAGAAACCTGCTGTAGCGGCTTGTAGTGGGGCAGGTCGCTGAGATCGAATGCGTTAGGAGGGTAGTCGACGAGGTCGCGGCGCCCGGCGACGTGCGCGTTGCGGGCCTTCTGCACATCGAGGGCGTCGCGATCCTGAGCGAGGGTAGGCAGAGCGATTGCTAGTGTGGCGGCGAGGAGGGCTGCGGTGCGAATATTCATGTTTGTTCCTCTTCAGGTTGCTTGTTCGTTCAGTCGAGTTTGTGGCGCTGCTCCTGTGCGACGTGTTCATTGATGGGCGTGTAGGCTCCATCGTCCGCGACCGCCTGCATGCCTTCGCGGCTGAGAATGTAAAGGATGAATTCCTTCACCTTGGAATCGACGGGGGTGCCGGGCGCGCGATTGATGTAAAGCGTGGAGAAGCGATGTAGCGGGTAGGTGTGGTCCCAGATCGTCTCAGGGGTGGCGAGGACGAATGGGCCGCCGGCGTGCTCGGCGAGGCCGATCTGCTTGATGTCGGGGTTGGTGTATTGCAGGTTGGCGAAGGCGATGCCGTCGGGGTCGGCCGCTAGGGCTTTAAGGATGTAGACGCCTGCGTTGATGACCTCGCCGTTGGCATCGCGGCCGTTGTCGAAGTCCTTCAGGTCGGCGTTCCATGTGCCGGTGTCATGCAGTACGACGCGGTTGAAGTAGCCGGCCATTCCGGTGTCGAACTGGTAGCCGTAGACGTGAATGGGGTGTGTCGCGATGGGGCCAGTGAGGCCGAGGTCTCCCCAGGTGCGAACCGTTTTTCCACCTGGGCCGGAACACCCGAAGATGGCCTGGACCTGCGCCATGGTCAGGCCCTTGATCGGGTTCGACGCGTGGATGAAGACCTCGAGCGAGAAGGTCTTGTGCGGCGTTCCAAAGGAGCCGGAGCTGATCTCGATGCCGAGAGGCTCGTATCCGAAGCGGCCTTTGAAGCCGTTGATCTCGGCACGATACCCTTCCCTGCCGATGAAGGCGACGTCGGCAATGCCGGACGTGATGCCGGCCATTGCGGCTTCAGTGCCGGGAAGATTGGTCGTGAACGTGACGCCCGGATGGAACTTCTGAAAGCCATCCTGCCAGCGCTTCATGAGTGCGGGAATGTAGTTGTTGCCGTACACGCGGATGGTGCCGGAGACGTGCTGCTGCGGCTTGTAGGGTTGGAGGTCGGAGACGTCGAGATGCTGCGGTAGCTGCGCGAGTGCGACGGACGAGAGGGCTGCGATGGCGAAGGCCGATACGCGGAGTTTCACTGGAGTGCCTCCCTGGCCTGCGCGGCGAGTTCGGGTGAGAGCGGTAAGTAGCCACCGGTGCGGGCGACGATGGCCTGCCCCTCGGGGCTGACGATGTACGCGAGGAAGGCGGCGACATTGGCGGGCACGGGCGACTTGGGCTCGCGGTTGGCGTAGATGTAGATCGTGCGCGCGAGCGGATACGTCCCTGCGATGATGGTTTCGGCGGAGGGCAGCACCGGTGTTGCACCGTCCGTAGCGGAGAGGAGGATGACCTTGAGCCCCGGCGCGGGTTGGGATGAGAGTGCGAGCCCGTACTTGTCCTTGGCGAGCGCGACGGCGATCTGCTGCTCGGCGGTAACGCCGGGTTTGGGTTGGAAGAGCCTCAAGCAGCAGGAGAACTTCTGCGAGCCCTTGAGGGCTGCGCGCTCGAAGTACTGCACCTCCGCACTTTGGAGGTTGTAGGTGTAGAGCTGGATAGGTCTCGTGGCCCAGTCGCCGGTAAGGCCGAGATTGCCCCAGGTCTTGTAACTCTGTTTGCCGCGGCGATGGTCGGCATCAAAGACTCCGTCGAGTTGTTGCAGGCTGAGATGAGCGAGCGGATTCGCGGGGTTGACGTACACCACGAGCGCGGGTGCATGATGCGGCGTGGAGACCGAACCGAGCGCAACCGGGATGCGGTATGGATCGTACCCCGTGCCTTGCTGGTAAGCGTCGACCTCGATGAAGCTGGCTTCGCGATCGAGAATGGCTAGATCGGCCGTGCCCGTGTAGAGGCCGCCGATGGCACTGGCGTTGCCATCGAGCTCGTCGTCGAAGCGAGCGTCGGGATGCGCATTGCGGAAGCCGTCCTGCCAGGCGTGGAGGAGGGTGAGAATGTAGTCCTGGCCTTTGTGTCCGTGTCCCCAGATACGAATTGGCGCCGCATCGCCTGCGGCTACGGGAGGAGATTGAGGGCAGGCTGCGAGGGCGAGGCTTAGCGTGAACCCAGCCAGGCCGATTCGTCGAAGGTGAGCGAGTAGAGCCATGTGATCCGATAGCGTGCGGTAGTTACGTAACGAGATAACTGTACTTAGCGGATGAGCTTGCGCTGTTCCTCGACGACGTTGCGAGGGAGCGGGTAGTACATGCCGAAGTCCTTGACGTCCTGCTGGCCTTCGCGACTGAGGATGTAGCGCATAAACTCACGCGCACGATCGTCCATTGGCTTGCCAGGCTGCTGATCGATGTAGATGTAGGCGTCGCGCTTGAAGGGATAGGTGCGGTTCTGGACGTTCGCTACCGTGAGTGGGACATAAGGGCCACCGTCTTCGGAGAGGTCGACCTGCTTCACGCCGGGATAGTTCTTGGAGTGGAGGATGGGCCCCCAGGCGATACCATATTTGTCCTTGGAGAGCGCTTCGTACATGCGCTCGCTGGCGACTTTCTGGCCGTCGGCATCGGGGACGATCTCCTTCTCCTCGACGTACTCTTTGAAGTTCTCGTTCCACTTATCGTTCCAATGGAAGAGCTTGCGCTCGACGTTCACCTCGAAGCCGGGGGCTATGTAGCCGTAGGTCTGGATAGGCTTGTCGGCCCACTCGCCGGTGAGGCCGAGTTGACCCCAGGTGCGGATGTTCTCCGACGCGGGACGAGCGTACTTTCCAGTGTAGAAGACGCCATCCCAGCCGCCGGTTCGCTCGGCACCGAAGATGTCATCAAGCTGCTTCATGGTGAGTTTACTAAGAGGGTTGTCCTTGTTGACGACGATCTGGATCGCCCACAGTGATCCGCGCGTCTCGTAGCCGCCAGTGGCGACGATGAGTTCGGTGGGCAAATACCGCTTGACCTGGTAGAAGGGGAGCAGATCGCTGACCTTGGCGTCGTCTCCGGCGGGAGCCACGTCGACGCCGAGGATGTAGAGGCCGGGAATCGCGCCCTCGCTGGACTGCGAGAAGGTGTTGTCGAAGACGGCGTCCGGATGGAAGCGCAGGAACCCTTTCTCCCAGGCCTGCATCTGCCCTTTCAGTTCGCCTCCGAAGACACGGATGGTGCCCTGGATTTTGACATCGGGCTTATATGGATCGAGCAGATTGGGGTCGGGACTTTGCGCCGCTAGAGGAAGGGCGATGGCGGCGAATACAATAGCAACGGTGGCGATGGTCCTGAACATGCATCCCTCTGTTTCTCTGAGCACACGGCATCCCGGACTGGGCCGGTGGATGAGGAGAATATTGTGAATTACAAGCAAATAAGGGGTATACCCCGGGAATGAACATCCTCTGAACCCGATATGAACATCCCTTAATCCGGCTGTTGACCGCCATCTATTCGAGCTTCCTGAGCTGCTCTTCGACGGCCTCCTTCGTCAATGGAAGGTACTTCCCGTCCTTGGCGATCGCCTCCTGGCCCTGGCGGCTTAGGACGAAGCGAAGGAACTCCTTGAGCTTTGGATCAACGGGCTGGCCGGGCACGCGGTCGAGATAGAAATACACCTCGAGCAGCATGGGGTAGGTACGATTCTGCACGTTCTCAATCGTCAGCGGAACGTACGGCGAACCGGGCTTCGCCGCGATGGCGAGCGTCTTGGTCTGCGGTGTGAGGAACATGACGCCGCTGTATCCGATGCCGTAGGGATCCTTCGACAGGTCGATCATGAGCTGGTCGGCAGCGATCTTGAGAGTGCCGTCGGCAGCGGCGTAATTGGCATACTCCTGGAGCGCCTCGGCCCATTTATCGCCGCCCTCGAAGACCATCTGCTGGAAGTCACGCGCCATGCCGTATTCGAGGTTGAGACCGTAGACGTGGATGGGCGCGTTCTTCCACTTGCCGGTAAGGCCAAGCTGGCCCCAGGTGCGGATGTCGTCGGCTGCGGTGCGCCCGGCTTCAGGATGCCACGTTGTACCCTGATAGCCGCCGGAGCGCGCCGCGCCGAAGATGCCGTCGAGCTGCTGCATGGTCAACTGCGAGATGGGATTTTCCTTGTTGGTGACGACGGCGAGCGCGGGGCTCCAGCCGGGCACGTCGTAGGAGCCGGTGGCGATGAGGATGCGCAGTGGTTCATGATTGAAGGCGCGCTCGTAGAGTTCCTCGTCGGAGAAGGTGAAGAGGCGGCAGGCAGCGAGGTCCGCGACGCCGGTAGCCAGCGCCGGCGCCGCCTCGAGTGCGGTGCGCATGTGGACGTCGAATTTCACATCGGGCTGAGACTTGTGAAACTCGGTCTGCCAGTAGTCGTTCAAGTTCGAGTCGGCGAAGTAGTTCGAGCCCCACTCGCGAATGGTGCCGGACACGACCTTCTGCGGCTTGTAGTCGGGCAGAGCGGAGAGGTCCCACGGATGAGTGTAGTAAACGCGCTTGGCGCGGCCGGATACGTGTTCGCTGCGGGCCTTCTGCACGTCCAGCCCATTCCGCTCCTGGGCGAGTGCCGCCGCAACGACGAGAAGAGTGATGCCGGCGAAGAGGATGAGGCGTTTCATGGGAACTCCTGTTGGTTGGTTGACGATGACGAGAACGGTCAAGGAGTAGCGTCGTCCTGAGGGATGAGGGACGGCTGAACCATGGATGAATTCGCGTTCATGCCGGCTGGCGCGGCGGGCGTTTCGCTGCCGGCACGGGGCGCGGCCTGCGCCACCAGAAGAGAGGGCCGGTGATCGCAAGGACAGGAAGCAACAGGCTCATCAGGCAGGCGAGGATTCGCGTGGGCCACCCGAGGATGTCTCCGGTGTGGACCTCTCGGTTCCATTCGCGGAAGAAGCGGGTGGGCCCGCCGACGGTGCGGGCGCTGCGGGTGTAGAGAACGGCGCCCGAGTATGCGTTGACGAGGACGAAGGAGCGGCCCAGTGGAGTGCCGTCCTCAGGGAATTTGAGCCATGCGCGATAGACTCCGCGAGTGCCGGGCATATTGATCTGCGTCAGGCGTGCCGAGGGGAGCGCGGTCCTCGCCGCTGCCGCGACGGCTTCGAGAGGGACGGCTCGTGAGCTGGCGTTCGGTGGCGTTATTTTGAGGTCGGGCTCCGTGTCGGGGAGATGGAGCGCGTTGTTGGCCATGGGCAGCCACTTCGATTGCCAGTGCACTACGACGCCGGTGATGCCGAACAGCAGCATGAAGACGAAGGAGTAGAAGCCAATGGCGTTATGCAGGTCGAAGTTGATACGGCGGCCTGAGGCGCTCCAGCGAATGGTGACAATTTTGCGCGGCCACCAGAGCACAATGCCGCTTAGGCTGAGCAGGATCAGCAGCGATGCGATGAGCATCATGATGAAGGCGCCGCGCTCGCCGAGCAACATGTCAGTGTGGAACTCCTGCACGGCCGTCGCGAAGCTCATACCGTCGATCTTGCCGAGCACGCGGCCGGTGTACTGGTTGATGAAGACGGTGGATGGGTCGGGATGTTGTGGGAGTTGGACCTGCGCGGAGTAGGCGAGATCGGGCGCCGGCGAGCTGGGCGAGAGCGCGAACGTCAGGACCTTCGTCGCGGGGTAAGTGGAGTGAATGCTCGCGAGCAGAGTGTCCAGCGGCATGGATTCGGGGGCCGGCTGGACATAAGCTAGGTGCGGGTGGAAAAGATGGTCGAGCGGATACTCGAAGACGAGAAAACTGCCAGTGAGTCCGAGAACGAACAGCAGCGGCGCTGCGGTGAGGCCTGCGTAGAGATGAACCCACCCGGTGATGCGCCGAAACTTTGACATAGAGATTATTCGGCGCGGGCGCCCGCGGCGATCTACTCGATCTTCTTCAGTTCTTCAGCCGCTTCGCCCGGCTGCAGCGGCCGGAAGCCGACCTTGCGCATCTCGGGCGATCCCATGATGTCCTGCACGTCTTTCGAGAGCAGGAACTCGCAATAGGCCTTGAGCCAGGGATCCAGCGGCTTGCCGGGCACCTTGTTGATGTTGATGCCAATGGCAGAGGCCATCGGATGCAGCGGGCCGGTCATACTCCCGTCGGAGAGCGTTCCTTTGTCGTCGATAACCATGGGTACGAACTTAATCCGCGGGCCGAAGTCCGGAAGATGCTTCCAGGTGGTGACGCCGTTCATCACGGAGACGTTATTCCAGTAGTCCATCAGGACCATGCCGTAGGCATCCTGCGCGACGGCGTTGATGGCGCTCTCTTCGGTGGGCATCCACTCGGTTTGCGGAGTGAAGGGCCTGCCGCCAAACTTGTCGCGCATCTCGTCGATCATGGCGAGAATCGCAGACGTGTCGCGCGTGACGTAGGGATGGATCGGCATAGGACCCCAGTCCCCTTCCACGCCGAGTTGCGACCAGTGGGTGATGTCGCCGGTGCCTCCGCCGGTGGTGAAGATGGCTGCGGCCTGTGCGAGGGTAATCTGCTTAATCGGATTAGTGGCGTTGACCCAAATGCCTGTCGACAGCTTATTGTTGGGATTGCTGTCGTAGCCGATCTTCAGGTAGGTAGGCTCATAGCCGAAGCGCTGAACGAACTGGTCAACCTCAGGCCGGCGGTTTCCGCGGCCAATCGGGCCGAACGCCGACTTCTCCGAGACAAGGCCTTCGACGGAGAGAGTTGAGCCCATCATGATCTTCTGGAACTTAACGTTGGGCTCCACTTCGGCCCAGCGCGCATCCAGCTTGGTGAAGAGCGGGATCAGAACGTCGTTGCCAGCGACAAACGCTGTATTCGGAGCCACCGTGTAGGGACGGTCCGCAGGCACGGTGACATGCTGCGGGACGTACGGCCGCTGAGTGATGTCATCCTGAGCATGGGCCGCCGCGACCATAAGGATGCCGGCGTAGGCAACGGTTACAAACAGGGCACGACGAACGGACGCGGGATATGGAGTCAAGTTGAATCGCATGATTACTTACCCTCTGGCTCGGGAGACGGGAACGGGAAGTTGAGCATCGGGCCCTGTTTCGAACGAGGCGCCCACGTCTTCGCGGCTTCCAGTTTGTCGAGTTCGACCTTCACTTCCTCGGCGGTGAGCGGAAGATAGCCCTTTGCATCCTCTGCGACGGCGTCCTGGCCTTGCTTCGAGAGGACCATACGCATGTACTCCTTCACCAGCGGCTCAAACGGTGTTCCGGGCTCCCGGCGGATATAGATGTAGAGGTCGCGCGGATAGGGGTAGCGATCAGCAATCAGATCCTGCGCACTCCCCGTAGAAAGTGTGTGCCCATCGCTCTCGACGAGCGGCACGACGCGGACGCTCGCATCGACCTTATTCAGGGCGACGATGCCGATGGCGAGCGGATCGCCGGCCACCTTTTTCACAACGTCGTTATAGTGGAGATACTGTTCGTAGTTCTGGCTAAAGACCGCACCGGGAAACGGACCCATCTGGCGATACATCATGTACTCCCCCATGGAGGGGTCATCGGGGCGGTTGTATGCATCCCAGTAGAGGCCGGTGGGATGGATGGGCTTGTCGGCTAAGTTGCCTGCCATGCCCATCTGGCTCCAGTTGGTGACGTCGCCGGTGCCGCTGCCGGTGCCGAAGATGGAGGCGACCTGCTCTTTCGTCAGCGACTTGATGGGGTTGCTCTTGTTGACGATGATTCCCAGCGGACTCATCGTCGCGGCGGGGTTGAGGGAACCATGCCCGACGCGAATGATCAGCGCGGCGACAGGGTCCTTCTTCGAGCCGTAGATTTTCTCGTAGGGGAGCAACTCCAGGAGCGTGGCGCCGCCGCCTTCGGGAGCGAAGACCGCCATGTCATAGGTGATGGCCGGGATGGCGGTGCCGTTTCCCTTGAGGATCGGCGTGAACTTGATGCCGGGATGAGTTTTCGTGAACTCCTCGTCCCATTTCGCGACCATGCCGGCTATGTCGTCGAAGCCAACAATGCGGAGCGACCCGTCCCGCATGACGTAGCCGTGATCGTGCGGCGCCGGCACCGTCTGCGGCTGGTAGTCCGGCAGGTTGGGGTCCAGGAGGGCAGTGCGACTCTTGCCCTGGGTCACGCCGGTTAGCGTCAACGAAAGACAGGCCATTAGTAGCGCGATGGGCCTGCGCAATCGGATGAACGAGAAGGCCCGGGCGCACGAAGAGCGCCACAATGAAGTCAGCGGATACTGGACCGGGGCTCTGTTGAGAAAACAAGAGTTGTTCCGTCTTTTCAATGGATAGGTCTTTTCCGTCGGGTTCACAACGGACAAAGTAGGCCCCCATAATGAAGCGGAGATTAACCCAACATGAAAGAGCTTTCGGGAGAGTGCCGGGGCGCGAATGGAGATTGAAGCAGGAGGAAGAATCGATCAAATTGGCGTGGAGGCGTGGACAGAGGATGATCCTGAGAAACAGATCGTGATTCGATCCGTCAGTTCGAGGGCCATAACTGAGAGCGGTTGCTATCGAAACAGCACCGGTTTTGAAGGGGCCCGGGCACAAGAATGGGCACAATCGGCCTGTCTTCCCGCCCTTCCCGAAGCTCTTGATCGCTCTAAGGGCATAAATATACTTGACTGACCGACCTAACTTGTGTAGTGTAAAAGATATGGAACACCTACCTATTCCCAAGACACTATTAGAGGCCGTCAAGTTCTACAGTGATCCTGACAATTGCCGCCAGCACATGATCGAAGTGCGATGGCTTGACGGAGTGGTGCGCTGCCCTACATGCGGCTCAGACAAGGTAACATTTCTGGCTGCGGCGAATCTTTACAAATGCTACGGGCGTCACCCTCGCCAGAAGTTCTCACTAAAGGTGGGAACGGTGTTTGAGGACTCGCCTATCGGTCTGGATAAGTGGCTCCCAGTCGTGTGGCTTCTCGCCAATGCGAAGAACGGAATCAGCAGTTATGAGATTGCTCGCTCCATCGGCGTCACGCAGAAATCTGCATGGTTCATGCTGCACCGGATTCGCAAGGCCATGACTGCGCATTCATTCGTGCAGCTTGGAGGCTCTCGGGGTGGTCCTGTAGAGGTCGATGAGGTATTCATCGGTCCCAAGCCTCAGAAGATGCACCGCAGTCGCAGGCTGAAGATGCAAAGTGCATTGAAGGGATCGGATCATGGCAAAACTATCGTGATGGGGATGCTTGACCGCGACAGCAGACAAGTACGCGCGAAGGTCGTGCCGAATGTGAAGCGGGAGACTCTTCAAAATGCCATCCTCGCTGAGATAGCGAAGGGCTCAACCGTCTACACCGACGGCTATCCGGCATACGACGACCTGGCCGCACGGAATTACATTCACGAGACTGTGAATCACGTCGAAGAGTACGTGCGGGGCGAGGTTCACACTCAGGGCATAGAGAACTTCTGGAGCCTATTGAAGCGTGGACTCACAGGAACCTATGTGGCAGTCGAGCCGTTCCATCTTGACCGCTACGTGACAGAGCAAGTGTTCCGCTTCAACAATCGCGCAACGAAAGACAATCCGCTCAATGACGCGGATCGGTTTATGATTGCTCTATCGCAAATTGCTGGAAAGCGACTGACCTATGCCGAGCTAACTGGCAAGGTGCAGGAAACGAGACTCTAACTCGGCTCTTTGGAAGAAGCGCCAGCGCCGCGGGAAGCGGAACGGGCCTTAGCCCGTCGCTTCTTTACTTTTTCGGCGTCCAATTGTGCTTTGATTTCGGAATGTGGGACGGCTACAAGCCTACCCAAAAACGTTTTGAAGCGGTCGTATTCACCCGTGTCATTCTTGCCGGAAGTCGTCGGGAGATCGGCCACAAAATACCCTCAGAAATGAGGGTAGACTCGTGGTGCGTCTCAGTCAAGATATTCCTGTGCTTTCTCCATTTGGGGTGGTGTCCCTACTCGACGTGCTCAGATATGCGGCTGAAGACTTTTGGAAAGCGTGTGAACTGCTCACGCTCCTGACTGGAACACCAGATATATTGAAGCATCCACGAGGCCGTGCCCACGTAGTTGGCATAATGAATGAGTTGCTCAAGCATATGCAGAAGCTTGATCTGAAGGTGTCACTCAAGGAAGCTGAGAAAATGCTCCCGGCTTTCAATAATCCTGACACTCAATCCGACCGAATCAAAAACCTAGCCCACCATCTGAGCAGTGTTATACAGTCCGAGCTGGATGGTGAAATGTTCTTTCAGTTGGAATCGTCCAAGACTGAATATTGGCATCCCGCTTGGCTCGTTGATAGTCCGATCTACACACTGTTTCCTCGCGCACATGAAGAGATCCAGTGCGCGGGACGTTGCTACGCGTACGGTGAATCTACGGCCTGTGTGTTCCATTTGATGAGAGTGATTGATAGCGGCCTGTGCGTGGTCGCGGATTCGCTCAAGATCAACCATGATGCGAGAAATTGGTCAGCGATTGGCACTAAGATACAGAAAAAAATGGAGGAAAAGTATCAGACTAAGACTGACGACTGGAAAAGATCAGAACCTTTCTACGCTTCGATTCTGACCGATATTCAAGCCATCAGTCGCGGCCATCGCAATCCAGTTCTCCATGAAGTAGAGAAGAAATACACCGATCCAGAGGCACGCTATCTGCTAGCAGTCACAGAGGCTTTCATGGGTCACTTGGCGGAGAATGGGATGAGGGAGAAGCAATGAATCTTTCTTGGCGCATGGTCGTGATCTGTACGCTGGTCGTTCTAGCCATCGCATTGCTCATGCGATTCGATAACCGAGGACGTTTCATGCTCGCGCCAGCCTCTGGGGACTATCCTCCATTTGCCATCGACACACACCCCGGGCGATTCTGCGACCCACTACCAAAAGGTCTTCAAGGAAGACCTTTCCCAAAATGTGAAGATCTTGCCAAAAACTGGAGATAATCTTTACGGTTCGAGCGGGGCAAAAGTTTCACCGTAGGACTCCAGCCGAGATTTCAGGTCAGTCCGCTGGCCTAGAAGTTGCTGGTATCTTTTCAGTCGGTCACACAGTAGTTTTGCATCCTGATTGAGTGCAACTTCGTCCACCGTGGCGGTCTCCATCCGTTCACGAATGTCGTAACTGAGAGAGGTGTATTTTCCCGCCTGCTGAAGGAGCCCCTCACGCAGTCCCTTACACTCATCAGTGATCGCTCCGTACTCCTTGCGAAGTTGGAGGTAAATGGCGGCTTGCTCTTGCTCTGTCATGCGGTATTCCATGAGCGCACTTCTCTTTGGCTGGTTGCCAGCGCCGTAGAGTATCACGCTCATTCCATTACACTAATGGTAGCATGGTCAGTCAAATATGTTGTTGCCGCTCTAAGTTATTGATTTTATTTGGCTCCTGAGGTAGGACTCGAACCTACAACCCTTCGGTTAACAGGGCAGTCATGAAGCCCGGAG
>OBLU010000597.1_pt1 | contig 34033 bp, 27 predicted proteins | sample 1518681 | NCBI WGS metagenome assembly OBLU01 (sample SAMEA3539304, study PRJEB22396) | soil metagenome | biome: tundra; feature: field; material: soil | place: USA | collected 2010-05 | depth 0.15 m
GACACCGCAGAAAACACCAAGCCACGCCCACCGATCACGCGATTTTCAACGAGTTCCTAGAGCCGATGACGACTCGTTCGCAGTGAATCCTCTCCGAAAGGCTGGCTAAACATGATGGCCGTAAATCGTCGGACCTTTATCAAGTACGTCTCTCTGGCGGCCGCAGGAAATGCGGCAGCATTGCGGCCCTTCGGCGCCTTGAACGCCCTCGCGCAAGGGACGACCGACTACAAAGCGCTGGTGTGCGTATTTCTGTTTGGCGGCAACGACGCCAACAACACACTCATCCAGTTCGATACGACCGGGTACACCAATTACTCAACCGTGCGCGGGCCCCTGGCCATCCCGCAGGCCCAGTTGCTGCCCTTGACGGGGTCGTTGAGCCCCGGTACGTTCGCGTTAAATCCGAATCTTCCCGACATCCAGACGCTATTTGATAACAAGAACGCCGCATTCGTCGTCAATGTCGGAACGCTCATCGAACCCACGACCAAGGCGCAGTACAAAGCTGGAACCGGCCTTCCCACCAATCTCTTTTCACACCCCGACCAGCAACTCGAGTGGCAGAACGCCTCGCAGAGTGGCGCGACTTCAACGGGCTGGGCCGGACGCATCGCGGATCAACTCACCGCCGCATACAACACCGGTGCCGCAGTTCCCATGATCACCTCCGTCGCGGGCGACACTCTCTTCTGCAACGGAAGCGCCAGCACGCCCGTCAGCGTCAGCCCGGGCAACCTCGGCGGAGCACAATGCTCCGAAGGCGCCACCGAGTGCGCCGCGCAGTTGGCCACAGCGCAGGCTCTCCTCAGTTTCGACTCGGGCCTGACGCTCGTCCAGGCAGACAACTCGATCACGACCAATGCCTATTCCTACGCGAAAACTCTCACCGCTGCCGTTCAGTCGGTTTCCCCGCTCAAGACTGTCTTTCCGACGGGCTCGATCGGCGGGCAGTTGCAGCAGATCGCGCAGATCATCCAGGTACGTGCTGCACTGGGCGTGTCGCGCCAGATCTTCTTCTGCAGCGTCGGCAACTTCGATACACACTCCAACCAACTGGCGCTTCAAAACGCGCTGCTTGCAAGCGTCAGCCCCGCGCTGGGAGCGTTCTACAATGCTACCGTGGAGATGGGTGTGCAGAGCAACGTCACCGCCTTCACCATGTCCGACTTCAGCCGCACCTTCCAGCCCAACTCCAACACCGGCAGCGACCATGCCTGGGGCTCCCACCACATCGTCATGGGAGGAGCAGTCAAGGGCGGCCAGTTGTACGGCACGTTCCCGACCCTGGCCTTGAATGGCCCCGACGACTCCGGCACAAACGGCCGCTGGGTACCATCCACCGGCAGCGTGCAGTACGCCGCCACGTTGGCCTCATGGTTCGGCGTCACCCCGACCCAGATGGCCACCGTCTTCCCCAACATCGGCAGTTTCCCGACGGCCAACCTCGGCTTTGTCTAGCCGCCAACGCGCCTACACCCGCGCATAGTCCTCGCGCATCGGCGTGAAGATGTCGAGGACCTCGCAGTCATCCAGCGCTGATGCGTGGTGCTCCACATTGCCTGGCACCAGGAAACAGTCTCCTGGTCCTACCTCGAACGTTCCGTCCGGATACTCGAACCGAATGCGTCCACGGAGGATGTACACCATCTGCTCATGCGGATGGCTGTGGCGCGTCCCCACCCACCCCTTCTCCATCGTGTGCCTCACCATCATCATGGCGTGACTGTACGACATCACCTGGCGGCGCAATCCCGGCTCAGGAGTGGACATCTCTTCCTGGTTCGAAGGGATGACTTCAATTGCATTCGACAACATGGACGCTCCGCTTAATTCAACGTTAGTTAAGAACTGGGCGCGATGATTCATCAGGCTAATCTCCGGCAAATTGCAACGGATTCTAAATGGTGGGCGAGGTGGGGATCGAACCCACACCCCCGGCTTAGAAGGCCGAACTCGGCCTTTACCACCACGTACCCTACATTGCCCTAGCTTATCCCAAAAACACGGTTTAAACCGTCTTTGGGCGTGTCCTGTTTACTCTGCTGTACTCTTCATTTGCAGGCGTGGTCCCCCCAAAATCCCCCACACCTCTTTTCCAAGTGTTCAGACGTTTCTCTAGATTAATCCCAGCTATGGTCGACGAAAGGAAGACCAATGCATGGGCAACGCATGCATTGGAGACTGTGAGTTGTCTTGACTCAGGTCGCGCCTAAGAATCCGACGAGACCTATCGACGGAGTGGCAATTCCACTGCGCTGCTCCTGTAGCAACTTGGCATCGCCTGAGACCGGCCAGCAGCCAGATATTTCCGTGAGAGATTCTATCTCGTATCTACCCTCATTCGGTTAACAGGCGGGTCATGAAGGCCGGAGCACACGTGTTTCGATCTGATTGTTACCGATCCATGCCGAATATCGACGACATCCAATTGATCGCAGCAGTCCGCAAGCTCCCGGGCTACTCCTTTACTCCGATCCTGATGATTACCCCGAGTCAGAGGCGGAAAAGAAAGATGCCGGACGCAAAGCTGGTGCGACTGGCTGGATCGTCAAACCGTTCGGCGCGGATCAAGTTGATCGCCGTGGTTCGCAAACTGGTCAAATAGAGAACCTCTGGGCTCGCCCAAGAGCAATCGTATCGGACAAACCGACCGCACGCGTTGAGATTCTGCGGGGCGCCAAGTCGCCGTTTGCCGAGCATTGACGCGTATTTCCTTTGTAGGAAGCCGCCGCATTCTGTATCATTAGCTATGGTAGCCAAAAGGAATTTTGGTCTTGACCTGGCGAGAGCCCTGGCCATAGCGATGGTGTATTTTTCCCATGCGGTGACAGCTCTTGCATCCCTCGGTGTCGGCGTCGATCTTTTCTTCCTCCTCTCCGGCTTCCTGATTGGCCGCATCTATCTGCGTTCGCAATCCGACGGCACCTTTACACCTTGGACCTTCTGGCGGGCGCGCTGGTGGAGGACCTTGCCGCCTTACCTTGCGGCAATCGCCGTGGTCGCGTCGTTCGGCCTCATCTGGCCGCATGAAGTTACCCATCAGTTTCGTTGGTACTATCTCTTCTTCCTGCAGAACTACCTGGGAATTCTCGGTCTGAGCGTCTCCTGGAGCCTTTGCGTCGAGGAGCACTTCTACCTCGCCTTGCCGTTCCTTGGCGGCGCGGTTGAGACCGTCCTAGGACGCCGATCATTTCTTTGGGTGCTCCCGCTCGCGGCCCTTATTCCGCAGTTCCTAAGGACGTGGTTCCTGCTCCACGGCGGCCTTCCCGACCGTTGGTACTGGATGACGAACTTCCATTGCGAAGGCCTGATTCTCGGCGTATTCCTCGCATATCTATTTGTCGATCATCCGGAATTGTGGAAGCGTTCGCGAAGGTTTGCTTATGCGGCTTCGCTGGTTCCAGTCCTCCTGCTTGTCGGGCTCAAAATCCATCCCACCTCCAGTATGAAGTTGCATGGAGCGATCTTTCTCTACTGGGCCATCGGTTTCGCCGGCTGGACCAGGCTGCTGTACGACCTGAAATGGAGCCCGTCGACCGCGGCAGGTTCGCTGGTCAAGAATTCCATCCACGGCCTCGCGCTTTGTTCCTATAGCGTTTACTTGCTGCACACGCTGTTCTTCACTGACCTCAGGTTGCTGCTCGTCGGGTGGCAGCGCGGGCCGGCTAAGTCCCTCACCGTCGCGGGGGTGACCTTCCTCTTCTGCGTTGCGTTCTACTTTCTAGTGGAAAGGCCCACCATCCGGATGAGGGATCGCTATCTTAGCCGCGGAATCACAAAGCACAGCGAGGCGCCTGCAGTAGTTGCGAAGGAAGCCGTATCCACGATCACCGCAGCTTGAAAACGATCAGAAATCAATGCGGAATTTTGTAACCGGAGAATCGATTGACGGGGGACCTTTAACTACCTATGATGGTTACATTCTCAAAAGCCACTGATAACTGCTGCATGTTCTGCCTACCTGTCTCGCGGGGAAATTGATTCACTCCTGAACAGAGCGTTGCGCGCCTTGAGCGGAGCAGCTTGAGGTGAAGTTCCATAAGGCTCTTGCCTGAGAGCCTGGAATTTCTGGCTCCCGATCCATCGATTCACGGTTTGTCATTTTCTTTCTGAAGTTTGACTTAGAGAAAGGGTCAAATGACAGGTTCTAAATCGAGAAACATTGCTGCAGGATCGCTTGCCATGGCTGCGGCGATCGCTGTCGTGTTCTCTTCGATCGCGCATGGTCAGAACCCTGTGAGCGCGGAATCCTCTGCATCCGGGAGTCCCGCAATTGAACTCAAGACAAATCCGATCGCAGTATTGAGAGAGTTCGAGCCTCCAGCCGACGCGCCCTACGAACTTGGACGCGGCGACGAAATCTCCGTCGAAGTCGCGGGGCGGCCCGAGCTCACAAGCAAACACGTCGTCGGCCCGGATGGCGACATTACGTTGCCGGTTGCGGGCTCAGTGCATGTGGCCGATAGAACGCGCGAAGCCGCAGCAGCGACCATTCAGAACGCACTCAGCAACTATTACGAAGACGTCAGCGTGTCAGTCGGCGTGGACCACTACACCTCCAACCGCATCAGCGTCATCGGTGCAGTCCAGCATCAAGGCTCAATGACATTCGATGGCACGCCTCTTCTGCTCGATGCAATCTCGCGCGCGGGAACGCTGTCCCCAACCAGTGCCGGCCAGACGCAGGCCGCGGCCACGGTGAGTCCGGCATATCCCGAGGAGTGCATCATCTATCGCGGGAAAGACATCGTCTTCACCGTGCAGTTGCGCGAACTGCTCGAAGAGAACAACAACCTCGCCGACTACCGGCTCAAGCGCGACGACATTGTCTACGTCCCAGGCCAGACCAAGTATGTCTCCGTGCTTGGCCAGGTAAACCATCCCGGCACCGAACAGCTTCACCTGACCTCGACGCTTCCGGAATTGCTGGCCGACGCAGGAGGCGTTACGGAGAAGGCAGGCCGCTCCCCTACCATCCAGATCATTCACCGCGGGGCCGGCCAGTCTCCCGGGAAGATTCAGCTCATAGCCTACAAAGATATTCTGCAAGCTAAGCCGATGGACCTGACCCTTCACTCGGGCGACATCATCTTCGTGCCCGAGAGTGGATTCAACGGCGCGGGCTACGCGATTGAAAAGCTCGCCCCGCTGGTAAATCTGGTAACCGTGGGCGCGATATTGCGTTAGCCCAACAGCTGTAACGTGCAAAGATGCGAGCCCGTTGCTCGCCATTTCGCTGCCTGGATATTCGATTCGCTTCGGGAAACGCGTTTACAAATGTTGCTGGCTGCCGGTCATTGCGATTAGGAGGCCTGTGTTCGAGAACATAGCTGAGGATTGGCGCACGCACGACCGGAAGTGGAGTCGCCACGGCTTCTGGATCCTGCTGATCTACCGCTTCGGGCGATGGCGGTACGGGATACATTCCCGATTCATTCGCATGCCGCTCTCATTTCTTTATAAGATATTGAAGTTTTTCTCCGAGATGCTTCTGGGCGCGGAGCTTCCGTGTGAAGCAGTCATCGGCCGCCGGTTTGTGATCGAACACATTGGCGGCATCGTGGTCAGCGGAGACGCCGTCTTCGGTGACGACTGCATCATGCGCAATGGAGTGACCGTCGGGCTGCGCCACCGGGGTGTGCGCGGCTCGCCGCACATCGGCAATCGCGTCGATATTGGCGCGGGCGCAAAACTTCTCGGTCCCATCCGGATCGGCGATGACACTGCTATCGGGGCCAATGCCGTGGTCATCTGCGATGTGCCCGCCAACTCCATTGCAGTGGGCATCCCTGCGCGCATCATCGCGCGTAAAACAATCAGTGAAGTCCCGGAGATGGTTGGGCGCCAATGACAAGCCCCGAGCCTGTGCTCCCCGCGGATGCTGGCGATCTGCTCGTCTCCATCGTCGTCATCGGACGAAACGAGGGTATCCGCATTGCTCAATGCCTCGAATCGGTCCAGGCGATGGTTCGCGACAACTTCACCATAGAGCTGATCTACGTCGACTCCGGTTCGGTGGACGCAAGCGTTGCGCTGGCAGCGGAACGCGGCGCCTCCGTCATCGCGCTCAAGCCAAAGCACCCTACTGCAGCGCTCGGTCGCAACACCGGATGGCGCGCGGCCAACGGCTCCGTCATCCTGTTCCTCGACGGCGACACAATCCTGCATCCGCGCTTCGTCGCCGACTGCCTGGCTGAGTTCCGCGTACCGGAAGTCGCCGTCGTGTGGGGCCATCGCCGCGAACTCTACCCCGAGCGCTCGCTCTACAACAGAATTCTCGATCTCGACTGGATCTATCGGCCTGGCCCCACGCCGTACTGTGGAGGGGATGCGCTGTTTCGCAGGTCTGTGCTCGAACGCACCGGCGGCTTCGATGAAAAGCTGATCGCCGGAGAGGAGCCCGAGCTATGCTGGCGCATCGCCGCACTCGGATTCGTAATCCTTCACGTCGACCATCCTATGACTGGACACGACCTTGCCAGCACGCGCTGGCGTCAGTACTGGAAGCGTGCTACCCGAGCTGGCCACGCATATGCGGAAGTCGCAGACCGCTTCAGGGCAACATCGCAGCCTCTGTGGAGCGAAGAATCCAGACGCAACCGAAATCGCGCCCTGCTGATTCTCGCAGCATGCCTCGGCGGATTCTTCGGATCGATCCTGCTCGCAAGCCTGCTGCCGACCGCGCTGGTGTGCGCACTCTTCGTGACGCTTGCGATTCGTTCTGCCTGGAGAGCGCGCTGGAAGACCAGCGATCCCATCACGCTGTCCCTCTACGGTGCTCACTCACTCATCGAGCAGATTCCGATCTACTGCGGTCAATTGCAGTATTGGTGGAACCGGAGAAGGGGGAAGCGATCCACTCTGTTGGAGTACAAGGAGATGTAACGCGGCCGGCGGCTGATCTTCTTCGTCAGAATAGATCAGGGTTGAGCCGGAGTTTCCCGGTCGTACGGGACAGCACTCTGATTCTTCAGAATGCTCCGCGGGTAGGCTTCACTGCTCGTCCGGGCGGGAGCCTTTTCGCGGCGCTTCCTCTCGGACCTGCGCTTCTCCACGCTGTGCACCATGCTTAGGAACTCGCTATCTGCATGGCGCAGGTGAACGTTGCTGAGCACGGCCGCGACGCCCGGAACATTCAAACGGCGCACGAGTTCCATTGAGTGGGCGAGTTCACTGCGCGTCGTTGTGGCAGATTCGGCGACCAGCACAGTGATATCGGCGAGGCGCGCCGCGAATTCCGCCTCGCCGGAGGACATCAGGGGCAGGGCCTCTAGAAACAGCAGATCGACTTTCTGCGTAAGCTTCTCCAGATTCTCCGCGATCACGCTGCTGCGCCTCATCTCGGTATGCCGCGCCTGGGTGAGCGGTGCGAGTTGCAACTCACGCCGCGCCTTCGCCGCTTCTTCTTCGGGTGAGGCCGGGCTGTGAAGCGCAGCGGATGCCTTCAGGATCAGCGTGCGATAGCCGAGCCGCTCCATCTTCTGCGCGAGCCCAGCAACCAGATCGGTAATGTTCGTGCTCGGCGAGATCGCCGAGAAGAGATAGGTGCGCGCGCCGCCTGAGGAGTGCGCCTGGTCCACGCCGGCGACCAGCCGCAGCATAAACTCGTCCACCACATCCTGTTCCACGTCCTTCGGGTTCGGCAAGACTGCCATCGGCGGGAAGTTCAGCACGGACACGATATCCTTGCCGATATAGATCAGCGGATCCATCTTGTGCCTCATCAGCGCAGCCCACAGGCCGAACCCAATTCCAAACGGGAGAGCCGCTGCGAGAACGAGCCACTTGCGGCTGGTCTGCGGCTTGGCAGGAAACTCCGCCGGCAGCAGAAGATGCACCAGCCCCGAGGAGTTGTGCTCCAGCTCGAGAGTATTGATGGCATTGTCGACTTCGGTGAAGCGGGCTTGCAGCCGTGCTACATCGGCCGCGAGAAAGGAGGCTCGCTGCAGCTTAGGCGTCGCCTTGGTCGCAGCCAGTGTTGCCTGCTGCAACTGGGCCGCGAGACGCGCCTCAACATCTTCCTTGCGAGTTGCATCCAATTGAAGCTTCGCCAGCACCTGCTGCCCAGCCTTGGCGCGCAGTTCGCTCGACATGCTTTCCAGCGAGTCGTCCAGCCTCTTCAACTCATCCTGATCCTGCTTGTACAGGGGATTCTTCGGCGTTAACCCGGCCATCTGCGTCGCCAGCGTGCTGCGGCGCTGGCTGATGGTCTGCTTCAGAGCGCCCAGCCCGGGATCGCTGGAAACACTGTCCTCGGCTGCTGCATTCAAAGAGTTGGAAGAGCCCACAGACGATCCGGTCACGGATGCAAGCTGCGCATCGGCGATAACCCGGGCAGCATGCGCTTCGTCCAGTTGCGCGCGGAGCTCCGCCAGTTGGGTGTCGAAGGGATTTACTGACGAGCCTGAGCTGGCCGGATTGCCAGCGCCACCGGCGGGGTCGGCGACTCCGAGGCTTGTTCCCAGCCGCGCCTGCTCTTCCGTGCTGTTGTTCAGTGCGTTGAGGATGCGCACCCTGTCCTGCCTCAGCAGCTGGAGTTGCTGATCGCTCTGGGCCAACTCGTCCGCGCGTTCCTTCTTGATATAGTTATCGACCACCGCATTTACCAGTGTGGTGATCTCTTCGGGATTGTTCCCGCTGAGCGAGATGGACAGCTGATAGCTTCCTGTCTCGCGTTCGACCTTCAGGTTCTTCTGCAGCCGCGCCACCGCGGACTGCACCGTTTCTCCAGGGAGTGCCCACTCGTCGTAAACATCCGCTTTGGCTGCGTCATTGAGCGCGTCGGTCAGGGTGTCCGAGCGCAGGATCGTCTGCATTTGCTGCTGGATGTAGCTGTCGTAGCGAATGGGATCGTAGGAGCCGTCCGCAGGATCCGTGACCACTCTTGCTTTCATTGGCTGAACATATACGAGCGCGGAAGTCTCGTAGTACGGCTGCCGGGTGAGCGCGTAAGCCGCCATTAAAGCAAAGACGGCAATGCCGACGCACGCCGCGAGCACCGGATGCATCCGCACGCTCTGAGCGATTCCTCGCCTGTAGCTTGGACTTTGTGGCTGTCGCGCGTACGGGGATGACGTCTGGGACTGCGATTCGTGCGACGGCTTGAAAATTGCCGGGTTCATGAATCTCCTTCCATTCGCCTGCCGGCAATCGCCGGAGAAAAACTCTACGTCTTCGCGCTATAGCCTCAGTTTCTTTCAGATGTACGAGACGAACCTATTGCTATTCGTAAGCCTCTTCCGCGATTGCTGGAACGCGCATTCGCGGAGCGATGCATCAGCTGCAGCAGATGCGGTTCATGTACGCTTACAGGACGTAAAAGGTATTGCTTTAATTGTACCAAAGGCGTGCTTCCGCCGGCTGAATTTCGCCTTCAGGTATACACGCGGGTTTCTTCACCTTTGTGATATGCTGCGCGCGCCGCGATCTCCCGCTCCATCGAATCGTCGATTGTATTCGACCGAATCACCTGCGACCAACCCACGATCAGGAAGAGAAGCTCAAATGACTGTGCGCCCAGCCACACTGTGGTCAGGACGAACGCCATGCCCAGCAGAATTCCGAGCAGAGAAAAGAACAGGTGCCGCTCCCGCGCGAAATGACTCTTCAAACCGGCCCGGCACAGCGCGAACGCCGACTCGAATACAATCAGCAAAAATGTTGTCAGTCCGACGTAGCCTTGCACCAGCCACGCAAAGAGATACTCATTGTCGATGGATGTCTGCCCGTGCACAATGGGCACCATCCGTCCAAGTCCCCACGCGCCTCCACTCTGCGCCAGAGGGATGTAGTTATCGATCAGCTCCGCCCTGTACTGCGCGGTCTCCTTTTCGCTGCCGTAGTCCGTTCGCGGCCCGTTCAGATAGTCCTTGCCCGCCTGATACGCAGGTATTCCGACCACAATGCCAAACCCGAAGATCAGGATCGCACGCCGCATCGGCATCTTTGCCATGCCTATGGAAGCGATCGCCAGCGCCACGATCGTCCCTATCCACGGACCGCGCGCCTGTGTCATATAAAGCGCGAGAGCCACGATCGCCAGCACAATCCCCGCTTTCCTCAGCTGGTACTTCGTCAACCGGCCGAGCCGGAAATCCATCGCCTGCCAGCGAACCTGCCACAGCGCAAGCAACAACGCCGCCATCATGATGATGCCCGCCAGCTCAGATTGGGTGTATGGCCCCGACACGCGTCCGAAGCCCCAGCGGATCTGCGTGGTAGCGTAACCCCACTGTCCCGGGTAAAAGTGCGACCACAAGTACGAATAGGGATTCGTCTTGAAGAGAAACTCATACATGCCAACCACGGACGCAGCCGCAACCAGCAGAGTAAAGCGCCGGATCGTCTCCTGCGCGACGCGGACGTTCTCCAACAGCAGCTTGCCCGCCATGTAGGGCACAAGACCTTGCATTACAGCGAGTGCCCCGGCGCGCCACGCCGCATAGTGGACCCACTCCGAATAACCACACGAGAAGATGAACAGAACGACGTAGACATCGACCCGCGTGAACTTCCAGTGAGACATATCCATCGCGGCCAGCCCTATCCCCATCACCGCCAGAGTTACATCGACAAACGTGAGGTCGGGCAGATGCGTGATCTTCAGGAAAAAATTCGTTGGCAGAAGCAGAAGAACCGGAAGCAGCACATTAAGAAAAGCACTCCGAGTCCCGCCTCGCACCAGCGCATAGATGCACAATAGGCCCGGGATGAGCGTAATGTAAGGCATTTTCTTCAAGTCTAAATTACGGCTGCGCTTAAGTATTGACGGAGTGCGTCGATCGCTGTCGTAAGATAAAACCAAGCCCCCGGACCAATCGTGTTACTCAAATTTGTAGGTGCCTTCAACTCCTGCATCTGGAAGGACTCCACGGCATGCCCGAAGAGAAGAGGACTCTTAGCATCTGCATTCTTCTGCCGCTTGCTGGCACCTTTCCCATCGGCGGGTTCAAAGTCGCATACGAGTACGCAAACTATCTCGCCGCGAAAGGCCACAGGGTCTCTATCGTTCATCCTGCAAGACTGCTAATCGATCAGCCGCTGCGAAGCATCCCCGCCAAAGCAGCCCTTCGCACAATACGTGACTACGTCAGGAGCAAATTAACCGGAGGCTTCCGCCCCGACTCATGGTTCAAGGTCTCGCACTCCGTCAAGCTCTTGTGGGTTCCGTCGCTCGCGGCAAAGCACATCCCCAACGCGGACATCGTTCTATCCACGGCCTGGCAGACGGCCGAGTGGGCGATCAGCTACCCCGAATCGAAGGGCAGAAAGTTCTACCTCATTCAACACCTCGAGACATGGTCCGGCCCGGAGGAGAGAGTCTTTGCTACCTGGAAGATGCCGATGCGCAAGATCGTGATCGCGCGCTGGCTGCAACGCACCGCGGAAGAGTTTGGCCAGACCGCCGACCTCGTCTACAACGGGCTGGACTTTGAGCGCTTCAGGCTGACCAACCCATTGGACACCCGCGATCCCTATGCTTTGCTTATGCCCTATCAGGCAAGCCTGGACTGGAAGGGTTCAGCCGACGGTCTCGCCGCGTTCGAGCTTGCGCGCACGCAGGAGCCGAGGCTGAAGCTCACTCTCTTCGGGCGCGATCCCGCCCCCGGCACTCTGCCATCGCACATTGAGTATCACTGCGATCCGCCACAGGAGAAGCTCCGCGATCTGTACAACCAGGCCTCCATCTTCCTGCTGCCGAGCTGGACTGAAGGCTGGCCGCTTCCCCCGGCTGAGGCGCTGCAATGCGGAGCCGCCATCGTGGTCACCGACATCGAAGGCACCGCCGCGTACGCGATTCACGGGCAGACAGCACTGCGTAGCCCGGTGAAAGATCCCGCCGCCATGGCTGCCAACATCCTTCGTCTCGTTCGCGATCCCGAGTTGCGTTTGAAACTCGCGACGAACGGCCATGCAACCATCCAGCAGTTCACATGGGAGCGTGCCGGCTCTGCAATGGAAGCGATCTTCCTGGATGCGCTTCGCTAGATTCTGAGGGACTTGAGCGGCCGGTGGGTCCAGCCCAATGAAAACCTCGGGAGTGCTCCCTCCGGCTGTTTCAAACGTTGTCCCTACAACTTCGGCGGGATATTCCACACTTGGCATAAGTCTGTAGGATTCCGTAAAAGAACGTAGTGCTTTTCGCTGAACGGCCGCTTCCGCGCTGCCTCGGACGAAGCGCTGGAGTTGAAAGGGCAAGACATGGCAGACGGGTCGGCTGGCACCGCGGCTGGGCGCTTCTACTTAGCAAGCTCACCGGATAGTAACCGTCACGTTTCTATCCCAGCGAATCTTCCGGAGAAGGCGATCTCGGACTCTTTCGAACTGCTCCGCCGTCTTTCCGATCTGGTTGATGCCTTCGGCCATTTGACTCAGCCCTCCTCGGTTTCAGATTGACGGGTCCGGAAGGCCTGATTGGCGGTAGTTTTTTCCCATTGGCCGGTCCCAGTATGGAGTTTTTTTCCTGCCGTATAGGCCCGCAACCATATTTGTAACTGTTTCTGTTTCTAATTACCAAAATGGATGGCAGAAGCGTGCAATAATCACGCGGGGCCACAGGAGTTCCCAAGAACCGGAGAAACATCATGGAATTCAGATTTATGTTCCGCTGGGCTGCCCTGTTCGTGTGCGCCTCGGCGATGGCCCTCGCACAGTCGCCCGCAATCACCAACATTCAAGTGACAAGCCTCACCCCGAACTCAGCCACCATCACGTTCAGCACCGGAGTGGCGGTCTTCGCCGGAGTCAGCTACGCGCCCGCCAACGGCGCCTGGTCCACCGTCAACGAGACCTACGCCGTCAATCACTCCGTCGTGCTCACCGGCCTTACCGCAGGCACGAAGTACACTTACGTGCCGTGGTACTCGGGCGGCTCAAACTTCGCGGGCTTCACGTTCACTACACCGTCTGCTTCGGGTCCCGCCTTGTCCAACATCCAGGTTACGGCGATCACGTCCACCTCCGCCACCATCACGTTCAGTACCGGCGTCGCCGTATTCGCTGGCGTCAGTTACGCCCCCGCCAACGGCAGTTGGTCCACCGTTAACGAAGCCTATGCGGTCAATCACACGGTTGTTCTGAGCGGCCTCACCCCGGGTACGCAATATACCTACGTCCCGTGGTTCTCCGGCGGCTCCAACTTCCCCGGCTACTCATTCACCACGCCCGCCGCCGGGCCTGCGCTCACCAACGTGCAGGTCACCAACCTCACCTCCAACTCTGCGACCATTTCCTTCAGCACAGGGACCGCGGTCTTCGCCGGCGTCAGCTATGCGCCTGTTAACGGATCATGGATCAGCGTAAACGATACCTACGCCGTCAATCACACCGTCGTGCTGACGGGCCTCACTCCATCCACGCAATATAGCTACGTCCCCTGGTTCTCCGGCGGCTCGAACAATTCTCTGTACTCCTTTACCACTGCCGCCGTTCCGGCCTCTTCGTCAGCGACCAATATCGCGGTCGGCAGCACCATCATTCAGAGCGGATTCAAGAATCTCGGCATCAACATCGAAGGCCAGAATTACTACGACTCCGGCCAGATGCTGCGCAATTTCACCTTCCGCAACCCAGGCTTCGAAGGTGAGACCTGGCAGTCCATCCTGCACTGCGTCGCGGTCACCTCCAATACCTGCACCGACAGCTTCGCCTATTCGCAGTGGCCGGCGAACTTCCTGCAGGGCGCGACCTTCCAGTTCATCTATGGCGCTGCCAACGGGCAGACAGGCACGGTCCTATCCAACACCGCTGCCAACTCCGGCGCGAACACCGGCATGACGCTGACCTTCTCGCCAATGAGCAAAGCTCCCGCCGCCGGTGACTTCGTCGTCGTGAATATGAAAATACCTGGCAACGCGCAGGCCGGTTGGTGGACTTCCACCTCCAGCGGAGGAACGCTCTCCACCGACTTCTCCGACCTCTCGCCCAACACTCCGGGCACTCAGGCGCTCAGCATGAACGCATCCGACTCTGGTCAAACGGCGCAGGTCGACTCCTACTTCGACACCACCGGTACGCACAACTTCGTTCTGTTGCACGGGACCTATCAGATATCGTTCCGCGCCAAAGGCACAGGCGGCAGCAACCAGATGACGGTATCCTTGGGACGCCAGGTTGCCGGGGGAAACTACTTCAGTCAGACGGTCTCGCTGACATCAGGCTGGCAGGACTATACCTTCAAATTCAATGCCGCGGAGACTCCCTCCACGCCGTCCGCCCCGGTGGACCTGCGCTTCACCGTGTCCGGCGCCAGCGCGTATCTCGACGATGTCAGCCTGACGCCCGCCACCTCCAATACCTCAAATCCAACCGCATTCCGCGACGAAGTCGTCAGCACGCTGACCTCGCTGCATCCGGGAACGCTGCGCTACATGGACGACGGAGGACCTTCCTTCGGAAGCTCCATCGCGAACATGCTGGCGTTGCCTTTCGCGCGCCAGCGCTCCGGCTCGTCGATGGCCTCGCCTGAAGAAGACGACGTTCCGCTCGGTCTCCATGAGTTCCTGCAGCTTTGCCAGACCGTTGGTGCCCAGCCGTGGTACGTGCTGCCGCCTGCCATCTCTCCGGCGGACATGCAGAACCTGATGCAGTATCTCGCCGGCCCATCATCGACGCCATACGGCGCCATCCGGGCTTCTCTGGGGCAGCCGGCCCCGTGGACTTCGGTCTTCCCTGTCATCCATCTTGAGTTGGGCAACGAGCAGTGGAACAACGTTACCTTCCCCGGCAACGTCATCAACGATTCCTTCGCCTATCCCAACCGAGTCACCACGATTTTCGGCGCAGCCAAAACTTTGCCCTACTACACTGCGGCAAACTTCGACCTCATTATGGGCGGCCAGGTCGTGAACTCCTGGCTTACCGGGCAGGAGGCCGCCAATGGTTCCAACTACGACTCCATCTCCGTCGCCCCCTACCTCTTCGGGACCTTCAACGATACCTCCTCCACCGAGGCCATCTTCGGACCCATGTTCGCCGAGCCCGAGATGTGGGACAGCATCGCCGGAGGCTATATGAACCTGCAGGCGCAGGCTGCCTCGGCTGCCGGCAAGAACCTCGTCGTCTACGAAGAAAACCTCAGCTCGCAGAGCGGAACCGCATCGCAAAGTTTCGTCAACTCCGTCGTCCCATCAGTTGCCGGTGGCATCGCCATGGCCGACCACATGCTTCTCCAGATGCGCGATCTTGGAGTGAAGACGCAGAACGTCTGGGCGCTTCCGGGCTACTCCAACCGCTTCAACAATCCCAACGGCGGCGCGGAGACATCGCCCGTCTATGGCACCGTGATCGACATGGGGGGGCAGAGCAATCTGGAGCGGCCGGTGTTCCTGGCTGAGCAACTCACCAACTCCGCAATTCTGCCCAGCATGCTAGGCGCCACCATCTCCGGTCCCAACCCGACGTGGAACCAGCCGCTCAGCACCAACGACTCGGTTCAACTGAGCAATGCTCACCAGTTGCAGATCTTCGCCTTCACCGACGGCGCAAACAAGCGGAGCCTGGTTGCAATCAACCTCAGCCGGACCTCGGCGTTGCCGGTTACCTTCAGCGGGCCCAACGCCCCCACAGGAAGCGTTACCGTCAGCCAGTTGACGTCCGCGAATCTCACCGACACCAACGAATCGAGCTCAACCGTAAAGTCCACCACGTCGACGGTCAGCAACTTCCTGCCCGTCACACCGTTCTCTCTGCCGCCATTCTCGATGACCGTCTTGCAGTGGCAGCAGTAAAGTTCCCGCACACGACGCTCGCAAAGGCCTATCCCAGCTTCTGCGAGCGCGCGACCTCGATATTCCATGCTGCGATGCTGTAGCGACCTCGCGGCGGCTTGAGGCTGCACTTCGCACAGCTCTCTATATGGTCAAGAAACTTCTGCTGTGCGGCATGACGCTTGAACGCAGGCGGAACGAGGCGGACAAGCGAATTGAACTCCTCACTGTCACTCTTCGTTTCCTCGGTCGCCACGACCCGAAAGGACTCGTCGAGCGCGGCGTCGCGTTCCTTCAGTAGCTGATACCCGCTCTTACAGGTCACGTTCTCAATGGATTGGCAGCGTCGGCACACCTTGGTGTGGACGTAGCAATCTACCAGAGATTCCCTAAACCTCTCCTCGGCCAGGAAGCGAGTACCTTCCCCCGCCGTGAGTGCGACTGCGGCTGCCTGCTCGATCTGCAGTTTGCATGTCAGGCTCAGCTCATAACCTACATTGCATCCCCAAAAGTAAGACTGAAGAAAACGTTTCGGATCCTGCAAGAATGGGAGTGTATCGAGCATGGCGTCCCCTCTCTTGATCGCGATCAAACTGTCTTCGTGCAGGATATAGTCCGCATTGCACACTTCGGTGCACGGCGATTCTTGAAAATGAGAATATAAACACAATACTTCCACACTTCTGATTCGCGTGTCCACCTGGCCGGCAACCTTTTGATAAACTCAGCCGTATACCGCCTACCGCAACACTGCCAACGAAGTTTGCTTCTCCAAAGAATCATCTTCCTGCTATGCCGCGTCGCTCCTCTAAGTCGCTGCTTTCCGCTCTCTTAAAGGCGTTCTTCAGAGCGACCGCGAAGCTGCGCAGATCGATCGTGCGTCTCCGCTCGCACGCGGCGCTTGCCTCTCAGCTCGAATTTCCGCTTCCCTCCACGGTCGTGGTCCTCGGACGCATCTGGGTTTATGGCACGGGCGCGGTTCGCTTCGGCGAAGACACACTGCTCTATCCCGACCTGCATCTGGAGACCCAGCATCAGGCCACCATCGAGCTTGGCGACGGTGTAGTGATCTCGCGCGGCGTCCACCTTGTCGCGATGTCTGGAATCACCATCGGTAAGGGATCGATGATCGGCGAATACGCCAGCATCCGCGATGCCAATCACAGTCGCCAGCAGGGCATACCCATTCGCGACGCGGGTCACATCGCCAAACCGATCGTGCTGGGCGATGAAGTGTGGATCGGCCGCGGCGTTATCATCCTCGGCGGCGTAACCATCGGCGACCATGCGACTGTGGGCGCAAATGCTGTCGTAACCCGCGATGTTCCCGCCGAAGCTGTCGTCGGCGGAGTTCCCGCCATGTTGCTGCAGTCCCGTTCACGCGCTACATCAAGCGCTTCAGAGAGTGAAATGCCAGAAGCGCCGCGATAAAGCACGCCGTCATCAACAGGTCCTGCCTCCACGGCTTCACGCCCTCGCGCGTAACCCCGTACTGAATCACGAAGTACAGCGGCAGGTCACCCGCTGCAACCGCCGCAACCCCTCCACGAATGCCGAAGAAATGGAACGCGATGGGAATGCCGCCCATGATCGCAAAGCAATATGCCGCGTTGCCGAACGCGCCATACTTTGCCTTGCCCAGCGACAGCAGAACCGGGAACGTCGTCTGATACAGCAGCGTCTGCCACAGGCCAAGTGCCAGGATCGGGACCATCCACGCCGCCTGCTGGTAGCGCGCGTCGTACAGCTTTGCAACCAGCAACCCGCCCCAGTTCACCATCAGGCTCAACATTACCGCGCCGGCCAGCAAGGCGTACGCGCGATAGCGCAGGAACTGCTTCGAAAACTCCTCCATCGGACGATGGATCGTCTTCGAAATGAAAGGGTATGCGACCCTCTGGCCGAGGGCCAGAATGATGGCGCGAGGCACGTCGGACAGTTGATACGCCAGTCCGTAGATCCCCAGCAGCGACAGGCTGATCAGCCTTCCGAGGATCAGCCTGTCCGATTGCGAAGCGAAAAACCAGAAGGCGGTCGCCAATAAAATCCACTTCCCGAAATGTACGATGCTATGCACCGACTCCGGATCCCAACAAAACGAGTTGCGGATGCCAGAGGTGATCGCGGGGATGTGGCTCAGGCACAGCCGATAGACGTTCGACACCAGCTGTCCCGCAACGATGGCCCACACCGACGGCTTGAAGTATGCCCACACAATGGTTACCGCGAGAGCCACAACCGCAGTGGAACCGTCGATCGCGAACAAGCGGCGCACGCCCATGTGCCGCGAGAGCGTCAGCAGGCCTGTGCCGTTGAAGCCGCTGATCAGCGTGCTCAAAGCCAGCACCGGAAGCAGATACTTCAGCCTGGCATCGTGATAAAAGATGGCCATCGGCCAGCTCAACAGAACCGCAACGATCCACAGTGCAATGCCACGCAGCACCTGCAGCGTCCAGGCCGTGTTAAGAAATACCGGCTCGTCTCCGTGCGTGGATTGAATCACACTTGGCGTAAGACCGATGTCCGACAGTAGATTGATCCCGAGGATCAACGTCGTCACCAGTGTTACTTCACCAAAATACGCGGGAAGAAGAAGCCTGGTCAGCACAAGGCTGCTGACGACCCGTAACCCCATCCCGAATCCATACTCCAGGATCGACCACACCGATGCCCACAGTGCCTTGCGCTTCAAAGAGGTTGTTACTGGAGCTTCCGCAATTTCGAGATTCAAGAGGATCGCTTCCTTTTATGTGGAATGCCTTGCCTCGATCGCCCTACGGAAACCTGAACCATTCGCGCAGCACCTAGATGTAAAGCTGTCTCAGCAAGGCGATCTCCATCACCAGGTAGCCGCGCCGCTTCATGTGTACGCCATCCGCGGAGTAAGCCGGATGGTTCGCCAGCGGAGTGTAGTAATCCACCAGCTTCCAATGATGAGCCTGCGCAAGCCCCGCAATTTCCTTGTTCAACTCGATCACCGTTGGCATGTAGTTCTTCGAGTCGCCCGGCCTGAAGCTGTGAAAGATTGGTGGAATCTCGCACAACACAGGCTCGGCGTGTTGCTCCGCCGTCTCCTCGCCCAGCGTCTCAAGGTTACGGATGGTCTGCTGGGGAGCCACATTGAGCAACACATCGTTCGTGCCGCCCAGAATCACGACCTCGCGATAGTTAAGGCCCGGGATAACCTTCGGGAAGCGCGCAAGCATCTGAGCCGTGGTATTTCCATGGATCCCGAAATTGGCCCGCGGGTAGTGCCAGCCTTCCGTGATGGAGTCGCCCAGAAAGGCGATGCGCGTATCGGCCGCAATAAGATGGCATCCGAAGACCAGGCAGACGATCGCAATTACCGTCAATGCGGCGGCAAGACGAAGGATCATGTTGACTTCCTCCTTGTCGAAGGCAAGCGAAAAACATATCCACGCGAACTGAGTATCTTTAGGAAAGTCAGAACTAGCCTGCGCTTCCCCTTTTGCAGCGAATCGATCCGATCGTCACCGTCCGCAGCGTGAAGAACCGCGAATGCACAAGGCTTAAGCGAGCGCATAGCTGAAACCAGCTATACCCAAAAAAGAATGCTTTATCCCAGTAATCCCATCCTATCACTGCGTGGTCTACTGGGATAGGGATCGTCGTCCTGAATATCAGCGCAGGTTACGTTAGTATCCTTGAGATCACGGCACGCGTCGGCTAAAGTTCTGTGTACCAGAGTCAAATCTGAATCGGCCCTTTACGAAAGCTCTCCGTGTCTCCACAAGTCAAGATAGAGAGCTCCCCGTCTGATCCATTGTTGGCGTCTGTGGAGGAATCCGCTTGAACATCCTTGTCGTTGGCGACGGAAGTAGCGAGCGATCTCTCCCGGCCTGGCTGCAGAGTCGGGATCATGCCGTTACTTCCACCGACTCCATTACCGAAGCGATGCAGCTTCTCGAGCGGTCGAGCTTCGACATCGTCCTCAGCGACTGGAGGCCGCCGGTACTTGATGGCCTTGCGCTCTGCCGCCACATCCGCGAGACTCCGGGCCTTGCTGGAACGTACCTCATGCTCTATACCGCAGACACTCGTGCTCTCGAGGCAATTGCGGGCGTCGACGTTGAAGTCGATGACCTGCTCAGCGTCCCCCTCAACGAAATTACGCTCCTCGTGAGAATCAGGGCGGCCAGCCGCATTCTCGATCTCAGGCGAACACTCTCTGAACAGAACGCAAATCTCAACAGCCTGATCGAGAAGCTCGGCACTGCCTTCAGCGCCATCGAATCCGACCTGCAGGCTGCCTCCGCATTGCAGCTCAGCCTCCTGCCGACAATATCCAACGTCCACCCTTCGCTCTGCGTGGACTGGCTGGTCCTGCCCAGCAGCTTCCTCACCGGCGACAACCTGAATTACTTCATGGTGCAGGAACGCTATCTCATCTTCTACCACCTCGACGTTGCGGGCCACGGAATCCCCTCCGCGCTGTTGTCGGTCACGCTCAATCAGCTCCTTTCCCCTCAGCCCGGAAGCCCCATGGTCCGCTTCGATCCGAAGCGCGACATGAAACGGATCGTGCCTCCCGTCGACGTTGTCAGCGAGTTGAATCGCCGCTTCGTAGTGCAAGACACCGGCTACTTCACCATGATCTACGGCGTTCTGGACACCAGAACGCGCGAAATCAGATTCTGCCAGGCCGGCCATCCCAGCCCTTTGCAGGTCCTCAACGACCACACCATCAAAACCGTCGGCGATGGAGGCTTCCCCGTAGGCCTTTGGCCGGACATGACCTACGAAGAGAACACCACGACACTCTCGCCGGGCGAGCGCTTCGTCCTCTATTCCGACGGCCTGCTCGAGTGTGCCAGCCCCGACGGGACGGGGTATTCACTCGATAACCTGCGCGAACTTCTTCTCCGCAACGCCACGACACCGGTAAAGGAAATGTTGCATACTATCCAGACGGAATTGGAAGGCTGGAGCCGTGGAAGCAGCTTTCAAGACGATATCTCGCTGTTGATTATCGAAAGCAAGTAATGCACTCTCGTCCCTAGGTAGACTCGACATGAGTTCTTCGCGCCCGCAAGCACAGCGCACCCCCTCAGATGGAGCAGGCTTCTCTATCACTCTGAGAATCGGTAGCCGTTTGGATCAGATCCGGATGGTTCGTGCTGCTTTTTCCGGCGTCCTCCACCATCTGGAGGTTCAAGAGTTCGACGTCCACCTGCTCGACATCGCCGTCGCCGAAATACTCAACAATCGCCTGGAACACGCCTACAAGGGAAACGAACACGAGCAGATTGAAGTCCGCATTCAGGTCCACGGCTCCGACGTGCAGGTCGACATCCTCGACCACGCCCCCCCGTTTCCCGAAGAAGAGCAGTACCGCCTGGACAGCGCAGCAGATAACCTGGAAGACCCAAGCGAAGAATGGCCAATGCGCGGCCATGGCCTGCAGATCGTCCGCCGGATAGTGGATTCAATCGCCTTCAGCACGCAGGACAATTGCAACTGCATCACGCTCAAGAAGACCGTCACCCTTCAACGGAACTGAGAGTCCCCCTCAACAGGAGCCAGCATCATGCGGCCGCGCGGCCCGGAGCAATCAGCCGAAGCAGGTACTTCAATGCGAGCTTCGCGTCATGCGACCAGCTCCGCTTCGCCGAGTAAAAGGCGTCCGCAAGATACAGCCCCGTCTCATCCTTCTCATCCTCAACCGCGAGGCTCGCTTCACTGATCAATCCGGCTCTGCCCTGCCGATAAAGCGAACGCCACTCCTCCGGAAGCTTCTGCGCTTCATCGATGCTCTTGGGCGCCAGCCCGACAAAGTTCAGCCGTCCCAACGCCACGGCAAACAGGCCGGGCAGAAATTGCCGCACGAACGCGCTCCACCCCGCCGGCCGGTGCTTCTTCCACGCATCGGCCCCCAAACAGGGCAGCGTGTAACTTGCCCAGCCACTTCCGCTGCCCTCCACCGGAATTCTGACCGCCTGCATCGACGTGTAAGAAAGGCGTCGTACCAGCGCGAAGTAAATCAAAGATAGAAGCGTGATGGGCAGGAATACCGCCACCAGCAGGCACGCCAGCATCGATTGTGCAGCCCGTCCAATCAGCGATTCGCGGTTCTTCTGCACCAGCCCGCCCAGCAGAAAGCCTTCCGTAATCATCACTCCCGCATCCAACCGGACATTCACCAGCAGCTCGTGGTTCACGATCGTTCTGCCCAGCTCGAGACCATCGCCAATGTAGCTTCCCGCCATCACCAGCGAGTGTTCGATGGTGGTGTTCGAATCGACGATGCATCCCGCGCCGATCACCACATCCGGTCCCATTTGCACCCCGCGATTAATCCTGCAGTTCGGGCCGATATAGATCGGCGCGCTCAGCTTCACGCTCGGATGCACATCGACATTGCGTGAGACCCAGATCCCCGGCTGCCGCTCGATTCCGTTGATCATCAGGCCATTCAGCCGTCGAGACAGCAGCCTCGATTGTGTCTCCAGCAGAGCTTCCGGCGACGTCGCGTCGATCCACTCCGGCGTCGCAATGGCCGAGCACTCGCCGCGGCACTCCATCTGTTGAAGATGAGCACGCAACTCTTCCGCAGTCATGTTGCAAATCGTATCGGCGCAATCTCCCGCAGGGAACGCCGCCGTCCCTCCCCACGTGGCCATCGAGTTGTAGCCGCCGGCCGCAAGCCCTTTGGCCGCATCCGGCCCGGACTGCGGCTTCACGTGATAAATCGCAGCTTTGCCATCCAGGGTCGCGGGAAAAGTGACACATGGATATCGCTCCGCATGGATGAGCACCCACGGCTCCGTCTTCGTCTTCGCAATCACCTTCAACGAGCGGTACGGCCGCTCCGGCTGTGCCGCAAGATGGTATCGGAAGCTGCAGCCCCAGCGGTCGCCATTGCCCAGCAGAGCCTCCACCCTCTCCGGAGCGTGGCCTGTAATTACCTCGATCGACGTGATGCCCTGGCTCACCAACCCTTCGATAATGTGCTGCAGTATCGGCCGGTCACCCAGAGGCAACAGGGCAAGCGTCTGCTCCCCATCCAGGCCGTGCATCTTCGTCGATGGACCCGGCGGCAGGATGACCGCGATCATAAGACGGTTCCCTCTTTGGGATTCAACTCCCGTTGCGGACGAACACGCTCGCGGATCACGCGATACAGAAAAATCGCGTTCCCTATAAAATATCGTCGCCACATCCGGCGCGGCTCCTGCCAGAATCGGTACAGCCACTCCATCCCAAGTTCCCGCATCCACACCGGAGCGCGCGGTATTCTGCCTGCGTAAAAATCCAGCAGACCGCCTACACCGATCCCGACCTTCACGCCCAGCTCATGCATGTGCGCCGATATCCACTTATCCTGACGAGGCGCCCCCAGCGCCACCAGCAGGATGTCCGCGCACGATGCAGCGATCCCTTCAATCACCTCAGGCTCCTCATCCGTGGAAAAGTAGCCGTGGCGAAGCCCTGCAATCCTCAGCTCTGGGTAACGCTCTCGCATCCACGCCGCCGCGCCTTCGGGAACGCCTGGGCGTCCGCCCAGAAGATACAGGCTCAGCCCCGCCTCTTCCGTAGCCGCGCACAGGTACGGCAGCATATCCGTGCCGTTGATGTTCTCGCGGATATGCTGATTGAAGATGTTGCCGGCCACGCGCACTCCAATCCCATCGGCCAGCACAAATCGAGCCCCCGAAAGTGTGTCCTTGTACTTCCCGTCCGAGAACGAGATGTTCACGCAATCCGCATTCACAAAACAGATCTGCGCTGGAACCTTTGACCGCGTTAGGCCGACAATCTGCGCTGCCGCCTCTCCCATCGTCAGGTTATCGATGCGCACGCCGAGAAACTTCAGCTCCGGCGGGGCGCTGCTTACACCTCCACCCCAGAACGCAGCAGGAATCGCACGGATCGCAATCCCAAAGTCTCCCCACAATGAGTTCGTCTCCACATACTCAACGTCCAGGTCCACTTCGCTCGAGTACGCAATGTTCGCCCGCTTGCGCAGCCACCACAGGCTCAGCAGGCCCGGTCGAAGATCGTATCGCTTCCACGCCGTCCGCTCCCCGATGATCGTAGCCTCCGGCGATACAGGACGCGGACCCACCAGCGACATTTCGCCCTTCAACACATTCAGCAGAGCAGGCAGGCAGCGCAGATAACACAACGCGAATCCAGCCGACGTCCCCGGAAAATCGAACTCATATTGCTCAAAGTGGGTTGCCCATCGTCCCAGCCTGGGGAGCCGGCGAATGCCGCCGCCTGATAAATGCGCATAGATCCACAGCGGCCCCATCAACGGACTCATCATCGTGAGCAGCAACACCGCCAGGCCAATATCCATCAGCCTGCGCAGTGAGTTGGCCGCCCGAACCGCGAGCAGCAGAGAGCGCGAACGCCTATAGCTCGCCCGTCTCCGCTGCTGAATGCCGGACTCAGAGAAGCCGCTGTCCAGATCCATCAGCAACGCGCTTCTCGCAGCCGAGTAATTCGTTGTCGACTCTGCAACTGGATGCATGTGGGGTCCGTGGCGCGCCATAGTCAGTACGCCCCCCGTCCGCTCAGAATCGCCGGAATAGTCTTCAGCAAAAGTACGATGTCCAGCAATGTGCTATGGCTGTCGATGTACTGCGCGTCAAGCCGCACCTGCTGTTCGAACGGAAGCTCGCTTCTTCCGCTCACCTGCCAGATGCAGGTCAGGCCCGGCTTTACATCCAGCCGCCGCCGGTCGCTGACGCCGTACCGCGCAACCTCACCGGGAACAGGCGGCCGCGGCCCCACCAGCGACATGTCGCCGCGCAAGACGCACCACAGTTGCGGAACCTCATCGATGCTCAGCTTGCGGATGAAGCTCCCAATTCGCGTAACCCGCGGATCCCGCTTCATCTTGAAAGTGATGCCCGTGCCGTGTTGGTTTGCGCCCGCCAGCTCGCGCTTCCGCTGCTCTGCATCCACTACCATCGAGCGGAACTTCGGGAACCTGAACTCGCGGCCCCACAATCCGATCCGCGTCTGCCAGAAGAGCGCAGGGCCGCCATCTTCCATGCGAATCAGAAGCGCCAGGATGAGCAAAAAAGGCGATAGAATCACCAGAGCGCAAAGCGAGAAGACGATGTCCATCGCACGCTTTGCAACTCGAGCGCTGCCCACCACCAGAACCCAATTGAACTTCTTGATGCGCGCCCGGAGCGATCGTAGCTGTCCATTCGAGTAGCCGCCCTCGCCATACCCGCGGTAGAGCTGCTCAACCAGGACCTCGCGCGTTAGTTCAAGCTCTCGTCTCGTGGTCATTCGCCGCACCTGTCGCCATCAGGAGCTGACCCAACGCCGCTTGCTCATACACGTCCCCACATTGCGCATCCCAGTGGTTACAGCAAATCCATCAATCCACGAGAATTGAAACCGATGCGCTTGCGTGGGAAAAGAATTCGTGAAAAGAACCAAGATTTGTTACAAAACGGCAATTTGGAATCGAGCTGAATGATGATTTTAAGTTGTACTCACCATGTTATCAATGTACACTATGGCTGTCGCCCACTCAAAACAAAGTGCCATCGATCCAGCGAAACAGCCGGTCTGCAAGCCCCATCGGCTCACTTCAAGGGATTTCGCAGCACTCACTTCGGCCAATCTGCGGGCCAATCAGATCGGCCGAGTACCTCGCACAGCCTCACTTGATCGCTTAGGAGCTAAGGGATGCAGCTTTTGAGTTCTGAAAGGAACGGCATTCGCGTCGAACACGTCGACTCCAGGGTCCTCGACGCAAGCACCGCCCGCGCCTTCAAGGATGCAGTCAAGCCCTTGTTGAAACAGGACGCAAGGCTCGTCCTCGACCTCTCCAGAATTGAATTCATCGACAGCACAGGACTTGGCGCGCTCGTCTCCTGCCTGCGCCAGGCGCACGCCAGCGGCGGCGAGATCAAACTCACCGGCCTTACAAAATCCGCACGCGCTCTGTTCGAACTCGTCCGCATGCATCGAGTGTTCGAGATATTCAATAGTTCGGAGGAGGCTATTTCCTCCTATCTCTCTTAAGACTCCTCTGAACTCCTGCCGCACAGAGTTCAGCCTCTCAAGCTCGATGAATTCAGGCCGCATCCGGTCGCTTAATAGTCCGTTCCGGCCCGACCAGAGCGGTCGCCGTCGCATACGAGGTCTTCCATTTGATTCCTGAGTTGCTGCATAGCGCGTGGGACATCGTCGGCACTCTCGCCGTGTGCGCTTCTCTGCCCGGATCGCTCGAGTTGCTTGCCTTGAGCGCAGCCACGCTGCTGCCCGAACCGCCCGCGGCAACGCCTCACGACGGGCAGTGGCGTGTTGCCGTCGTCGTGCCGGCCCACAACGAATCGGCAAACATCGACTCCTGCGTGCGCAGCCTGCTCTCCGCGGATCCCGCCGGCATGCAGATCGGCGTCTTCGTGGTCGCCGACAACTGCACCGACGACACCGCGGTGATAGCTTCCCAGACCGGCGCAAATGTGCTGATCCGTACCAGTCTCACCGAGCGCGGCAAAGGATACGCACTTCACTTTGCCTTCACGTCGCTAGACGCCCTCGGGTTCGACTGCATGTTCGTCGTCGATGCCGATACCGTGGTCGCCTCAAACTTCTTCGCCGCCGCAGCCGGCGCATTGCGCGACGGAGCGGACGCTGTGCAGGTGCGCTATCTTGTGCGCAATGCGGAGCAGGCCGTGCGCACCCGCCTCATGCGGCTTGCCCTCTTCGCGTGGAACGTAGTCCGCCCGCTCGGCCGCGAACGCCTCGGCCTGTCCGTTGGCCTGCTCGGCAACGGATTCGGCCTGCGCAGCCAGACGCTCAAGTCAGTCCCTTACCTCGCCTCCTCCGTCGTCGAGGACCTCGAGTATCACCTCACCCTGGTGCAGGCCGGATACCGCGTCAGGTTCATCAACTCTACCGCGGTCTACGGCGAGATACCCGTTCGCGGCGAGGGCGTAAAGACCCAGCGATCGCGCTGGGAAGGCGGCCGGCTCAGAATGATCCGCGATCAATCTCCCCGGCTGTTGCGTGGTGTCCTTCGTGGCCGCCTCATATTCCTCGAGCCGCTCTTCGAGCTATTGCTTCTTCCCCTGGCGTTCCACGTCACTCTGCTCGCAATCGCAACTTCTACGCCGCTCCCCCTGGTGCGCGATATCGGATTCGCCGGAATCGCCGTTGTGCTGTTCCATCTCAGCACGGCCATCATCGCAGGGGGCGGGGGCTGGCGCGATGTCGGCACCCTTGCCGTCGCGCCACTCTACGTACTCTGGAAACTGCTTCTCATTCCTTCTCTCCTGCGCAGCGCTAGTACCGATCAGGAGTGGGTCAGGACCAAGCGAAACTCAGAACTGGAGTTGGCCGACGATGCGACCTCCGCAGCCAAGCAATAGAGCTCATCTCAACAACTCCGCGCAATCGCGCCGCGAATTCCCGGAGGTGCCGCTGCCGTGAAGCTTCTGGACGCCTATCCCTGCGAAGTCTCCGCCATCGTCGTCTCCTTCAACACGCGCGAGCTGCTGCGCGAATGTCTGCAATCGCTGGTCGATGAATGCAGCAACCTGCCAGGCAAAATGCCCGCCGAAATCCTCGTCGTCGACAACGCATCGCGCGACGGCTCCCCCGAGATGGTGGAGCGCGACTTCGCCCAATCCACAGTCCCCGTCAGGCTCGTCCGTAGCGCCGTCAATCTTGGTTTCGGCGGAGCCAACAATCTTGCGCTCGATCAGGCGCTCGGCCGTTACATCGTCCTGCTCAATTCGGACGCCTTCCTCCATCCCGGCGCGCTCGCTCTCGCCGTCCAGCACATGCAGCAGAGCCCCTCCACCGGCTTCGGCGGCGGCTTGCTCGTCGGCCGCGACGGCGCCCTGCAACCCTCCGCCCGCTGCTTCCACTCCATCTGGCGCGACGCCCTTATCCTCACTGGCCTCGCCGCAATGTTTCCGCGCTCGCGAATCTTCGGCTCGCCCGATCGCACCTGGGCCGACCCCAAACTCGCCGCCGACGTCGACTGGGTCCCCGGCGCCTTCATGATCATGCGCCGCGAAGCTCTCTCCAGCATCGGCCTCTTCGATCCGCGCTTCTTCCTCTATTACGAGGAGACCGACCTCTGCCGCCGCGTCAAGGCTGCTGGCTTCGCCGTCTCCTACTGGCCCGACGTCGTCGTCACTCACCTCGGCGGAGAATCCGGCCGCCAACTCGACGCAGCCTCCTCAAAAACAGTCTCCAAGGTTGAGCTCTGGAGAATGCGTTCCACCCTTCTCTACTATCGCAAACATCACGGATGGCAAGCGTTTGCCGCGCTCTGGCTGGAGCGCATGCTCTACCTCGTGCGCTTCTGGCGCAATCGCAACAGCAGCAACCAGGCTCGCCGCACGCGCGCCGAGCAAGCCGCCCAACTCGCCGCCCTCATGCAACAAGCCTGGACGGACACTCAAGGCGGCAGAATCAGTCCCGCGCAGCCCTGGTAGTCCTTACCGCGTAAACTCCATCACCGGCTCCTCGATGCCGCGGCGCACCAGCTCCGCGCGGTCGCTCACCGGCTGCCAGTTCAGCTTCGTTTTCGCCGCGGAGCAGTCGTACGGCGCCAGCAGCCGCCGCGTCTCCCAGTCCCGGAAGTGCGGCATCTGCCGCTCCGGAAAACGCATCGCTACCTTCGCCATCCACTTCGCCATATCCATCATGTAGAAGCGTGACACCGGCGTATAAAACCTCTGCACCTTGAAGCCTCCGCAGCGGTCCAGTTCGTCAAGATACTCCCGCGCCGTCAGCAGCGGATCGCCCACCAGGTTGAACGACTCGCCCTCAATCCCCGGCTGGCCCATCGCCAGGATCAGCGCCGCCGCAACGTCTTCCACCAGCACCAGAGGAAGCTTGTTCTGCCCATCGCCCCACGTCTGGCAGATCGCATCGTGCCACCACATGCCGATGCCCCAGTGGAAGGGACTTCCCCCGCGTCCAATCACCACCCCCGGCCTCAGGATCACCACCGGAAGCCCCTGCTCGCGATGCATCTTCAGCAGGATCCCCTCCGACTCCGACTTCGCACGTGCATAGAAATTGCCGCGCGCAATCCCCGCATCAAGCGGCGTGGCCTCCGTAATCGTCCCCGCGCCCGACCCCTGGTGATACGACGCGATCGTCCCCGTATAAAGAAGCCGCTTAACTCCAGCTTCCAGAGCGCACTCCGCTACCTGCCGCGTCGCGCCGACCTCGTATTTTTCGTAGTCCGCCCAGCGCTTCACATTAGCCCGCGCCAGATGCATCACGGTGTGTACGCCCTGCATGGCCCGCCGCACATCGTCCGCATTTATCAGGTCGCCCAGTTGGCAGTCGACCTGTGGCCCGCGCAGGTCCATCGGAACATTGCCCGCACTCCGGGCCAGAAGCCGCACAGTATGTCCCGACGCCACCAGTTGCCGCACCAGTTCCTTGCCGATGAATCCCGTGCCGCCCAGCACTAGCACGTCCGCTTCCGCGTTCGTATTCACCCGCGCCGCCGAGCCCTGCGCCGTCGTCTCCGCAGGCAGGTTCGCCGCCGCAACCATCTGTTCGCAGACGCGGATCACCTCCGCGCCCATGCGCCCATTCACCCGCTCATCCAGCGGAGTTCCGTAAGGCGCATAGAACGCGTCCATCGCCCGCACAATCGTCGAGCCGTACGGCGTGCCACGCGCTCCCAGGTCCACCTTCGACCGCAGATAGCGCAGCAAAGTCCGTCGCGCCTGCTTCGAAAAAGACTTCGCCTGCCGCGTCACCATGCCGTACACGTCGAAGTCCGGATCGCTCGGAGCATGCTGCTGGCGCCAATAGGTGCTGCGCTCGAAGTCCACCGTCGCCGACGCCAGCGACCCGCGCACGTGGATCGAATACTCCGCAAACCCCGGCACAAACGAGAACCGCATCTCCACCGCCGCCGGACCCGTAAACGCATTTACCTGCCAGCGCCGGTAGAATCTCCGCCCCATCGGCAGATCCGTCGGATTGCTCGCATGCACGCTCATCGTCGCCGGCGCGCCCACCAGGTCCAGCATGTGCGCCGCACAGTGCGAGCCGATCTCAAACAAAATATTGCGCGCATCGCGCAGCATCCACATGTCGAACGGCCCGAACTGGATTGGAGGCAGAGGCCTGTGCCACGTGATCGTTACCGAATCGATCTTCCCCAGAACGCCGCTTCGCACATCGCTTCTCAGTTGCTCGTACTGCTCGGAAAAAAGAAAGTTGTGCCCCGCGCCCACCCGCAACCCGCGCTCCTCGGCAATCCGCACCAGTTCGTCGCAATCCGCCGCGCGGATGCACATCGGCTTTTCCAGAAACGCATCGACCCCCGCCTCCAGAATCGTCTTCGCCGCCTGAAAGTGCAGATCCGGAGGAAGCAGCACATGCACCGCATCCAGCTTCTCCTCCGCCAGCATCGACTCCAGCGATGCATACGTCTTCGCCACGCCAAACTTCCCGGCCAGCGCCTTGGCCTTCGGCAGAACCCGGTCACACACCGCCACCAGGCTCACCCCCGCCACCTTGCGCAGAGCCTGCGCGTGCCAGTCCGCAATGTACCCCGTGCCCAGCAATGCGACACGGCGAGTTTGTCCGTTGCGGCGAACGCCGGTTCCCGGTGCGGCCACTATCTCCTCGGGTAATTCAATGGAAGCGGATCGCATGCTTTGGCTATGTGCTCCGTCTGTACTCGATGATCCGGAAGGATTCTCCCCGCAAATGCCGCCAATGGTATTCCAGCAGCCCAAGCAGTGCGGGAAACTTATACAGCAGGTTGAAGTAACAGCTGATCAACGCCTCTCGCGCCGTCCATCGGCGCTTTCTTCCATTCAGGTAATTGCGCGCAAACTGCACTGCATACAAAACCAGCAGGCACAGCAACGAAAAACCGTGCATAAAAGGAGCTAGGCATACCGCCACCAGCGGCAGCCACAATGCCCACACCAGAATCCTGCGGATGTCCCGCACAAAATATCCCTCGCCGTTGCCGGCGTGCAGCGCTGCCACCTGCGCATAGGCGTGGCCCGTGCGCTTCGACCTCCGCCAATACTCACTCAGCCGCGTCATCGCCATATCGTGCCGCGCCATCTCCGCATCCAGTTGCAAAATCTTCCCGCCAAGCGCCCGCACGCGGATGCAGAACTCATCGTCCTCCGCCGCAATCACGTCCGGCCGAAACCCGCCCGCCGCCTGAAACACCTCCGTCCGGATCAGGAACCTCCCGCCCGACGACGCAATCTCGCCCGGCCTCTGATACCACTGCAGATCGGCAAGCTTGTTGTAAATCGTCGCTTCTGGAAATAGCTCACGCACGTGGCCGCATACGATGGCCGCGTCCTCACGCCCCCGCAGCGCCTCCACGCCCTGCTCAAGCCACCCCTCCACCAGGTCGCAGTCGCCGTCCAGAAATTGAATGAAAGGAACTTCCGGGTCGATCGCCTTCACGCATGCATAGCCTTCATTGCGTGCTCGCGCCGCGCTGAACGGCAGCGCCGGATCCAGCTCCACCACGCGGCACCCGGCCGCCGCCGCAAACTCCGGAGTTCCATCCGTCGATCCCGAGTCCACGTAAACCACAGTCCTTGCGGCCGGCAGAACCGTTCGCAAACAACTCTTCAGGCGCTCGCCCTCGTTACGCCCGATAGCGACAATGGCTACGTCATGGCGGGGGATCATATCCAAGTTTAGCCCAAACCGAACCCCGCGGCGAATAAACCTGCATGCCCTCACAATCTCTGTTGCGTCATTAGGACCGCAGAGTCACAAATTTCTCTCGCGTCATTCTGACTCGCAGAGTCAGAATCCCGGTCGTTCGTCTTTCCTCTTCGGATTAGCAGCGCTTTAGCGCGCGGCATAGGGTCAACAAAATAAACGAGGCTTCAGCCTCATGTTCGCGCTAATACCGCCCTCTTAAATCCGTCGCGCACCCACGCGTTCCGCAAAAATCTCCCCCAGCCTCTCCACGCTTCGGTTCAGATCATAGTGCTCTGATACTCGCCTCCGCCCGCTCTTTCCCAGCCGCCTGCGCAGCTCGCCATCGTCGATCAGAGCGGCCAGCGCCTCCACCAGACCATCCACATCCGAAGCCGCCACCAGCAGTCCATCCACTCCATCTGTAATCAACTCCGGAATCCCCGTGATGTGCGTCGTCACACATGGAATCTCCATCGCCATCGCTTCCATCAGCACCACCGGAATGCCCTCGGCAAAGCTCGGAAGACAAAAAATGTCCGCCTCTTTATAAAGCTCGCGGATGCGGTCCTGATTCACCGCGCCCTCAAACACGATCGAGTCCGCGCCCGCCACCCTCTGCGCCTGCTGACGTAACGACGCCGCGTCCGGTCCATCGCCCACCAGCCGCAGCCTCACTCGCCGCCCCTGCCGGGCTAGCCGCTCCACCGCGCCGATCAGCAGATGCTGCCCCTTGCTCGGCGTCAGCCTCCCCACGCACAGAATCTCAAACACCTCCGGCGAGCCTCTCCACGGCCGCGGCGAGAAAACACTCGCATCCACTCCCAGCCGCGACACCACCAGCTTCTCCCAATGTGCATAGGGCGACAGCTTCATCAGTTGGCTGCGCGCAAAGTAGCTGATACAGCAGATAAAATCCGCCGCCGCAATCTTCTCCTCAAGATACTGTCCCGCGGCATCGTAAAACTCATCCGGCCCATGCACCGTAATCGACAGCCCGAAGCCGAACACTGTGCGCACGTACAAACCCACCGTCGCCGCCTGCGACGCCAGGTGAACATGCAGATGCCTCTGCCCCTTGCGCTCCATCCAAACGCCCACCATCAGGCCTTCGGTGAAGTACATCAAGTTGAAGACCACGCTCCTCAGGTCCAGCCCACCCAGCCGAAACACCATCCGCAATCCGCGCAGCCAGCCTCCCGGCCGCGCGGCCATCGCCCTCAGATGCGCCCGCACCGCGCCCGCCGCCCCATGCGTCTTCAGGTGATAAGCGCGACTCGCCTCCACGCTCTCATCCCCGGTCATCTGCTCCGCCGGCCGGTCCGGGGCATTCACCGAGGCAACTTCGATCCTGAATCCCATCTTCCGGAGCTGCAGCACCTCACGCAGAAGCCACGCCATCGACAAAGCCGGATAGCGGCTCACCAGGTAAGCCAGCGAGATCGAACTTCCGCTGGACGCCGGACCCTCGGATGCATCAACGGTCTGCGTGGCTGACATCTGAAATCTCTCCCGTGTCCTCCTAGCCTAACAACAGATGCCGCCAACCGCTTAATCCGCATCCCAATCTCGCGCGGCACTTCTAGCCCACCGCCAATAGTCGCCGGGATGTGGTGCCGACTGCACGATCTACGGCACACGTTCATCTTGGCTTTGGGAGAGGCGGGGGTTCCGGACTCAACGGTCAAAGCAATTGCGGGCTGGATGTCTGCAAAGATGTTGGAGCGGTATTCCCACACTCGCAACGATGCCAAGCGCGAGGCGGTCAAACAGCTGCCTCGGCGGAGGCCCCGCTGGCCCCCCCCGAAATCCCCCACAAATCTCAATCGAAGAAGGGTTGGCGAAACTGACAACCCTTTCATTTTGAATGGTGGGCGAGGCGGGGATCGAACCCACAACCACCGGCTTAGAAGGCCGGTGCTCTATCCAATTGAGCTACTCGCCCTGATGAGAAGGCAGCAAGCCACAACCGCTCAACGCGGAGCGCATGCCTTCTACGAAGCCTAGTGTACCCGATGTGCCGAGCGCCACCGTCGTTACCGCAGCTCCGTCCAGCCTTCGAGCCGTAGCTACACAAGCACCCGACGGCTCACCGGCAACGCCGAGCTTCTGGAGAAGAGATAGTGGTCCATCGCCTCCGCGGCCTTGCGGCCTTCCGAGATGGCCCACACCACCAGCGACTGGCCGCGGCGCATGTCCCCAGCGGCAAACACGCCCTCCACCGAAGTCATGTAGTCCTGGTTCGTCGCGACGTTGCCGCGAGCATCCAGCTTCAGTCCCAGTTTCTCGATCATGCCGGACTGCACCGGCCCGAGAAAGCCCAGAGCCAGCAGCACCAGGTCGACATCCAGCGTGAACTCGCTGCCCTCGACCGGCGCAAACTTCGGCGGCGGCCCTACGCGCACCGCGTGCAACTGCTTCACGCGGCCGTGCTCATCCCCCGTAAAGCTGACGCTGTTGATGCCCCAGTCGCGGATGCCGCCTTCCTCGTGGCTGCTCTCCGTGCGCAGCTGCAGCGGCCACAGCGGCCACGGTGTTGATGCCGCGCGCGTCTCTGGCGGCTTCGGCATAATTTCGAACTGGTGGATGATCTTCGCGTGCTGGCGCAGGCTTGTCCCCAGATCGGAAGAGCACACGTCTGAACTCCAGTCACGCCAATA
>OBLU010000599.1_pt1 | contig 34014 bp, 35 predicted proteins | sample 1518681 | NCBI WGS metagenome assembly OBLU01 (sample SAMEA3539304, study PRJEB22396) | soil metagenome | biome: tundra; feature: field; material: soil | place: USA | collected 2010-05 | depth 0.15 m
CACCACCGCCTCACCCCAGTCGACCTCCGCCTCAACACCGGGATCGTGCATCAGGGGAACCATCGCCGCCGGGGGCTCGCCCAGCTCCCTGCGCCGGTGGGCCACCCACTTGCGCACCGCACGCTCAGAAACCTCCGCGCCGTGCTCTTCGCACAGGCGCTCCCAGATACGGTGAGCGGTATGACGCTGCTTTCGCGGAGCGTCCCGGTCAGCGATCAGCCACCCGTCGATCAGCTCCCGGTATGAGCCGAGCTTCGGCGCCGGACGACCCTCAGGCCGCTTACGCGGTGAAGGCAACGGCGATGCAAGCGCCTCACGGACAGCACGACGATGGACGCCATGACGCTCTGCCAGCGCCCTGATCGACAAGCCCTCACGGTCGCGATCCCTTCTTATCTGCTCGAACGTCTCCACTCGTGATCCCATCCCTGTCTGCCACCCTCCGCTCGAGCTCCATGAGCCTCGAACAGTCCGCGGCGCGTCGGACAGAGTGGGGCCACTTCAAGGTTCCGAAGTGGGGCCAAATGAGAGTGCCGTTCCCACCGCCTACACGAGATCGAGAAGATCCTCGGCCGCCCGCTCCATACATGCCTGGCCGAGCTCGAGGTAGCGCTGCGGTTGGAGGCGTTTGACGATGTCGCCAGCACCAGTGCTCTACTGCCTGCGCAATGAGATGGATCCAAATTGGCCAATCTTGTGGACATATTGGCCAAACACGGACCGCCAGGAGGCAGTAATAGTTCCCTTCTACATGTCTGTGATAGCTGGAACAGTTGCTCCTCGAGCGGGCGCCGCGCAGCATGCACCGACCCGCACAAGGGTCGCGTGGGCCCCAAAGGGCGAGATCGAGCACCCGGAGTGGGTGGTTGCAGGACGGAAGCTCGGAGCGATCGAGCGCGGTAGTCAGTGGTGGATAGGAGACTGGCTTCTCTACGGAGCGGCAAAGTGGGGTGAGAAGTATGTCGAAGCAGCCAAGATCATTGGCTATGACGTACGGAGTCTCCGAAACATGGCCTCCTTGGCATCACAGTTCGATTTGTCACGACGTCGTGACAATTTGACCTGGTGTCACCACGCCGCGGTCGCCAGTCTTGAGCTTGATGAGCAAGACCATTGGCTTGATCGGGCCACAGCCCTGAGACTCTCGGTGTCCGATCTACGCATCGAGTTGCGGTCTGCGCGGCGTGGTTGCATGCAGGTTCCCAACAGCGACGATGACCCGCCGGCCGGTCTAACCGAAGTCAGCGAGATTGTCTGTCCGAACTGCGGCCACTCCGTGCCTCTCACTACAAGCCCAGAGGAAGGTCAGCGTAAGGGATCCCTGCTGCCTGCTGCGGCGTAGACGCCATCTCTACAACTTCATCGCTTTGTCGCGCCGGAGTAGCGTCGTCCGACGAGGTGGCTCCAGCAACCAGGCAAACGCAGTTCTGAATGCGTCAATGGCCGCCGGTTTCGACTATCTCACCATGTCCGACAATGATCCGATCGAACTCCCAGTCCAGGATTTGGTCGATGCGGTGACGTGCCGCCAGGCGATTACGCACTGACCGGCGGTAAAGCGCAGATGGGCAGAGCTTGGTCCACAGCCCTCCCCATGGCGAGGGGAAGGGTAGCCACGACAGGCCACGACAGGCCACGACAGGCCACGACAGGCCACGACAGGCCACGAAACGGGTACCACTCCACTTGGTGAGCGGAGCTACCCCTGGCCCGAGGTTACAGTATAAGCTAAGTCCCCGACGAGGAGCATGCCGCTGGCGCGGTGCAAGAAGACAATCTCTGTGAGCCACCGATTGCCCATGAATGCTGCTTGGTCGAGATCGTCACTCCAGCGGGGGTCTGGGACCTTTCCTAGTAGCCCATCGAACCATAGGTCCCTTCGCTTGCGATCGAGCATCGGTGCCGCCAGCAACTTCGCAGCTGCGAATGCGTCCCGATACTCTCCATAAAGCGGTGCCCGTGCAGGTTGCTTGCTGGCACCACGAACCGCACATCGCCCAGCTCCGTTAGCTCGCGCCTCAGTCCGACAGTGAGTGGAGGGGGGGAGCAGATAAAGAGCTGGCCGTCGCGCAGGGGCGGTTGTGAGCTGGCCGACCTCCACGCCCCAGAACCGAAGCGGGCTCCGCGTCGTCCAAATTCCTGGTGCCAGACACTCCAAAGCGGCGACGTCTTCGGGCTGCTGCCTTCCTTTCACGGCCACACTAGGCTTCACGGCCGAGGCGAAGTGTCGCCGCTTGTGACACCGGTTTCCCGCTGCCGCGCATTCTTGACCAGCGTGCAAATCCGTCTGTAATGTCGGCGCGGCATTGCGAGGCGGCACTGTACCTGACGATGGCGAGAAATCTACGCCCGGGCGACCGCCCGTCGCGGCTCTCACGCATCCGGTTCATCCCGAGCCTCAGTAGCTAGATGAGCCCACCCGTACCGGAGACCCTCGCCCGTGGCGCCCACAGACAGCCGCGCCAAAGGGCGATCGCTTTCATCGATCTGCCGCGAGGCTGCATGGCTTCAGCCGCGATCGAGGAGGGCTACGTCTGCATGGCCGTGGTGCCGCGCGGGAAATCCCTCGTTGGGGCCGCGTGCGAAGACCCAGAGCGGCTAGTCGAGGTCGCGCAGGTCAAGGACGCCAAGGCAGAGCCGATCGCCGAAGCTCTATTTAAGTGGCGCGAAGACAATGGTGCAGTGGAGTTCGCATGCGTACTTACACACTGCGAGTTCTACATTGGCCTCGCCGCAGAAGTGGAAGCGATCCTGGGCGTCGGTCCACGGCTCCTCAAGTCGATCCGGTTCCGCGACAAGGCTGAGATGCGCCGTGCGCTTGTCAGCGTCCCGGTGCTCATCGCGCGAGGCGAGTCCGCCAGTTCATCGCAGGAGGCAGTCGCGATCGCTGAAGGTCTGGGACTTCCTATCGTCCTGAAGCCGTTGCTGGGTACGGGCAGCCTCGGCGTCGTGCGCCTCGATCAACTGGAGGACATTCCAGCGGCGTTCCGTGCGGCCCGCCTGCGCAGTCTCTCGCTGGGAGGGGGAGACGTGCTGGTGGAGGAGTACCTAGCTGGCGAGGAGGTAGCCGTCGAGGCGCTCGTATCGCGCGACGGCGTAGTCGTCGCACTGATCTCAGACAAGCCCGAGCCGCTGGTCGGCCCGTACTTCGAGGAGTCAATCTACTGCGCCCCGACTCGGCTTCCCAGGGAGACCACGGAAATGATCGAAGCCGCGACGTGCGCGACTGTCGATGCGCTTGGCCTGAGAAGTGGGCCTGTTCATCTTGAGTTTCGCGTCGACGAAGGACGTTGCTACCTGCTGGAGGCTGCGGCGCGCATCGGATCGCCGCCGCGCTACATCAGTCGAGCGATCGGTCGCAGCTACGAGCGTCTCAGCTTGGCGTGCTTGGAGGGCACACCCGAGTATCTGGGGTCGCCAGGCGACGGCGTCAACACGGGCGCAGTGGGCTATCTCTTGCTTCCGAGTAACAGGAAGGGAATACTCCGCTGCGTACAGGGGGTTGCCAGAGCACGCGCGATCCACGGTGTCGAAGACGTGTGTATCTGGAAGGTTCCGGGAGATCGGCTGGTTGAGCCTCCCGATTTCAACGGCTATCTCGGGACAGTGTTCGCGAGCGCCGACACAACCGAGCAGCTTCAGGGAATCCTGAAGCGCGCACGGCAAGTGATCCAGGTGGAGGTATGAGATGAAGCTGACAGGAGATGGACCGCGGTGGAAGCGGATGGCAGTCGGCCTGGCCCATGTCCTAGCCCTGCACGAGGACGGAACGCTCTACTCCTGGGGGAACAACCTCGCTGGACAGCTCGGCGACGGTGAAATCGGCTCCTGCCGGCCAACGCCGAAGCAAGTGACAACCGACAGCGACTGGGTGCTGGTGGCGGTAGGCCGCTGGGGTCACAGTCTCGCGATCAAGGAGGACGGGTCGCTCTACACCTGGGGCGATGACCAGTTCGGGCAGCTTGGCCACGGCGACACTCGCAGTCTGCAGATTCAGCCAAAGCTGGTTGAGAGCGAGGGCTCGTGGCGATCGGTGGCCGGCGGACATTTCCACTCAGCCGGAGTGCAGACGGACGGGTCGCTCTGGGTTTGGGGCAACAACTGGTCTGGCCAGCTAGGGGTCGGCTCGCCGGGCAGTGTGCACCCCAGCCCAATGCGACTCGGTGAGGAAAACGACTGGCAGGAGGTGTTCGCAGGCAACACCCATTCGCTAGCAAGAAAGGTCAACGGGTCGCTGTGGGCTTGGGGTCTAAACAAGTTTGGCCAACTCGGGGACGGCTCGACCGAGCTGCAGGCGCGGCCAGTACCAGTAGGCGCAGGGATACGCTGGGCACGCCTAGCCGTCGGCTACTACCACGCACTGGGTGAACGCGAGGACCGGACCGTGTGGGCCTGGGGCCTGAACGCCACTGGGCAGCTTGGCGATGGCACCACTGTCAACCGCTGCGATCCCGTGCAGATCGGAAAGGATTGGGAGGACTTCTCCGCGGGCTACGCGCACAGCGCCGCCGTGGACCGTGACGGACGCCTGCTGAGCTGGGGCGACAATGCCTACGGACAGTTCGGGGAGAGTTCCGCGGCAGCGTGCCAAGAGCCGGCGCAGGCCACATCGGACACCGACTGGGCTGAGGTGCATGCCGGGCCGACCTTCGTGCTCGCAATCAAACAAGACGGTACGACTTGGGGCTCAGGCGTGAACTGGTCAGGTCAACTCGGAGACGGCACGCAGGAGGTCATCTCCGCCCCTATGGAAATCGACCATCCGGGCACCTGGCGCAGCGTCGGCGTAGGCCTGGCACATCTAGTCGGCGTACAGGAGGACGGAAGTCTTTGGACTTGGGGCGGCAACTGGGGCGGACAGTTGGGCACCGGCTCCGTGCTCGACGAGAACTGGCCGGCACGGATCGCTGCCGAGGACAGCTTTGACACGGTGGCAGCTGGCGATAACCACAGCGTCGCCGTGCGACGTGACGGCTCGCTTCGGGTGTGGGGGATGAACTGGACGGGACAGCTCGGAACGAGCGAGCCGGGCGACAAGATGACACCTGTGAGCGTCGATGAACACGCCGACTGGGAGCAGATTTCGGCTGGCATCTGGCACACACTCGGCGTGAGGCGTGACGGCTCCCTGTATGCCTGGGGCGATAACACCTGGGGTCAGCTCGGGCTGCCCGACGTCGAGGGACAGCAGCCGACACCTATGAAGCTAGAGGGTTCGCGCAGATGGCGCTCCGTCACGGCCGGCATCACGTTTACGCTCGCGGTCGCTCAGGACGGGACCCTCTGGGCCTGGGGAGCGAACTGGAGCGGCCAATTGGGCACCGGCACCACGGAAGACGCCAACGCGCCTGTGCAGGTTGGCTCAGACGAGAACTGGCAGGGGGTGTCCGCCGGGGCACTACATGTGCTCGCCGTCAAGGAGGACGGGAGCCTATGGGCGTGGGGGTCAAATCTCGTCGGGCAACTTGGGGATAGCCGGGTAAAGGAGGCGCACCACCCCATCCAAATCGGAGAGGGCCGGGTGTGGGCGGCGATCGCGACAGGCGCGATGCACTCGCTGGCACTCGCCCGGGAGGGCGAGGTATGGGCCTGGGGAAACAACTGGATTGGCCAACTAGGGGACGCCTCGACGGAGGATCGCCCCGCACCGGTCAAGGTCGCTGAGCGCATGGTCTGGATCGGCGCGGGCTACTATCTAAGCGCAGCTATTCGCGACGACGGGAAGCTGTTCTTGTGGGGTCTCAGCTTTTTCACAAAGAAGTCGCCCACCGGAGTATCCGCCTAATGACAGTCGTGGTCGATGGCGCCACTGGGTTCGTTGGCTCGCGCTTCATCCGCGAGCTGCTGCAGAGCGGGCGCAGCGTTGTCGCCATCGCACGGAGCGATGCGGCGCTCTCTGCGCAAGAGCGGGTGCGCGAGGCGGTGTCGTCGGGGGACGAAACATGCGAGATGGATGGACTGCGGGTCGTGGACCAGGAGTATCTCAAGGCGGGAACGGCGCGGGAGTGCTCCTACCGCTGGCGCGAGGTGCTCGAGGATGCAGTCAGCTACTGGCACCTTGCAGCGTGCTTGAAGTTTCGCTCCGCCGACCGGGACGAGCTGTTTCACACCAACGTCGAGAGAACCCGCCGCTGTGCACAGATGCTGCAGGAGGCTCCAGACGTGACGCTCGTCCACGTCAGCACGGCCTATGTCTGCGGGCAAACCCACATGACGAATGCACCCGAGGAGTTTCTGCCGCCTGGCGAATCAGCGGACTTCCGCAACGCCTACGAGGAGTCAAAGCGAACCGCCGAGGCGGTCATCGAGGAGCACCTTCAACGCGGACACCGCGCGGTCGTCCTGAGACCGTCGCAGGTGATCGGCGATTCCGTCACAGGCAAGGCAGGCACAAATTACGGCATCTACGACCTGATTCGTCGGTCTTGGGTACTGTCCAAACGCTACACCGACGAGACTCTGCGCGTGGTAGGCACACCGGGAGCTTGCCAGAACCTCGTACCCGTAGACCGCCTAGTTCGGTGGATGTCGACCATCGACCTCGACACAGTTGCCCAGCTCGATTTTCCGGTGGTGAACATGGTTGCACACGGCAGCCTCAGCAACTCGACGATCGCGGAGGCAATGTGCCGACATATCCCAATGAAGTACGTGTTCACTGGAAGCGATGAGTTCGACTCTGCCTTTGCCAGCTTGCCAGAGAGGATGTTGGCCGCGGGAACCGCGTTCACCGGCAGCTACCTCAGAGACAACATCACGTTCGCGCACGAGAAGCTTGAGGCACTGGTCGGCGAGCATGACCGTGTGATCATGGATGAGCAGCAGTTCGAACGTCTGCTGGTGGGCTTCCTCGATGAGCTACGGATCTAGCGCATGGAGAGTGGCCAACTTCACAGCTTCGACGGTACTCGCCTGGCCTATCACGTCGCAGGGTCAGGGAATGAATGGCTCGTGATTGCAAACGCTCCCGGGATGAGCCAGGAGTTTTGGGTCCCCCTGCTGCGGGAACTCCCCGAGCGGTTCCGGTTTCTGCTCTGGGACTACCGCGGCATATCACCCTCGGGGCTGCCATCCGTCGCCGAGCGCCTGACCGTTGCTGACCACGCGAGAGATCTTGGCGTGCTCCTAGACCATCTGGGGATCGAGCGCGCACACTTTTTGGGCTGGTGCATCGGACCTCGTGTGCTGCTGGCCCACTATCTGGAAGAGCCCGAGCGCTTCCGCAGCCTTGCCACTCTGGCGTTTAGCTACAATGTGCCCAGCGATTGGGCTGAGGCAAGTCGCTTCGATGAGTTGATGCTCACCCTTGCCGAGCGCATCAAGGTCAATCCGCGCGGGGCCCGCATCGCGGCACAGGTCCTCAAGCTCTACCGCGAAGACGACTACCAGCAGCTGATCGAGACGATCGAGGGCGAGCACGAGATGCAGGATCTGACCGACTTAGTCGGCGTGCTGGGTGGCCAGAGCGCGGTTGCGGATCTCTCGCTCGGGATGCTGAAGAACGAGGAGGACTTCCGCAGCTACTTTCACATATACGCCGACATGCTCAACTATGGTGTGCGCGAGATTCTTACGCACGTCCAAGTGCCGTTCCTGGCCGTCGCCGGAGCCGCCGACAGTTGGACACCACCCTCACCGATCCGTGCCCTTTGCGAGATCGTCCCGAACGGAAGCTACGCCGAGATTCCCGACGCCACCCATTACCTGCTGCTCGAGCGACCTACGGCGGTGCTGCAAGCCCTCGTAGAGTTCTGGGGGTCCCTGGAGACGACGGACGCGCAAGCCGCAGCCTGCGCGAGTTGAGCCCCACTGAAAGTTTGCGATTGGGCGGGTCCTTCTGTGATTCTGCTGCGATCGAGGGAGAGGCCAAACAGTCCCTGGGTGCCGCGGCCGCGAAGCCGGTGGCGAGCCCAACCCAGCTTTTCTATGAGGCGAACCCCTACCCAGCGATGGGCGCCGCCGGCCTGTACGCCTATCTCCGCATGAAGCGCGAGTTGCTTCAGGAGCTCGGCCTACCGTTGCGTTACTTGCGCGGGCGCACACTGTTGGAGGCAGCATGTGGAACCGGCGAGTCGACCTTAGCCTTCGCACGACTTACGTCCGCGCCCGCTGTCGGAGTCGATTTCTCGGGTCCGTCGATCGAGATAGCCGAGAGGCTGAGCAGGGAGTTGGGAGCATCGGATGTGCGCTTTCTGCAGCGAGACATCACCGCACTCGGGGATGTCGGCGGCCCTTTCGACATCGTCGTCTGCGAGGTCGTTCACCAGACCGCGGACCCGCACGCCACCGTCCGTGGCCTGGCCGAGCAGGTAAACGATGGTGGTCACCTGATCCTTTCGGTGGCGAACCGCCTTGGAAACCTCGCGGACACGATGCGCGTGCACCTCGTCACGCGCTTGGCCGGCAAGGATGAGGCCCGGCGCATCGCCGTCGCGCGCCGACTCTTCTTCAACCCGCTCGCTGGCCACACTCGAGTTCGCGGTGTGCGCAAGAAGGTTCTTCTGAACCTCGACGCGGTGATCGCTGATATCTACGGCCACCCGTTCCGTCGCAACTATTCGGCCGCAACGATCGTCGGCTGGCTTCAGGCTTCGGGACTCGAATGCGTGAGCGCATGCCCGCAGCTCCCACTGGGACCGGACGGCCGCCGAGGACGTTTGGGCACGGAACTGCGCATGTTCCGCGACAACACCTACCATCTAGCGATTCTCGCCCGCAAGCGGGCCCGGTAATGCCGCCTAAGCTCGATCGCTCGGCCACCGGGGCGTACGCAAGAGCAGCAGCGGCCGTCGAGCGCGCAGCTATCTGGGGGTACGCAAGAACAGTGGCTGCCGAACACCCTTGGTACGCGGAGCTACTCGACAGCGGCGGCAGTGAGGAGCCCCCTCCTTTGGTTACACGGGAGCTGCTCGACCGCCACACAGTCGATGGGGTCGAGACCGACGACCAGATCGCGTTCACGACGTCAGGGGCAGCGAGCGGCAAGCCGCGGCGCGTGCCCTGGAACGGCGAGGAGATGGCACTCAATAACGATCTGAAGCGACGCCAGTGGGCAAGTCACGTAGGGGAACGCGATCGCGTTGCGATCGATGTCGGACTGGGCCTTGCGACCCATAGCGCAAGCAGCGTGTTTACAAGTCTGGGGTGCCAATGCCTGGAGCTTCCCTTTGATCTCCAGGTTGGCGAGCACATTCGGGCACTCGCCGAGTTCTTTCCAGATGTTCTCTACTCAATGCCGTCCATTGTTGACGCGCTCCTGGCAGAGGGACGATTGGTGCGGAGCATCGAGCGGCTGATCTTGGTGGGTGAGCCCTGCAGCGACGTATGGATGAAATTGACGGCGGATCGCTTGGGAATCACGGTTGCGGACATACTCGACACATACGGCTGTGCAGAGGTCGGGCTGATCGCCTGTGGTTGTCCGGTCTGTGGGCGTATGCACTTTGTCGATGAGGTGATCCCCGAGGTTGTCCCCCCGGACGCACTAAATGACGAGTGGAGCGCCGAAGCACTTGGAGAGGCCGAGAGCGTGCTGGTGGTCACCAGTCGCTTTCGCACCGGGCTGCCGATCGTTCGGTTCGTGACCTACGACATCGTGAGGAACTTCGGCCTTGAGCGCTGCGGCGAGTCAATGCGGCTAGGAGTCGACGCCGTGCTCGGACGGATCGGCGACGAGATCAAGCATGGCGAGCGGATCAGCGTCTACGACATCGAGCGAGGAGTTCTCGCAGTTACCAGCGAGGGGCGCTATCAGATTGTGCGCGGGCGCGATGGTCGTGCGCGACTCGAGTTCGACGCTGCAACCATCGACGATCAGCAGGCCCTCGCCATCAGCGAGGCCGTGACCGCAACTGTTGCGGCGGCGGCGGCGATGACTAACAGCAAGCTGGTGAGTCCATTCGAGGTCAAGCGGGTTGTCGAGCTCGCGTCACCCGGCCCCTCGCCGAAGCGGAAGATCGTGCGGGAGCGGGTATGAGCAGTCCAAGCGGCCAGCCCGCAGACGATCCCCGCTGGCAGAGCATCAACATGTTCGGAGGACCAAGCGCCTTTCTGGAGGAGGTGGTCTCACGCAACAAGGGGATTATCGGCGACCAAGAACAAGCGGCACTGCAGGGTGCGCAGATTCTCATCGCGGGTTGCGGCAGCGTCGGTGGTGCCGTCGTCGAGCCGCTCGCGCGTCTCGGCGCCGGCACCCTTGTCCTGGCTGACCTCGATACCTACGACTGGCACAACCTAAACAGGCAGGCATGTTCCATAGCCGACATCGGAACACCAAAGCCCACCGTCCTGGCCAGGAGGGTCGCAACGATCAACCCAATGATCCACGTCGAGACCCACAACAAGGGCATCACACGCGAGAACGTCCTCGGGCTCATCGAAGACGCGACCGTGATCTTCGACGGCCTCGACGCGGCAGGCGAGTCGCTTTGGATCAAGTACCTCATACACAAGCATGCCGCCGCGTTGCGCAAGCCAGTGGTGCTCGGAGCTGATGTCGGCGGCAAGCCGACCCTTTTCGTCTACGACTATCGTCGAGATGGTCGTCCCTTCTATGGCCGCGCGAAGGAAGCAGACTTCACCGAGGGCCGTGAGATCAAGGCAACCCAGGCGATGACGGGAACACTCTCGATTCCCGCCGACTTCTTCCCGGTGATCCGGCGTCGCGTCACCACCGGCGCGCCCTGGCCACAAGTCGCGTACACCGCAGCAGGTATCGGAGCGATCTCTACTCGCGTGATTGTCGACCTTCTCTGCGGACACCGCGTAAGGCGTGTGGTCACCGCCGATCTCCACATGCTCCCGCGGTCGCCAGGCGCTCGAATCAAGCAGAGAGTGTCATGGCCGCTCGGCGCGGTACACACACTGGCGGTCACCCGGCGTGCGCCTTCGGACGGAGCGACGGCGGATAATGCGGACCCAGCTCGCCAGGAAGATCTCCAGCAGCACACCCCGGATCTGCCGCGAAAGCTGCTGGCTACGGCGGAAGCCATTCGCTACGCGCCGTCAGCCTTCAACGAGCAACCCTGGCGCATCCGCGTCCTATGCGACGACTCACTGCAAATCGAGCTGGACGGAGCACGGTTGCTGGGAGCTGGCGACCACGCCGGGCTTTTGAGTGACATCAGCCTTGGATGCGCGGTCGAGACTGTGCATCGAGTTGCGCACGCGTGCTTCGATCCTATGGACCTGCGAGACGGAGAGGGCCACCTGCGCGGCGGCGAGATTGTGATCGAGCGCGAGCGGGCGGAGGGGTTCGTGAGCGCGGTGGGCCTCCTGCGAAGCCGACGAACGAACCGGCGTCCATATCGCACCGAGCCGCTCAGCGACGGACTGATTGCCCGTCTACGGGCGCGAGTTGAGCAGCACGGTGTCGACGATTCGATCATAGCCTCGCAAGCAGCCGAGGTGACGCGCTGGGCACAGAGACTCGCGAGCGAAGAAGCGATCGCTGAGGGCTGGCGGACGAACGACCCTAGCCAATGGCTGCGCTTCGGCCGTGACGGCGGTGAAGACGGGATCACAATCGCCGAGCTGGGAGTTGCCTCGCCCCGGTTGGGCTGGGTACGGAGCGTGCTACCGCCGCGATGGGGCCAGGCGACCACGACGGGAAGACGGCTTGTCGCGCGCCAGACCGCAGCGGTTGCTGACTCGGGAGCGCTCATGCTGCTCCCGTTCGGCTCCAAGACCGCGAACGAGCGAGTGAAACTCGGGAGGGCACTCATGGACATCCTTCTGACCGCCACGCGGTACGGGTTGAGCTCCCACGTAATAGCCGTCGAGAGTTCGCTTGCGAGCGAGCACAAGGAACCGGGCCTGCTCGTGCGTCTGGGCAACCCCCACACTCCAGGTCTGCCGCCAGCGCGGAGGCTCCCTCTCCCAGCGATCGTGCTCGGCCCACGCATCGCGCTCAGGTCCAAGGGGAAGCGGCCGATCGCGCAGCGCGAGCCTACCTCGTGAACCGCGAGCACCTCCTGCGACTGCGCGATGGCCGCGAGGTCGCCGTGTGCGAATCAGGAGCCCCAAGAGGTGACGCGATTATCGAATGTCACGGTAACCCAGGGAGTCGCATATCGCCGCTCTGCAGCGACGCCACGGCGCGAGCGCTCGATATCCGGTGGCTCACGTTCGACAGGCCGGGTATCGGCCCCTCCTCCCGCAGCCAAGGGCACAGGACGGTCTGCGATGTAGTCGGCGAAGTCGAGGAGATTTGCGATGCGCTAGACATGGCGGAGTTCAGCATCCTCGGCTATTCGGCCGGGGGTCCCTACGCCGCGGCTTGTGCCCACGGAATGGGTTCCCGCGTCAGAGCCCTTGGGTTGCTGTCCGCAACACCGCGACTCGACGGTCCGAATGGGATGGCGGCGCTGGGTCGCGGGGCATATTGGCGACTCGCCGTGCGGGTGCCACAGGTGTCCCGAGCGATCTATAGATCGCTCGGGACACTTGCTCGCCACGCTCCAGCCGTGCTCGCGCATCTCACGAAGGACGGATGCAGCGCGCCTGAGCGGCGAATACTCGCCGATCCACTCAAAGTAGAGCGTCTGGTCGCGGTGCTGGCTGAGGCTACGCGGCAGGGACCGGGCGGCCTGGTCGACGACATGAGGACGCTGGCGCGGCCGTGGGGGTTCGACCCGGGAGAGATAACAACACCGGCGATCATCTGGCAGGGCGACGAAGACTCCTTTGTGGACCAGACGGCGGGAGCATGGTGGGCCGACGTGCTACCGACAGCGCGGAGCAGAGCACTGCCCGGAGAGGGTCATTTCCTTCCGGACACCCTGATTGAGGAGTTAATGAAGGAACTCAAGAGCCTCGCCGCTGAGGGCTTGAGCCTCCACGCGAAAGAGGTCGGCGAGCCACCCAGAGAAGCGCGTGAGGGAGAGTGAGCCTCGCTACGACGATGAACGCATCGTCGAGTCCGAGTTGCTGGCGAAAGAATCTGTCGAGCTCCGGGTCTCCGGAGGCAGGCAGGCTCTCGTCGTCGCGGCCATAAAGCTCAACGTACGCGTGCTCGATCCTGAGCTCCGCTTCGATCAACTTCTCGTACTGCCCCAGGATTCGAGCCGTCTCGCTCCCGACCTCGCGAACTGTCTGCGGCACTGAGACAGCGGGCTGGGGAAAGATATTTGTCGAGCCGACCCCGACCAGCATCCGGTAGATCACGGGGCTCTCGGTTCGCAGCGTGAGGTAGAGCGGCCTGACAGGAATCTTGAGGAACTCGCGAATGATCGCGTAGCCCTGAATGCGGCTGATCAGGCCCCTGCTCTGGAATTTGGGGAGTACTCCAGTGGAGTCGAGGTAGAGGCACCTATGCCCCGTGACTGTGAATGCTCGAAAGGTCGCCCATCCGACTAGTCGCTTGGCCTCATTGACAATGAGCGTGAACTCAGTCGTTTTGTCGAAGAAGCCTTCCGCATGCCGCTCCCGCCAATACGGCGCGGTGTCCAAGCCGAAGGCGATGCTCGAGATGATCGGCAGCACACGAAAGAGCTCGGCCTGCGCCTCCACCGTCAGTTGCGAGGCTGGATGCCATGTGAGCCGATGTAGGCCTTGATTGCCTGGCAGTGCGCGCCGCCGCGGCTTTGGCTGTAGCTCGTCGTATGCGATCTCAACGCCTTCACCGCCAGATGACCCATCAACCTGGGTGTACCCAGCGTGCCGTGGTCCCGAAGGGCCTTTGCCGACGACGTCCATGGGCACAAGGGTAGCGAAATTAGGCCCCACCTCCACCCAGTCAGTAGCTTGCCAAGTGTGAGTGTCCATCGAGGATCTGAAGCGCATCTGGGCGTTTTGGTGAAGGAGACCGAGCCGGAGCGATGATATCGAACTTGATGCTCGGCCTTGCAGTCATTCTGATCACTGCGGCTGCGATGGGCAGTGCCTTCCGCCGCATCGGACAACCCGCGGTAATCGGTGAGATCCTCGGCGGAATCCTACTTGGCCCGACGCTGCTTGGGGCGCTCCCAGGCGACCCGTCAATGCAGCTCTTTACCCCCTCGACGAGGACCGCCATCAGCGTGCTCGGCCAGGTAGGTGTTGTCTGCTATGTCTTCAGCCTAGGTCTGGACATTGACCTCGTCGCGGTCCGGCTTCGCAGCCGCCTGATCGCGGCGGTCTCCACTGCCTCACTGCTGACGCCCTTCCTGCTCGCGCTGCCATTGGGAGTCGTCCTGTATCACGCTGATGGGGTTGCTGCTGCCCGCGGAATCGGCGAGGTTCCCTTTGCTCTCTTCGTCGGTCTGGCGTTCTCCATCACGGCGGTACCTGTCCTTGCCCGCATCATCGCCGACAGGGGGATGGCCTCCCTTCGACTAGCCCACGCGGCGCTCGCGTGCGCGGTGATCCAAGATCTGGCAGGCTGGTTGCTGCTCGCGGTTGTGTTGACGCTGGTAAGCGCTGACCGAGGGGGTGGGTCTCTCCTAACGACGATCCTCGGCAGCGTTGCCCTGCTCGGTGTCCTGCTGTTCGTTGTGCGTCCTCTCGTCGGCGTCTGGTGGCGCTACAGAGATAACACTGCGGCTGGTCTGGCAGCTGACATTCCGGGCTTGCTGGCGCTTGCCACGCTGTCGGCTGCGGCCAGCTCAGCACTGGGACTACAGCCCATCGTGGGTGCGGTCGTCTGCGGGATCGCCTGCGGACAAAAGATGGGACTGGAGCGACGGAAGGCAACACTCTCGAAGATCCGACCGCTGATCCAGAGTGTCCTGCTGCCAGCATATTTCCTGGCTCCCGGACTGGTCATCAACTTCCGGTCGATCGGGATCAGCGGCCTGGCGAACATCTGTGGGATGGTCGTATTGGCCTCCGCCGGCAAGATCGGCGGCGCGTCGTTGGCATCTCGCGCATCCGGGCTGTCGTGGAGGCAGGCTGGCATCGTCGGCGCGTTGATGAACGCGCGCGGCCTGGTTGAGCTCGTCGTACTGCAAATTGGCTTTGCGGCTGGACTGCTGAGTGCCCGGTTGTTCGGCGAGCTCATAGCCACAGCCCTGATCACGACCATGATGACGGGCCCGCTGCTGGATGTAGTCGCGAACGGTTTGCAACGGCGACCTGACCTTGACCTCCCAGCAGTCCCCGGGCTGGTGGGAACATGAGTATGTCTCCTCAGCTGCGTGGAGATCAAGATGCTCTGGCGCTTGCTAAGTCGGTCACCGGAGGCTGGACTTTCGGCAATGGGATAGCGGAGCGATTTGAGGGGCACATCCGGCAGTCGGTGCCAATGTACGACGAGGGGCACGCTGTTGTTCAGCGGTTGAGCCGGTTCTTCTGCAAGCCCGGGGGAACCTTCTATGAGCTCGGGGTAGCAACCGGCAAGCTACTGGATGAGCTCGCTACTCACACCGCTGACCTGGACGGCGTCTCCTGGGTTGGGATCGACAACGAGCCAGAGATGGTGGCGTATGCCTCCAACGCATGCGCGAAGCACAAGAACGTCCAAGTGATTTTAGGTGACATCACGCGCGTCGGGCTGAAACCCACGAACTTCATCGTGAGTTATTACACCCTGCAGTTCCTCCCCCTCGGACAGCGCGAGGATGTGTTACGGAAAGCCTACGAAGCGCTCTCACCGGGTGGGGCCTTCGTGCTGTTCGAGAAGATTCGAACTGCCACTGCGCAGGTCCAAGAGATCGCCAACCTGCTCTACTGGGAATTCAAGAAACACCAGGGACTAAGCGCCCCGGAGATCCTCGATAAGGCCTACAGCTTGATCGGTGTGATGGACCCGGCGACGAGCGCAGAGAACGTCGCAATGTGTCGACGTGTCGGTTTCACGCAGGTGGAACCTGTAGTGCGTTACGTTTGCTTCGAGGGCCTGTTGGCGATTAAGTGATACCAGGCGAGTAAGGATGTCCACCGCACACTCCAGCACAGGCTTGATGCTGACGCCCGGCAAGACCGAACCAACGCCAGTGCTGTCGGTATGCATGAGTGTCAACGGGGTCGATCATGAGGTGCTCTTGAAGCTCGAGGGCAAGAACCCCTCCGGCTCGATTAAGTATCGCACTGCGGTCGGCCTGGTGCGGGCGTTAAACGACGAAGGTAGATTGACCCCAGCTTCCACGATCATCGAGTCTACGTCGGGAAACCTCGGCGTCGCACTCGCGCTCGTCGCCAGAGAACACGGCTATAGATTCCACGCCGTCGTTGATCCCAAGGTACAGCCGGAGAGACTTCGGTCGATGGAAGCGCTCGGCGCCGTCGTTGACTGCGTCGAGAGCGCCGACGGCGACGGGAATTTCCTTGAGGCGCGCTTGCATCGCGTGCAGCAGTTGTTAGCGGCAAACGAGGGGTATGTGTGGTCCAACCAGTATGAATCACCAGCGAACCCTGCGGCGCATGCCGCCAGCACTGGACCCGAGATCTGGCAACAGACTCGTGGGGGGCTCGATACTGTGTTCGTTGCTGTCTCCACCGGTGGGACTGCGGCTGGCATCGCCGAATTCTTCGCCAGTACAGCGCCACATGTGAGGGTGATTGCAGTGGATGCCGTCGGATCGACTGCGTTGGGATTCGCACCGGGCGTCCGCCAGCTCACTGGTATCGGGTCGAGTCGGCCGTCGACGTTTCTGAAGCCGGAGATGGTCACGACGAGTTTGCTCGTGAGCGACGAGGAAGCGTTTGCCATGTGTGGGCGCCTCCGGGCCGCACGCGGGGTCGCCGTAGGCGGTTCGAGCGGCGCGGTTCTTGCCGCTTGCGCGCGCTACGTCGCCGAGCATCCGGAGATACGCCTACCCCTCTGCCTCTGCCCCGACGACGGGGAGCATTACGGGGAGAGCATCTTCGGTGCCGATGGCGAGTGGCCGCTCGGTGCAGACCAAACAAGGCTCTTGGAGACGGTGAGCCTACGATGAGTTCACGCGACCTCCTCTACTTAAGTCTCGCTGACGTCACGCTCGCCTGCCAAGAGTTCGACGTGGTCGACGCTATACGCGAGGTGCTGTGCCTGCATGCTGAAGGCCAGACAACCTTACCGGCGGAGGCCTACTTGGCCTGGACGGGGGCCGGGCCTGGACAGGCACGAAGTCTGAATATGCCGGGTCTTGTTGGGGGGAAGGTTCGTGCCGTCGGAACCAAGATCATCAACGCGAATACGGCCAACCGGGCGGGCGGGCTGCCTCGGGCGTCAGGCCTGACGCTTTTGTTTGATCCCGATACGGCTCGGCCGGTGTGCATCATGGAGGGTGCCTTCCTGAGCGCGCAGCGCACGGCGAGCGTGACAATACTCGCCGTGCAACACTTATCGGCGCCGGGCGCGGCGCGAGCGGGTCTGATCGGCGCTGGCGCACAAGCCAGCGCGCACCTCGGGCTGCTACTTAGCCGTTTGACAGGATTTACAGAGGTCAGCGTCTTCGATCACGACGAGGACCGAGCCCACGAGCTTTGCCAGGCACATGCATTAGCCGCCAAGGAACACGCGGTATCCCTCAGTGTGGTTCGCAGCGCGCAGCAGGCAGTAGAGGGCGCAGATCTGATCATCCCTCTTACGACCACCACCGAGGGTTACATTCCCCACGCATGGCTGAAGCCTGGCGCGGTGCTTGTGAACGTATCTCTGGACGATTGCCTCCCAGATGTCGCAATGGACGCTGGACTCGTGGTCGTCGACGATTGGGGTCTGATTAAGGATGATGAACGTCGCCTGCTTGGACGTCTGTTTAGGGAAGGCAGAATCTGCGGACCCGAAGAAGCCCTGGCGGGGCGCAGGATGGTTGACGCGACGCTGGGTGACCTGATCGTCGGACGTCACCCAGGGCGCACCGGTCCCGAACAGATCATTCTCGTCAATCCGTTCGGCATGGCTATCGGGGACGTCATGCTCGCGAAGGCGACCTATGACTCCGCAGAACAGCTGGGCATCGGACTCACGCTCCCGTTCGACACCTTGGAGGCATGACAATGGAAGAGTCACGCAGCGCACCGCCGATACAAACGGATATCGAACAGAGGGTTCTCGCCACGGCGGAGAGATTCGCGAGGGCAAATGGCTACACGGGTGCGCCCTTCGATGATGAAACGCGCTTGATCTCTACCGGGCTGCTTTCCTCACTTGAGGTGATCGAGCTCATCATGGAGGTGGAAGACGAGTTTGGAATCGAATTCTTTGAGCGAGAACTCAGCCTCGACATCCTCGACCGAGTGGGCGAGCTTGCGCAGGCAGTCGAGCGCAAGCTGACCAGGTAGTCACTGCATGACGACTCAAGCCGGATCCCAACGGCGGGAAAGGATGCTGATGGCGACGTGGGTCGCCCACCTGCAGCCTGACGCCCGCCGTCGCGTCCAGCGAGAGATCGAGCAACTCGCGGGGATTACTCGCGCGGAGGGCGACGGGACCCAGATACGGGTCTACGGGGCCGACATCCCCGGCAAGCTAGCGGAGCGCATTGGCTCGATTGTCGAGCAAGCAGCCCTGGATACCGGGAAGATAGCGCGGTCTGGCGAGCATGTCTTCACATCCGAGGAGGTGCACGTTGCTCTTAGAGAGAGGGGAGAACTGGCAGGTGACGCGGGCCACTACACAAAGAGCGGCTGGCTGCTTCGGCTTCTGCGTGCGCTCGACCTGATGTCTGCGGGGATTGCTTTCGCCGAAGGGGCGAGCGAGCTCAAGCCCCCCGTAACACTCGGGTTGGACGTCGCGATTCGAGGAGGATACGTCACCGCGTTCCCCCAAAACGTGCACTTCACGGCACCAATGCACGCCGACTGTCTGGACGACACCCCCCGGGCAGACCGGGTCGAGGACGCCGCCACCGCCGGGGCGGTGGCTCACGAGCAGCGGCTCGTCAAGCCACGACGGCTCGTGAACCCTCTCCTCTGCTACCACGTCTATGACTACCTTGCGCACAATCGAGATGTCATACCACCGGCTCTCTTTACCCTTTGCGGCCCTTGTATGCGCGTCGAGGGGGAAGGCTCCGGCGGCTTAGACAGGCTTGAGCAGTTCACGATGCGCGAGATCGTGGTGCTCGCCGAGGCGGAGCATGTGGTGAACTGGCGGGCCCGCGCGATGGAAAAGATGCAGGCGATGGCCCTAGCCGTGGGGTTGGAGTGCGAGTTCCGTGCGGCGAACGATCCATTCACTGGTGCTGACGGGAAGAAGATAGCCCGACTCCAGAGGCTGGCGGGACTCAAGTACGAGCTTCAAGTCGATCTCCCGGGGCTGCCATCTCCGCTTGCGATCGGCTCGGCGAACCTGCACGGCGACACGTTCGTGAGCCGCTTTGGTATCGCCGAGGGCGGAGCGAATTTGAACACAGGATGCGTCGGCTTCGGACTGGAGCGCTGGGCACTTGCTCTCATGTGCACGCACGGACCCGATCCAGGACAGTGGCCGATTGGCCTCCACGAAGCCGTGGGCTCGTGACCGGTGCGCGAGCCGCGAGGCCTGGATCGGACATGAGCCGGGCGGAGCAGCACGTGGTGTTGCTAGACGGAGGACTCGGACGCGAGCTCGCTCGCAGGGGATTCGATCTCCCTGACGCAATGTGGTCGGGCGCGGCACTTCTGGTGGCCCCGGAGCTTGTCGGCGAGGTCCACCGCGCCTTCCTTGAAGCGGGCGCCGACGTCATCACTGCGAACACATATGGAGTCACGCCCGTCGAGTTGGTCAGAGCTGGGCTTCGCAGCGGCGAGCACGAGAAGCTGATCAGCAGTGCGATTGAGATTGCGCGCGAGGCGATCGTACGAGTCGGCCGCCCAGCGCGTGTCGCCGGATCGGTGGGGCCCGCGGGAAGGAGCTACAGGCCCGACACGCTGCCCGATCGCCGGGTTGTTCTCGAACGCTTCGACAGCCAGGTCGCCGCCCTGGTGCGGGCTGGTGTAGACATAGTGCTCGGCGAGACGCTGTCCTCGCTCACCGAGGCTGATGCGTTCTTGGAAGCGTGCGCGAACGCCGGGGTACGAGAGGCTTGGGTCGGCTTTGCTCTCGCCTCTGATGGGCGGCTCCGCACAGGCGAGCAGCTCGCCACGGTGGCTCCCGCACTAATCGACGCAGGGGCCAGTGTCGTTCTGGCGAACTGCTGTGGAACCGAGGCTGTGGCCGAGGCGGCAAACCGAGGATGGCCCGCGACGGGGCGCTGGGGCTTTTACTGTAACGCCCTAGCCGAAGCCACCCCCGACTACTCCTTCGAGGTCGACGGTCCGCTTGATGAGGTGTCGCTGAGTCCTCGCGGTTACGCGGAGTTCTGCGCTAGCCACCTCGAGCGAGGCGTGAGCGTGATCGGTGGGTGCTGTGGGATCGGGCCACCCCACATCACCGAGCTCCGCCGCCTTATCGACCAGTACGAGCTCAGTTTCTCGTAGCCAGAGGGTCAGGTGCAACCAAGCAATCTGACGTGAAGGTCAGTGACACTGCCCGCCATGGCCCTCCACTGACCGCGACGGTCCCTACTACGTCGGGGCACGGATCAAACCGCTGAAGCTCCAGCTGGCTCGCCGCGTCCCCCATCACGATGGGGCTCCCGAGCGCGTTACCAATCCGGAGAGCACGGAGGTCACCCGAAAGCCCGGTGCCCCATGCCTTCAGGCAGGACTCCTTAGCGGTCCAATGACGTAGAAACGCCCGCTCCCGCTTGGCCGGAACGCAGGCTCGCACGACTTCCGCCTCCTCGGCGTCGAGTACCCGGTCGATCAGACCATCGCGTGAGCGGCCTCGCAGCTGCTCGATGTCTACACCTACGGTGTCGCGGGTGCTCACCGCGATCACGGCCAACGGACCCGAGTGCGACAGATTGAAGGCTGGTCCAGCTCCTCCGTCCAAGCAGGGCTTGCCTCCCGGCGCGCGCCCAAGTGGGACTCGCCCGGCTTGCACTCCGAGATAGCCGGCCAGAATGCTACGCAGCGCGGGCCTCGCGAGCGTCAGGGGCACGCACCACAGGTGCACCTCATCCTGCTGCAGTGATCTCTGGGACACCTTGCTACCCCGCAACGGTCCGCCGCGGATCAAGAGAGCAGATGCCGGACCGTCGCGGCGATGGCGCTCACACCCTCGGCGAGCGTCTCGTCCTTGACGGCGAGTGAGATGCGAACGAAGTCGCTACTGAATTTACCGAGGGCGCGTCCGGGAACGACTAGGACGCCAGCAGAGCGCAGCAGCTCCTTGGCAAAGGCGTCTCCGCCGATTCCCGCTGGTGCGCGACACCACATGAACATCCCGCCCTTGCTCCTCGATATCTCGGCGCCGGCCACTGACAGTGCCTCATGCACGAGATCGCGACGACGTTCATAAACCGAAGCAAATGGCGATCGCTGGGCGTCGTAGGAGTCCAGGATCTTTGCCGTAGCACGCTGCAGGGCCAGGAACATTCCGGCGTCGACATGGCCCTTAAGGTGTCGCAGGCCAGCAATCACCTGGGCGTTGCCGACCATGAATGCAACCCTCCAGCCGGGGAGGCTAAACGCCTTAGACATTGAGAAGACCTCTACGCCGACTTCGCAGGCTCCGTCAGCCGCGAGGAAGCTCGGGGCGACGAATCCATCGAAGGTCAGCTCAGAGTAGGCGTTGTCGTGACAGACGATCACGCCTGTCCGACGTGCGAAGTCGACGAGCCGCTCAAACGTATCCGTGTGCGCAACCGCCCCCGTGGGGTTGTTCGGGTAGCCAACGACGAGCAACCGCGAGCGGCGAAGAACCGCTGCGGGGATGCCGGAAAAGTCTGGGAGGTAGTCATTCCGCGCAGCCAACTCGAGCCCGTAGGAGTCAGCGCCGGCGAGCCGCGGGCCGCTGGCGTAGACGGGGTAGCCGGGATCAGGCACAAGCATAATCTCGCCAGGATCCAACGCCGCCAGGCAAAGATGAGCGATTCCCTCCTTTGCGCCCAACAGGGGCAGAATCTGGCGCTCTGGGTCTAGGGCGACACCGAAACGTCGCTGGTAGAACGCGGCGATCGCGACCCGCAGTTCCTCGCTGCCTGCATTCGTCGGATACCGCGACACATCGTCCTCTACAACGTGCTCGGCAAGTATGCGGCGGTGCTCGGGCGATGGCGGCAGGTCGGGGTCCCCGATGCCCAGCGCAATGACCCGCCGCCCCCGTGCTCGCTCCTCGGTAGCGAGCCGAGCGAGTTCAGCAGTCATGAATTCCGGCAACGACGCGAGCCTTCGCGAAAGCCGCAGAGTGCTCACAGGATGCCGACGCTTCGTGTGGAGTTGGTGTTGAGCAACGCCGTCTTTATATTCAGCGAGCGATGCACCCGTCAACCTTCAGCGAGGTCATCGCTAGTCTGAGCGCAGAGGGTCGGGGCTTCTCGTTCATCGAAGGCAGCGACGAGCGGCACCTCTCGTTCGCAGCCGTCGGTGCCCGGGCGCGAGAGGTGGCCCAAGCATTGGCTGGCTTGGGCTTCGCCCCAGGCTCACGCGTCGGCCTGGTCCTAGTTCGCCAGTCAGAGTGTGTTGAAATCTTCCTCGGCGCTCTGGTGGCCGGTGTCGTTCCCGTGCCCATGTATCCACCACTAACTGCCGGTGGAATGGAGGAGTACCTCCTGCGCACGGCTAGGACGCTGCGTGCCGCAGACGCCCAAGCCGTGATCGTGAGCGACGCGCTCCGGGCAATTGTGCAGCCGCTCGATGATTCCTATCGGGTTCTAACTGTGAGCGATGTCGGCGAGGCCCCCCAGGTCGAGGTCAGGCACGATGCGGTCCCGCAGGATCTCGCATTCCTCCAATTCACCTCCGGCAGCACGACGACTCCGCGGGGAGTGATGGTGACCCAAGCTGCACTTCTTGCAAATGCCAGGGCCATCGCACAACGGCTCGCTCTCGACCCGGCCCACGACCGCGCGGTGAGTTGGCTGCCGATGTACCACGACATGGGACTCATTGGAATGCTCGTCGTCCCGCTTCTGATTGAAGGTTCGGTCTGGTTCTTGCCACCGCTTGAGTTCGCGCGCGAACCCGAACTCTGGTGTGACCTGATCTCGCGCGTGGCCGCCACGATCTCCTTCGCGCCGAACTTCGGATTCTCATTGCTGACTAAGCGCGTTAGTGATGCTGCTCTCGAGCGCTGGAAACTAGACGAGTGGCGGATCGCGGGCTGCGGCGCAGAGCCGATCGACATCTCTACGATGACGGCGTTTGCGGAGCGCCTCGCTCCAAGCGGCTTCCGCGAGCAAGCGTTCCTGCCTTGTTATGGCCTCGCCGAGGCAACCCTCGCTGTCACTCTCTCAAGGCCAAACCGCAAGCTCAGGACACTCACGGTCGATTCGGAGACGCTCGGCCGCGATCGCGTGGCTGTGCCTCCAGTTGAGGGCGGCGAGGTGCGCACGCTGGTCTCGTGCGGCACACCAGTTGACGACCATACTGTCACAATCGTTGACCTCTCTGGTTCACACCTGGAAAGCGGCTTCGAGGGCGAGATAGTTGTCTCGGGGCCTAGCGTGGCGAGCGGCTACTGCGGCGATGAGGAGAGCTCGCGGGAAGTCTTTGGTGCCGGTGACCTAAAGACCGGCGACGCCGGAATCATGGTCGAGGGCGAGCTCTACGTGACCGGTCGCATACGCGATCTCATCATCGTCCACGGCCGCAACTTCTATCCGCAAGACATCGAGTGGTCCGCCAGCCAGGACGAGGCTACAAGGAGCGGCGGTGTCGCGGCGTTCGGCGTCCCAGGGCATGGCGGAGAAGAGGTCGTTCTGGTCATCGAGGCAGGATCTGTCGTCCCGCGGGACGAGGTAACGTTGCAGACGGTTGCCACGCGAGTCGCGAAGAATGTACGGATTGAGATTGGTCTCCGAGTAGCAGAGGTGGTAATCGTTGCTGCGCGGGCGATCCCCAAGACGAGCAGCGGCAAGCTACGCCGCGCCGCGACACGTTCATTGCTGCAAGACGGACAGCTACCCGTTATCCAGCGGATCCGAATATGATGTCCGCCACTGACGCAGAGGCAGCGAGCGATGGAGCTTGGACCGAGCAGTTTCTGGGGTTCCTCGTAGAGCACCTGCAGGTCCTCGAGCCGAACTGCGAGTTCGGCGGGCTCGGTCTGGATAGTGAGCTGGCATCGCTAGGGGTTGACTCCCTTTCGCTGTTGGCGGCGCTCGCCGCGATTGAGGACAGATATGGGGTGCGGATCCCCGACTCAGAGCTTGCGACGCTCAGCACCGTCGTAGACCTCGCCGACAGAGTTGCCGCCCGCATGACCAACCGACAGCAAGCCACCCTGGCGACGCACCGGGACCTGAAAGTGGCTCCGAACAAGTCGGGCCTAAGCTGACCTCCTCCCCCGATGTCGATTTCCCGCTTCACCTACTCTCGCATCCTGGGTACCGTCAGGGGAACGGACTACGCCCATCCAGGAGAGGCGGAGGGAATCGACTGCGTACTTCGACATCTCAACGCCATTAGTACCCAGACCGTGCTCGATGTCGGCTGTGGATTGGGCGGGACGGCCGGCTATGTCACCGAGGCCGGCTATGGCAAGGTGCTCGGAATCGACCCTGACGCCCAGTCCATCGCGCATGCCACAAAACACCATCCCTCGGCGGAATACCGAATCATGAGTGCTGAGGAGGTTCGGGCCCTCGGAAGAACCTTCGACGTCGTTCTGCTCATGAACGTCGCCTACTTGTGCGAAGACAAGGAGTCCCTGTTCGCCGCTCTCGCGACCGTGGCGCATCCTGGCACGCATCTAGTGATCTCTGACTTCTTTGATCACGACTCCTCTGGCGAGCGCATCTCGATAGACGGCAGCCCGACGATACCGTGGCCGCTCGTGCCGAGCGAATTTCCGGCTCACCTTCAAGCCACGGGATGGCGGCTCAACACGATCCAGGACCTGTCAGCGAACTATGCTCGGTGGTACACGGCGTTCGTTGAACGGATAGTGAGTAGGAGATCAGACATTCTCGACTGCGCCGACGAAGATGCCTACAAGTATGTCCTGACTAAGTACTCGCTAGTCAGAGACGTCATCATCGATAGGCGGCTAGGCGGGGGAATCGCCTCTCTGATCCTCGCGCCGGCGCAAGCTGGCTAACTTCCCTCACGTAGAAGTTAAACGCGGACTGACGGGTGGTCGGAGGGCGCGCAATCGAAGCAGCAAGCACCCGGCACTCACGACTATTCGGACACAGCTTCAGTTGTCGAGGCGCACCGCTCTCCTCCAGCTCGGGCCCGGTTGCGCTAGCGCAAGTCGGCACATCGCTCGCCTGGGCATCATCGTCGACGCTCCACTCACTCGTCAAACTCGCGATCCGCCGCTATCGCCAAACGCATCCACGCTTGGCGACCTGTCTGGGCCTTTGCGGGCGCGTGAGAGGGCTCAACTGCATCGGCTGGTCAGTCATTGCCGGCCTCGGGCTGCGGGGAGGGTCAAGTTTGGATCCTCCCATGTCGCCATGTAGCCTCGCTGAGCGTCTTGCGGTTTCCGTCTTGCGGTTTCGCAGGGGGCGCTGCAGCACTTTGGATTGATCCAACACAGCAGGGAGGTTTCAGATGGATGGCACGATACGAGCGCGCGCAGTCAGATGGATGGTCCAAGGGGTGGCAGCTTTCGCCCTCTGTGCATGGCTGACGGCAGTCAGTGGACCTGCTCTCGCCGCGGCTCACAGATCCGATCAGTCGTTTGCTTCGGCGGCAAGGCTCATAGCCGTCAACGAGACCCTTCGCGCTGCCCCTGTAGGGCATCGCAGTCCGACCGAATACAACGACGTTGGACGGGGATCCGGGACGTTCAACTGTCCACTGTCGATTCACGTCAGCATTACCTTCACGACGACCACCTTTACGTTCCACTGTAGCCCCAGTGGCGGGACGCTAACTGGCACCGGCAAGGCGTCGTTTTACGTCGCTGGAAATATCGCGCAATTCTCTGGCACGCTATCCGTGACTCACGGGACGGGGCGATACGCTCACGCCTCGGCAACCGGTCTGGCGATGCACGGCGTCTTTCAACGGAAGACCTATGACCTGGTCACCACTGTCACGGGAAGCATGCATCTCTAGTGGTTTTTCGCGGGGGCCGAAGAACCAGCGGGTTACACCGCGCTGTGCTCAAGGCGCTTACACTGGGGCTCGGTCTCGTGGGCAGTATCGGTCTGACGGCTGCCGCGAGTGCGTCCGAGAGTGCCCGGCTGAGTGTGGGCTTCTCCCCTGACAAGCTCGGCGCGAGCACCACAATCCTGGTCGGGTTTCGCATAGACACTCCGAATAAGGAAGTACCCTCGCCAGTCACGAACGTAAGCTTGCGCCTACCGGCCGGCGTGGGGCTCGGCGAGAGTACGCTCGGCTTCGCCACGTGCACAGCCATCACGCTGGAAACTCAAGGGCTGGAAGGCTGCTCGCCTAACGCGTTCATGGGATTCGGGAGCGCCTTAGTGGAGGTACCATTCGGACCGGAAATCGTGGATGAGCCAGTAAGGCTCGTTATCATAATGGGACCTCCAGCAAACGGTCACACCACGATGCTTTTCTACGCCGAAGGCGTTTCGCCCGTGGCCGCGACACTAGTCTTCCCAGGAGTGCTGCTCCCTGACGCGGGGCCGTTTGGAGCCAATCTCGATACCGCGATCCCGCTGACCCCGAGCGTGCCTGGCTCAGCCGATGCTGCTGTAGTCACCATGCACTCAGGACTAGGACCCCGGAGCTTGATTTACAACAAGCATGTCCACGGCAAGGAAGTGCATTACCGCCCACAGGGAATGGCTGTACCCGAGACGTGCCCTCGCGGCGGGTTTCCGTTCTCAGCGACTTTCACCTTTCAAGACGGAACCACGACCGTCTCCACGAGCAGCGTGCCGTGCCCGACCTCCCGAACAACCCACTAGCGGCGCGAACGTCCGACTGGCTGCAATCCGCTCTTTCTTAGATCAATCCTTCTGACGCCAAAGGCCAACACTCTATGCACCGGATCGCACGCACCGTCATACGCCACCCGCGCATCGTCACCGCAACCTGGTTACTTCTTACGCTCGCGGCGCTGGGCCCGTCGTCAACCTTGATGAAGCACATAACAAATGGGGGCTATGAAGTGCCCGGCTCAGACTCAGCACGAGCGGCCAAGGTGCTGGAACACAACTTCCATATCGGGCCGGCCGGTGTGGTCGTGCTCGTTCGAACACCCCAGGCGAATGAACTTAACTATGCGCTGCTCCTTATCGACATTGCGGCATCTAAGCTGCCGGTAAAAGTTACTCCGAGCGGACCGCTGGAAGTCAGCAAGGACGGCACGGTCGCCCAGATTCCGCTGAGTATGAGGACGAGTCTCGGCGAAGCGCAAAAGCGCCTAGTCGAACTTGAAGTGGCACTGAGGCGATCTGTTGCGGGACAAGCCACTGTCAGCTTCGCGGGCCAAGTGCCTAAGTTCCATGAATTCTCCGCAGTCGGAACTGCCGACTTAAGTCGAGCGGAGACGCTAGCCCTTCCCATAGCGGGAGGCATCATTCTGATCGCGTTCTTCTCTGTGGTTGCCGCTGGACTCCCGATAGTTCTAGCGCTAGTGGCGATCCTAATAGATTTCGCTTTCCTCGCGATCCTAAGTCATGTGGTCGACCTAAGCGTATTCGTCAGCAATACAGCCACGATGCTCGGGTTGGCGCTGAGTATCGACTACTCCCTGTTTATGGTCACTAGATATCGGGAAGAGGTTAAGTCCTTTTCGGTTGCTACAGATGTGGCTGTCGAGCGGGCTCTCCTAAGCGCAGGCCGAGCGATCGTTGTCTCCGGAGCTGTAGTCGCCGTGGCTCTTTTGAGTCTGGCCGTGCTTGGCGTCGGAATCTTCACCTCGATGGCCTTGGGAGCCGCGTTTACGGCGGTGGTCGCATCGAGCGTCGCCGTGTCGCTCGTACCTGCCCTCTTGTGCCTTCTCGGTCCACGCCTAGACACACTTCGCATACCGCGACCGAAGCCTCGAGCAGGGAGGCGGGAGTTCTGGCCCGTGGCAGCGCGCTTCGTTGCCGATCGGCCGACAATGGTCGTCGCAGCGTCCCTAGTCGTCTTGGTGGCCTTCGCGGCGATCGCCGTACCGCCGAAGGTCTCGTTTGCGGGGCCCAGCGGCTTGCCAAAGGGCGGAGCGGTTCGGGAGGCATCGGATCTTGCGAGGGGGAAGTTTGGCGCCGGTGACTTGACGCCCCTGGTTGCGGTCATACATGGCAAAGCTGCGGCGGTCGCCCATGCCGCCTCGGAGGATCGGGACATCGCGGCGGTCAATCCCGTCGCCCACGGCGCAGGCGGCTGGAACGCAGTCAGGCTGGTTCCGCGCATCGGCGTGGGCGACCCCGGCTCAGAAGCCGTCGTAGAACGCCTCCGGTCGGCGTTGAACGCGGCCACCGGGCACCGCGCGTACCTTGGAGGAGAATTCGCAGAGAGCTACGATCTGCTGAACCGCATTCGTGCCCGGTTGCCAGCGATGCTCCTAGTCGCTGCCCTCTTGGCTCTGCTCGTACTGATCCCGGTATTTCGGTCCGTGGTCGTGCCGGTAAAGACGGTGCTCACGGCATTTTTGTCGGTAGGCGCGACACTGGGAATTGTCTCGTTGCTGTTGCGGTGGACGGGCGGGCCGGGTAGCTTTGCCTACTTCCTCCCGCCGCTGTTGTTCGCGATTGTGTTTGGGCTCGCTCTCGACTACAGCGTATTTTATCTGATGCGCACGCGCGAAGAATACGTTGGTGGACAAACCAACCGAGAGGCCGTCATCGGGGCTACGGTGGCAAGCGGTCGTGCCATCACATTGGCCGCGGTCGTAATGGCGACCGTCTTCGCCGCGTTCACCATTTCGGGGCTCGTCGAATTCCAGGAGTTCGGAGCGTGCTTGGCGATAGCCGTCATTCTTGACGCAACGCTGGTCCGCACCTTGCTTGTACCGGGCCTAATGCACCTGTTCAATGAGTGGAATTGGTGGCCCGGAGTACGGCGACATGATGGTCGACCTCGGGCAACTCCGCACATCTCTCATCGGCTGGAGGAGCGTTAAGCTCTGGGGAGGGGACCGTAGTACCTGAGCTGTAATAGTTAGCCGCAAGCGTCCTGCCTATTATCCGGTGGTGGGCTCGGGGACACTAAACCCGCTAGGTCAGAGGTTGGTGATGTCAAGGAATGGAGTAAGCCAGCCGTCAGCTTGGGAGGACCGGCGCGGGCACTCCGGCGCGGTCCGCGATCATGATGGTAAGCCGCTCGATGGTCGGGCACCGGATGCCGTGACGGGCGGCGGCCCGCAGGACAGCCCCGGCTATCGCGTCTAGCTCCGGTTCTCTTTGAGCCGTGATGTCCCGCTGCATGGAGCTTCCGAGCGTTGCGTGTGCCTCCTCCAATTCCTTGATCGCACTGGCTGCCTCGATGTCCGCGCCCTCCGCGCGGGCCACCGCGCTCCCCTCTTCGATCGCTCGAACCAACTCGGCGCGCAGTTGCGGTGTGCAGCGGATCTCGCCCAATTGCTTGTCATAGGCACTCGTGAGGCAGGCCAGCGCGTTTAGGCGCACGAGCTTCCCCCATATCACCTGTGGCTCAGAATCAAGTACGCAGGTCGGTATATCAGCATCGTTCAGCACTCGTGCGAGAGTCTCCATATCCTTCCTAGCGCCCTGATCAGCGCAGGCCATATCGATCCGCAGAAAGGGGCTCGTGTGGACGATTACACCCGGTTCGGGGCGGTCGGCCTCGACGCGGATCGCGCCGGCCACCACGAGGGTGTGCGCCTGATCAAACCGCTGACGGAGCAGCGAGAGATGGTCCAGTCCATTGAGAAGCGGCAGCACAAGTCTCGGCTCCACCGCGATCCGCTCCAAGGCGGCGGCCAAAACCGTTGCTTTAGAGGAGACAATGAGGACATCAACGGGCTCTGACAGTCGCTGCACCGTGGGTGGATGAGCGACGAAGTCGCCCAGGCGCACACTGCTCAGGCGCAGACCACGGTCGCGTATGAGTTCCGCGGTCCAAGGCCGAGCAACCACGATTGTTGCCGTCCCCGCACGATCAAGCGCCCCTGCCAGGAGACCTCCGACTCCACCGGGCCCGAGTATCGCGATAATCATTGCGGATCCACGAGTACATGATCGCGGCTGGATCGACCGGTTGCACATTCGGTGCCGCTGGCCGACATCATCTTGGTGAGCACCCTGCGGGAGGCTGTGGGTCTCCAGTCGGCGCGGGCCCGCCGCCGGTGTCGACCCCCGAGTCGGCAGCCGCGACGAACCTCGTGCAGAATCTTCGCCGGTCGCTGGCGACGGTATTGGTCGGCACGGGCGCGACGGTCGCCGTCGGGGGCACATCCGCCATTCAGCTCGATGAGCAACGGGGCATCGCGACCGGGATGAGTGTCGCCACTTGCAGTGGCCCTGGATGCGGGCGCAGGGCCTTCGTAATACCGTTCGCTGACCAGCGAACGGGCTTCGTCCACGAACTTAGCGAGCCGGATCGCCTGCAGCCGCCCGCGCCCGATCCGCGTCGTCGAGCAATCGCTCGACCAACAGCACATCACGCCTACCAGACGGCTGAGTTCAGTGCCTGATCGCATAGCGCCCGAGTCTGGTTACCTGGAGACCGTCGGCGGATGGATTTGCGGGATGCGTCCGGTATACGTCGGGTTGGCCTCGGCATGCCCCGACTGGAAAAGATGGAGATCGTCTGAGGCTCCAAGCGAAGGGCTGCAGCGCGGGCGTTAGCCGTCGCTCGAGCGGGTGAGTATCGCCCAAACTCGATCGAGTACTCGACGCGCGCATCGCTCGGTCTCTCCCCACGACACCGACGGCAGCGCCCCCATCCCTCGCTGTGAGGTAGAGCCAGTCAGTTCGAGCTCGGTCGAGTCCGGGCCTGACGCGAGATGCAGCGCTGCTGTGTAGTCCTGACCGGCCCAAGTCTTCAACGACATGCCGGTGTTGAACGAAAGCGTTTGAGCCGTCAGATCCTTCGACAGTACCTTGTAGTCGAGTTGTTGAATCGCAGTCTCGACGGCTGCGAACGTCTGGGCCTCATTAGCTGGGTACACGCGAGACAGGCTTGTAGATCTGACCGTTCGTCGGCGCAAGGCCTCGAAGCCGAATGCAGCGACCAAGCCGACGACTACTACCACCACACCAAGGCCACGAGTCGAAGGGCCGAGCGCGATCAGCACCACGCCCGCCGCAATACCAATACCGCGTGTTATCCATCTCATTGACGAAAATGTATCTGAGCCCAACGCGGTCGACAAAAGCCAATCGACAGGGTCGTTTCATTGCGGTTTTCGCTGGGGTCTTCCGACGGACAGCACTTTAGCGGTGGCGCTGATGCGTCGATTCGACGTTTCGTGGCGAGCTGGTTGGGCGACCTCCCAGGTGAGGGCTAGTGTGATGAGGGGCGTACGCTCGATCCACATGTGATCGCTCCTGCGCCTTCTACCCCGATGACCGTTGACCTGACAGAGCGACAGACCGCTGACGCCGTGGAGTTTTTGGACGGCGGGGTCGTCGTCGGCCGACTCGTGTGGGTGGCGCTCGTCAACGAGACTCACCACGCGGCAGGCTGGTGGCTTGAAGCTCCAGGAGCGCGGCCCACGCTTCTCTTTGGGGCTCCGACGGGGTGCGCCGACGATCTCGAGGTAGCGCGTCGAGAGAGCAAGTCCGCGTCGCTGTTCTTCGCGAAGACGATAGTCACCGACAGGCTCGCCGGCCTGCTCGTGAGGGAGATGGGAGCGATTCCGCTACACCCGTGAGTACGGTCTCGAAGGGTATGGGTGCGGCAGGCAAGAAGCTCGACGGTGGTGGGGCGCGATCCAGGGCCAGAAGCCCCACGGCGTCGGTCAGCGACGGTGGCTATGGTGCGCGGCCACACCCTGCGCGTATCCGGGCCGGACAGAAGTTCTGGCCGCGGTCTGGCCGGCGGCGCAGAGCGTTCGTGGTCTGCAAGGTCGGCCTCGGCGGAGTTGTGTACGGGCGCCCCGTTGACGGCGCTTCCGAGCATGTCCGCACCACGGCCGCTCGGCTTGCCGCGACAAGGTCGGATGGCCAGGGGCGTTACTACAGCTTCCTGGCGTGGGCACCGAGACGATATCGGACCTGGGCAGTCGTGATGAGGATCGAAGAGGCGCGGGCGCTCCTGGTGCTCCCCGAGTGGCATCCGGGCCGCCCGGTGCCCTTCCCAGCCCGGCTGCTGCCGCGGGATGCAAGACGCGCGGGGGTTTGGCTGACCGTCCGCGTCGACTTGTCGGTGCCGGCGGCGGGCCAGCTGAACCTATCTGACCTCTCGAGCTGCCCGGACCCGGGCATCGTGCGGTGCCCCAAACCGATCTGGGAGCCAGCTTGGTGAGCGCCCCCCGCCGCCCCCATTCCAGGACTGACCAGGCCAGGCACATCTCCGACGATGCGCTGGGCAAGCTGGGTCAAGATTTCTGCTGGCAGGCGCGGACCCGGCAAGTCAACGACGAGCTCGAAACGCGTCTCGGGGAGCTCGACCGCTGCACGTGGCACTTCGAGCGCGATCTGCCCGACCTCGGATGCAGCTTTCCGATCCCGTTCGTGCTTTTCGGGCCGACTGGCGTGTTCGTGTTGGAGGGCAGTCGTGGTTACTGGACCAACGACGACGTGGCGAGCATGAGCGCCTCAGCTCGCGCGATCGAGTCCGAGTTGCCGGGCTACCCAAGCCCGGTGCGTCCAGCGATAGTGCTGATCGGCCATCAGCAGGAGCCGCAGCAACACTTCACCGGGACCGGCGAGGGTCCTTGCTGGGAGCTCGGTGAGGGCTGGCTGCTCCCGTGGCTGCACCGCTTCTGTGATCGCGGGCTCACAAAGGCCGATATTGCTCGCCTGCGGGAGTTGGCAGACCCGGCTGGGCTGGTCGAGCAGCGGCGCTCCTTCCTTCCGAAGGGGTCCGACGAATAGTTCTGAGCCGCCCCCCGCAGCGGATCTGCCGATCGCCGAAGGGAGCATTCGTGATTTACTGTTTGGGTAACTAGAGGAATATCCATTCTCGGAATGGAAAGGCAAGGATTGCTGTTTTGACGATTTGGACGATATGACGCAGCCTGAGGAATGGAATGGGCTGGTCTCGGATGAGGATTGGGACTACCTGTCGGACCGTCTCAGTGCGGACCGCCGGCGTGATCTGCATGGCTTCCTTTCCGAGTGCCCGGCGGGGCTCCGCGCGGCTTGCGTCGCCGAGATACGCAAGGCGTCCGGGTTCGGTGATCGCGCGATCGCGCTTGCGATTGCGCGCCTGATGCACAGCGCTGAGTGCTCGCGTCGAGCAGAGGTGAGCCGATGAGCGTTCGCCTCGCACGTTCCGAGTCGTTCAAGGAGCAGGCCGAGCGCGTCTCCGAAGAGCACTACGGCTCGCTCGAAAGTGAGGTCGTCGCCGTTGTTCGCCGCAGGCTCTTGGCGCGCAAAATGCATTTGGATCATGCCGAATTGGAAGGAGCGTACTGCCAGGCTTGGCACGGCGTCATTGAGGAAATCAAGCGCGGCAACAAGATCAGGAACCTCACAGGAATGCTCGTGGATATCACCTGGAGGCGCGCGGTTGACGCCTACCGCGAATCCCGACCCGCGCAACGCGCCGAAGTCGATATCGAGGCGCACGCAGTGGAGGTCGATCTCGACCAGCAGCTGGACGATCAGGCGAAGCTCCAGCGGTTCATCAAGCGGCTGAAGGGGCGCCTGAGTGAGCAGGAGTGCGAAGCGGTCGGCCTGTGCTTGATCCACGGCTACACCAGGCCGGAGGCCAGGAAGCTGCTCGGGATCAAGGATGAAGCCCGTATGCAGAAGTTGATGGATGGCGCGACCAAGAAGATCGGCGTGATCGTCGCGAGCATCAGCGCGCGTGGCTGCGGAGACGACGAGTGGGCAAGACTGATGCGCGATTACGCCCTCGGATTACTCACCGAGGACGATCGCGACTACCGCCGGGCAACGGATCACATCAAGGACTGCACCGCCTGCCATCGCTACGTGATGGGCCTCCGCGGCCTGGCCGCGATCGTGCCGCCCGTCGGGCTCCCGTTCATGCCCGTCGGTGGGCACGAGGCGGGCATCCTCGCGTACCTGGAGCACTTTTTCAATGGGCACGGCAGCGCGAGTGCGACTGCCTCGAGCGCCCTGCAGAGCACAGCGACGGCTG